>Ga0209253_10002775_pt1 | contig 15489 bp, 16 predicted proteins | sample FrelakmetBRP12BR_FD_187145 | JGI IMG/M metagenome (GOLD analysis project Ga0209253, IMG submission 187145) | Freshwater lake sediment microbial communities from the University of Notre Dame, USA, for methane emissions studies - BRP12 BR (SPAdes)... | ecosystem: Environmental > Aquatic >...
CGTCGGCAAGGGAAACAGCGTGGCCGCCGCATCCGCGGCCTTTTCACCTTCGCAGACGATAACGGTGGCGTCCGGGTACTGGGTGAGCAGGTGCAGGTTATACAGTGGTCGCGGAGCTGGCAGTCCTTGCCAGCGCCAGTCCTTACGCGTGCCGTCATGGCAGTAGGTCAGGGGTCTGAACTCCTTTTCCTGCTTTCCGGCCGGGTTCAGGGTGTTGAAGCGGTAGACATAGCAGGCGACTTGCCCGGCTTCGTCGTGGTAGCTCCACCGTCCCGCTGGTTTGCCTAGCCTGCTATACGCTGCCGGGGGTGGCGGTGCCGCAGCGGGAACCGGAATGATGGCGGTCCACGCCCCCTTAGCTTGCTTGCTCTGGCGATGGCGCACGGCAGCACCAGGTTCTACGCCCAGGAACGCCGCCAAACGCTTGGCCGCTTCATATTGATTGCCGCCATCCAGGAAGGCCAGCAGTGAAACCGCATCGCCGCCCTTGTCGTCAGTGGCGAAGTCCGCCCATTCACCCGTATCCAGGTTGATCTTGAAACTGCCTGGAGAATCGTCGGCGCGGTTCGGATTGAGAGCGACATATTCCCGGCCTGTCGTTTGGCCGCCCGGCAGGAAGTGGTGAGTGATGCTTTCCAGGTGGGGACGCGCCAGTTCGGCAATGCGCTTGATGTCGGTGGACTTGGCAGTCATGGCCGCCCCTCCACCCAGAAAGCGCCTACGATCAGGGCTTTAATCCGGGGAACAAGCGGGATATGATTGCGCCTGTCAGAAGTCTTTGGGGTCGCACGGTCGCCACCGTTGCGGCCCTTTGTTTTTTCGTCCATGCTCCGCCCCCTTCAATCCTTCCGGCTCTTCTCGACTTGGGCGGTCAGCCATGCGTCAATCTCTCCCTCGATCCAGCCAACAGCCTTTGAACCGATGGAAACTGGTTTTGGGAATGTCGGGTCATAGTCACCCGGCCTTTTCGAGTTATGCCGCATCTTGCCGTAGATGGTGCTTCTGCTAAGCCCGGTGCGGGCTTCAACTTGCTTACGCCGAAGGATGGTCAGCGCGGTTTGGATTTGTGCGGCCATGTTTCACTTTCCTCTGATAAAGGTGAAGCGTCCCGGAACAGCCCGGAACACATGGCGCGCATACTAGCGGGGGGGCGTCGGCTTGTCGGCAGACGTATTTAGCGTGATTTCCTCTGCATGTCGTCGGCGTTTTTCTATTTCCGGCGCTTTGCCAGTTCCTCTACCAGCCGACGGTCAATCTCTCCCACTTTTTTGAGTGTCTTGCTCGGGGATTGGATAAAGCGAGTCAGGGACATCGATTTTGACCTCTCCGTTCCGCCCAAAATACCGAAGATGGACCTTGTCCACCCGGCCGCATTTTTTCCCGTCCATGCAGGCTGCACGCGCAACAAGGCTCGTTGCGGTGACCTTGGAAAGGCCGGTGTCAATGAGCTGCTGGACGTGCTGCGCAATATTCCAGTCCAGGTAATTGTTGTTGCTCGGCTGGTCGCCTACCCTGTTCCAGTTGAACGCCTTGTTCGGCTCCTTGCCGCCGACAATACCAGTCAACGCATCAACGATCCACGGGATTAGAGCGTCGTGGCCGGTGGTGCACTGGACGGCCATGTCCTGCAAGTGGGTGATAGTCATTCGCGCCACTTGGCGGATCGCTTCATGATTACCCTGCGCGGCTTCCTGTAGCAAATTCCCGTCGACGAATTTCTCAAGCATGTGCGTGACCCTTTCACGTTCAGCCCTTGATTCGGAAGGCGCGCCAGCCGGGTAAGGGTTCCCGGTTTTCGCCCCGTCGGGCTAGGCGCGACAAGTTCGATTATCCTGCCGCCTGTCGCAACGGGAACACGTTCTCGGCCTCGGCAGCGGTCAGGTAGTTCGCCCATGCCTGCATCAGTTGCCGCCGCTCTTCCACCAGTAGCGCCTTGTTGTAGGTCGCCCGCACCCGGTTGGATTCCACATGGGCCAATTGCCGTTCGATGGCATCCGGCCGGAAGCCGTTTTCGTTCGCCCAGGTGCTGAAGGTGGTACGCCAGCAATGCGGGGTCGCCCCCTTGCCGATGTTCAAATCCCGCATGGCGTAAGTCAGCCGGTGGGGGGTAGCGAAGCCCTCACCGCTCCGGTGCGGAAAAAGGTAGCGTCCACCCCGGGTGATGGGCCGCAGTTGCTCCAATACGGAAAGGGCTTGCTCCGACAGGGGCGAGACATGCTCCCGCCGGCCTTTCATCTTATCCGCAGGCCGTCGCCACAGCCGCGCCTCAAGGTCGAATTCCGCCCATTCGGCATCCGCTGCTTCACCGGGGCGACAAGCCGTCAAGGCAATCAGCCGCAGGCATAGGGCGGTTTCTGGGTAACCGCGATACCCTCGCAGCTTGGTATAGAAGTGTCGCATCTGGGGAAGCGTCAGCACGGCCTTGCTTTCCGATTTTGGGATGCGTACCAGCCCACGAAGGCCAGGGATAGGGTTAGAGTCGGCAAGCCCCCGCACCACGGCAAATTCAAAGATTGCCGACAGGTCGCCTTTCACATACACGGATGCCCACGCGCCAGCCTCTCGGCATTGCTCAAGAATGGGCCGGATTTCCGCCGGGCCGATCCTGCCGACAGGCAGCGCCGCCAGCTTCGGCAGCAAGTGCCGACCTACGCGGGATTTTTTGGAACGGTAGGTGCCACCCGCCCAAATGGCCTTGCCATCCTCAAGCCATGCCGCCGCCACTTTGCCGAAAGCGCCCTCGGCTTCGCACCGCCGGGCTTCAGCCTCAAGGATGTTTTGCCGTTTCGCTTCCCGCCGCTTGTGGGCCGGGTGAATACCCTGCTTCACCAGTCCCCGCGCCGCGTCCCGCTCTCTCCTGGCATCGGCCAAGCTCATTGCGGGGTATTTGCCCACGGCGAAAAGCCCTTCCCTACCGTCAATCCGGTACTTGAGCCGCCACAGCTTGCCGCCCCTCGGTTGCACCAGCAGGAACAGCCCGCCACCGTCCGCCAGCTTGTAGGGCGTCGCCGCGGGCTTGGCGTTCCTCACCTGGGCATCGGTCAGCATATCTTTGGGCATCTTGGGTTCCTCTCAAAAGACGGGGGTATCGTGCATACCCCCATTACATTCTCAACATACCCCTTAAAATACCCCCAATTCTCCCGGAATACAACGGCGCATCTCGGCCACGCACGGAACAAAAAACCCCGCAATCACATTGAGTTGCAGGGCTTTTTGTGTCCGGCCAAGGCCGAGTAATTCCGATTTTCTACTTAGACATTAAAGCGGAAATGCATCACATCGCCTTCCTGGACGATATACTCCTTGCCTTCCAGCCGCCACTTGCCGGCTTCCTTGGCGCCCTGCTCACCCTGGCAGGCGATGAAATCTGCGTAGGCGATCACCTCGGCGCGGATGAAGCCGTGCTCGAAATCGGTGTGGATAACGCCTGCCGCCTCGGGGGCGGTGGCGCCGATGCGCACCGTCCAGGCCCGCACTTCCTTGGGGCCGGCGGTAAAATAGGTCTGCAAGCCCAGCAACTGGTAACCGGCACGGATCACCCGGTTCAGGCCCGGTTCCTCCAAACCGTAATCGGCCAGGAATTCATCCTTGTCGGCATCCTCCAGTTGGGCGATCTCGGCTTCCAGGGCAGCGCACACAGCCACCACCTGAGCGTCTTCCATGGCGGCCAGTTCCTGTACCAAATCCAACAGGGGATTGTTGGCGAAGCCGTCCTCGGCCACGTTGGCGATATACAGGGTAGGCTTGGCGGTCAGCAGGTGCAGCTCGCGTAGCGACCCGCGTTCTTCGCCAGTCAGGCTCAGGCTGCGCACCGGCGCACCGGTGTCGAGATGGGCCTGCACGCGGGCCAGCAATTCCTTCTGGGCAAGGACATCCTTGCCACCGGCCTTGGCGGCTTTTTCGGCGCGCTGATGGGCTTTCTCTACGGTAACCAGATCGGCCAGGGCCAGTTCGGTATTGATGATCTCGATGTCCGAGCGGGGATCGAGCTTGCCAGCGACATGCACAATGTCGGCATGCTCGAAGCAGCGCACCACATGCGCAATGGCGTCGGTCTCACGGATATTGGCCAGAAACTTGTTGCCCAGGCCCTCGCCCTTGGAGGCGCCCGCTACCAGCCCCGCGATATCAACGAACTCCATGGTGGTGGGAATCACCTTTTGCGGCTTGACGATGGCGGCCAGTGCCTCCAGCCGCGGATCAGGCACGGGCACTATCCCGACATTGGGGTCGATAGTGCAAAAGGGATAGTTTTCGGCCTGGATACTGGCCTTGGTCAAGGCATTGAATAGAGTAGATTTGCCCACATTGGGCAAGCCAACGATACCGCAATTGAATCCCATGGTTTGCCTCTATACCTGTCTCAAGCAGGGAACACGTCTATTCCCGAACTATCGCTTGCAGCCTGCCACATCGATCCTGCAAGCGAGCCTGATATTAGCCGTCCAAGCCAGCGCCTACCTGGCGGCTGTGCAGCGCGTGCATGGCTTTTTCCAGTTGACCGTCCAGCAGGCGTGGCAACTCGCGCAGGGCATCCTCCACGGCGCGCTCGATCAACTGTTGCTCATTCCGAGGGGCGCGGCAGAGCACGTAATCGATCACGTCCTTGCTAATGCCGGGATGGCCGATACCCAAACGCAAGCGCAGAAAATCGTTACCCCCCAGATGGCTGATGATATCGCGCAGACCATTGTGGCCACCGTGACCGCCCGCCCGCTTGAGGCGCACCGTGCCCGGCGGCAAGTCCAGGTCGTCATGGACCACTAGGATGGCGGGCAGCGGGATCTTGTAAAAATCCGCCAGACGACCGACCGACTGGCCGCTGCGATTCATGAAGGTCAGCGGCTTGAGCAGCCAGAGCAGGTGGCCAGCCACGCTGATTTGGCAGACCTCACCGCTGAACTTCGACTCCATACGGAAGCTGCCATCGTGGTGGCGGGCGAGCGCATCCACCAGCCAGCAGCCGGCGTTGTGGCGAGTATGCTCGTACTGGGGGCCGGGATTTCCCAGCCCCACGATGAGCCGCAACGCGGGGCTGGGCTCGGCCACGGATGGCGCTGCACGCAACGCAGCTTAGGTTGCGGTTCCTTCGCTGGGGCTGGGACCTGCCGCCCCTTCCTCACCCTCCTCAGGGCCACCACGATGGCCGTGAATGCTCACCACCGGCACATCATGCTCGGGGCCATGGGAGAGCTCGACGACCTCCGCACCCTCCGGCAACTTGAGATCGGACAGATGGACAGCCTCACCCAGTTCCACCTTGGCCAGATCCACCTCGATGAATTCGGGCAAATCCTTGGGTAGGCAGGCGATTTCGACCTCGATCCGGAGCCGGCTTACGATACCGCCCTGCTGTTTGACGCCGATGGCGGTGGTCTCATTCAGGAAGTGCAGTGGCACGTGCACGCGCACCTTTTCATCGGCGGTAACGCGTTGTAAGTCCAGGTGCAGGATGGTGGGTTTGTAGGGGTGACGCTGCAAATCGCGCAGGATGGCCCGCTCCGTGCGGGAGCCGATGTTGATTTGCAGGATTTGCGAATAAAAAGCCTCGTTCTCCAGCCCGCGCAACAGCTCGCGTTGCTCCAGGGACAGAGGCTCTGGGGCCTGCCCGCCACCGTACAATATGGCCGGCACCCGGCCGGTACGACGCAGGCGGCGGCTCGCACCCTTCCCGGCGTCGTTGCGCGGTTCGGCATTTAATTCAAAGGCGACACTCATGGTCGTTCTCCAACAGTTGCAGGATGATGAAAAATCGGCGTGCCCGCGACCAGGCACGCCGGAACATTCCTCACTCCATCAGTCTGTATTTTCATTACTTCGCCTTGGCAACTGAAAGGATCGGAGTGAGGAGTTAACCGACTACAAAAACAAGGAACTGACCGACTCTTCAATATGGATGCGCCGCATTGTCTCGGCCAGCAGGCCGGCGACGCTTACCTGTCGTATGGTCTTGCAGGCGGCCGCCGCCGGACGCAGCGGGATGGTGTCGCTTATCACTAATTCGTCCAGCACGGATTTCTGAAAGTTTTCCACCGCCGGACCGGACAGCACGGCATGCGTGCAGTAGGCGCGCACCGACGCGGCGCCATGTTGTTTGAGAGCTACGGCAGCCTGGCACAGGGTACCGCCAGTATCCACCATGTCGTCCACTACGATGCAGTGCTGTCCCTCGACATCACCGATGATATGCATGACCTTGGCGAGGTTCGGTCCGGGACGGCGCTTGTCGATGATGGCGAGTTCGGCGTCATCCAGGCGTTTGGCCAGAGCCCGGGCGCGCACCACCCCACCCACATCGGGGGAGACTACGATCAAATCCGGGAAGTTTTGGCTGCGAATATCGTTCAGCATGATCGGCGTGGAATAGATGTTGTCCACGGGTATGTCGAAAAAGCCCTGGATCTGATCGGCATGCAGATCCACGGTCAGCACCCGGTCCACCCCCACCGTGGTGATCATATTCGCCACCACCTTCGCGGAAATGGGCACCCGCGCCGAACGCGGCCGGCGATCCTGGCGGGAATACCCGAAATAAGGGATCACGGCGGTGATGCGCATGGCCGAGGAACGCCGCAGGGCATCGGCCATGACCAGTAGTTCCATGATATTGTCATTGGTTGGAACGCAGGTGGGCTGAACGATGAAAACGTCCTTGCCGCGGACATTCTCCATCAACTCCACCATTACCTCGCCGTCGCTGAAACAGCCGACCACAGCCTTGCCTAGCGGCAATTCGAGATGCTTGGCAATATCCTGGGAAAGTTGCGGATGGGCATTGCCCGCAAATACCATCATTCTACCGTCAGACACGCGCGACCCGCCACATCGATAAATTAGCAATTAGGTATGGCTGGGCCGCCAGGATTCGAACCTGGGAATGCGGGGATCAAAACCCCGTGCCTTACCGCTTGGCGACGGCCCAATGGACCCGTATTAATCAGTTACTACGACGGCGGTCTCGTTGCGGAGCCGCTCGTGCAAGGGTGAGTGGTTAAGCCCACGGGTTACGAAACCGGCTAGCTGCCTTGGCAGTTGCGCAATCACCCGCTCAGCGGCTGACTGGTCCGGAAAAGCGGCGAATACGCAAGCGCCCGTGCCGGTCAACCGCGCCTTAGCGTAACGGGAAAGCCATGCCGCAGCTTCGGCTACCAAAGGGTAACGCCGATACACGACCGCTTCGCAGTCGTTACCAATGTCCCCTGTAGCAAAGTTGGTTATTGTGATAGGTTGCGAGTCCCGTGTCAAATCAGGATCATTGAAAACAGTTGCCGTAACCACTGCACAGGCCGGCGTCAGCGCCACGAACCAAGGCTCGTCCAGTTCGACTGGCGTCAACTGCTCCCCGATGCCCTCCGCCCAGGCAGCCTGACCCTGCACGAATACCGGCACGTCGGCACCCAGTTGCACCCCCAATTCAGCCAATTGCACCAGGGACAGGCCGACTTTCCAGTAGTGGTTCAGGGCGACCAGCGTGGTAGCAGCGTCCGAACTGCCCCCTCCCAGACCGCCTCCCAGGGGCAAGTGTTTCTCGATGCGGATCGTCACGCCAACGGCCGTTTTACCACAGTGCTGCTGCAGCAGGCGCGCGGCCCGCACCGTCAGATCGGCGGCGGGTTCCACCCCCGACACCTCGCCTTCCCGTTCAATCGCACCGTCGCTGCGCAACGCAAAGCTCAGAAAGTCGCAGCGGTCGATGAATTGAAAGATGGTTTGCAGCCGATGATAGCCATCGGGACGGCGGCCGAGGATGCGCAGAAAGCGATTGAGCTTGGCCGGGGCTGGCCACGGTGCCTGCTTCAGGGTTGCAGATTCCATTGTTCGATGACCAGCTTGACCTTGATCTGATCGCGCTGCGCCTGAATCCGCGTCGGCAACTCCAGCGCCGCTACCTGCCCGTACGCGGGATAGTCGATCACCCAACCGCCTTGCTCCAGGCGAGTCAGCCGGCCCTGTTCGTCACCAGCCAACTCACTGGGCTGAGCGGGATCGGGCACACCGCGCACCCAGTACATCAGCCCGCTGACCGGGATGCGCACACCGATGGTATCTTGCAGCAACTGGTCAGGATCGGCAGCGCTCAGGAAGCGACCATCGGCAGTCTGCAGGCTGACACCTTGCGGGTTGCCCTGAATGCTTACCCGCCCTTGGCCGAAGGGACCGAGCAATTCGATGGCGTAGTCTGGCCCTTGTTGTACCCAGCTCAGACTGGCATGCCAGCCGTCCTGATCATTGACGACGGCTATACGCCCCACGGCGCTCCACTGTCGGAGGGCGTTCAGGGCCGCCTGGCGAGCCGCCCAGGGAGTATTGGCCAGCGGCGCGACGGGCGGCGCCACCGCGCACGCTCCCAGCAAGGCGATACCCACCAGAAGGGCGATAAACCGCTCTGCTTGCTGCTTGACAAGCAAGAGAACCGGCCGCAGCAAGCACTGAAATAGCACGTCCATCACCAGCCAAAGCGCTCCTTGACCTTAAGGAGATAGTCGTTGGTGGGGCTCTTTTCGAAGGCCTGCCGCCAGATTTTCCGAGCCTCGTCCTGCTGGCCAGTGACCCATAACACTTCGCTCAAGTGGGCGGCGATCTCCGCATCGTTATTGAGTTCATAGGCGCGGCGCAGATATTTCAGGGATTCCTCGTAACGGCTCAGATGGAAGTAAACCCAACCCATGCTGTCCAGCACGGTGGCGTCATTGGGAAGCAGGATAATGGCGCGTTCCAGGTAACCCAGAGCCTCCTGGTAACGGTCGGTACGATCGGCCAGCGTGTAACCCAGGGCGTTGAGAGCCTGGCCATTGTTTGGGTCGACCTCGATAAGGCGGCGCAAATCCTGCTCGAGCACGTCGAGACGGTCAATCTTTTCCGCGGCCAGCGCACGAGCATACAACAGATCCTTATTTTCGGGGTTACGCTCCAAGGCCTGACTGAGCAGGTCAAAAACGCCCTGATGACGCTTCTCTTCGCGCAAGATCTCGGCCTCGGCGATGTACAGAGTAACCTCGCTTTGCGGATTATCCTCGCGTATGTTGGTGAAATGGGTACTCATCGCCGCGAAGTCTCCCAGCCGGGCCTGCATCGCCCCAATGCGTACCTGGGCGCTGAGATAACGCTCGTCGTTGTTGATACGGGCATACCACCCCTGAGCCTTGCGGTAATGTCCACGCAGTTCCTCCAGCCTGCCCAACTCGTAATACACGTCCATGACCCGCTTACCGAGTCGCAGCACTGACATGAAGTAGGTGGTGGCATCGCCAAACTGGCGTGCTTCGACCGCCAACAAGCCCAGGGCGAACAGGTTATCGGCATCCTTGGGGTTCTGCTTGGCGAGGACCTGAAACTGGTGGCGGGCATCGTTTAAACGCCCGGCACCCACCAACAGCCGCGCGTAACCCGTGCGCAACACGGCATCTTTGGGCGCCGCCGCAACCGCCTGCGCCAGTTCCTTGAGCGCCGGATCGATGTCCCCCATCTCTATCCTCACCCGGCTGCGCAGTAAATTAGCCGGTCCCCACTTTGGATCGCGGACCAGGGCGGCATTCAATCCCTCCAGCGCCTGTTGGTAATCCTTTACACCCAGCGCGGCAACGGAGTAATAGTAGAGCGCAAACTTTGATTGCGGCTGCCGCTCACGTAAGGCGCGCATGGTTTTGAACACCACTTGCTTGTCGTCCACCTGGCCCAGCAAGGCGCTGACGATGGCGAAGCCTTCTTGACCGTCCTTGGTAGTGGCGTTGCGCACGGCCTCCAGGTGCCCTACCGCTTCCTCAACCAAGGCATTGCGCAGCAGGGCCAGCGCCAGAACCTGGCGGGCCTGGATATTGGCGGGTTGCAAGGCATACCAGCGCCTCGCCATCTCCAGAGTGGCGGTATTGTTTTGCACGAACAGGGCGATGCCGACCGCCCGCTCCGTCACCCGCGGATCGCTGCTGGAGCGGGCCGCAGTCTGGTAATTCTCCAAAGCGGTACTGAGCTGACCGCGTTTGCCGGCGATCTCGCCAAGCAAAATGTGGTACATTAACTGGGCGTCAGGGCCAGGTGGTTCGTAGGGCCTGACCGCAATCTGAGAAGCGTCATCGCTGGACGGCCATTGGGGACCGCTCGCGCCAGCGCAACCACTCAGCGCGAAAGCAGCGATGGAGCCCAATACTTTTTGAAACCTTTTCATGGGAACCCGTTGTCTCCTAATCAGTGTCCAATTCCAGCCTGCCGCCAGTGCGTGTTTGCAAACCGGCGACCGCGTAACTTGTACTGAGGCATTCCGTCCCGCACAATCTGGCCACTTTATTGCTCACTTCGATTTCATATCATGCCCCTGCTGGCCCTAGGCATCAATCACAAAACGGCGCCTGTCCGCATTCGTGAGCAGGTAGCGTTCGCTCCTGAGCATGTCCAGCAGGCCCTGCACGATCTCCTGGCCCATGGCAGCGCCCGGGAAGCCGCTATTCTGTCCACCTGTAATCGCACCGAGCTGTACTGTCACTTAGACACTCTCGATAGCCAAGCCATCCTGGAATGGCTAGGTGACTATCACGCGTTGCGCAGCAAGGACTTGCAACCCTATATCTACCAGCATCCCGACCGGTTCGCGGTCCGCCACGTGCTGCGAGTGGCGTCGGGACTGGATTCCATGGTGCTGGGCGAACCGCAGATTTTGGGTCAAGTCAAGTCTGCCTACCAGACCGCAAGCCAAGCGGGCACCTTGGGCACGCTGTTGAACCGGCTGTTTCAGCACACTTTCGCGGTTGCCAAGCAGGTGAGAACCGATACCCGCATTGGCGCCAGCCCGGTATCGGTAGCCTTCGCGGCGGTAAGTCTGGCCAAGCAGATTTTTCCCACGCTCTCCACGCAGACTGCCCTGTTGATTGGTGCCGGGGAAACCATGGAGTTGGTAGCCCGCCACCTGCACGAAAACCACATCGGCCGGATTATCGTGGCCAACCGCACCCTCGAGCGCGCCCACGAACTCGCCGCCCCCTTTGGAGGATACGCCATCGGCCTTGAGGAAATCTCGATTCATCTGGCTGAAGCCGACATTGTCATCGCCTCTACCGCCAGTCCCACTCTTATCTTGGAACAATCCCAGGTCAGGAGTTCCTTAAAAATGCGCAAACACCGCCCGGTATTTATGGTGGACATCGCCGTACCCCGCGACATCGATCCGGCGGTGGGTGAGCTAGAGGATGTCTATCTCTACACAGTGGATGATTTGCAGGAAATCATCCAGGAAAACCTGCAATCCCGGCAGGCGGCCGCCAAACAGGCTGAGGAGATCGTCGATATCCAGGTCAATCACTTCATGGCCTGGCTGCGCGCCCAGGACAGCGCCAACAGTATTCGCGCCCTGCGCCACCAGGCCGAAACCTTGCGTGACGAGGCACATGCGCGCGCCTTGCGGCAATTGCAACAGGGCAAGGACCCGGCGGAGGTACTGAGCTACCTGGCCAATACGCTGACCAACAAGCTAATTCACGCTCCCATCGTTAGCCTGCGCGAAGCCGGCGCTCAGGGCTGTGACGAGCTAGTGAATGCCATCAATATGCTTTACAAATTGGAAGACGGAGACCGCCGATGAAACCCTCGATACGCACCAAGCTGGAGCAGCTTAGCGGCCGTCACGAGGAAGTGGCAGCTTTGCTGTCCGATCCGGAGATCATCGGCGGCTCAGAGCGTTTCCGCACCCTCTCCATGGAATACGCTCAATTGGAACCTGTAGCCAGGAGCTTTGAGGCTTACCAAAAAATACAACGGGAATGGGAAACCGCGCAAGAGATGGCCAGGGACGCTGATCCGGAACTGCGCGCCCTGGCAGAGGACGAGCTATTGGTCCTCCAGGAGCGCAGTCAGGCCCAGGAAAAGGCGCTACACATGCTGCTGATCCCCAACGATCCCCACGACAATAACAATATCTTTCTAGAGATCCGCGCCGGCACTGGCGGCGACGAAGCCGCCCTGTTCGCCGGCGACCTCTTCCGCATGTATTCCCGCTATGCGGAGATCAAAGGCTGGCAGGTAGAAGCACTGAGCGAAAGCCAGGGCGAACACGGCGGCTACAAGGAAATCATTGCCCGCATCAGCGGCCGCGGGGTGTATTCACGACTCAAGTTCGAATCCGGAGCGCACCGGGTACAGCGGGTGCCCGAGACCGAGTCCCAGGGCCGCATCCATACGTCGGCCGCCACCGTCGCCATTCTCCCTGAACTCGATGAAATCGAGCAGATCGATATCAACCCCGCCGACTTGCGCATCGATACCTATCGGGCTTCCGGGGCCGGCGGTCAACACATCAACAAGACCGACTCCGCCATTCGCATCACCCATCTGCCCTCGGGCATCGTGGTGGAGTGTCAGGATGAACGCTCCCAGCACAAAAACCGGGCCCGCGCCATGTCCCTGCTGCAGGCCAGGCTGCTGGCCAGCGCCCAGGAAAAGCAACAAACCGCCCAGGCCCAGGCTCGCCGCCTACTGGTGGGCAGCGGCGACCGCTCCGAGCGCATTCGCACCTATAACTTTCCACAGGGGCGGGTAACCGACCACCGCATCAATCTGACCCTGTATAAGCTGCCGGAAGTCATGCTGGGTAACCTGGACCCGGTCATTGATCCCCTGATTCAGGAATATCAGGCTGACCAGTTGGCGGCCCTGGCCGATTAAGCGTAGATGTTGGTAACGGCTTTCCGAGCCGGCACTCACTGGGATTATTGACCATGTCGCCAAGGATACCGACCAAAGCCGATCCGCCCCACCCGATAATGATCGCTGTTGCTGCGGATGTTCAATCCGCCATGACGGCATGGTGGGATTGCTTGCAGGAACAGCGGGCCTCCACCCATACGCTGAACGCCTATCGACGGGATTTGGCGGCATTCTTGACCCATCTCGCGGGCCAACGGGACCAGCCCGTGCGCCTGGCTGATCTGGCGGCGTTGCAACCAGACGCTTTCGACGGCTACTGCGCACAGCGCTCGGCGCAAGGACAGGCGCCAGCCTCCCTCGCACGCGCCCTCTCCACGCTGCGCAATTTCTTTCGCTTTCTCGACAGTCGCGATCTCGCCCACAATCTTCACATTAAAGCCTTAGCCAATCCCAGGATTCCCAAGCCGATCTCCCAAACCTTATCCAGGGAAGCTGCCCAGAAAACTGTCGAAGTCATTGCAGATTTAAGCGATACGCCCTGGATTGCCAGGCGTGACGAGGCGTTGTTCGCGCTCTTGTACGGCTCCGGACTGCGGCTTGGCGAAGCCCTGGCATTGCAGCGCGGCCAAGCGCCCCACGGCGAATGCCTGGCGATCGTCGGCAGGAATAACAGACAGCGTACGGTGACCGTGCTGCCGTTCGTGCCTTCGCTCATTGCAGACTATCTGCGGGCCTGTCCCTATCAACTGGACGACAGCCAGCCGCTCTTCTTAGGAGCACGCGGCGGTCCTCTCAATCCGGGGGTTGTGCAACGGCAGATGCGCCGGCTGCGTGGACTTCTCGGATTGCCCTATGGAGCAACACCGCAGGCGCTCCGCCGATCTTTCGCAATGCGGCTACATGCTGAAGGCGGCGATTTACGCGTTATCCAGGCCCTGTTGGGACACGCTCATCTTGCCACCACACAGCGTTGCTTCGGCGCTGGCGGACGAAGCAAACGATACTGACCTGGATTAGTTGTCGAGTTGTACTAGTGGACGGCGGCCTAACCGTGGCGATGCTCGTGGGGTTGCAGATCGTCGGGCGAGTGGGTGTGATCGTGGGGTTTCATTCCATGCTTGGCATGTTCATGGTCGTGGTCGTGTCCCTCTGCGCCATGCGCGTGCGGGTGGACATGCTGATGAATGTGGTCATGAGCATGCTGATGGGTATGCTCATGAGTGTGAATCTCATCACCGTGATGATGCTCATGGCTATGGGTATGGGTATGTTCATGGACATGAACGTGCTTGTGCTCGTGTTCGTGGCTGTGTTCGTCTGGCATGCTATTATCCTCAGGGGAAATTCGGGAAAATCGCTCGTGTCATGGCTATTGCGTTCTCAGGATAAACGGACACCCCGATGCATTCAATCCGGACCACGAGAATAAAGAAGATCATCCCGCTGCTGGCAGCAAGGCGAGCACCCCGAAACCCATCATGATGGCGCCCGAGATCCGGTTGATCCACAGCAGGGCGCTGGCCGCTAGGCGCTGGCGCACAGCGCCTACGCCAATGACGAGGATCAGCCACCAGCAGGCTGACCCCACAAACACCCCTAGCACCAGCACACCCGCCGCGGCGAAATCATCACCGGCACCCCCCACCAGCCCCAGGCCTGCGAAGATACCCACGAAGGCTAAAATAGTCATTGGATTGGTCAGGGTAAGCAGAAAAGTGGACGCGTAGTCCCTCAGCAGACCGGCGGAGCGAAGGTTGGCGCCTGGTTCGGTGGGAGTGGCCAACAGAGTGCGCAACCCAAGGTAGAGCAGAAATACTCCACCCATCAGCCGTAGACCGTTCTGCCAATCCAATAGCAGGCTGGCGACCGTGGTCAGGCCAAAACCGGCAATGCTGCCGTAGACAGCATCCGCGCTGGCCGCCCCCAAGCCCGCTGCCAAACCCACCGCGCGTCCATCCGTCAGGGTGCGCTGTATGCACAACAGGCCGATGGGGCCTACCGGAGCGGCGATGGAAAAGCCAATTAGTAAACCCTTAAACCAGAACATTGTTTACCTTTGGCTTACTCGGTACAGGTGCGTCCTGCCAGAGCACACCCTTCCTGGGGCCATCAGGCAGTTTGTTAAGCGGGAGAGAACCAACTCACAAAACGGCAAGCCTCCCGCGACTGGAGAGCATCATTCCTGCCGCGGGAGGACAGAGACGTTAGCGCGCGTTGTATATATTGCGCACGTACTCGTCGACCATGCGGGTTGCGCAGAACTGCGGCCCTATGGTTTTCAGGTTCGCCTTCATGCGGGCAACCCAGCCCCTTGGAATGCCATTCGCATCACGATTGTAGAACAGCGGTATCACCTCTTTCTCCAGCAAATCGTAGAATGCACTCGCATCACGGGCATCCTTGGCGTCAGTATTGGGATCCTCGGTGCCGTCGATGGCCCAACCGTTGGTGCCATCATAGGCTTCCGCCCACCACCCATCCAGAACGCTGAGGTTAAGGGTACCGTTGAAAGCGGCCTTCATGCCGCTGGTGCCGCTGGCTTCCAAGGGCGGCCTGGGCAGGTTACACCAGACATCGCAACCTGACACCATGAGGCTCGCCACCCCCATGTCGTAATCTTCCAGGAAGGCCACCCGCCCACCTATCCGCGGGTCCGGCTTCAGCTTGAACATCGTCTGCAGGATGGCCTTGGCACCTTCATCCTTGGGATGCGCCTTGCCGGCGAACAGAAACTGCATGGGGCGACGACGAGGCCCCTCCAGCATGCGCATTATGCGCTCGGGATCCCTAGTGACCAGGTGGAGCCGCTTGTAGGCGGCAAGACGGCGGGCGAACCCAATGGTTAGAAAATTTGGA
>Ga0209253_10002776_pt1 | contig 15488 bp, 11 predicted proteins | sample FrelakmetBRP12BR_FD_187145 | JGI IMG/M metagenome (GOLD analysis project Ga0209253, IMG submission 187145) | Freshwater lake sediment microbial communities from the University of Notre Dame, USA, for methane emissions studies - BRP12 BR (SPAdes)... | ecosystem: Environmental > Aquatic >...
GAAGAGGCCGAACCCGCAGCGCCCGCAGCGCCGCCCGCGCCCGTGCCACCGGCACCCGGCACCGCAGCCGAGCCGGCCGGCGCGCCGGGCACGCTGGACACCGACGCCTGCGGCACCGAGTTGTCGGACCGGGCTGGCGACCCCGGGGCGCCGGTTGCGTCGGGGCCGGCCTTGCCTGCGCCCGACGGGGCCTGCTGCGACGACGGCGCCAGCAGGCCGCCGAGCAGCGACGGCTGGCCGTTGTGGCGCTGCCAGGCGTCCCACAGGAACAGCAGCGACATCGTGAAGATCAACCAGAGGATCGTTCGTTGGCTCTGCATGGCGGGGACGCTCTCGTTCGTTCTCGTTCGTCGGGGTGCGCCCGCAGGCTCAGCGATCGGCGCGACCGGGCGCGCGCGACTGGAGCGACTGGAGCCGGGCGAGACCCGGCCCGCGACCGCCACGCCAGACCGACTGCAGCGGCGGCTCGAAGGCTTCGGGCAGCGGGTCGACCCCGCCGTCGTTCCACGGATGGCAGCGCAACAGCCGGCGGCCGGTCAGCCACAGGCCGCGCAGCAGCCCGAACCGGTCCAGCGCCTGCAGGCCGTATTCGGAGCAGCTCGGGTAGAAACGGCAGCGCGGCCCGAGCATCGGGCTGACCGTGTAGCGGTACAACTGGATCAGGCCCGCGGCGAGTCTGGCGAACATCCGAGGATCCTTGCGAACAGGGTGTCCGCCTCGGCCCTGAGCGCGCGCTTCAGGGCACGATCGGTCGGGCGCCGCGCGAAGGCGCGCACCGGCGCACCGCCCGGGCCCTGCGCGGGCTGTGCGGCGTCGAGCGGCAGGCGCAGCAGGTTGACCAGCACCGACAGCTGCTGCAGGCGCGCCGCGTCGCGCCGCGCGCACGCGCGGTACGACTCGCGGACCACCCGCCGGATCAGGTTGCGAACCGGCGACGAAGGCACCAGTCTCTTGGGGATTCCGATCATCAGTCGAGGATTCGCAGGCTGGCCGGCGGGACGGGTCCGCACCGCGAGGTGGGGGCCGGCGCCCGGCGCCAGACCGGGCCCACGGGGCCCGGACCTGCCGGGCGAGCGCTGCGCGGGCCGCCGGGTGACGGCCACCGGGTCTTTCGGGTTCAGGCCACGCCCAGGCGCTTGCGCCCCTTGGCACGGCGCGCGCGGATCACGGCACGGCCGCCGCGCGTCTTCATGCGCACCAGGAAGCCGTGCGTGCGCTTGCGCCGGACCACCGAGGGTTGATACGTACGTTTCATGGCTGTGATCTTTCTCGAAAAAGCCCTCCATTACACCCGAGGGCCACTGGCGTGTCAATTTCGGGGTCGCAGCGAATATCCGGGCGCCTGCCGTCCCGGCCGACCCCCGGCGGCGGCTCCGGGCCTGTGGATAAGGTAAAATTCTCGTTTCCTTTCAATAACACTGGCGAACGCTGCAAGCCCCGGCGCGCCGACGATGAACGATCTCTGGCAAGCCTGCGCGTCGCACCTCGAGACTGAACTCCCGGCCCAGCTGTTTCGCACCTGGATCAAGCCGCTGGTGTTCCTCGGCTACGACGATTCCGCCCACACGCTTCGACTCGGCGCCCCCAACCGCGTCAAGCTCGACTGGGTTCGCTCGCAGTACGGCGAGCGCATCGGTCAGCTGGCTGGCCAGCTGATCGGCCCCGACACGCGCGTGGCGTTCGAGATCTCGGCCGCCGACATCCCCGAGGACCACGACGACCGCGACGCCGCCGCGCTCACCGCGCCGGTGGGTCTTCAGGCGCCGCAGCCCGACGGGAATGGCGGCGCGCACAACGGCACCGCCGCAACGCTGCCGGGGTTCGCCATCCAGACCGGCTCGCTGGCCAACGAGCGCTCGCGGCTGAACCCCGAACTGACCTTCGGGACCTTCGTGACCGGCAAGGCCAACGACCTGGCGCGTGCGGCAGCGCTGCAGGTGGCCGACCGGCCCGGGGGCGCCTACAACCCGCTGTTCCTGTACGGCGGCGTGGGCCTGGGCAAGACGCACCTGATCCACGCGGTCGGCAACTCGATCGTGCAGCGCGCACCCACCGCCAACGTGCGCTACATCACCGCCAACCAGTTCTTCCAGGACATGGTGGCGTCGATCCGGCGCCAGTCGGTCGACGACTTCAAGCGCTACTACCACTCGCTGGACCTGCTGCTGATCGACGACATCCAGTTCTTCGCCGGCAAGGAGCGCTCGCAGGAGGAGTTCTTCTACGCGTTCGAGAACCTGATCGCCGAGCGCAAGCAGATCATCATCACGTCCGACACCTACCCGAAGGAGATGTCGGGCATCGACGACCGGCTGATCTCGCGCTTCAACTCGGGGCTGATCGTGGCCATCGAGCCGCCCGAGCTCGAGATGCGCGTGGCCATCCTGATGCGCAAGGCCGAGTTCGCCGGCATGAAGCTCGACGGCGACGTGGCCTTCTTCGTGGCCAAGCACATCCGCCAGAACGTGCGCGAGCTCGAGGGTGCGCTGCGACGCATCCTGGCCTACGCGCAGTTCCGCAACCAGCCGATCACGCTCGAGCTGGTCAAGGAGGCGCTCAAGGACCTGCTCAGCTTCAATCGCGGCCAGATCTCGGTCGAGTTCATCCAGAAGACGGTTGCCGACTTCTACAAGATGAAGGTCGCCGACATGTACTCCAAGCGGCGCCCGGCCAACATCGCGCTGCCCAGGCAGATCGCCATGTACCTGGCCAAGGAGCTCACGCAGAAGAGCCTGCCCGAGATCGGTGAACTCTTCGGCGGGCGCGACCACACCACGGTGCTGCACGCAGTCCGCAAGATCGGCGAGCTGCGTCAGCACCGCGGCGAACTCAACCACAGCATCCACGTGCTCGAGCAGACGCTGCGGGAGTACCTGTGACCGGCCCGTGCCCCGAAACCGCGGCGCGCGCCTGTGGACAAGCCTGGGTACAACCGCGTGCACCGGCGGTGGACTCGCATGAACAACCGGGGTCCCGGCAACGGACGCGGCAAACCGTCCACCGCAGCCCCGGGGTGACCGGGAGGTCACGCACAGCCTTGTCCCCCGCCGAGACGCGCGCCCCGGCAGGCCCTGCGGCGCTTGTCCACATTCGGGCCGAGTACAACAACTAACCAACAACAGATCTATATCCAGGAAACACCATGCAGATGATCAAGGCCACCCGCGACGCGATTCTCAAGCCGCTGCAGACCGTGGCGGGCATCGTCGAGCGCCGCCACACGCTGCCGATCCTGGCCAACGTGCTGGTCCGCAAGCAGGGCGAACAGGTGACCTTTCTCGCGACCGACATCGAGATCCAGATCAGCACGTCCGCGTCGCTCGGCGCCGGCCGGGAAGACGGGGCCACGACGGTGTCGGCGCGCAAGCTGATCGACATCCTGCGCTCGCTGCCCGACACCGAGGTTGCGCTGAACCTCACGGGCAAGAAGCTCACGATCGCCGCCGGCAAGAGCCGCTTCTCGCTGCAGACGCTCGGGCCCGAGGAATTTCCCACGGTGGCGATCAACGAGCAGGTCAACGCGAAGCTGACGATGCCCCAGAAGCAGCTCAAGCACCTGTTCGCGATGGTCCACTTCGCGATGGCGCAGCAGGACATCCGCTACTACCTGAACGGGCTGCTGTTCGTGGTCGACGGCAGGCACGTGCGCGTCGTGGCCACCGACGGCCACCGGCTGGCCTACTGCGCGTCCGAGTCCGAGACCGAGATGGGTCGACACGAGGTCATCATCCCGCGCAAGACCGTCACCGAACTGCAGCGCCTGCTGGCGGACTCCGACGAGCCGGTGCACATCGACGTCGCATCCAACCAGATCCGCTTTCGCTTCGGCGAGGTCGAGCTGCTGTCCAAGCTCGTCGAGGGCAAGTTCCCGGACTATCAGCGGGTGATTCCAACCGGCTACAAGAAGTCGATCACGCTGCCGCGCGACGCGTGGGCCGCGGCCCTGTCGCGCGCGTCGATCCTGACGTCCGAGAAGTTCAAGGGGGTTCGCTTCACGCTGGTGCCCTCGTCGCTGAAGATCCAGACGACCAACGCCGAGCAGGAGGAGGCGATCGAGGAAATCGACGTCGACTACACCGGCGAGGCGCTGGACGTCGGCTTCAACGTCAGCTACCTGCTCGACGTGCTGTCCAACCTGCACAGCGAATCGGTCCGCGCCGAGTTCGGCGATTCCAACTCCAGCGCGCTGATCAGCGTGCCCGGCGACGAAGCCTTCAAGTACGTGGTGATGCCGATGCGCATCTGACCCTGTTGTCCCGTTCCGGCTCCTCCATAACAAGCTGCACAGAAAGACCCAGATGACCGAACCGAATCACGTCAACGGCACCCCCCAGGGCGCCGCCTCCGCCGCTGCCTCCTCCGACGCAGAGGGCTACGACTCGTCGTCGATCCAGATCCTCGAGGGCCTCGAGGCCGTGCGCAAGCGCCCGGGCATGTACATCGGCGACACCAGCGACGGCACCGGCCTGCACCACCTGGTGTTCGAGGTCGTCGACAACTCGATCGACGAGGCGCTGGCCGGCTGGTGCGACGACATCGTGGTGACGATCCACACCGACAACTCGATCTCGGTGGCCGACAACGGCCGGGGCATCCCGACCGGCGTGAAGATGGACGACAAGCACGAGCCCAAGCGCTCGGCAGCGGAGATCGCGCTGACCGAGCTGCACGCCGGCGGCAAGTTCAACCAGAACAGCTACAAGGTCTCGGGCGGCCTTCACGGGGTCGGCGTGTCGTGCGTCAACGCGCTGTCCAGGTGGTTGCGCCTGACGGTGCGCCGCGACGGCCAGGTCCACTTCATGGAGTTCGAGCGCGGCGTGCCGCAGCACCGCGTGCTGCAGACCGTCGACGGTTTCGAGGTCTCGCCGATGCAGGTCAACGGCACCACCGACAAGCGCGGCACCGAGGTCCACTTCCTGCCCGACATCGACATCTTCACCGACATCACGTTCCACTACGAGATCCTGTCCAAGCGGCTGCGCGAGCTCTCGTTCCTGAACAACGGCGTCAAGATCAAGCTGATCGACCAGCGCCAGGGCAAGGAGGAGGACTTCGCGTTCGCCGGCGGCGTGGGCGGCTTCGTCGAGTACATCAACAAGTCCAAGTCGGTGATCCATCCGACCGTGTTCTACGCCAGCGGCGAGCGCGACGTCGAGGTCGGCGGCGAGGTCAGGCGGGTGTCGGCCGAGGTCGCGATGCAGTGGAACGACTCGTACAACGAGCAGGTCCTGTGCTACACCAACAACATCCCGCAGAAGGACGGCGGCACGCACCTGACGGGGCTGCGCGCGGCCATGACGCGGGTCATCAACAAGTACATCGAGCTCAACGACCTCGCCAGGAAGGCCAAGGTCGAGACGGCCGGCGACGACATGCGCGAGGGATTGACCTGCGTGCTGTCGGTCAAGATGGCCGACCCCAAGTTCTCCAGCCAGACCAAGGAGAAGCTCGTCTCGTCCGAGGCCAGGGCCGGGGTCGAGGAGGTCGTGGCCGGCGCGCTCGACGAGTTCCTGCTCGAGAAGCCCGCCGACGCCAAGATCATCTGCGGCAAGATCGTCGAGGCCGCGCGCGCCCGCGAGGCCGCCCGCAAGGCGCGCGAGATGACGCGGCGCAAGGGGGTGCTCGACGGGCTGGGACTGCCGGGCAAGCTTGCCGACTGCCAGGAGAAGGACCCGGCCAAGAGCGAGCTGTTCATCGTCGAGGGCGACTCGGCCGGCGGCTCCGCCAAGCAGGGGCGCGATCGCAAGTTCCAGGCGATCCTGCCGCTGCGCGGCAAGGTGCTCAACGTCGAGCGCGCCCGCTTCGAGAAGCTGCTGTCGTCCGAGCAGATCGCCACGCTGATCACCGCGCTGGGCACCGGCATCGGCAGCGGCATGGGCAGCGACGACTTCAGCCTGGACAAGCTGCGCTACCACCGCGTGATCATCATGACCGACGCCGACGTCGACGGGTCGCACATCCGCACGCTGCTGCTGACGTTCTTCTACCGGCAGATGCCGCAGCTGGTCGAGGGCGGCCACATCTACATCGCGCAGCCGCCGCTGTACAAGGTCAAGCACGGCAAGGACGAGCGCTACCTGAAGGACGACCACGAGCTGAACCAGTACATGCTCAGGCTGGCGCTGGAGGGCGCGCTGCTGGTGCCTGCGGCGGGCGCCGCGGCGATCGGCGGCGAGGCGCTGGGCGAGCTGTCGCGCAAGTACCTGCTGGCCGAGGCCGTCATCGACCGGCTGGCGCGGATCATCGACCAGGATGCGCTGCGTTCGGTGCTCGACGGCTGCCAGCTCGATCTAAGTTCCGAGGCCACGGCCGCCGATGGGGCAGCCCGGCTCGAGCTCGCGATGGCGCGCTACCTGAGCGCCGCGCAGCGGGTCGACAACGACGCGGGTGCGACGGTGCGTGCCGTCTACGACGAGCGCGACGAGGAGTGGCGGCTGCGCATCGAGCGCAAGCACCACGGCAACGTCCGGGTCAGCGTGATCGAGCCTGAGTTCCTGCTGTCGGCGGACTACCTGACGCTGGTCGAGTGCGCGCAGACCGTGGGCGGCCTGATCGGCGAAGGCGCCGAGATCCGCCGCGGCGAGGGCGAGCGGCAGCGCTCGCACTCGGTGGTGGATTTTCGCGACGCGATGCGCTGGCTGCTGACCGACGCCGAGCGCAACGTCGGGCGCCAGCGCTACAAGGGGCTGGGCGAGATGAACGCCGTGCAGCTGTGGGAGACGACGATGGACGCCGGTGCCCGCCGGCTGCTCAAGGTGCAGATCGAGGACGCCATCGCCGCCGACCAGATCTTCGCCACCCTGATGGGCGACGAGGTCGAGCCGCGCCGCGCATTCATCGAGAAGAACGCGCTCGGGGCGAGGAACATCGACGTTTGAAGCGCGAGCGGCCAGTTCGTCACACGGACGCGACCAATTCGCTCTGTTGTCGCCAGGCACCGGGCGTGGTGTTCGTCCAGCGGCGGAATGCTCGGACGAAGGCGGTCGGCTCGGTATAGCCGAGCGCGTCGGCGATGTCTGCGATCGAGAGTTCCGTCTCGCGAAGGAGCTGCCGCGCGACGTCGAGGCGAACCGTTTCGAGCGCATCGCGAAACGTCGTGCCGTAATCGGCGAGCCGCCGATTGAACGTGCGCCGCGTCAACGCCATCGAGCGCGCCACCTCGTCGCCCGATGTCAATCCGAAGAGCATCCCGACCCGGATCACGCGATGCAGCTTGGGCAACATTCGCTCGCGGCCTGCCGCCAGGAGCTTCGCCTCGAGCACGCGGCGCCGGGTCTCGTCGCCGTGCGGCACGCGCGTCGCCTCGAATGCCGACGGAAATTGGAGCATGCACGCGCCGGCATCGTACCGGACGGGAGCCGCGAAGAAGCGCCGGTACGGCGCGACGTCGCCGGGCCGCCTGCGCGAGAGAAACACCCGCCCGGGAGCCCAGCCGGGCTGGCCGGTCAACTCGCGCACGATGCGAACGGCGATGGCCATCACCATGTCGCTGATCTGGTCGATGCCCGTGTCCAGGCCCGGCTCGAAGATGGCGTATCCCAGGGTTGTCACACCGCACTCCCGGCGCAGGAACGCCACGCCGCCTGAGGAGTTGAGCCACTGGTAGGCGGTGAAGGTCTCCAGCGCACCGCGCAGCGTCGCGCAGCTTCCGGCGATCTGGCCGGGAAGGCCGACGTGCTCCAGCCGCCAGTGCGAGCCGGCAAGCAATCCGAAGTGCGGGCACCCGGTCGCCGCCGCGCAGTGATTCAGCAGCGCGGCGCCGGCGGCGTAGGGCACGCGGGAGTCGCGATCGGCAAGCGAGTCCGCAGCCAGGCCTGCACGGCGAAGCACCGTCGAAGGGCGCACGCCGAACTCCCGGATCAGGGGCGGCAACTCGCTCAGCGGGCCGACCCGTTGCGTCCCTGGCGGGAGGCTGCTGCGAAGCGCGGACGCCTGCCGTGCCAGAACCAGACGCGACACGGGATGCTCCATCGTCAGACGGCCAGGACTAGCCGGAATACGCGTCGAGTTGCGCCTTCTCGAACCGCGCCTCGAGCGTCAGCAGTACGGCGGTCGACCACGCGAACGTCAGCAACCCCGCCATCGAGATCATGCCACCTAGGATGCGCCACCGGTCGGGCAGCGAAAGGGCGCTCCCGACGGTGACGTACTGGCAGAGCGTGAAATAGAACACGTCCGCGGGCGAAGTCATCGCGCCTCGCCACAGCAGGAAGCCGCTCCAGACGATCACCTCGGCCAGATGAACGACGACGATCATCCAGCTCGCGAGGATCAGCACCGGCACGCCGCTGTACAGCCCTCGGCGGGGTGGCCAGCGGATCCACAGGCGGTTCGCCGCGGCTTTCGTTGCGGGCATGCCCACCGCGTGCATGGCCATCGTCACTGCGATCAGCACGATCCCCCACAGGATCACGCCAACATTGAGCAACCGCTCCGAATGCAGAACCATGTCGGTCACGAACGTTGCTCCCCGCGCGCCGCATGCGCGCTGGCGACGCCGCCGCGCTCGCAAGCCGGCCTGCCGGCCGTCGCGCTCGACGCCGGCGCGGGGCTCGACCGATCCCGATGCATCCGAACCAACATCCCGCCTCCCGGCCGATGGCCCCGGCCCACCGAAATGATCCGACGTGTCGACGGTATCGGGACGCAACATAGCCCGTTGGCGCGGAAAGACATAAACAATTCTCGCCATCTTGTGGCGAGAATTGTTTATTCCAACCTTCCGAGGGGCATGGAGAATGCCGGATCGGATATGCGCCCCTCGTCGCGGGCACGCGGGCGCACCCGTTGCCGAGTGTCCGAACCGTCGCGATCGCGACCGCCGTCGTGGCGTCCTGCGTCCCAACAGTGGCGCGAAAGGATAACCGCCGTGCCGCCCGTCACACCCAGCCGCCTTCCGCTCGCGCTCCTCGCTACGCTCACGCTGGTGGCCGCCTGCACCAGGCAAGCGCCGGCTCCCGCACCCCGGGGACCGGTCGAGGTGACCGTCGAGACGGTCGCACCGAAGGACGTTCCGGTCGAGTTCGAGTACGTCGGCCAGACGCAGAGCTCGCGACAGGTCCAGATCGTCGCCCGCGTCGCGGGCTTCCTCGACAAGCGCACTTACACCGAAGGCAGCCCCATCAAGGCCGGACAGCTCATGTTCGTCCAGGACCCGAAACCGTTCCAGGCGTCGCTCGACGCTGCGAACGCCGCGCTGGCGCAGCAGCAGGCGCGCCTGCAGACCGCGCGCAACAACCTGAACCGCGTGAGGCCGCTGGTTGCACTCAACGCGCTGAGCAAGAAGGACCTCGACGACGCGACCGGAACCGAGCAGGCGGCGCAGGCCGCCGTCGACGCCGCGCGCGCCGATGTCGATCAGGCGAAGCTCAACCTCGGCTACACGCGCATCAGCTCGCCCGTCACCGGGCTGTCCAGTTTCGCGAAGGTACACGACGGCGCCTACGTCGGATCCCAGAACAACCTGCTCACATACGTCGAGCAGGTCGATCCGATCTACGTCAATTTCTCCGTCTCCGAGAACGACCTGCTCAAGGTCCGCGCGGACAGCGCCGCGGGGCGCCTTCGCCTCCCCGCCCGCGAGGACTACGAAGTCCAGCTGGTCCTGGCCGACGGTTCCGTATTCCCGGGAAAGGGGCGCATCACGTTTGCCAACGCCGACTTCAACCAGAAGACCGGCACCTACCTGCTGCGCGCCACGCTCCCGAATACGAAGGCGGAACTGCGGCCCGGGCAGTTCGTGCGCGTGCGCGTTTCCGGGGCCGTGCGGCCGAACGCGATCTTGGTACCGCAGGAGGCCGTGCTGCAAGGCGCCAAGGGACACTTCGTCGTGGTAGTCGACAAGGAGAACAAGGCCGAGATTCGGCCCGTCGAGGTCGGCAGCTGGCACGGCGACGCCTGGTTCGTCGATCGCGGCCTCAGGGCCGGCGACGTCGTCGTGGTGGACGGCATGGTCCGCCTTGCGCCCGGCGTGCCGGTGAAGGCGAGCACGGTGCCCCCCCGTGCCGCGACACCGGTCCCGGGGGATGCCGGCAAAGACGCGGTGCGTCCGTCCTCCGCGGACAAGTCCTGATGGTCTCGAACTTCTTCATCGACCGGCCGATCTTCTCGGCCGTCCTCGCGCTCGTGATCTCCATCGCGGGGCTCGTCGCGATGTCGCAGCTCCCGATCGCGCAGTACCCGCAGGTCACGCCGATCCAGATCCAGGTCACGGCGACGTACCCGGGCGCGAACGGGACGCTCGTGGCGACGAACGTCGGTGCGCCGATCGAGCAGCAGGTGAACGGCGCAACTAACATGGTCTACATGTCGTCGACCAGCTCGTCGACCGGCAACTACACGCTCACGGTGTACTTCACGATCGACACCGACCCGAAGCTCGCGCAGGTCGACGTCCAGAACCGGGTGAACCAGGCAATGGCACAGCTGCCGCAATCGGTGCAGGTGCAGGGCGTCGACGTGCAGCAGAAGACCAATACGTTCCTGATGGTGCTCGCGTTCTACTCGCCCGACGGCCGTTACGACGCCGACTACGTCTCGAACTACACCAACACGCAGGTCCTGTCGACGATTAACCGGATTCCGGGCGCGAACCAGGCGTCGGTCTTCGGCGTGCCGGAGTACGCGATGCGCATCTGGCTCAAGCCCGACCGGATGGCGCAACTCGGCATCTCCACGAGCGAGGTGGCCAACGCCGTCAAGAACCAGAACGAGCAGTTCGCGGTCGGCCGGATCGGCGCGCCGCCGACGCCGTATCCCGTCAAGCAGACTTTCCCGGTGACGACCTCGACGATCACGCGCGCTGAACAGTTCGACAACATGATCCTGCGATCGGAGAACGAGGACACCGCGCTGGTCCGGGTCAAGGACGTCGGCTACACGACGCTCGGCGCGCAGAGCTACTCGCTGCGCACCGCGTACGAGGGCAAGCCGGCGACGCTGATCGCCGTCTACCAGCAGCCGGGCGCCAACGCGATCGCAGTGTCGAAGAGCGTCCGGGAGACGCTCGCGGAGATGTCCAAGAGCTTCCCCGAGGGCTTCAAGTACGACATCGCGCTCGACACGACCAAGTTCGTGCAGGCGTCGATCGACGAGGTCGTCCGGACGTTCTTCGAGGCGGTGCTGCTCGTCGTGCTGGTCGTGTTCGTCTTTCTTCACAGCCTGCGCCTGACGATCATTCCGACGCTCGCCGTCCCGGTCTCGATCCTTGGCGCGCTGTGCGGCATGCTGGTGCTCGGCTTCTCGATCAACATGCTCACGCTGTTCGGCATGATTCTCGCGATCGGCCTCGTCGTCGACGACGCGATCGTCGTCGTCGAGAATACCGAGCGCAACATGGTCGAATTCGGCCTGACCGCCAATGCCGCGGCCAAGAAGGCGATGCAGGAAGTCGGGGGTCCCGTGATCGCCGTCGTCCTCGTGCTGAACGCCGTGTTCATCCCGGTCGCGTTCCTGGGCGGGATCACCGGCGCGCTGTACAAGCAGTTCGCGATCACGATCGCGATATCGGTTCTGTTCTCGGGCATCGTGGCGCTGACGCTGTCCCCGGCGCTGGCGGCGCTGCTGATCAAGGCGAGGCACGAGCAGAAGAGGGGCTTCTTCAAGTGGTTCGACGACACGCTCGAGAAGGCGACCAACGGCTACGTGGCCGGGGTCGAGTGGGTGCTGAAGCACTGGGTGCTGGCGCTCGGTGCGTTCGCGATCGTCATCGGCGCCTGCGTGGCGCTGTTCGAGGCGCTGCCGAGCGCTTTCGTCCCGCAGGAGGACCAGGGGTACATCTTCACCGCGTACTTCCTGCCGGACTCGGCGAGCCTCGACCGCACGCACGACGTCGGCGCGAAGGCGGCGGACCTGATCCGCAGGCATCCGGCGGTCGCGAACGTCTCGCAGGTCGACGGCTACAGCCTGATCGACTCGCAGAACAAGACGAACTTCGGCGTGCTGTTCGTATCGCTCAAGGACTACGAGGCGCGCAAGGGACCGGGGCTTTCTGCCGACGACGTGATCCATCACGCGCGGCAGGAGACCGCCGGCATCCAGGGCGGCCTCGTCGTGCCGGTCAATCCCCCGGCCATCCCGGGGCTCGGCGTCACCGCGGGGTTCCAGCTCTGGATCGAACAGAAGGGCGGTGGTGACTTCGGCCAGCTCTCGGCGGTCGTCGAGCAAATCATCGCCAAGGGTCGCGAACGCCACGAGCTCTCCGGAGTCAACACGACGGTCCGCGCGAGCGGCCAGCAGTTGCTCGCCGATGTGGACCGCGACAAGGCGGAGACGCTCGGTGTGCCGATCCAGGACGCCTACAGCACGCTGCAGACGATGTTCGGGTCGCTCTACATCAGCCAGTTCCCGAAGGACTCGCGGCTGTACCAGGTGGTGCTTCAGGCCGATCCGCGCGCGCGCATGACGCCCGAGGACGTCGGGCGGTTCTACGTGAAGAGCCGCGGCGGCGAGATGATCCCGCTGTCCGCGCTGGTGACGACGCGCTACGTCGTCGGGCCCGACCTCGTCACCCGTTTCAACAACTATCCAGCGATCGCCATCAACGGCGCGCCGGCAACGGGCGTGAGCTCGGGCGAAGCGCTGAAGGCGATGCGCGAAGTCGTCGAGGAGGTGCTGCCGCCGGGCTACGGGTATGAATGGTCTGGCGAGGCTCGCGAGGAGGTCGGCTCCGGCTCGACCTCGGCGATCGCGTTCCTGTTCGGCCTGCTGTTCGTCTTCCTGATCCTGTCCGCCCAGTACGAGAGCTGGTCGCTGCCGGTCAGCGTGATGATGGCGGTTCCGTTCGCGATCGTCGGCGCACTGCTGGCCATCGCGATGCGTGGGATCCCCAACGACCTCTACTTCCAGATCGGCCTTCTCACGCTGGTGGGGCTCGCCGCCAAGAACGCGATCCTGATCGTCGAATTCGCGGTCGAGCTGAACCGCAAGGAAGGCAAGCCGTTCTACGAGGCGGCGATCGAGGCCGGACGGCTGCGGCTGCGCCCGATCATCATGACGTCGTTTGCGTTCGTGCTGGGTACTTTGCCGCTTGCGATCGCGACCGGCGCATCGGCCAACAGCCGGCATTCGATTGGAACGGGCGTGATCGGGGGAACGCTGGTGGCAACACTGATCGCGATCTTCTTCATCCCGATGTTCTACTGGCTCCTGCAGTCGGCCAGCGCAAGGATCTTCGGCGGCGCTGCGGGCGCAACGGGAGCCGCCACGCCCGCCAAGACCGAGACGCCCACGGCGCCGGTGCCGGGCGCGCGGCAGGGCGACTGACGTGCGCACGCTATCTCTCGCCCTCGTCGCGCTCGGCCTCGCCGGGTGCATGGTCGGCCCGGACTACGAGCGGCACGCCGTGGACACACCCGCCGCGTTCCGCTTCGAGCCGAGTCAGGTCGCGCAGACCGCCGATACCGAATGGTGGAAGCAGTACGGTGATCCCGTGCTCGATCAGCTGATCGCCGACGCACTCGCTGCGAACTGGAACGTCAAGATCGCCGCGGCGAACATCGAAGCCGCAGCCGCGTTCGTGACGCAGGCGCGCGCGCCGATGTTCCCGCAGATCGGCTACGGCGCGGGTGCCGGACGCGTGCGCTTCAGCGAAGTCGGCGGCACCGCAATCGATACCTACGTGTCGAATCCGCAGAACGTCTACCAGGCGGCTTTCAACGCGAGCTGGGAGCTCGACCTGTGGGGTCGGATCCGCCGGCAGACGGAGGCGGCACAGGCGACCCTGCTCGGCACCGAGCAGGCGCGCCGCGGCGCGATCCTGTCTCTGGTGGCCAACGTCGCGAGCAACTACATCCAGTTGCGCGGGCTGGACGAGGCGCTGGCCGTCGCCAGAAGGACCCAGAAGGCTTACGCGGACTCGCTCCAGATCTTCCGGTATCAGTTCCAGTACGGGCAGGTGTCGCAGATGACCGTCGCGCAGGCCGAGTCGCAGTACGAGACCGCGGCAGCGCAGATCCCCGTGCTCGAGCAGCAGATCGCGCAACTCGAGAACACGATCTCGCTGCTGCTCGGGCGCAATCCGGGGCCGATTCCGCGCGGCAAGACCGTCCCCGAGCTCTCGGCCCCGTCCGTTCCGGCCGGATTGCCCTCGCAACTGCTCGAGCGCCGTCCCGACATCCTGCAGGCGGAAGACCAGCTCATCGCCGCCAACGCGCAGATCGGCGCGGCCAAGGCCCTGTACTTCCCGACGATCTCGCTCACCGGCACATTCGGCACCGCAAGCACGGACCTGTCGAACCTGTTCAAGGGCCCGGCGAACACGTGGAGCTACGCGGGTTCGATCATCGGGCCGGTCTTCACCGCGGGCCTCGTCAGCGGCCAGGTCGGGCAGGCGGAAGCCACCCGCAAGGCAGCGTTGCTCAACTACGAGCAGACGATCCAGTCGGCGTTCGCCGACGTCTCGAACGCGCTCGTCGCGCGCGAGAAGCTCCAGGTGCAGCTCGCCGCGCAAGAGAAGCTGGTGAGCTCGCTGCAGGACTATTCGCGACTGGCGCGCCTGCAGTACGACGGTGGCTACTCGCCCTACTCGACGGTGTTGCAAGCCGAGCAGACCCTGTTCCCCGCCGAGCTCGATCTCGCTTCACTGCGCGCCGGCAACGCAAGCTCGGTGGCGACGATCTACAAGGCGATGGGTGGCGGGTGGATCGACCGCGCGGACGCCTTGACCGGCGCGGGCGCGCCAACGACCGTGACGACCGCCGCGCAACCCTGACGCGCCGCCTGTCCGCGCTGAGCCGGGCGCGTCGACCCATCCCTTGACCACCTGGAAGCGATCGAGGTTGGCGCCCTCGGCATCGCGCAGCGCGCGGATCAGAAACGACGGTGCCTTGCCAGGCGGCGCGGCCTTCAGGTCGCCGCCCATCGGTACGGATCTTCCGGCCCGACGGTCTGCCCCGATGCCGGCCTCGGTCGAATACGATGTGTGCAGATGCGTGTCGCCGACGAACACGCGGCTCGGGAACGTCTGGTCCGGGTACGGCGAATCGCTGCGCTTCGGATCGAACTTCCCGGCTCCGGTGTTCAGCGGGCCGCCGCGGCGCCGCCCGGCTCGCGGATCCGACGGGCCTCGACGTAGAACCGCTTTTCAGCGGCCTCGCCCATCGAGAACGCCTTGCGCGGCAGGGGGCCTTCGCGCACGACCCGGCGCAGCAGCTCGCCCTTGCCGACCGGTGCGAGGTGAATCCCGACACTGCCGCTGCCGCTCGCCAGACGCTCGAGGGTGTCGTCGCCGTGGACATAGTCGACGTGCGTGGCGCCACCGCGCTCGATGAAACGGTCGACGAACGGCTGGAAGGTGCCCACGGCCAGCGTGGACGGCGGGTCGGCGACCTCGATCACGCTGAAGCGCGCACCGGGTCCGATCAGTCCCGCGGCGTGGCGGGCGCCGTGGGGGGACTGCACGCACTCGCGCATCGCGGCGGCCGAAGCCACGTCGGTGCAGGTCAACCGAGCGCCGAACTCCTCGGCCAGCGCCCCCCGAACGTCGCCCG
>Ga0209253_10002777_pt1 | contig 15487 bp, 17 predicted proteins | sample FrelakmetBRP12BR_FD_187145 | JGI IMG/M metagenome (GOLD analysis project Ga0209253, IMG submission 187145) | Freshwater lake sediment microbial communities from the University of Notre Dame, USA, for methane emissions studies - BRP12 BR (SPAdes)... | ecosystem: Environmental > Aquatic >...
CCCCCCATTCTTCGCCCTTGACAGCGCTACCCCCCCCTGGCTATGATTGCCGCCACTTGATTTGAACTTGTAGTCTAAAACGCATTTTCTCCGGCCACCATCATTCAAAGGAGTAGGCTCATGAAGATCGTAATCGGTACTGTTGCGACCGTCTCCGGCGTCCTGTTTGCGTTGTCGATGGCCTCTGCGAACCCTTCGCTCCTCCCCAAGCATGAAGGCTATCCGATGAAGAACAGCGGAAGCCCTGTGACGGGCCAGCCAACCGCCAACGATCCAGGCCAGTCGGATGCACGTGGGGAATCCACGTTGCAGAAGTCCACGAACTCCATCAAGCACAGCGAACAGCACCTGAACAAGTCGGATAATGCCCGGATCACCGAAGGTCAGGGTGCAGGCCGCCTTCCGAACGTCCAGGGTCCTCAGATCAAGATCGCTCCCCCGGTCACCTCTGCCACGAAAATTGGGGCCGATCGTAAGATCGAGTAGTCGAGCGGTTCAGTCAGATATAGCAGGGGGGTACTGGATTTATCCGGCGCCCCCCTGTTTTTTTGTGCGGCCTGCCCTCGCGGAGGCTATGACCTTACGCAACCTGAATCGCCACAGTTTCTTGGCCCATGCTCCCGCATAGTCGACACCGATTCGTGCATGAGCCCCCAGCTCCCCTCGTCTCAGCACCACCCCACGATCCTCGAACCAGAGGGATTCGCCTTCCGTAAGGTCTGCGCGGTTGAGGCCGCGATCGATCTCTAGCGCACGACAGAGCCGCCCCGGTCCATCGATCAACTCCCCGTCGATCTCAATCGCCCTGATCAAGACAGCCGAAGGAAACTCCTCCCGTTCCGTCACCACATTCAGACAATGGTACATCCCGTAAATGAGGTACACATACGCGACCCCTGCCTGACCAAACATGACCTCCGTCCGCTGCGTTCTCCCTTTCGACGCATGGCAGGCTTTATCTTGAGATCCGACATAGGCCTCGACCTCAACGATCTTCCCAGCGAGGATACGACCATCGATCGCACGAACGAGATACTTACCAATGAGCGATCTCGCGACCGTAACCGTTGGGCGGTTGAAATAGGCACGTGGTAGTACTCTGCACTTTGTATTCATACAGGCTGACTATGGCTGCTTAAACTGCTCATCCGGCGAGGCCGCAGACGACGCCAATATCCTCAATCTACTCTCAGGGTACATTGGGGATCGGTTCAATTCGAGAACGCAGCTGGAGATTAGTTCCATCCGAAAGAGCAGCCGCTCAAAATGGGCATCCAGCAAGGCCGCAGGCGACGCCAACACCGCAGGTGTACCCTCAGGGGTACATTGAGGATGTTGGCGAGCCGAGAACGAAGCTGGTGGCCACTTTCAGCGGCTGCTAAAAGTACCAGGCCACACCACCCATAAATGTACGCGGATTCCCCGGCACGAAGTGAATGTCGTTGACCGGCGCCGGCTCATTCCGCAACTGAGAGGCAAAGGCAAAGGTGGCCTGCTCCCACTTCGTATTGAACAGGTTCTGAATAAAGAGAAATGCCTCCATGCGCCCATGGGACATCTTGATCGGCAGTTGATAGCGCTCCGAGAGATCGAAGTCAATCCAGGAGGGTGCGTTGATGCTCCGGTCCTCTGTGAGCGGCCGCACACCGAGATAGGTCGCTTGCAGTTGCGAGGTCAGGCCTTCGGGCCATTTCAAAAGCAGGGCTCCATAGGCCGTCACTTCAGGCGCGAGAGGAATCGCGTCTCCGTTGAGAAATTCCGCCTTCGTATAGGTCACGCTGCCGTTGAAATACAGCGGGCCCCAGACTTGCCCTCGCGCGGCAAACTCCACACCTTCCCGTCTGCTTGCGCCGCGGATTTCAGTCGTCCCTTCGTCTCCGACAAATACCAGTTCAGACTTGAGATCCAATCGCCAGATAGTAGCAATCAACTCGACACCCCCAGCTCCCCAGGGGTTCGACCGCACACCGACCTCATAACTCTTGGCTCGCGAAAGGGGTGAGGACCCCGGTACGACGGTCGATCGTGCATCGTTGCTGTGATAGCCCTCGCCATAGTTGGCGAAGAGTTCCGTGCTGGCCCAGGGGCCCAGGATGAGATTCATTTTCGGGAGGACGATACTGGAGCTCGTCTGTCCGGCAGGCTGTTCCGCACAGGTCACGCAGCGATTGCTCACATCGAAGGTGAATGTTTCAGCGCGGAGTCCGCCCGCCAGCCTCATCCACGACGTGGGTTGGACCTCTGCTTTCACGAAGGGCGCATAAGATGCCTCAAGGATATCGCTGTCCGTGGTGACTCCGGTCGGCATTCTCGTTGTTTGAGTCCCGAGTCTAGCCTGGATGTTGTCGACTCTGGCTTGAAACCCGATCGTCCCGATGCTCGGCAGGCCCCATACGTCGCCCCGCTGTTTGTATCCAATGTCGCCCCCGTACATCACCCGGCGATCGGATTGCTGAATACCGTCTCCGTTGACGGGATCGTTGGCGAAGAACGTAAAATTCGTGAAGAGATCCAGTCGATAGTATTGGCCATACGCATTGGCAAAGAACTGCCCATTCGACGTCGTGTCGTAGTGGTAGTTCAACTTGGCAGTGCTGCGAAGCGTCTTGCCTCCTTCCGAAGGATCAACGGCGCCGAACCGGTCGAGCGAGCCATCCTGCACAGCCCGTAGAGGAATCTCACCCGAGGCGTTCCATTGCGCCTGATGAAACGTACCGGTCAGGCTCAGTTCGTCCCGTCCGGTCAGATTGGTCGTCATTTTCCCCAATAGGTTGCCCCTGAAATAGCGGTTATCGTTTTGAAATGGCCCGTTCGTGTAATAGCCTTCGGCGGCGAACAGGGTACGGACCCGATCCTTGGTCGGAGAAAACATGAGCAGATAGCGCTGCGTATCGAACTGCCCCACGGCCGCCTGAACGACTCCTTCCTGAACCACCTGTCGCGTCCTGAAGTTCACCGCTCCTGCCGTGGCAAAGTCACCATATTCAGGAAGATAGGCCCCCTTGTTGACGTCGAGTCCCTCGATCGTTTCAGGAATAATGAAATTCAGGTCGGTATAACCTTGCCCGTGCGCATGGGTGCGCAGGTTGATCGGCATGCCATCGGAGAAAAAGGCCACATCGGTCCCGTGATCCGCATCGAACCCGCGCAGAAAATATTGATCGGCCTTGCCCGCTCCGCCTGAATGTTCCACCGCAATGAAACCGGGGATCAACCGCAACACCTGGGCCGGACGGCCCTGAGGCTGCAGGAGGTATTCTTTGTCCGGGATGAACTGCTGAGAAGAAGCTGCGACCGGTCTTTCGCCGATGACGGTGACTTCTGGAACTTCGACCGTCTCCAGATCGGGATCGTGGGCTCGCACTGGCTCCACGAGGGTTAACAGCAGAGCCATAACGGCCAGGAATAATACAACACGTCGCATCAGCACACCCTTTCACATTCACATGTATGGGCGGATGAAACGCCCACGACGATCGTTCGACAGTCGACTCATCGACTGGCGCAGACCCTCGTGGCCTGGCAACAACTATGATCTGGGAGAACCCGCTAAACGGGCTGAACCGTACCGACTAAAGAACGGACTCGGGACAGGGACTGCGTAATCAACGCTTCGAGGGTGCAGTCCCCCGCGCCCACAATTTCCACACGAGCCCGATTGAGCGGCAGCAGGACCTTCGTGGCCCGTGCGCCGAGAATGGCATGCACGATCTCCGGAGTCACCTCACCGAGCAACGCGCCTGACAATACTAAATTTAACGACGTGACAATCACGTCCACTGACGGCAACGTGTCGGTAATCACACGAGACCCGACACCCACCTGCATGGCTCCGGCCTGCTTCATCGCCTCCGCTGCCACAAGGTTGGTTCCCAACGCCACAATATGATGGGCCGGACCGAGTTCCGACTGGAGTCCTGCGACCAACCGGGATCCAAGGCCTCCGCCTTGCCCATCGATCACACATACGCGCATGGCTTATACCAGCCCCTTGCCGGTCGTCGTCATGGTGAGCTTGCCATGTTTCACGCCCTTGACCGACAACAGCGCATCCGCCACTTTTCTGATCTCCGACCCTTTGCCCTTCGCCACCAGGACCTCAAGGCAATGGTCGTGATCGAGATGGACATGCATGCCGGCCATGATGTGGCCTGGAAAGTCATGCTGGATATGGGTCAGCTTCCTGGTTAAGTCCCGCACATGGTGGTCGTAGACAAAGGTAATCGTCGCGACCGTCTCCTTATTATCGTCCCATTCTTGCCCGACCAGGTTATCCCGAATGAGATCCCTCAAGGCTTCCGAGCGGTTCGTATACTTGCGCTTTTTGATGTGTAGATCGAATGCGTCGAGCAGATGATGGTCTAACGATACACCGAATCGAATCAGCTTCTTCATGACAGCCTCATTAGTAGCACGAATTTAAAAAAAGTAACATTCCTGAGCGCGCAAATCAATGAAAAGTTAGTCATAGCAATCAAAGAGAGTGCGTACTCGGCTGGAATCTATCTTTTCGAAAAACTGGAGGCTGGGTAATTCGAATTGCGCGCGTCGAACGAGCACCTTCCGAGCGTGCGCGTTGCGCGAGCACGAGAGGCTCCCGCGCGCGCTGCCGTCCCTATCTTCTATTCGCCTTGGATGGGGATGTACATGACGTTCCCCTGCCGATTGACCAGCAGGAGTGCAAGATCGGAGGGCTTCATCGGATCGGCCAGTCGCTGAAACGCAGCGAAGGTGGAAATATGCTGACGATTGAGCTCCAACACCACGTCACCTGGCTGGAGACCGGAGGATTCAGCCAGACTGCCTTCTTCAATGTCGGTCACCACGACTCCGCTGGTGACCGCTAGATCCATCTGCCGAGCCAACGGCGCAGTCACATCGTCAAAGACGACGCCAGCGAGGGGATGGACTGTCGCAGCTGAGGACGATAGGGCCTGGCTCTTCTTGGTCCGTTCCCGCGGCGCCTCCTGGACGACCAGCTCAGCCTGATACGGCTTGCTCTCGCGCACGAGATCCAGCTTGTGCTTACTCCCGATCGTGGAAGCCGCCACGAGGTTCCTGAGATGTCCGCTGTCCATGATGTCGCGCCCATCGAATCGCACGACCACATCACCGCGCTTGAGTCCGGCCTTCTCAGCAGACCCTTTCGCCTGCACATCAGTCACGATCGCGCCTTTCACATCGGGGAGACGAAAGACCTTGCCCAACAGGGGGGAGACATCTTGCGTCGAGGCGCCGAGGAACCCACGGACCACACGCCCGGTCTTGAGTAGGCTCTGCATAGCAGACCTGGCCATATTACTGGGAATAGCAAAGCCCACCCCGACGCTCCCGCCGGTCGGACTGGCGATGGCGGTATTGATCCCGATCAATTCTCCATTGAGGGTCACCAAGGCGCCGCCGGAATTGCCGGGGTTGATGGGGGCATCGGTCTGAATGAAGTCTTCGAAATCGGCGACCCCGACATCGGCGCGTCCGACGGCACTGACGATGCCGAACGTCACACTGCGACTCAACCCCAGGGGGTTTCCGATCGCGAGCACGAACTCACCCACCGCAAGCGTACTCGAATCCCCCCACGTGACCGTCGGCAGATTGGTCGCCTGAATTTTCACGAGGGCCACGTCGGTCTTCGGATCGGTGGCCACGACTCGTCCTTTGTACTGGCGTCGGTCGGCAAGAATCACTTCCACATCGACTGCATCGGCAATGACATGATTATTCGTCATAATGTAGCCATCCGCCGACACGATGACCCCGGAGCCCTGACCATATTGCCGCCGTGCCGGAGGCGCATCCTTGAACAGTCCAAACGGGAGCGCGTCGTCGCTGAACGCTTGATCGCGGACCATCACCGTGGACGCGATACTGACGACAGCGGGAATCACCTTAGTCGCAGTCGCCTTGATCTGCGCCTGAAGTTCACCCCCGCTCGCCACAGGAATTGCACGATTCCCGGCCAGCGCTGTTCCAGCGATGATCGAGACCCCCACGCAGAACCCGATCACGATTCGCACTGTGAGATTGGATCGAAACACGCCACAGTCCTTTCTGAGCCGATTGACGACAAACGACCGTAGCCTAGCACGCGGGCAACGGAGGCGCACTTACAATTCCATATGACGCAGACGGAGGGCATTGGAGATGACGGACACAGAACTGAACGTCATGGCAGCACTGGCGATCATGGGACTCAAGAGGATTCCCCAGACCGGGTAGAGCGCGCCCGCCGCGACCGGCACGCCGATGACATTGTAGAGAAAGGCGAATAAGAGATTCTGCCGAATATTTCGCATCGTGGCTTGGCTCAACCTCCGCGCACGGACCAGCCCGCGCAGGTCTCCCTTCACCAACGTAATCCCCGCACTTTCAATGGCCGTGTCTGCCCCGGTTCCCATGGCAATCCCGACATCGGCCAATGCCAGGGCCGGAGCATCATTAATACCATCGCCGGCCATCGCCACCACGCGGCCTTGCGCCTTGAGGCGGGCAACAATCTGCCCCTTCTGCTCCGGCAAGACTCCAGCCATGACCTCCTCAATGCCGACTTGCCGGGCCACGGCCTCGGCCGTGTCGCGATGATCTCCCGTCACCATGACAATGCGAATGCCTTCGGCCTTCAGTTCCTGCACCGCCTCGCGAGTCGAGGCTTTGATCGGATCTGCCACGCCAAGGACGCCGGCCGCCTGCGCATCGACGGCGACAAACAGGATCGTCTGCCCTTCGCGACGAAGCGAGGCCGCTTCGTCGTCGAGCAGCGCGAGACTCTGGCTTGATACCCCGACATCGTGTCGCAAGAACACAGTCGTCCCGATGGCGACGCGACGACCCGCAACCATCCCGGTCACACCCTTCCCGGTCACCGAACGAAACTGCTCAACCGGGGCACAGTGAATCCCTCGCCCTTCCGCTCCGGCCACTACCGCGGCGGCCAACGGATGTTCACTGCTCCGTTCTAGGCTCGCAGCGAGACGCAACAGATCAACATCGGTCCAGGGCGGCACACACCGCATTGAGAGCAATTTCGGCTTGCCCTCCGTAAGCGTCCCGGTTTTATCGATCACGAGCGTATCCACCTTGCCGAATATCTCCAAGGCTTCAGCCTTCTTCACTAACACACCAGCCGTCGCTCCCCGACCGGTCCCTACCATGATCGACATCGGCGTCGCCAATCCCAACGCGCAGGGACAGGCAATGATCAACACCGCCACGGCATTGACCAGCGCATAGGCCAACTTCGGCTCCGGCCCCCAAACCGCCCAGGCCACGGCTGTCATCAGCGAGGCCGCCACCACCAACGGAACAAAATAGGCGGCAGCCACATCGGCAAGACGCTGGATCGGCGCCCGACTCCGTTGCGCCTCGCTCACCATCTGCACAATCCGAGCGAGCATCGTGTCTCGCCCGACTCGTTCAGCGACCATGACCATCCCGCCTGTGCCGTTGATCGTCCCCCCGGTCACCCGATCCCCAATTCCTTTTTCGACCGGGATCGATTCCCCCGTGATCATGGATTCATCAACAGCCGTCGTGCCTTCTTGGACCATCCCATCGACTGGCACCCGCTCTCCAGGCCTGACGCGCAATCGATGGCCCACCTGAATGTGCTCGAGCGGCACGTCTTCTTCCTGTCCGTCCAGCGTGATCACTCTGGCGGTCTTTGGCGCAAGCCGAAGCAAAGAACGGATCGCAGAACTCGTTTGGCTCCGAGCCTTCAGCTCAAGGACCTGGCCGAGCAGCACGAGCACCGTAATCATGGCGGCGGCTTCAAAATAGACGGCGATCGAGCCGTCATGCGCTTGAAACGAACTGGGAAGCAGTCCTGGTGCAACCGTAGCCATCGTGCTATAGCCATAGGCCGCTCCCGTTCCAATGGCAATGAGCGTGAACATGTTGGGGGCCCGGTTCACCACCGAGATCCACCCCCGATGGAAAAACGGCCAGCCGCCCCAGAGCACCACCGGCGTCGCCAGCAGCCATTGCACCCAGTTCTTCATCGAACCGGTGACGATCTTCGGAAGTGACAAGCCGGGAATCATATCGGCCATGGCCAAGAGCATGACCAGGAGGGCAGGCCCCAGACAGATCCAGAACCGCCTGCTCATATCCTCCAACTCTGGATTCCGCTCATCTTCAAGCGAGACGACTTTGGGTTCCAGCGCCATCCCGCAAATCCGGCAAGCTCCCGGTTTGGTCTCAAGCACCTCCGGGTCCATCGGACAGATGTACTCGACCAGTCCGCCGGACGGAACAGCCGTGACGCGGGGAGGACGCTGCTCGACAGGAGTCAGGTAGTAGGTCGGCTCAGCGCGAAACTTGGCGAGGCAACTCGCCGCGCAGAAGTAGTAGGTCTTCCCTTGATACGCATAGGACCCGGCTGCCGTGGCCGGCTGCACAGTCATCCCGCAGACGGGATCGATGGCCCCCGTCACGGTCGGGACAGGCTGCATCATCGGGAGGGGTCTTCTTGTCGTCGTCGTAGCGGAACTGACAGGCCGTGGCTGCAACGCCCGCTCCGGATCGGCCTTGAATCGCTCCAGACAGGATAGGCCGCAAAAGTAGTACCGCTGGCCACGGTGGTCATGACTTCCGGCCGCCGTAGCCGGCTCGACCGTCATCCCGCAGATCGGATCAATCTCCACACCACCCCCCCAACCGTGGCTGCAGGCCGATGATCTCGACTGCGCCCATCGAGCGAGCACTGCTTCATCGTGCGCGCACTGGGAGCAAGGAGATCGTCTGCCTATGGCCGCACTTCCTCACTTCTTTTTGTCAGCATCCAGAATGCTCTGGATGATCAACTTGAGATTCTCCGGATCGATCGTCTCCGCCTTAATATTCCCATCGATGAGTACGGTCGGGGTCTGCTGAACTTTGATGCGTTCACCCCATTTGCGCCCCTCTTCAAACATCTTAGCTGGCTTCCCGCTTGCCATGCCTTCTTCAAAGGTCTTCGGATCGAGTCCGACTTCCTTGATCAAGCCTTCCCGTAGCGAGCGATCCAACACTCCTGTGACCTTATCTGTATGGATGGTGCGAAAGAGGACCGTTTTCATTTCATTCCCCTTGCCCATCATCTTCGCCTGCTCATACATATCGAACGGGGTCGGCAGCTTCCCGTGAATCACCGGGAACCCCACCATCGTGGACTCAAGCTTGTTCCCGAACTCTTTTTGCAGCAGGGCCAAGCCTTCTCCATCGAACCGGTGACAATGCGGGCAGTAGAAGTCGGCAAACTCGATCAACTTCACCTTGCCGGGAACATGCGTAGACACCTCGTCCTTCAGGACTTCGAACTTGCCCTTCAACTCGGGGGACGCGGCGGCAGCTGGTGAGCCCCCTAAGCCAACGACGCACCAGACCATCGCACATACCGCTGAGGCCCATCGTGTACCCTGTCTGTTCACCATATCGTCTCCTTTTCTTGGATCATTGCTGACCGCTCATTATATCGAATGTGCCGCGAACATACTCCAGGCTCTTTGTTATACTGTGGCCATGCTGGCACGGACCCTACTCTCTACCCTGGCCTTGCTCATCTCGCTCACAGGCTGTGCCTCGACGCAAGACGCAGGGGGCGGCTCGAACACACAGGCACTCACCTTTCTCCAGGTCAAGGCAGCACCGGACTCCTTGAAAGGTCAGTCGGTGGTCTTTGGCGGGATGGTGTTGACGGCCCGACGACTCAAAGATGGCACACGAATCGAAATCTTACAGTTGCCGCTCGATGGATCAATGCACCCCGGATACGATTTGACCCAATCCCAGGGCCGCTTTATCGCCCTCCAACGAGAATTCCTTGATCCCGCGACCCTCCCACCAGGGACCAGATTCACCGTGACCGGCGAGGTCTCCGGCTCCATCACGCTGCCATTGGATGAAACGGACTATACCTATCCCGTCATCGACATCAAGCAACTACACGTTTGGCCAAAATCGGAAGACATGGCCCCCTGCATCCGCACCTGCAATATGGGTCCAGGCCCCTATTGGGGGCCTTACTGGGGCCCCTTCTGGCGGCCTTGGCCTTATTGGTAAGTGAGCGGAGGAGGACTTGCGCGACGAGCGGGACGAACCCGTTCCGATTCTATTTTCTGTAGTGACAAGTCTCGCACATCTCGCCCTTCCCGCGCGTCTCGCTTGGTCATCGTCCCGCCGTGCCGACGATCCGCTCAACACGATCATCGCGCCCACCGAGATTGAGATACCGATGATATTGGGCCAGTGCCTTCGGCAGGTCTTTCCGATTCAACTCATAGAAGACACCCAAGTTGTAGTGCGCTTCCACATAGTCCGGCTTCAGCTCGATGGCTCGCTCGTAGGATCGTTCCGCCTCTTCAAACCTGTTCAGACCGGTGTAAATCACGCCCAGATTCATATGCGCTTCGGCATACTCCGGGCGATACCGTAAGACCTCGAGAAACTCCCGCTCCGCCTCCACGGGCCTGCCTTGGCTCCGATAAATAAAAGCGAGGTTATAATGCGCATCCACTAATGAGGGCTTCGCCGCGATAGCCTGCTTATACGAATACGCGGCTTCCACGAGATCGTTGTTCTTCTCTGCCATCCGCCCGGCGAGGTACCAGGCATCGGCATACGTGGGATCGACCTTCAGCAGCCGGCCCACTGTCTCGCGTGCCCCGCGACTGTCTCCCTGCGCCTCATACAGCAATGCGAGATTGTACAGAGCGTCACGGTGGCTCGGATAAACGGCCAACAAGGCTTGATAGGTCTGAGTGGCTGCGGCGAAATCTCGACGTTGCTCGTACAGCTTGGCTAAGTCGAGATACGAATCGGCATGGCGAGGATCGATCTCAATCGCCCGCGTGAGGGCCTGCTCCGCTTCAGCCGATTTTCCTTGAATCCGATAGACCTCGGCCAGATCGTTCAAGGCATCGGGATAGGCCGGCTTCAGCTTGAGCGCGCGGGTGAAGGCCTCGACAGCCTGAGCCGGCTTCTTGTCTTTGAAATAGATGCGGCCGAGCAGGTGGTGTGCTTCAGCCGAGGAGGGATTCAACTCGATTGCTTTTCTGGCAGCCTCGGATGCCGCGGCAAGATCGCCTTTTCGCAACAGCGCAGTGCCTCGCTCGTACTGACGCTGCGCCGCATCCGGTTGCTCGGCCGCCGCCAGGACAAGAGGAGAGGCCACGGCTTGGCACAGGACGAACAATAGGATGACACGATGCTGGAGGAAGCGATTCACAGTCAGTCGACGCCTTTCCTTTCGACGCCCGCAATAGTCCGGCAAACTATAGACGGCAGCGACCGTGAAATCAACGACGCACGCGCCCTGCGTGAGACGGCATACGCAGACCTGGAAATGAGAAACGGCCTCTGTCCTATTTTTCATAGCACAGAAGGCCGTTCTTGAGACTGGTGGGCTGAATCGACGGCGATTACATCCCCTTGCGGGTATCGAAATACTCATCGTAGCGGTGCACGAAATCTTTCTGCGCAAGCGGGGCATGGCAGGCCCGGCACTTGGTGAAGTCCTCGGCGAGGGATTTGCCATCAGGCCCGTAGGCTGAAAAGACCCAGGCGCCGTTCCGAAAATTCTCCGGCACATCCTGGCCCCACCCATCCCCCTTGCCCATGACGAACACCTTGGCCAGGTTCCCCTTGACCAACTTGCCATCTGCGCCGGTTACCGGAGTCTCACCCTCCAGTTGCGCCTTATAGAGTTCCATCACCATCACCGTGCCGGAAGGGAACGCCTGCCCGCGCGACGTTTTTGCACCGGCTGGATTGATATAGAGTTCACGAACCTGCTTGGCATCAGGCCGCTGAACCTCGGAGAGAAATCTGGGCCAGCTCTTATAGTCACCCGGCAGGGTGAGCTCCCCGTCTTTCGGTTTCGGCGTCGAGGCCTTGGCCATGGACGATGAACCGGCTCCGCCCTCCATCCCACTGCACCCGGCCAGAGCCATCAGGACAATGGCTCCGATCCCGAGCGTGATGATCTGTGTGATCTGTCGTGGTGTCTGCATAACCCTCCTTTTCAGTGATTGGTCTTATAGCAACGCCCCGTCACCAGAAGATGAGCGGGGCGTGCAGGTTGCGCGATACTGAAGCGATTCGCCGCTACTTGATCATGAGCAGCTTGCCGCCAGGATCCTTCGGATTGAGATGGTCACGATAGGTCAACGTATTGCCCTGCGTCGCATAGAACAGATCGCTGGTCGGAATGCCGATATATTTCGTCTCTCCCGGCTTCAAGACGACCTGCGCCTTCAAGACAAATGGCGATCCGGCGTTGGCCGCATCCGTCATTTGGAAGCCCCGCTCACCAGCAGAATTGTTCGTCACCTTCAACAAGACAGGCCGGCCTGGCCGAACCTTGAAATCGATCACCGTGGTCGGAGGATACCAACTTTTCAAGGTGCCGATTTCGATGGCGAACAACTGCGCATCGACATCGAGCTCCTTGAAGGACTGGCCAACCACTGAGCCGGTTTCCAGGTCGCCGATCTCGACTCCACCAGCCTGCAACGCAAACGCCGATGTGCCCATGACAAGCAGACTCACCGATACCAGAATGCCCAGAACAAGATGCCTCAACATGACCTGACCTCCTCTGTGGTTAAAGCGACGATGCGTGAGTGCCGGATGATGGGAGACAGGGAGGCAGGCCCTTTTCTTCAAGCACTTGCCCCCCGATGAGCGTATCGCCGACGATCAGAAACAACGCTTTGACGCGTCTCGTGTTGTCGAGAAACTTTCCACTGGCCACGGCCGTCACTTCGTGCGAGCCATCCTCTTGCGCCAGGTCGTCTTCGATTGTCACGTTGTAGAATTCAAATCCCTCGAACACTTTGTTGAACGCCTGCACACGCAGGAGGGCCACGAGCTGAGGTTCATCGGCAAACGCCGGGGCCGTGCAGCACAAAAACATCACCGTTCCGAATAGGCAGAGCAGTCGCATCGCCGACTCCTTCGAGATAGGGCCTTTGTATCCGCTTCTCACCCATGCGTCTACAGACGCCTACCGACCTGTGCCAACGCCTGCTACAGCGTCATGACGCTTGCGCGGTCCAGACGTATCGGCGTTCAAGAATTTGGGAGAGGGAAACGTATGGGCATACGTCTCCCTCCGTCAGGACTCCCTGCGTGGTCAGCGCAGTCCAACCCCTGAGTCCCGCCCCAATTGTGATGCGAGCACTGCGCGACGGCACGGGCCTGAACGCCCGCCCACGTCCGGGCGCCGACAAACCTGCCTGAACGAGAGTGGAAAAGAGCCACCCATCAACGGCACGAGACGGCAAACCGGACATCTCAAGGCTCGCATACTTTTGCATACTGAACACCTGCACCAGTTCGTGACGGGCCGGCTGCGTGACGCTCCCTTCGTGGGAACGGTCCTCCTCGACACGATAGGTCTCCATTACAAACCGCGTCCCCAGCGAAAAGGGCTCGTCATCCAGCGTCGCCGCTCCTTTGGGACAGACATAAAATTTGAGGATTTCCTCGTGGCCTTGCCGGTGCCCGGTAATCTGACAGGTCGGCCAAGACCGATAACCGAAAGTCATCGGCAGCCACGTGTGTTCCGGTGCGGCCACAGACCGGGTAGTCACCCCCAGGGCGATGGCCATCAGTCTGGCCACCAGGGATGCGAGCTCGGGATATTCCTGATCGTGGTTCATCTCAACCCCTTTCAATCTTGTACTCCCCGAAGGGCCAGGGTGGGGGAGGCAGTCAACCGTCCCACCCTGGTAACGGGTCCGCGAGATGGAGACCTCATCACGCGGACTCCATATGTCTTTAGCGGACCCTAGTCATCTCAGAGACCACGGTCTCCTCTTGTCAGCTTCTCTTGCGCGGGCTCGCCACACGAAATGGCACCACCCTGCCGGAGGTCGAACGAGTCACCGGTGGAGGATCCTTGCGATTGGCCTCGACCAACGCCGTGACCGATTCGCGAAAGACGCGCAGGCTTCCACGTCCGATCTTGGTCGCACGGAGCCGCCCTTCTTCAATCCACCGATAAATCGTCCACTTGCTCACGCGTAACAGCTGTGCCGCGTCGTTCACCCGCATCAGCGACGATTCCGATTCCACCATGACGCCTCACCTCAGTACTTGAAGGCCGGTCACGCCGCCCCAAACCCCGGTCCACCGTCTATTCACTTCCGCGCGCCACGCTCATAGCGTCCCGTTACTTCATGACCTCGCCCGTGCAATACCAGCCATCGCCTTTCACGCCGCTGACAGCCGCGGCGAGTTGCTCCGGCTTCACCTTGCCGGATTCGACGGTCACCACCGCATGGCCTTTCATGCTCGTGAAGTCGACCGTCTTCACGCCGGGAACGCGCCGAAGCGCCTGTTCGACATCGCCCATATATCCGTCGCAGAACTTGCCGCCCAGCATGAGCGTAACTTTTTCCTCGCCCGCAAAGGTCGGGATAGCCATCGCACAGACAAACCCGATCAGACAACCAAGCTTGATACAGATATTCACGACTTCCCCTCCTGTTGGCCGGCAGGAATCTTCTGCTCGCCACGGTCGACCCGCGCCGAGCAATTCCAGCCCGATGCGAGCGCGCGATGCACCGCGCCGGCTAACTGCTCCGGTGTCTCGCTACCAGGCTGATAGCGCACCAGCACTGTGCCATGATTGTTCAAGAACTCGACCTGATGCACCGTCTTGAATGCACGAAGCGCCGCCTCGACATCTTCACGGTGGTATTCACACATACGACCGAAAATCTGGACGATGGCTTCACCTGCCGCTGGCTTCGACTCCACGGATTCATTCTCCGGAGCCCCGGCCGCGAACGAAGCCGTCCCGATCATCGTCCAACAGGCCAATGCGAACATGAACAGACGTCTCATGACAGAGTCCTTTCAGAGCCAAACCGATTAAAGGACCGGGGCGGAGGTCACAGAAGGAAGCACCCGCGCCCCGGATCAGTCCGAGCAAGGAGGCCGCCCGACTCGGACATCGAGAAATCAATAATGGTCAAATGGTGTAGACGAGCGACTGAGATCGATAGGGGAGCGAGAGAGACATCGACATGAAATAGACCGCCCGGAATCCCCTATCCGATCAGGATGAAGGAAATCGCCGGAGGTGCACGGGACTGGAGCAGAGAAGAAGCGCGTGAAGGGATTACGTGATTCGGGGAAGTGACAACAAGCCGGGCGACCGGACCGACCGACAAGGCCGGCGGCTCCGTGACCAGTCCAGCATCGGACGTGGCCTGGCAGGCCCAGGCGCAGAGCGCATTGTGCGGAGCCGCGTCTTGCGAACCATGGTGCGCATGGCCGCTGGAAGCCTCGACGTGACTGAACGAACAAGTCGCCGCCATCGCTGCAAGCGAGGCATAGACCAGGGCCACGAGCCCTGCGACAAGAACGGAACTGCGTGATACACCGGAACGCGTCATGAAGGTCTCCACGATGTCACTTCTATACGCGTGAACCGATCGCCTGTCTACCGACGCCTGCTCACGGATGCTACAAATCTCACTGTGGAACGGGGCGATCCTGA
>Ga0209253_10002778_pt1 | contig 15485 bp, 16 predicted proteins | sample FrelakmetBRP12BR_FD_187145 | JGI IMG/M metagenome (GOLD analysis project Ga0209253, IMG submission 187145) | Freshwater lake sediment microbial communities from the University of Notre Dame, USA, for methane emissions studies - BRP12 BR (SPAdes)... | ecosystem: Environmental > Aquatic >...
CAGAGGAGTCGTAGGCATGGCATTCGGCACGGTAAAATGGTTCAACGACGCGAAGGGGTTCGGTTTCATCACGGAAGAGGGCGGGGAGGACATCTTCGTTCACTTCAGCGAGATCAAGGGAGAGGGGTTCCGGACCCTCGCCGAGGGGCAGCGGGTGGAGTTCGAGGTCACCTCCGGCCCGAAGGGGAAGAAGGCGGCGAACGTCCGCAAGGCCTGAAAGATAGCCTTCCCCGTCCCGAGAACGCGGGGCGGGGAAGGTCACATCACCGCGGGGGGATGACGCGAGATGCGCATCGGGGTCCCGCGAGAGACGAAGCCCGGGGAGAACCGGGTCGCCATAACGCCGTCGTCGGTCCGCGCCCTTCGCGAGTCCGGCACCGAAGTCGTCGTGGAGACAGGCGCCGGGTGGGGGAGCGGATTCGAGGACTGCGAATACCTCGATGCCGGCGCCGCCATCACCTCGCAGGCGCCGGAGGCGTGGTCCGCCGACCTCGTGGTGAAGGTAAAGGAGCCGCTCCCCGCCGAGTTCCCTTTCCTGTCGGAATCTTCCGCCCTCTTCACCTTCCTCCACCTTGCCGCTTTCCGGGGGCTCACGGAAGAGCTTCTTGCGCGTCGCGTCACCGCCGTCGCCTACGAGACCGTGACGTCGGTGGGCGCGCTGCCGATCCTTCGGCCGATGAGCGAGGTGGCGGGGATCCTCTCCATCCAGGTCGGAGAGCGCGGATTGGAAAAGGGAACCGGGGGTCGAGGCGTTCTCCTCCCGGGGACCGGAGGATCGCCGCCGGGGGATGTGACGGTGTTGGGTGCAGGAGTCGCGGGGCGCAACGCCGCTCGGATCGCCGCGGGGGTCGGCGCGAACGTGACGATTCTCGATGTGAACCCGGAAAAACTTGCCCAGGCACGCCGGGAATGCGGGGAAAGGGTCCGAACGGTCCGTTCCACACCGGAGGAGGTCGCCGGCGCCGTGAAGGGAACGGACCTTCTCGTTTCGACCGTGCTGGTGGCGGGGGAGCGGGCGCCGCTCCTCGTTTCCAGGGCGATGGTCCGCGCGATGCGCCCCGGGGCGGTGGTGGTGGACATCGCCATCGACCAGGGGGGGTCGATCGAAACGTCCCGCCCGACGACCCACGCCGACCCGTACTACGTCGACGAACGGGTCGTCCACTACTGCGTGACGAATATGCCCGCCGCGGTCCCGCGCACCTCCACGCAGGGGCTGGTCGCCGCCACGACGCCGTACCTCCTCTCGTTTTCCCGGAAGGGGGTCCTCGGCGCGTTACGCTCGGACGAAGGCCTCCTCGCCGGGCTCAACACCTACCGCGGGCACGTCACCTGCGAGGGGGTCGCGAAGGCGTTCGGGAAGCCGTTCCTCCCCCCACGGGAAGCGATCGGGTAGGCCGGCTAACTTCCCTGGAGGATCCGGGCGAGCCGCTCGACCTGGCGACGGGTCGACCCGATCTCCCCGGAGTTGTCAATCACGTAGTCGGAGGCGCCGGCCTTCCGCTCCGCGTCCATCTGCGCGCGGAGCCTCGCCTCGGCCTGCTCCCGGGACATTCCGTCGCGGGCGGTGAGGCGGGAGAGCTGCGTTTCCCGGTCGCACGTCACCGAGATCACCGCCTCGAACAGCCCCTTTCGCCCGGATTCGTGGATGAGGGTCGCCTCCACGACGGCGGTCCGGTTTCCTTCGCGGGCAAGATCCGCCAAGGCTTCCCTGATCGCATCGAGGATGGCGGGATGGGTGACCCTCTCCAGGCGTGAGCGCAACGCGGGGTCGGAGAAGACGATCTCCCCCAGGCGCTTCCGGTCGATCGTGCCGTCCTGTTGCACGATCCCCCGGCCGAACGCCTGGACGACCTCGTCGTAGGCCCGTCCTCCCGGGGCCGTCACTTCCCGGGAGATCCGGTCGGCGTCGAGGACCGGGATCCCCGCCTCGCGCAGCATCGCGGCCACCACGCTTTTCCCCGAACCGATGTTCCCCGTCAGCCCGAATACCCGCATCCTTGAGATTCTATCACCGCAGAACAGGGACGTTCCTGAGAACTCCGCATAACATAAGGACGTCAGTCCCACTTCAACGGGAGTTCTCAGGAACGTCCCTGTTCTGCGGTTTTGCCCCCGATCTTCCCGTGTCCTGCGTCATCCGTTGACAAGCCGGCCGGGGTCGGTGTACGTTCGATCTGCTGAACGGCGGTTCATTTCCTGCGGGAATCCGGGAGGGGTGCAGATGGCTGAGAACACGGTGAAAGGGTTCTTCGACGGGCTTGCGCAAAAGTTGAACGCGAAGCCGGAAAAAATCGCCGGGATGAACTGCGTTTACCAGTTCCGCGTCGCCGACGCCGCCTGGAGCGTGAAGTTCGCGGACGGGAAAGCCGGGGTCGCGGAAGGGGAGTCGCCCTCCCCGAACTGCACCATCACGATGGCGGAGGCCGATTTCCTCGACCTGATCTCCGGGAAACTGAACGGGCAGATGGCATTCCTGACCGGGAAGCTGAAGGTGGCGGGGGACATGGGGCTGGCGCTCAAGCTCGGGTCGTTCATCGGGTAGACGGAGGTCCCGTGCGCGCGGGCGGGAGCGACCCGGTCCGGGAGGCGGGGCGCCTCATGGCGGAGCGACGCAACGTCGTTGCGCTGACCGGGGCGGGAATCTCCGTGGAGAGCGGGATCCCGGCGTTCCGTGGCGCCCAGGGACTTTGGGGGAAGTACGACCCGATGGAGTACGCGACCCTTCACGCTTTCGTGCAATCACCCCTCAAGGTGTGGGAGATGCTCTCGGAGATGGTCTCCCTTTGCGGCGGCGCGGCGCCCAACCCGGCGCATCACGGGATGGCCGCCCTCGAGAAGATGGGGGTGGTTCGCGCCGTCATCACCCAGAACGTGGACGGGCTGCACCAGGCCGCGGGCTCCCGCCGGGTCATCGAGTACCACGGGAACATGGAAGCCCTGGTCTGCATCTCCTGCTGGAAGCGGTACCCCACGCGGGAGCGATGGACGCCGGGAACCGTTCCCCTGTGCGACTGCACCGAGATCCTGAAGCCGGACGTCGTCCTCTTCGGGGAACCGATCCCCTGGCTCGCCCAGGAGCAGGCCGAGGAGGAGGCCCGCACCTGCGGCGTCCTCCTGGTCGTCGGCACCTCCGCGCAAGTTTCCCCCGCCTGCGACATCCCCCGGATCGCCAAGGAGTCCGGGGCAACGGTGGTCGAGATCAACCCGGAACCGACCTCGCTCACCGCGTCGGTGACCGACCTCCATCTCCAGGGGTCCGCTTCCGGGGTCATCGGACGGCTGCTGAAAGAGCTTTTTCCCGGGGACGATCCATCTCCCTCTCCCCCTTTCCGGCATTAACTTTTTTAATCCTCCTGTAAATATTTTTCGCGAAACGACCGATAACGGAGAGCAGGATGACGGAATATCGGATACTTAGACGTAAACCGGCCCCGGCACGGGCATTGCTTTATCCATCCCCGGGAGGCTCCGCAATGAAGGATCGCAGGGGATTCACGCTGATCGAGATCACGATCGTTGCAGTGATCGTCGGGATTCTTGTGATGATCGCCGTCCCGAACTTCAAGGAGTGGCTGGACCACCTCCGGTTTACCGGATTCGTCCGGGAGGTCTATTCCCAGTTCCAGACGGCGAGGAACAATTCGCTCACCTCCGGAGTGGGTCACGAAGTGGTGCTCGACAACACGGCGAAATCCGTGGCCATCCGCCGGACCACGGACGGCTCGGCCGTCGGGAACACGGTGGCGGCTCCCTGGAACTGCGACATTGTCTCCGGGAGCAACGTCACCTTCAACGCGAACGGGACGGCCACTTCCACCGGAAACGTCCGCATCCTCAACACGAGCCGGCCCGCAACGGATAACGTCCTGATCACGGTTACCCTCGGGACAGGAAGGATCTCCCTGCAATGAACGACTCTGGAACCCTTCGATCCCGCGAAGGCTTCAGTCTCCTGGAAGTCCTGATCGCCCTTACCATCCTCGCGGTGGGGCTGCTGGGGCTCGCCATGTTCCAGATCACCGCCATCAAGGGGAACGCCTCGGCGAACGACACGGTGATGGCCACCAACTACGCGCAGGACGGAATCGAGAGCCTCCAGGCGACCCCCTTCGACAACGTCGCCGACTCCCCCTTGGGGATCGTGGGGGGGGCGCCGGACAACAACACCGCCAACATCCGGAGCATCACGGCGTCGAACCAGAATTACCTGTCGAAGAAAAACGTCCAGTTCTACCGGGTCTGGTCGGTCACGCCGCCCATCGCCACCACGATTCCCCCCCCCACCCTGGTCACGATCCGCATGTGGGTGTACTGGTGGGACGACAGGAACGTGGCGCATCGCGTGGAGTTGGTGACCCAAAGGGGGAACGTCCTGTGACCCTCGACAACGCGCGCCCTTCGAAGAGGAACGGAGAGTGCGGTTTCAGCCTTGTGGAGCTGGTGATCGCCCTGGCGATCCTCAGCCTCGCCCTCGTCGCGATCTTCTCCACCTTCACCTTCCAGCACAAATCGTTCGTGGTGCAGAACGAGGTCGCGCAGATGCAGCAGAACCTCCGCGGGGGGATGCAATTTCTCGAGAAGGACGTCCGGAACGCGGGGGCGGGCCTTGCGAGGCTTCCCTCCACGGTAACCGTCACGCTGCCGGCGGGTCTCACCGGCGCGACGGCGGCGACAGCGAACTACGGGCTGGCCGTCCTCGACGGCGGCGGGGCCGGCGCGGACAGCGTCTACGTGATCTACGTTACCGGACGGCTGTCCCAGATCCCGTCGTCGATCGGTGCGTCCGACGACATCCCGGTGACGGACAACACGGGGTGGGTGGCCGGCGACCTCGGAATCCTCTTCGACACCGCGAAAGCGGACCTCTTCCAGGCGACCTCCGTCTCCGGCCTGAGCATCTCCCACAGCCTGTTCGGGACCACGGACCTGTCCGGCGCCTACGCCGCGGGGTCATGGGTCGGCAAGGTGTATTTCGCGGGCTATTCCATCGACAACACCACGGTTCCCGCCCACCCGAGGCTGATGCAGCGGACCGTGACGGGCGTGGGGACCGCGGGCGACCAGATCGTGGCGGACGACATCGAGGACCTGCAGGTGCGGTTGATCCTGGCGGACGGGACGGAGGGGAACCGCACCGACGTCGGCATCTCCGGCAACCTTGCGAACCTCCGGCAGGCGAGGATCCAGATGGTCGTACGGACCGCCACCGCGGACGCGAACTGGAGCGAGGGACCGTACCTCAATCCCCTGTTCAACCGGACCGCCGCGCCAGAGGGCTACACCCAACACCGACGGAGGCCGGCGATGATGGTCATCGATATCCGCAACGCGGGGCTTGCCCCATGAAGACGAACCTCCGGAAGGGGAAGGGGGATCGTGGGAGCGCACTGGTCATCACGCTGCTCCTGCTGGTGATCCTCACCGTGATCGGGATCTTCGCATTCAACATCTCGACCTCCGAATTCGGCATGGCGACGAACAGCAAGTACGGGAAGGTCGCGCTTTACGCGGCCCAGGCGGGGGCGTACTTCGGCATCGACCGGTACCCCACCCTCGTGGACAACACCACGGTGTTCCCTGCCCTCCCGAACCAGGCGACCTATTCGGCCACGTCGGCCGACACCGGGGAGACCTCGCTCATGCCGGGATACGGGGCCAGCTATCGCTACGTGTATTTCCAGGTCACCGCCCTCGGGCACGCTGCGGCCCCGAGCGTCACGACCCGGACGATCGTCACCGAGGCCGGGTTCGGGCCGGTCCCCTTCGGCCCGATGTACTGACGCGAACCGGAAAAAGGAGAGGAAGGACATGATGAGCGGAAAAATCATAAGAGCCCTTCTGGTGACCGCCATGGTCGTCGCCGCACCCGCGCGGTTGCTCGCCGACGACGCGGAACTCTTCACCACCCGGGCGAACCCCAACGTCCTCCTGATGCTGGATACCACCGGCTCGATGGATACCGTGGACTCTGCGTCGGGGGTGGGCAATCTGGATGGCCAATCCCCCACCGGTTCCCGCATGGACATCCTCTGGAAGGTGGTCTACTCGCTGCTCAACGCGGACATGAGCATTCCCTCCAGCGGCACCCGGCTCACCGCCACCGTGAGAAGGGGGTTCGACGAGGAGACGCCGACCCGGATCCGGGTGACGCCGGTCTCCACATGGTCCAGTTTTCCGAGTACCGGGACCATCTATGTCGGGTCGGGGGCGAACGTCGACACGGTCACCTATACGAGCAAGCTGCTCAGCGGAGGGAATTACTACTTCTATATTTCCTCCGCCACGCCGTTCAACCACCCCCACACGAGGGGGGAGCAGGTGGTGTATACCGCAGGGGGGACTTACACGCAGCCGTTCCCCTCGACGAACGCGGAGGCGACCGGCGCCTACCAGGACAGCCCGTACAACCTGACGCAGGCCGACGAGGAAGTGCTGAAAGCCCGTCTCGGGTTGATGACGTTCACGACGGGCTCCGGTGGGGTACCGGCTCTCAACATCCGGAATTCGATCGCCTCCGGGGCGAACAACGCCCCTCCCTTCACGCCGAGCTACCGGCAGATCTGGGACAGCGTGGTTCAATACGCGTATGCCTCGGGCGGCACGCCGACGGCGCAGGCCGCGTACAAGGCGAAAACATTCTTCGACGACGCCTATAACGCCACCGACTCCTGCCGGAAGAACTTCATCGTCCTCATCACCGACGGGGAGGACACGGCGGGGCTTCCCTCCTCCGCCTCGGGGTACATCCCCGCGGGGTCGGGCGGGAATCTCGGGGGGCCGTATTACTACCGGTCCGGGAGCAGCTACAGCCAGACCTACGTCTCGGGGTACACGTTCAACAGCGACGGATACTCGGGGACAGGGCGCAACACCGGGCAGGTGGCGCGCCACAACCAGCTCATCCAGGCGGCGCAGTGGCTGAAAAACAGCAACCGGAACGTGGAGGTCTTCACGGTGGGCGTGGGGATCAGCGCCGATGTCCCGCACCTCAGGGTCCTGAGGAGGGTTCTCCAGCGCGCAGCGGCGCAGGATGGCGTGACCCTCGACGCGGCGGGGTACGATGCCGTCGGTGCCGTGGCCACGGACAACACGATCGGCAAGGACCGGGCGTTCTTCGCCACGGACGCCCGGGACCTCGCTTCCGCCCTGACCCGGATCTTCCAGCAGATCACGGCGGGGACATTCTCCTTCACCGCCCCCACCGTCCTTTCGGTCCGGACGGTGGAGAAGAACGAGCTCTTCCTCGCCAGCTTCATCCCCCAGGGCGCTCCCGCGACCTGCTGGGAAGGCCACCTGAAGGCGTACACCCTGACGGGCGGCGCATTCGACAATGTGGAGCGGTGGGACGCGGGGTCCTTGCTGGTCGCCAGGGACCCGGGAAGCCGGAGGATCTTCACCTCCGACAACACTTGGGGGCGGATGGACTTCAGCGCGGTCACGGCGGCGGACCTCAATGTTTCCTCTGCGGCGCGGGACAACGTGGTCAATTATGTTTTCGGGTACGGCCACGACAACAACGTCAAACTCGGCGACATCTTCCACTCCAAGCCCGTGCTGGTGGGGGCACCCTCGCCGTTCTACTACGACCAGGGGTACAACACCGCCGTGCCCTCCACGGGGCAGAGTTTCCTCCAGGCGAAGGCGGCGCGCCGACGGGTGATCTACGCCGGCGCCAACGACGGGATGCTCCACGCCTTCCACGGCGGGGACTGGCACCCCCCGGCGTCCGGCCAGCCCGGCTACTATTCGAGCGCGGACAACGGGGCGGAGCTGTTCGGCTACATCCCGCACAACCTCCTGCGGGAGATCCAGGCATTCGTCCCCAGCCGGGCGTCGACCCACGACTTTTTCGTCGATTCGTCGCCGCGCGTCTCTGACATCTGGACGGACAATAACAGCGACGGGGTGAAGCAGTCGTCCGAGTGGCGGACGATCCTCATCGCCGGGCTGCGGAAGGGCGGGACCTCCTACTTTGCCCTGGACATCACGAATCCGCCGAGCGGCACGGATTACTCGAGCTACCCGAACGTGCTCTGGGAGTACAGCTCCCCGGACAACCTGGCGGAAACGTGGTCCGAGCCGTACATCGCGAAGGTGAAGGTCAAGGATTCCGCGGGGGGGGCGGCGAAGGACAAGTTTGTCGCGATCTTCGGCGGAGGGGTGTCGGCCTCCGGCCAAACGGGGAACACCCTCACGATCCTCGACGCGTGGACCGGAGCGCCGCTGAAGATCTTCACGGGCCTGGACAACGAGATCGCCTCCTCGCCCACCGTCGTCCTCGACCTGCAGGGGTACGTCCGGTTCGCCTTCGTGCCGGACCTGGGCGGCAACCTCTACAAGTTCGACCTGAGGCTGCCGGGAAACAACTACGGGAGCAACCCCTTCGACAACTGGGGGGTGACGAAGATCTTCCAGGCCCCCTCCGGCGGGCAACCCGCATATCACCGCGCCGAGGTCGCCACAGTGGACGCTTTGGGGAGCACGAGGTACATCTTCTTCGGGACAGGCGACCGGGAGCACCCGATCTCCAGCATGGCGTCGGGGAAGTTCTACATGATCATCGATACCGACACGTCGACCACCACCCGGACGGAGGGCAATCTCCAGGACTTCACCAGCAACATCACGGCCGCATCCGGCGGTTCCCTCGGGAGCGGATACGGGTGGTACGTCCAGCTCGGGAACATCGTGGCGACGGCGAACATGAACGACTCCTACGGCCACGTGGGGGAGAAGGTCCTCTCCGACCCGACGGTCTTTTACAACCGGGTCTACTTTACGACCTTCACCCCCAACGCCGCCAACCCTTGCAGCGGCGGAGGAACGGCGAGACTGTACGGGCTCAACTGGAACAACGCCGGTGCGGGGATGGAGCCCATCAGCGCCTCCCCCCACGGCGAGACGAAGACGACCGACGCGCCGTTCGTCCCATCCCACGTGTACGCCGGGAAGGGGATCCCGTCGAGCCCTTCCCTCTCGATCAACCCGTGGGACCAGTCCTCAATGTTCATCGGGTTCTCCGACGGCACGTTCAAGGAGATCTCGGTAGCCTCCCCGCCGGCGAGCAAGAGAATACGGTCGTGGATGGAGCAGTGAGGTGAACGGGGGAAACCGGAGTAGTGTCGCAGCTCGGGGGACGGCCCTCCGTTCGGCAGCGACCGTGGCCTGTCTGTCCCTGGTCCTCTGGGGCTGCGGGCAGAGGGAGAAGGGAACCTCTCCGGGGTCCGCGGCCCCTCAAGCAGGCCCGGGCCCGGCGTCCGGTGTCGCATCGGGTCCCGCCGCCGTCCGGAGCGACGTGGCGTTCTCCCTCCGGATCGCGCCCGTCTCCCCTTCGACGGTCGAACCCCCGGCTCTGTACCTGAACGATGCGCCGGTGGAGAAGACCCCGGGGGTCCGCAACATCGTGTGGACCGTCAACGGGCAGGTGGCCGCGCGGAACGTCCCCAGGCTGGATCCCTCCGCATTCCGGAAAGGGGACCGGCTCCGGGCATCCCTCGCCGTGGGGGAAGGGGCCCAGGAGCGGACCGTCGAATCCCCCATCGCCGTCGTCGCGAACAGCCCCCCGACCCTCGGGGAGGTCCGGATCGAACCGGCCAACCCGACCACCGGAAGCACGGTCCGCGCCGTCGTCCAGGCCGCGGATCCCGACGCCGATCCGGTGCAGTTGAAATACCGGTGGTTCGTCGACGACCTGGAAGCGCCGACCGCCGGGGAAGATTTCACCCTGTCCGGGATCCGGAAGGGGTCCTGGATCCATTTCCAGGTGAACACCTCCGACTCCACGGGGGATGGCCCCTGGAAGATGTCCCCCCGCCATCTCGTGGTCAACGGCCTCCCGAGGGTGAAGAATCCCCTGAACACGGCGATCCCCCCTGGGGGAGAGTTCCGGCACCGGATCGAGGCGGAGGATCCGGACGGGGACCCGATCACGATCCGGCTGCTGAAGGCGCCTCCCGGGATGACCCTCTCGGATTCGACTCTTGCGTGGGTTGTTCCGGAAGAGGCGATCGGATCCACGGTGGAGGTGATCGTCGAGATCTCCGACAGCGACGGGGGAAAGACCTTGCAGAACTACTCGATGACGATACGGAAGGACTGACGCCCGGCGGGAAGGGCCGTCGCGGGAACGGCGGACCCGTCCGGAAGAAAACACAGGGAGGTTCTTATGGGAAATCCGCTCAAGGGGATGGCTCTGATCGCCGCGGCGACGATCTTCGCTGCGGCGACCGCCATGGCGGGACAGATCGTCGAACTGCTGGACGGGAGGAAGGCGGAGATCGAAGGGAAGAAACTGTTCCTCGTCGATATGGATTCCCGACGGATCCCGGCCCCGGAAGGGTCCTATGAGACGAAGGACGAGCGGACGATCCTCGTCAAGGGAAACGGGATCGAGATATTGAGCCACGTGACGAAGCCGCGGTGAGGTTGTCCCCCCGCGGAGAAGGGCCGCGGCCACGGCCTGTCCCGCGGGGGCATCGACTTGCCCCCGCAACTCGCTTATAGTACTCCCGTCATGAAGATCCGGAAGCCGACCCGACGCATACGGGTCGGGAGTGTGCCCGTGGGCGGGGGCGCCCCCGTCTCCGTCCAGAGCATGACGAACACCGACACCCGCGACGTCCAGGCGACGGTTGCGCAGATCCGGTCGCTCGCGCGGGAGGGGTGCGAGATCGCCCGCGTGGCCGTCCCGGATGCGGTGGCGGCCGCGGCGTTCGGGAAGATCCGTGCCGGGTCGCCGATCCCGGTCATCGCCGACATCCACTTCGACCACCGGCTGGCGATCACCTGCGCCGACGCGGGCGCGGATGGCCTGCGGATCAACCCCGGGAACGTCGGGGGGGAGAAGAACACGATCGAGGTTTTAAGGGCGGCGCGGGCGAACCGGATCCCGGTGCGGATCGGCGTCAACGCGGGTTCCGTCGAAAAAGATCTTCTCGCGAAGCACGGCGGGCCGACGCCGAAAGCGCTCGTCGCGAGCGCGGCGCGGTACCTGAAGATCTGCGAAAAGGCGCGTTTCACCGCGATAAAATTCTCCCTCAAGGCGTCCGACGTGGTCACCACGATCGAGTCGTATCGTCTCTTCTCCCGCCGGTACGATTTCCCCCTGCACATCGGCGTGACGGAGGCGGGGACGATCTTTTCGGGGACGATCAAGTCGTCCGTGGGGATCGGCGTCCTCCTCGCGGAAGGGATCGGCGACACGTTGCGGGTGTCGCTGACCGGGCCCCCGGAAGAGGAAGTCCGCGTCGGGTGGGAGATCCTGAAAAGCCTGGGGCTCCGGAGCCGGGGGCCGGTGTTCGTCTCGTGTCCCACCTGCGGCCGCGTCTCGATCGACCTCGTGAGGATCGCGACCGAGGTGGAGCGGCGGCTGTCGCACCTGCCCGTGCCCCTGAAGGTCGCGGTGATGGGGTGCGCCGTGAACGGCCCCGGCGAGGCGCGCGAGGCCGACGTCGGGGTGGCGGGCGGCAAGGGGGAAGGGTTGATCTTCGTGAAGGGGAAGATCGTGAAGAAGGTGAAGGAGTGCGATATCGCGGCCGAGCTCGTCCGCATCGCGGAAACGCTGGCCGCCGGAAAAAGGAGAGGCGCGTGATCCGGTACTCCCGATATCTGATGCCGACCACGAAGGAGACGCCGTCCGACGCGGAGGTCGTCAGCCACCGGCTGATGCTGCGCGCGGGGCTCCTCCGGAAAGTGGCCTCGGGGATCTACAACTACATGCCCGCGGGGCTGCGGATCTTGCGCAAGGTGGAGCGGATCCTTCGGGAGGAGATGGACCGGGCGGGGGCACAGGAGATCCTGATGCCCTCCGTGGTGCCGTCCGAGCTCTGGAAGGAGAGCGGCCGGTGGGACGCCTACGGGAAAGAGCTTCTCCGCTTCAAGGACCGGGCGGAGCGCGAGTTCTGCCTCGGACCGACCCACGAGGAAGTGGTCACCGACCTCGTGCGGCGGGAGGTCCGGTCGTACCGGCAGCTGCCGCTCACCCTGTACCAGATCCAGGACAAGTTCCGCGACGAGATCCGGCCCCGCTTCGGGCTGATGCGCGGGCGGGAGTTCTTCATGAAGGACGCCTACTCGTTCGATGCGGACGAGGAGGGAGCGGCGGAGTCGTACCGGAAGATGTACGACGCCTACTGCCGGATCTTCCGCCGGATGGGGCTCGATTTCCGCGCCGTCGAGGCGGACACCGGGAACATCGGCGGCTCGAGCTCGCACGAGTTCATGGTGATCGCCGACTCCGGCGAGGACGCGATCGTCTCCTGTGTTTCCTGCGCCTACGGGGCGAACGTCGAGAAGGCGGAGTGCCTGCCCCCGGAAGGCGAGGCATCCGCGGGAGAAACGGCAAGGGAGAAGGAGGGCGGACCCCGGAAGGTGTCCACCCCCGGCATGCGCACGATCGGGGAGGTTTCCGCCTTCCTCGGGATCGGTCCCGAGACGCTCGTCAAGACGCTCCTGTTCGAAACGTCCGTCGGGGACGTGGCGGTCCTCGTCTCCGGGACGCACGAGGTGAACGAGGTCAAGGTGAAGAACCACCTCGGCGCCGACTTCGTCCGGCTCGCCGGGGAGGACCGCGTGCGGGAGATGACGGGTGCGCCGTCGGGGTTCGCGGGACCCGTCGGGCTCTCCGTGCGGACGATCGCCGACCTGTCGGTCCGGTCGATCCGGTCGGGAGCAACGGGAGGGAACGAGAAAGACGTCCATCTCGTCGATGTCGTCCCCGGGAGGGATTTCCGACCGCAGGGGTACGCCGACCTGCGGATGGTGCGCGAGGGGGACACGTGCCCGCGTTGCGGCGGGACGTTGCGGTTCTCGCGGGGGATCGAGGTGGGGCACGTCTTCCGTCTGGGGACGAAGTACAGCGAGGCGATGCGGGCGGTCTACCTCGACGAGGGGGGAAAGGAGCGGGTGACCGTGATGGGGTGCTACGGCATCGGCGTGGGCCGGACCGCGGCGGCGGCGGTCGAGCAGAACCACGACGACGACGGGATCGTCTGGCCGATCTCCATCGCCCCGTTCGAGGTCGCCGTCATCCCCGTGAACGTGAAGCAGGCCGACGTGATGGCGGCGGCGGAACGCGTGGCCGCGGACCTCGACGAACGCGGCGTGGAGGTCTTTCTCGACGACCGGGAGGATCGCCCCGGCATCAAGTTCAAGGACGCGGACCTGACGGGAATCCCCGTGCGGATCACGCTCGGAGAAAAGAACGTGGCAGCCGGGTTCGGGGAGATCCGCGACCGGAAGACGGGGGAGACGGTCCGGATCCCGATGCCGGAGTTGGCGAACGCGGCGTTTGCGCTTGTCGGGAAGAAAAAAGCGGAGTGCGCCCCATGAAGGACCGGATCATCGTCGCCCTCGACACCGATTCCCCCGGGGCCGCCCTTTCGACCGTCAAGGCGCTTTCGGGCGAGGTCGGGATGTTCAAGGTCGGGATGGAGCTATTCCCCCGCGGCGGACCCGATCTGGTCCGCCGGATCCGCGAGGCGGGGTTCGACGTCTTCCTCGACCTGAAATTCCACGACATCCCCAACACGGTCGCCGGCGCCGTCCGGTCGGCCGCCTCGCTCGGGGTGAAGTTCGCCACGGTGCACGCCTCCGGCGGGAAGGCGATGCTCGCCGCGGCCGCGGAAGCCGCCGGGGGGACGGGCACGACGATCCTCGCCGTGACGGTCCTCACCAGCATGGACGACGCGGACCTCTCCGACGTCGGATTCTCCATCGGGGCGGCGGAGGCGGTGGCGCGCCTCGCCGACCTCGCCGTTTCCGCCGGGATCGGCGGGATCGTCTGTTCCGCGAAGGAGGTCGCGGCGGTCCGTTCCCGCGTCGGGAAGGGGGTCGTCCTCGTCACGCCGGGCGTGCGGATGCCGGGGGACGCCGCGGGAGACCAGAAACGGGTCGTGACCCCGGCCGACGCGATCCGCCGGGGCGCCGATTACCTGGTCGTCGGCCGCCCGATCACGAAGGCGGACGACCCGCCGGCGGCGGCGCGTGCGATCGCGGCGTCGATGCGCGGCGCCCTGCTGGAAGGGGAGCGGCCTTGAAAGATCCGGGTGCCAGGGGCGGCGGCCGGAACGTGGAGAGGAAGGGAGCCTCGCGCGATGGTGGCGGTGGTTCGATCTGGGTGACGGGCCGGCATCCCGTCGAGGAGCTCCTCGCCTCGACGAGGCAGCGCGCCCGGAAGGTGCTCTTGAGCGACACCGTCACTCCGGAGGTGCGGGCAGGGTTCGAGCGTCGCGCCCGCGAGCTCTCCCTTCCGTGCCTCACCTGTCCCCGGCAGGAGTGGGATCGCCGGACGGGGGAACGGGAGGGGGCCGGGATCGCCGCGGAGATCGCGGAGTACTCGTACGCGGAGATCGAGGGGTGGGTCTCCGCGTTGCCGGAGACGTCGAGGGTGTTCCTGCTGGACGGGATCACCGACCCGCAGAATCTCGGGGCGATCCTGCGATCCGCCCGGGCCTTCGCCTTCGACGGCGTGATCCTCCCCGCGGACCGGTCGTGTCCCGTGACCGGGGCGGTCTTCCGCGCGTCCGCCGGCGCCGCCGCGCACGTGCCGGTGGTACAGGTGACGAACCTGGCCCGCGCCATCGAGCGGATGCAGGAGGCGGGATTCTGGCTCTACGCGGCGGAAGGGGCGGAAGGGACGGACCTTTCGGCCTTCGCCCCCGCGAAGCGGACGGCCGTCGTGCTGGGGAGCGAGGAGAAGGGGATCCGCAGGCTGGCGCGGGAGCGGTGCGACGGCTCGCTACGGATCCCGATGACCCCCGGGGCAGAGTCGCTGAACGTCTCCGTCGCGGCCGGGATCATCGCTTATTCCATCAGAAAACCGTTGACATCTCCCGCCGGATAGGATCAAATTTCCGGTTTCAGGATGTCGGACACGGTGTGCGCCGACGTAGCTCAACGGCAGAGCGTCTGATTTGTAATCAGATGGTTGGAGGTTCAACTCCTCTCGTCGGCTCCATCCGCCGCTTTCTTCGGGCCGGGGGGCAGAACCGGGAAGTGGAGGGGTACCCGAGCGGCCAAAGGGGGCAGACTGTAAATCTGCTGGCGAACGCCTACGGAGGTTCGAATCCTCCCCCCTCCACCAACTTTTACGATGCGGACCACGGAGGTCAAGAAAACGTAGTAGAACCGGTTGACTGCCGGTGATAATTGCGTATAATGACAAGTTTGCGGCAGGTGCGGGCGTAACTCAGTTGGCAGAGTCACAGCCTTCCAAGCTGTTGGTCGCGGGTTCGATTCCCGTCGCCCGCTCCACGTTTTGCGGTGTTTTTGTCGTGTCGCCCACGTAGCTCAGTCGGCAGAGCGCGTCCTTGGTAAGGACGAGGTCAGCAGTTCGATCCTGCTCGTGGGCTCCATCATCGGCGGGCACTCCATTTTTCCAAGGAGACGCACACATGTCCAAGCAGAAGTTCGAGCGCACGAAGCCGCACGTGAACGTGGGTACGATCGGCCACGTGGATCACGGGAAGACGACTCTGACGGCG
>Ga0209253_10002779_pt1 | contig 15478 bp, 12 predicted proteins | sample FrelakmetBRP12BR_FD_187145 | JGI IMG/M metagenome (GOLD analysis project Ga0209253, IMG submission 187145) | Freshwater lake sediment microbial communities from the University of Notre Dame, USA, for methane emissions studies - BRP12 BR (SPAdes)... | ecosystem: Environmental > Aquatic >...
CGGCACACACGCGCGCGCTACACAGACTGTCGAAGCGCGATCCGCTCGATCGTCGCAAGCTTCCCGCGCTTCCGCATCGAGCCATTCTCCGGGTAGGCCGTGACGCGGTCACGGCGTACTCCCGGGTCGCTCGCGAGCCGGTGAAACGAACCCCGCTTCGATCAACCGAAGGATCGCGGTGCGCGAGAGACCGGCGCGATCTGCTCGGCCGACGACGAGGTGCGACAGTCAGTCGGTGTAGGCCAGCAGCCGCGAAGACGGCGAAATGGCCGCCGTGGCACGGACCAGCGCGGCATGCAACCCGCGATCCAAGCCATCGACGGGCGACGCCGCTGTCGGGCCGGCTACCGCAGGTGGCATAACGCGCCGGCGCACAGCATTGGCCGGCTGGAGGGAAGCAGCGTCGCAAGTAGCGACGCTGTCCGGGGCATTGCTCCTGCCGCCGAACGGGTGGGCGCTGATCACGAAAATCCCATCCAACGCGTCTTCGGCCAGGACGAGGTTGGAGCGAAGTCTTTGGATCGTGCTCGGAATGTTCTGAGCGGGCCGTCCCAAGTTGCAAGGCGGGAGTGGAGATCTGCACGCGCCGCATCAATGGAGGCATCATCTGATGTATCATGGATGCACACCGGGCGACGGACAAAACCATGCGCACCACCATCAACCTGGACGAGCAGCTCCTCACCGAAGCGCAGCTTCTCACCGGATTGAAGGAGCGCACCGCCCTTGTCCACGAGGGACTCAAGGCGCTGATCGAGCGCGAAAGCGCCCGGCGGCTTGCCCGGCTCGGCGGCAGCGAGCCGCGGTTACGGCCGATTCCGCGGCGTCGCCCCGCGCCGGCATGATCCTGGTTGATACGTCCGTCTGGATCGAGCACCTGCGAAAAGGAGTGCCCGCGCTTACCGCCGCCTTGGAGCGGGGCGCGGTGTTGACGCATCCATTCGTGCTGGGCGAGTTGGCCTGCGGCAATCTGCAGAACCGGGGCGAAGTGCTCCGGCTCCTGGGAGATCTTCCGGAGGCACCGGTGGCAACAGATCCCGAGGCACTGGCGTTCATCGAGCAGCGCGCCTTGATGGGCCGTGGCATCGGATACATAGACGTACATCTGCTCGCCTCGGCGGTCCTGGACGGCGTCGCCCAACTCTGGACACGGGACCAGCGCCTTGCGGCGGTCGCTGCAAACCTCAAGCTGGCTTACGCGGAACGAACCTGAGCGGGCGTGGGCTCTCGAGCGAGTCGGCATGCGCGCGATTCGCAGTGCCAAGCGTTTACGGACCGCCCAATCGACAGCATCGACCAGACCGTTCTTCCCCGGAAAGCAGGCGAAGTCGGACGCCCTGGGGGCAACCTCGACCGCATCAGTTCTTCGCGCGATTCGCGTGCCACCAAGACTGCCGAGGGGATCCTCCGCGAGCCTGGCGATATGAATGGACGCACTTGACGCTTCAGCCGAGCGCCCCCACGAGCCACAGCGTGAGCGGCGGGAAATAGGTGATCACCAGAACCACCGCCAGCAGGATCACGACATACGGTAGCGTCGCGACATAGAGCTCCGGCAGCGAGCGGTTGAAGCGATACGCTGCGAGGAACAGGTTCTCGCCCATCGGCGGCATCAGATAACCGAGTTGCATGTTGGCGAGGAAGACGATGCCGACGTGCGTGGGGTCGAGGCCATACGCGGCAGCGAGCGGCACCAACAGCGGCACGACGACGATAATCGCGGAGTAGATGTCCATCAGCGCGCCGACGATGATCAGGAACACGTTGAGCGCGAGCAGGAACACCTGCGGCGAACGGATCGCCTCCTTCAGCCAGGCCAGGAGCTTCATCGGCAGCTCAGCGAGGATCAGGTCATTGGTCAGGCCCAGCGCGACGCCGAGGATGATCATGAACCCGCCGACGAGCGTCGCGCTCTCGACTGCGACCGCGGGCAGATCGCGGGTCGGGCTGAGCTCACGGAAGATTGCGAGCTCGACGAAGAGCGCGTAGGCGACGGTGAGCGCCGCGGCCTCCACCAAGGTCGCATACCCGGCGAAGATCGCGCCGACGATCACGACCGGCAGCGCGAGCTCCCACTTCGCGACCCAGGCCGTACGCCCCAGCGCGCGCAGGCTGAACGGCGTGCGTGTCGCACCACGCCACCAGCCGCGCGCCGCCGCCCATGCGGCCACCGCCCCGACGAGGAGGATGCCGGGCACCACACCGGCGATGAAAAGTCTGTCGATCGGGAGCTCGGCGTAGAACGCGTACAGGATGACCGGGAGACTCGGCGGAAAAAAGACGCCGATCGAACCCGACACCGTGATCAGCCCGACGCTGGTGCGCTCGGGATAGCGCGCCTCCAGCATCATCGGCAGGAGCAGACCGCCCATCGCGAGGATCGTCACGCCCGATGCACCCGTCAGCGGTGTGAAGAAGGCGAGAACAACCGTGGTGACGATGGCGAGTCCGCCCGGCATCCAGCCGGTGAGCGCGGTGAAGAAGGCGAGCAGTCTCCGGTTCGCTCCACCCGCGGAAAGGAAAAAGCCGGCGAAAGTGAACAGCGGGATCGCCGGCAGCAGCGGCGAGGTGCTGAGTCGGAATGCTTCGCCCGGGACATTCGCGATCGGCGTGGCGTCGAACCACACGAACAACAGCGCTGCGCCGCCGAGCGCGGCGAAGATCGGCATGCCGAGCGCGGTCGCGACGAGAAGGGCGATCCCGAGCGGCCAGGCCAGCACGGCTGAGTGCGGGGGGAAGGGCGCGAGCAGTGCCGGCACGAGGAGGCCAAGAGCCGCCAGCGCGCGCCCGCGCCAGTCGGGGGCGGCGTGCCAGATCACGCGCCCCGTGATGACGGTGAGCGCGAGCGGCATGACGGTCGACACTGCCCAAACCGGAAGGCCCCACACCGCCGGGGCGCCGAACCGGTAGTCGACCGCGATGAGTTGGATCGATGCGACGGTAAGCGTGGCGGTCACCGCGACGGTGGCGGCCGCGGCGATCACCGCGGCGCGTCGTTGCCATGCAGCGGAGAAGAAATGTGCGATCTCGACGGCCAGATGCTTGCCTGCGCGGGCGGCGAGCGCCGCGCCGAGGAAGGTGAGGATCAGCGTGAGATATTGGACCGCGGGCAGGCTGCCGGGAATGCTGGTGCCCACGAACTGGCGGCTCGCGCTTTCCAGGACGGGGAGCGCCGTCATCGCCACGAGCGCCGCCGTCGCGAGCACATTCTCGGCGCGCCAGAATGTCCGCAGCCCGCGATGGGCTGGGAACGCGGCCGGCGCGTGGAGCGCCGGGGCGAGCGCGTCGTTCGCCGGCCCGACGCTGCCGTGGAGGCCGGTCACTTGCGCGCTGGCGCGCCGCGCTGCCCGCTCTCGAACGCCTTGTTCAGGCGAATCGCTTCGTCGAACATCTCGCTCGGACAGAAGCTGTTGCGCAGGATCGGATAGGCCTTCTCGACTTCGGTCCGCCACAATGCTCGCTCGGCCTCGGTCGTCGCGACCACCTTGAGGCCGCGCGACTGCATCTCCTTCACCGCATCGTCGCCGGCCTTGCGTGCGGCGTCGCGCATCGTGACGCCGATTTCCTGCGACGAAGCGGCGAGCTTCGCCTGAAGCTCGGGGGGTACGCGTTCCCACGCCTGTGCATTGACGACCGTCGCGGCGAGCAGCGCCGCCCAGCTGAAATCGCTCATGTTGCCGGCGACCTGGTAGCTTCGGTCGAGCAATACGAAGAGCGGTGGCGCCGGGATCGCGTCGATCAACCCCGTCTGCAGGCTTGTCAGCATGTCGGTCGCCGGCAGCGGCACGATGCGCAGCCCAAACTCTTTGTACAGCTTCTCCCACTCGGAGTACCCGGCGTTCATCCACAGTCGCTGTTTGCGCAAGTCGTCCGGGACGCGCACCGGCTCGCGGGCGAAGAAGTGCACCGTCCCGGCGACCGCCCAGTTGAGCACCTTGAAACCCTTCTTCCCGAGCCGTTCCTCGATCGCCGGCGCCAGTCCGTTGCGGATGTAATCGAGCTTGTCCGGGGTGTCGAACAGCATCGGCAGATTGAGGCAGTTGAACCCGTTGTCGAGCATCGGCAGGCCGGCGCCGGAGAGCGTTACCGCATCGATCACCCGCCGCTGCAGCTTTCGGACCAGCTCCTCTTCGGAGCCGAGCACGCCCCCGGCATAGATGCGCAACTCCACCTTGCCGCCGGACTGATCGCGCCACGTCTGGCGCACCTTCAACAGCGCGTCGTGCCAGACCGAGCCTTCGGGCGCAATGGTGCCGAGCTTGATCACGACCTGCGCGTGTGCCTGCGTCGCCGCCGTGGTGAACAGAGCGGTACACGCGACAAGGGCGCAACGGATGGCGAGGGATCGCAAGCGGGTCCTCCCTGGATCGGCGGTCATTCGAGAAACAGCTCCTTGGTGCGGCTGCGTAGCCAGTGCGCACGCCGCTGGGCGAGCGCGTTGAGCAGGCGGCTGTTCGGGTCGGCGTCGAGATCGACGGCGAGGGCGCGGTTCAGGCTCGCTTCGAACTCCTTGCGGTTCTGGTCGGCTATCGCAACGCCCTCCGCGTAGGCCACGTGGGGCCCGGCACGCTTGCCTTCCGACAACGCGACCGCGCGGGCATAGTGCCACTGGATCTTCTCGCGGTCGCGAATTCCCGGCCGCGCGGCGTACCAGGTGGTTGCGAACTCGTGCAGCGCACCCGCGTTCCAACTCTCGTCGAGCGCGAGCGCCCGGGTGATTAGGGCGTCGACCTCGGCCAGGCGGGCGAGCATCGTGGCGTCCTGCTTCGCAGTGCCGATCGCGCCGGCGAGCGCTGCCGCGGCTGCATAGAGAAGGTCCACGTCGGCCACCGAGCGCGGGTTACCGACGGTCGCAACCGCCTTCTCTGGCGCCGCCGCCAACGCCTTGCGGAAGCCGGGGTGGTCGACCTCGAGACCGCGCAATGCGTAGTCGAAGGCGCGGATGAAGAGCTTGTGCGCGCGGACCCCGATCTCGCGTGCCCGCCCGACATCGTGTTCGACGACTTGCTCGGCCTCGTATTGCACGTAAGCGTAGGCGTACAAGAGGTATGCACGGCTGGCGGCGAGCAGCAGGCCAAGGTTCTGGGGCGACTGCGCGATCAGCGTCTCAACGAACTTGATGCTGAACGGCAGTGCCTCACCGACGAGCTGGATGTCCCCATCGGTCTCATACACCGAGGGCCCGGACACGAGCCCGTCGCCGATCGCATCGACCGCAAGCCGGCGGACCGAGCAGCCGGAGGCGGCGAGCCCGAGCGAAAGCACGAGCGCAAGCAGGAGGCAACGGAGGCTCACGCTGGCGAGGCGGCTTGGAGACCGTTCATCTTGTTTTCGGGCCGGCCGCTGGTCGAGAGGCTCCGGGCCCGGCTGGCCCGAGGGTATGCCTTCTCGCCGCCTGCGACAATGGTCAGCGCGCGGGTGGGAAAGGCGCAGCCCTCGATCCCGTTTTAACGGGGTCGAGGCCCGGTCAACCCGTCACGAGTGCGCGCGGCCGATGCGCCGAGGTCACATGATTCGGTCCCAGAGGTCGCCTTCATCCTCCAGGCGATCGAGTTCTAGGCCGGTGAAATCACCGCGCGATACGATGCCCAGGATCTTTCCGTTGGCGACGACCGGGAGGTGGCGGTAGCCACCATCGGTCATCTTCCGCAACGCGTCGATCGCGTTACGGTCCGGCGCGATCGTGGTCGGATTCGGTGTCATCGAAGCGGCCAGTGTGGTCTCGGCGGGGTTCTTCCCCTCGGCGAGGGTCCTGACAGCATCTCGGCCGGTAAAGATCCCCACGAGATCGCTGTTGTCGTCTGTGACCAAGACCGCACCTACACGGCGGTCCCACATACGCTGGCATGCGTGCTGCACCGTCTCTTTCGCGGCCAGCATGAGCGGATTCTGTTCCTTGATGATGAGTGCAAGATTTCGGTTGGTCATGGATTGCTCCAGATGAACGTGCGGGGCCAAAGCTCATCATACGTTCACTTCAAGCGGTCGAGTTCCGACCGCCACGGGAGTTGGTGCGGTCAGCGATTCAGAGTTTTGATCCGCTGATCAATAAGCCATGGCGCAGTCCTGACGGCCATGGTCGATCGTGGGGGCTCCTGCACCTGGGCTTTCGGCCACGCGCCGCGGCCGTCAGCAGTGCGAGCTATGCGTGCGATCGGCGCTTCGCGGCGGGGCTTCGCGACGCACTTGGTGCGGGTCGCGGCTTCATCCGAATGCAAGGTCCATCATCAGCGCATCGCCCTGAGGGACTGCGCCCGCCGCGCGAGTTCCTCCCACAGCCCGCGGGTGTCCTTTCGGAAAACGACGTCTGGGTCGGGCTCGAACACCCACCAACCGCCGCGGTCGAGCTCGGCGGCAAGCTGGCCCGGCGCCCACCCGGCATAACCGACGAAAAACCGCAGCGCAGCCGGCGGCTCGGCGAGCAGGCGCTCGACGGTCGCCGGCGCAAGCGCCAGCCAGAGGTCCTCGGCGACACTGAAGGCGCTACCTATGGGCGCGGCGGCGCGAAACACCGCGAAAAGCCCGATGCGTTCCACCGGGCCGCCCAGGAAGAGCGGCTCGCTGAACCGGGCAAGCTCCGGCTTCTCGGGAACGAGCTCGGCGAGCGATTTCGTCGCAGGGCGGTTGAGGACTACGCCGTAGGCCGCGCCGTCGTCAGTCTGCGCGACCAGGACGACCGTTTGTCGGAAGTTGGGGTCGAGGAGCCCCGGCTTTGCGACCAGCAGAAAGCCGCGGTCGGCCGCCGACGCCGCAAACGCCGCGACGGTGCACAACAGGGCGGCGAAAACGGTCGCGAGCAGCGAATATCGCGGGCGAATCGAAAAGCAGAGAGCAGCCAGCGTGGAGCAGCGAACGTTCCGACATCGGGAGGCACTGCGAGGTGTGGTGGCCCCTCGTGACGTGGCGGCTGACGTGAACATCGCCGCCATAGTGTCGCCGCTCGTGGAGACTCCGAACGCGTCTTATGCCCACCGGCCCGTCAGTGCCGCTGCGAGCTGCAGCGGTGCGACCAGTGTGCTCGGCGCCTGTGTGGTGAGTTGTCGCGCCCTGCGCACCAGCTCTTCCCAAAGATACTGGGGATCCCTGCGGAAGACGAGATCCTGATCGGCGTCCATCGCATACCAGAGGCCGCGGTCGAGTTCCTGGCGGAGCTCGCCCGGACGCCACCCCACGTAGCCCACGAAGTAGCGCGCGTCGTTCGGCGTGGTCTCTATGATGTGGTCCACTTGGTCGACACGCGCGCAGAAGTAAAGGTCTTTCATGAACGCGATGGCTCCGCCGCCGGGATCGGACTTCGCGCGCACGACGGCGAAGATGGCCGTCTTGCCGAAGGGACCGCCGAAGTAAACGGGATCGATCACCTTCTTCGATGGCTCGTGCTCGGGAAACAGGCTCGCGAGCGAACGACTGGTAGGACGATTGATGATGACGCCGATGTGCCGACCGCCGCTCATCGGCGTGACCAGGACGACCGTCTGGCGGTATTCGGGATCACGCAACTCCGGCCGCGCGACGAGGACGAGCGCCTCACCATCCGAAGCGAGTTGCTGCGGCGGCTGACCGAGGGCGGAGCCGGCGCAGAGTGCTAGCAGGAAGGCACTGAGAAGACTGCGCATTGAAAGGGTCCTTTCGAGGCCGTGTTTCCTCGTCTCCGCTCGCAGTGGAACTTCGACATCACGATAGCACGCCGTCGCCGGCTTTCGTTGCATCACGCGCGCAACATCGGGTGACATCGTCCGTCGCGGAGCCGCACATCGCAACGCACAATCGAGCTCGCGAACGGCGTTCGGTCACGTCCCTGCCGCGTTACCGAGTGGGCTGCACGCTGAAGCCCGTGCGAGCGCTCGGATTCGGTCAAGCAAATCCCGTTCCCACTGTTGCAGCGCGGCGAAATCACGCCGCGCACGCGGTGCGGCGTGCGCACCAGCGGGAGGCGCAATCGCTCGCTAGAAGAACGCCTGTATGCCCGTCTGGGCACGTCCGAGGATGAGCGCATGGATGTCGTGCGTGCCCTCGTAGGTGTTCACCACCTCGAGGTTGACGACATGCCGGATCACGCCGTACTCGTCGGAGATGCCGTTGCCGCCGAGCATGTCACGCGCGGCGCGCGCCACGTCGAGAGCTTTGCCGCACGAGTTCCTCTTCATGATGGAAGTGATCTCGACCGACGCCGTGCCCTCGTCCTTCATGCGGCCGAGGCGGAGACAACCCTGCAGGCCGAGGGTGATCTCGGTCTGCATGTCGGCAAGCTTCTTCTGCACGAGCTGGTTTGCGGCGAGGGGGCGGCCGAACTGCTTGCGCTCCAGGACATACTCGCGCGCCTTGTGCCAGCAGAACTCCGCGGCACCCAGCGCGCCCCACGCGATGCCGTAGCGCGCCGAGTTCAAGCAGGTGAACGGGCCCTTGAGACCTTTCACGTCCGGAAGCAGGTTCTCCTCCGGGGCGAACACATCGTCCATCACGATCTCGCCGGTGATCGAGGTGCGCAGGCCCACTTTGCCGTGGATCGCCGGGGCGGAGAGGCCCTTCATCCCCTTCTCGAGGATGAAGCCGCGGATATCGCCACGCTCGTCTTTCGCCCAGACCACGAAGACATCGGCTATGGGCGAGTTGGTGATCCACGTCTTGGCGCCCTTGAGGCTGTAGCCACCGGCGACCTTCTTCGCGCGCGACTCCATGCTCGCCGGGTCCGAACCGTGGTTGGGCTCGGTGAGGCCGAAGCAGCCGATCCACTCGCCCCGGGCGAGCTTCGGGAGGTATTTCTTTCGCTGCGGCTCCGTACCGAACTCGAAGATGGGCAACATGACGAGCGAGCTTTGTACGCTCATCAGCGAACGATAGCCCGAGTCCACGCGCTCGACCTCGCGCGCGATCAGCCCGTAGCACACATAGTTGAGGCCCGCGCCGCCGTATTCGGCCGGTATCGTCGGTCCGAGCAGGCCGAGCTCGCCCATCTCGCGGAAGATCGAAGCGTCGGTCGTCTCGTGGCGAAAGCTCTCCAGGACGCGTGGTGCGAGACGGCCCTGGCAATACGCGTGGGCCGCATCGCGCACCATGCGCTCGTCCTCGCTCAGCTGCGCGCCCAGGAGGAGAGGATCGTCCCACTGGAAGGCGGCCAGCTTGCGATCGGGTGCATTCATGACGAGACTCCTTCGGTGCGGGCCGGCCGGCCTTCACGCGGCGGGCGTTGCGAGCGAGACGCCGAGCCGTGCCCGGCGCTTCAGCCACGGGCTCGGTCGATACCGCGGGTCGCCGGTGAACGCGTGAATCGCATCGAGGATCGCGAGTACGCGCTGCGGCCCGATGCGATCGCCCCACGCCAGGGGACCGAGCGGATAGCCGAGGCCGAGCGACACGGCGCAGTCGAGATCCTCGGGCGTGCAGACCCCCTGCTGGACGATGTCGCAGCCAATGTTGACGATGTGCGCGAGCACGCGCTGCACGACGAAGCCGGCGCTGTCGCGAATCACCGAGACCGGCACGCCATCCTTCGCGAAGAAAGCATGCGCGGCATCGCGGAATTCAGGCAACGTGATCGGCGTCGTCATCAGCGTGCGCCGCCGGTGCGGCGGAACGAGGCAGTCGATGGCGACCGTTCGCGTCGGGTCGAGGCCCTCGGCCGTTGCGGCGTGCGTGGCATCCTCGCCGAGCGGCGCCACGAGAATCAGCGAATCGCCCGCGGGCCGCTCGCCGCCGTCGACTTTCGCGCCGAGTTTCGCGGCGAGGTCGGCGGCGAGCGGCCCGAGCCCTGTCTGGCTCGTCCAGATGGAAGGGACGTCTACGGCCGGCACGGATGCGACGGGCATTCCTTCCTGCGCGCCGTCGGCATAGCGATAAAAGCCCCGGTTGTTGGATTTTCGCCCCAGCAGTCCGGCGACGACGCGTTGTGCCGTGATCGGCGAGGGCCGGTACCGAGGCTCCTCATAGTACTGCCGATAGATCGACTCCATCACCGGGTGCGAGACATCGAGGCCGGTGAGGTCCATGAGCTCGAATGGGCCCATGCGGAAGCCGGCGACATCGCGCAGGATGCGGTCAATCTCGTAGAACTCCGCGACGCCCTCGCGCAGGATCTGCAGCGCCTCGGTGGTGTACCCGCGCCCTGCGTGGTTGACGATGAAACCCGGAGTGTCTTTCGCACGCACCGGCGTGTGGCCCATGCGCCGGGCGAGCGCGGCGAGCGTCTCCCCAACCCAGGGCGCACTCACGACGCCCTCGACGACCTCGACGACTTTCATGAGCGGCACCGGGTTGAAGAAATGGAACCCGCCGACGCGCTCCGGATGTTTGCAGCCCGCGGCGATTGCGGTAACCTGCAACGACGAGGTGTTGGTGGCGAGGAGGCATTCGGGCGAGACGATTGCTTCGAGATTCGCGAACAATCCGCGTTTCGCGGCGAGGTCCTCGACAATCGCCTCGACCACGACATGGCAGCCGGACAGGATGCCGAGCACATGCGCGATCTCGATCTTCGCGCCGGCGCTGCGTGCCGCGTCGGCGTCGAGCTTGCCTTTGGCGACGAGCTTGCCGAGCGTCCCGACCACTTGGTCACGCGCGTCTGCGGCGGCGTCCGAGCGCGTGTCGTAGAGTACTGTGCGGATGCCGGCGGTCGCGGCGATCTGCGCGATCCCGCGACCCATCGCGCCGGCACCGACGATGCCGAGAGTGAGGTCCTTGGAATGAGCGTCGTCGGGCATCGGGACGGGGGGAAGTCTGCAAGCGACGCGCCATTCTAGCGCGCATGGGGACGCGCCACGCGCTACGGCGAGGGCTACTTTGCCCGCGCCGATTGACGCTCGCCCCCGATCTTGGGCAAGCTAGCGGCCATGTACCGCAAGATCCTGATGGCTTACAACGGCACGCGCGAGGGCAAGGCCGCGCTGGTCGAATGCACCGAGATCGCCGGGTTCGCCAACGCGGAGACCCACTTGCTATCGATCGCGACCATGCCGTCGTCGATGTTCCTCACCGAAGGATTCCTGCCCGAGGAGCTGATCGAGGAGGAGAGAAAGCGCATGCAGGAGGTGCTCGACGAAGGTGTCGCGAGCCTGCGCGAGAAGGGATTCACGGTCACTGGGCACCTCGCGGTCGGCGAGCCCATCGAGGAGATCTGCCGTGTCGCACGCGAGCTTCGCTGCGATCTGATCGTGCTCGGGCACAAGCAGGAGACGTCGTTCGCCGCGCGCTGGTGGCGCGGCTCGATCGGCGCAGCGCTGCTCGACTACGCGCCGTGCTCGCTTCTCGTGGCGATCGAGCGACCCGCCGCGGCCTGATCCCTGACGACCGGCCGCTGCGCTTCGGTGGAAGCCACGGGTAACTTCACTTGATCGTGAACTCGACCCGAGTCGGCTTGCCTTTGTCCTTGATACCTTCGGTGCTCATCTTCGGCGCCACGAGGAACACGCGCTCGGCGGGAATCTTGCCGTTCTCGACGATCCAGTCCTTCGCGGCCTGCGCACGCTGATTTGCGAGCCGGCGCAGGTCGTCGTCGCTGACCTGCGCATTGGTGTACATGAGATTCTCCATCTCCGGGACCGGCAGGTCCTTGGCGATGCCGATGAGGTTTCTCGGTTTCGGGAAGTCCTCGGCTTTGTAGGCGAGTCTGAGGTACTTCTCGTACTCGGCGGGTTCGATCTTCACTTCCTCGGGCGTCGCCGGTGCTCGGCCTTCCCGACGGAGCTCGTTCCACTTCTGCTGCTTCACCTTGCGCTCGATGGAGAGCTTGCGCAGCGACTCGCGGTCGGCTTCCGGATCGACACGGCCGCCGACGTCGAGCTTGAGCTGCGGCCGATCCTCGAGCGCCTTGGAGAGGCTCTTCAGTTTGCCCTCGTCCCCGCTGTCGAGCTTGGCGACGCCGGACTCGAACTCGACGTAGGAAAGCTCCTCCTTCGAACCCGCAAGCGAGGCGAGCAGCGTGAAGGGTGCGGTAACCGCCTTGGTGAGGAGGTTGACGATGACGCGGCCGATCAGGCCCCAGACGCTGAACTGCGGATCGTCGATCGAGCCGGAGATCGGGAGGTTGATGTCGATCACGCCGTCCTTGTCCTTGAGCAGCGACACCACGAGAAGCACTGGAAGCTTGGTCGCGGTCGGGCTGTCCACCTTCTCGCCGAAAGTGAGCTGGTCGAGGTAGAGGCTATTCTCCGCCGTGAGCTTGCGGTCCTCGATCAAGTACTTGACGTTCACCGACATCTTGCCGCGCTCGATGCCGTAGCCGGCATACTTGATCGAGTAGGGCGAGAGTGGCGGCAACTCGATGTCCTTCGCGCTCGCCTTGAGGTCAACGAACAATTCCGGCGAGAGCGCGTTCACCCGCCCGAGAATTTCGAGGGGCGCGGTTTTGTCCACCTTGCCGCGAAGCTCGACGTCGCCCGCCTTCGCCGCCGTCATCTCCGTGACGCCGCCGCCGAGGTCGGTGAGGTTCGCGGTGTAGTTCGGGCGGATGAAGAAGTCGCTGAAGTTGACGTTGCCGCCCTGTAGGGTGATCTTCCCGATGCGGATGTTCTCGGGAAGCTTCCCGGCGAGATCACGCCGCTTCACGTCGATCGTGCTTCCCTTGGCCGGGCTGCCGCTGGCGCGCTTGTCGGCGCTCGCTTCGGAAGGCGCTGGCGCCGGAGTCGCTGCCGCGGCGGCTTTCTCGCCGCCCGATCCATCGAGCGGCCCCGCGGTGGTGTCCGAAGACGCTTCCGGAGCCGCCGTCGGCGCAGATGGAGTTTCCGGCGCCGATGGCTCCGGACGGCCCGGCGCGCGCCGCTTGCGCTGCTCGACATCGGTGACGCTCTTCGCGACGTCGCCCGGCTTTCGCACGATGTCCTGCAGGTTGAGTCGACCTTCCGCGGAAAGGATGATGCGCGCGAAGAAGTCGGACAGCGCGACCTCATTGACATTTGCCTTGAACGGCTCGAGCACGAAATCGACGCCCCCGAGGTAGAGCGACTTCCAGTTGAGGAAGTCCTGCCGCGTCGGCTTGTCGATTGAGGCGAAGTTGGTGATGTTGAGGTCGCCCCGATAGGACGCTGCGACCGGCTTGCCGGGGAGCGCGCTCAGCTTGACGGCCCCCTTGGTCGAGATCGTCCCCGAGGTGAGCGTGACGTTCACCTTATCGTCGATGTAGGGCTGCAGCACGGCGAAATTGAGCGACTTGGTCTCGACCCTGAGGTCGCTCGAGAACGGGTTGGGCGTCAGCGCCCCGCTCGCCAGGAAGGTGCCCTTTCCGTTCACCGTGCCCCGGACCGACAGGTTGGAGCGCGAGTTCGGGAAGTTCGATACGTTCTCCGCCTGCAGCGAGAGCTTGGTGACCTTGGTGACGACGGGCGGCTTCGGAACACGGTCGTCGAACGTGACGGCGAAGTTTTCGTTCGCCAGCCGCTTCATTTCGATCTTCCAGGCCGGTGGCGGGGGGGGCTCGTTGGTCGTTGTGGCGGTCGCCGCCGGCTTTGCGTCGGGTGTGGCATCCACCTGCTTGATGAGGCGTGCGAAGTTGATTGTGCCGTTCGACTCGCGGCGGGCATTGACGAACCCGTCGCGCGCTTTCGATTCGGCGATCGTCACCTCCCTCTTATCGACGTCGACGGCCACGTCCTGAAACTCGATGAGCGGTACGCGCGCGATCGGCTCCTTCTCGCCCGGGTAGTTGAGGACCAGCGATCGCACCGTCGCGTTTGCGCCGGATACCCGGAGACTGGTCTTGCCGTCCGACTGGTCGACCGAGTAACCGGCATCGATGTCCACCGTGCCGTCGGCGATCTCGAGGTTCAGCACCGGCTCGATGTACGGATACAGGCGGGCGAGCCGGAAGCCTGCCGCCTGAGCCTTGCCCTCGACCGCGAGCGGCGTGAGCTGCAGCGTGCCCGTGTGGTTGAAGCGTCCGAGCCCGTCGGTGTCGAAGCTGGCCGTGACGTCGGCCTTCGCACCCCGGGCGTTCGAGAGGTTCTTGAGGGAGACCTCCAGATTCTGCAGGTCGGTCTTGAAGGCGGGCCTAGTAGATTGGTCGGCCGCGTGCACGCGGCCGCCGGTCACCACCACCTCGCCGACCGCGTATTGGAACGGTGCCTCGGCCCCGGCCGGCGCCGCGGTCTCTTGCGCAGCCGGTTGCGCAGCTTTCGCTGAGTCGATTGCGGGGAGGACCTCCAATAGATTGATCTTGCCCGCCTTGCTGCGCGAGACGTGAACTTCGGGCGACTCGACTCTTACCGTGCCGAACTCGGCCTTCTTGCCCACGAGATCCAGCGACTTCAGGTCCAGCCCGATCTTCGCGACCGAAACCAGCGGCCCGCCGGCTTTGTCGCGGACCTCGACTTTCGAGAGCGCGGCCGTGCCGGCGAGCGTGAAGGTCTGGAGGGTGTTGTTGAGCGTAGTGAGCTTGAGCTGCAGGCGGGTGTCGAGAACGCCCGAAGGGACTTCGAACTTGAGCGGCACCGGCGAGTAGTCGACGTACTTCGCGACCGAGAGCGCGTCGATGTTGATGTCTGCCGTCGTTTCGTGGGTGTCGTGGAAGGGCTTGGTCTCGCCTTTCACGCCGAGCGGCGCGCCGTCCACCTTGGCGCTTAGCTCGGGCTGTACGTCAATCTCGCGTGCGTAGGGCAGGCTCGATATGAATGGAATACCGATGCGAAGCTCGGTGACCTCGTGCTGTTCCTTCACGGCCTGGTCGTCGAACGCCACGCGGCCGTCCACGACCTCGATGTTGTACACGGAGAACTTCGGCGGCGGCCCCTCCGACTTGGGCTGGGCGAGCGCCTCGTCGATCAGGTCCTGGTAGTTGTATTTCCGGTCCGGGAACCGGACGAGATGCACATAAGGCTTCGTGAGCCGCACCCGGTCCACGATCGGGGCAAGGCGGGTGATCGAGGCGTAGGAGAGGTTGACGTACAGCTCTTCGAACGAGAGCGCGGTCGTCGTCCCGTCCTTCTCCTTGACCACGAAGTTGCGCACTGTCGCCGACGGCGCAAACGGGTTGATCGACACCTTCTCGATCGCGACCGGACGGTGCAGCACTTCGGCGAGTTTTTCCTCGGCCTTGGCCTTGACGATCGGTGGCGCGATGAGGAACCCGGCAATCGCGATGACTACAGCGATCGCGACCAGGATCGCGAGGATCCGCAGCAGGACCCTCGGCAACCGGCTAAAGCCGCTCGACGTCTTGCTCGCTTCCATGGGGGGCGGGTGGAAGGGTGCGCCGTTGCTTGTTTTTCGTGGCCGATAGATTAGCAGGCCGGGCACCGTCGTGTGAATCTTCCCGGGGTGGGCTCGGCAGTCATCGCCGCGCAACATCAGCGGGGAGGCTGCGCGAGCGCTCGATCACCGCGCCGGCATGGTGCATCAAGCCGAGCACCTCTGCCACTACCGCATCGGGTGCGTCGACGCCATGGATGCCGGCCGCGCGCGTGAGGGCGATAATGTAGAGCAGCTCGAGCATCATGTGGTCCGGATGGCGGCCGGGCGGGCTTTTCAGGGTCTGCCCCCAGATTGCGTCGGC
>Ga0209253_10002780_pt1 | contig 15471 bp, 14 predicted proteins | sample FrelakmetBRP12BR_FD_187145 | JGI IMG/M metagenome (GOLD analysis project Ga0209253, IMG submission 187145) | Freshwater lake sediment microbial communities from the University of Notre Dame, USA, for methane emissions studies - BRP12 BR (SPAdes)... | ecosystem: Environmental > Aquatic >...
ATGTACTCGTACGCGCACCCGATCGAGGACGCGCTGGAGAACATCACCCACTCGATCTGCACGCTCGAGTTCGAGGACCAGCGGCCGTTCTACGACTGGGTGCTGGAGCGCATCGTGCCGCTGCTGCGGCGGCCGCAGTTCGAGGCCGCGAAGTGGATGCTCGACGAGATCCACGGCGCGGGCGTCGAGAGCCGCCGCGAGTTCGCGCTCCACTGCCGCAATGTCGCCGCGGAGCGTCCCGACAAGCTCGGCGCGAGCCGCTACGAGCGCCGCGCCGAGACGATGTTCGCGATCTGGTCGAAGAACCCCGACCTCGCGGCGCACGATGCCGACGAGTTCTTCAAGCTGCTGCGCGAGCACACGCAGCACTTCACGCCGCTGCTGCAGGCCGCGCTCGACGAACGCCGGCCGAACCCGTTCCTGCTGCCGCACCAGTACGAGTTCAACCGGCTGAACCTCAGCTACGTGGTGATGAGCAAGCGCAAGCTGATCCAGCTCGTCGAGGAGAAGATCGTCGACGGCTGGGACGACCCGCGCATGCCGACCATCGTGGGCCTGCGCCGGCGCGGCTACACGCCGCAGTCGCTGCAGCTCTTCGCCGAGCGCACCGGCGTCAGCAAGAGCCCGCAGTGGATCGACTACGCGCTGCTCGAGCAGGCGCTGCGCGACGACCTCGACGCCCGCGCCCCGCGCGCGGTGGCGGTGCTGAAGCCGATCAAGCTCCTGCTGACCAACTTCCCCGCCGACCAGAGCGAAGACTCGCACCCGCCCGTGCACCCGCACATGCCTGAACTCGGGGTGCGCACGATCCCGCTGCGCCGCGAGCTGTGGATCGAGGCCGACGACTTCATGGACAACGCGCCGGCCGACTTCTACCGACTGGCACTCGGCCCGGGCGGCTCACCGGGCCAGCCGGTGCGGCTGCGCTACGGCTACGTGATCCGCGCCACCGGCGTGGTGAGAAACAGCGCCGGCGAAGTCACCGAGGTCCACGCCGAGTACCTTCCGGAGACGAAGAGCGGCACGCCCGGCGCCAACAGCGTCAAGACCAAGGCCGCGATCCACTGGCTGCCGGTGGCCGACAGCATCCCGGCCGAGATCCGCGTGTTCGACCGGCTGTTCACCGATGCGCAGCCGGATGCGAGCGGCGACTTTCTCTCCGTGATCAACCGCGACAGCAGGACCGTCTTGCGCGCCGTCGTCGAACCGTCACTGGCCAACGCGAAACCGGACGACAAGTTCCAGTTCGAGCGGAACGGGTACTTCGTCGCGGACCTGAAGGATCACACGCGGGAGAAGCCGGTGTTCAACCTGGCGGTGTCTCTGAAGGATTCGCAGAGAGCCGGCAAGTAGGACGCTGCGACCGGAGGCCGAGGTCCGCGCGAACCCGAGAGTGCCCGATCGGCACGGAAGCCTGCCCCGGCAACGATGACCGCGTTCCCGGCGCAGAGCCGTTGCTCCAGGCGAAATCGGGATTGGACTGTCAGCCATCCGGGCCAGTGACATGAGCAAGCCCCTGCAACTCCGTTCGACGATCACGTGTCCCCGATGTGGCGCAGCTTCCGAAGAGACGATGCCAACCGACGCCTGCCAGTGGTTCTACGAGTGCCCGTCATGCCATGCCTTGCTGAGGCCGCGCCCGGGCGATTGCTGCGTGTTCTGCTCCTACGGCACCGTGAAGTGCCCGCCGATGCAGCAGGGAAGCGGCTGCTGCGGGTAGGTGCGGCCACTTGCATCGGCTCGCTTCACCGGCCACTGACACAGTGAACGATCGACGCTCCGGTCCGGCCGTTCGGGGCGGCGTGCTCGCCCTGCTGGCGGCCATTCTGTTCGGCGTCAGCACGCCGCTGGTCCAGCGGTTTGGCGTCGGGATCGGCGCGTTCGGCACCGCAGCCCTGCTCTACGCAGGCGCTGCGATCGCGGGGGCCCTGCTCCGCCAACCCGTCGGGATCGAGGCACGGCTGCGACAAGCGGACACCGGTCGTCTGGTGGCAATCGCCGCGTTTGGCGCCGTCATCGGCCCCGTGGCGCTGGCCTGGGGACTGCAGCACACGAGCGGCACCAGCGCCTCGCTGATGCTGACGCTCGAAGCTCTGTTCACCGCGGTACTCGCCAGGTTGTTCTACCGCGAGATGCTGGGCGGTCGCATCTGGACAGCAATGCTTCTGCTGCTGGCCGGCGGGGTCATGCTGGTTCTCGACCAGAGTCGTGGCGGCGAAGCGAAGATGTGGGGATTGTTCGCCGTACTGCTCGCTACAGCCGCCTGGGGCGTGGACAGCACGCTGTCGCGTGCACTCGCCGAGCGCGATCCGGGACAAGTCGTGCTGGCCAAGGCAGTACTCGGCGCGGTCGCGACAACTTTGCTCGCCATCGTCTTCGAAGAGCCAATGCCGACGGTCGGCAACGCACTGGCCCTCCTGATCGTCGGCGCGACAGGTTACGGAGTGAGCCTGCGCTTCTACCTGCTTGCCCAGCGAGCCTTCGGCGCGGCACGCACCGGCTCCGTGTTCGCGTTCGCGCCATTCATCGGTGCTGCACTCGCCGTCGCGCTCGGCGATCGGTCTGCCAGCGGCATGATGGCCGCAGGCAGTCTCCTGATGCTCGCGGGCGTCTTGCTGCACCTGGCCGAGTCGCACGGCCATGATCACGCGCATGGCGCGATCGAGCACGAGCATGCGCATCGGCACGACGACAGCCATCACGACCACGCACACGTGCCGATGCCGGAGGGCGACCACAGCCACGTGCATCGTCACGCGCCGACCCGGCACACGCATCCGCATGTGCCCGACGTTCACCACGTGCACCGGCACTGACCCGCGCCGGGCGGAACCGGCTTTCGGTGTACCTTGGCCGGATGCATCTCCTGGCCCCTCGCGGCGCCGATCCTGTTGCACGCACGCTGGTGGCGTGTCGTGCGCTGCGCGCGTTCGTCGATGGCTATGTGGCGGTCCTGCTGCCGGCGTACCTGCTCGCGCTTGGACTCGACGTCTGGGCCGTCGGAGTGTTGAGCACAGCGACGCTGCTCGGGTCGGCGGTTGCGACCCTCGCGGTCGGCGCCTGGGGTCATCGCTTTGGCCAGCGCCAGTTGCTGCTCGGCGCGGCATTGCTGATGTTCACCACCGGCGTGGGGTTCGCCGGCCTCTCGGACTTCTGGCCCCTGCTGCTCGTCGCGTTCGTCGGCACGCTCAACCCAAGCTCGGGCGACGTGAGCGTGTTCCTGCCGCTCGAGCACGCGCGACTCGCGGGTGCCGCGCGAGGCGAAACCCGCGTTGCACTCTTTGCGCGGTACAGCCTGATCGCCTCGCTCAGCGCAGCGATCGGTGCGCTCGCGGCGGCCATCCCGGCCTGGCTCTCGGCCCACGCCGGAATCGAACCTCTTGCCGCGATTCGGTGGCTATTCGCCCTGTATGCCATCGTCGGGCTGCTCACGTTCGCGCTCTATCGACGGCTGCCCGAAGCACCTGCAGAACACGCGGCGGCCAAGACGCCCCTCGGTCCATCACGCCGCGTGGTGTTCAAGCTCGCTGCGCTGTTCTCGGTGGATGCCTTTGCCGGTGGCCTGGTGCTCAACAGCCTCATGTCACTGTGGCTGATGCAGCGTTTCGAGCTGTCGCTCGCCGCCGCGGGCACTTTCTTCTTCTGGTCGGGGCTGCTCTCGGCCGCCTCGCAGCTGGCCGCTCCCATCGTGGCGCGACGCATCGGGCTCCTGAACACGATGGTCTTCACGCACATCCCGGCCAATCTCTGTCTCGTGCTTGCAGCGCTGGCGCCGAGCCTGCCGCTCGCACTCACGCTGCTCTTCATCCGCAGCGCACTGTCGCAGATGGATGTTCCGACGCGAACGGCCTACGTGATGAGCGTGGTCACGCCTCCGGAACGCGCCGCGGCCGCCGGCATGACGGCCGTGCCGCGCAGCCTGGCCGCCTCGTTGAGTCCTTCGCTGGGCGGTGCGCTCTTTGCGGCCGGCTGGCTGGCTTCGCCTTTGGTCCTGGCGGGCCTTCTCAAGATCGGCTACGACCTGACGCTGTGGGTCGCATGCCGAGGGCACCGACTGGACGACCGCTAGTTCCCGTCGATCAACGCCAGGACGCCCGCCTGCCGCTCGACGCCGTAGACCGTCAGCGCCTTGTCGGCACGTTCGTAGAGCTCGGCGATGTCACGTGCAACCTCGCGCAGGACCAGGTGCGCCGCCGCGAGGTCACCATCGCCCTCGAAGGACGCACACCGTTCGATCAGTGCGACGGCGCCTCGTATGCGCGGCAGGATCGACAAGCCGGCGTCTTCTGCCACTCGGGACAACAACGCCTCGACGTCGCGATCTGAGTCCATCGACCATCCCCCGTTCTTGTTTCTAGTTGTCGTTCTGCTCCGGAATCTACGCGGAGCGGAGTGCGCGCAGCCAGCCGTCTGTCAGGCACCTCCCTGAATTGGGCGCCCACGTTGCGTCGAAGTGGTCGGTGTCACGATCGGCACCGAAACGCAGGCGCCGCGTCGCGCGCGAACCACGCCGCCCGCTCCCAGCAGGCCAGCCGCCGCGCCGCTCTTGGCTGGGGAATCGCAAGCGCTCGCGCGCGTTCCCGCGACTCCGGGCGCCGCTCTCGCCTTGCGGCGCCGCGCGCGGGACCGGCGCGACTCGCCTGCCACCCGCGAGGCCCTGTGCCGACCTCTACGCGCCGTCCCGCAGCCACGCCTCCAGCTGCCGGTAGACCTCCGGACGGCTGAGCAGCTCGAGGTGCCCCATCTGCGAACCGATCCACTGGTGGCTCCTCGGGAAGCCGAGGCTGTGCGCGGGATCCTTGTGCAGCCCCAGCGCGCTGTCCAGCGGCACCAGCCCGTCGCCCACGAGGCGCTCCGAAACGACGCCGCGGTGTTCCCCCAGCATGGCGCCCATCGCATAGCAATCGACATGCGCCGGGAGCGGCACCGGGCGGTGCTTGCCGCGGATGATGGTGCCGTGCCGCAGGTCGCGGATGCCCGCGCTCCTAGACCGGCCGAGCCGGGTGAGCGGCGCCGAGTACGGGCTGAGGCTCATCAGGTAGTCGAGCCCGTGGCCGCCGCGTTCGAGCGGCGAACCGTGGTGCGGCGTGCCGAGGAACACCAGCTTGCGCAGGTGCCTCGTCCACGCGTGCTGCTTCGCTTCGCCTTGGTAACAGGCGCTGCGCGCCACGAGGCCGCCCATGCTGTGGCCGAGGATCGTCAGGTCCTCGACCGGACACGGCCAAGCGGCGACGAGCTTCTCCAGCGTTTCTGCAAATTCCGCACCGTTGTCGGCCACGTGCAGGCCGCTGTTGTAGCGCAGGTAGAGCGGCGTGCAGCCGAGCGCGCTGGCCAGCGCTTCGCCGTGATCGTGTCCCGCGCGCCGCCACTGCAGGTCGTTCATGCACAGGCCGTGCACGAGGACCAGCAGGCGGCCGGTGGGCGCGGGTCCGCCCGCCGCGCGCAGCGCGCCTCCCGGATCGGCCAGGTCGACCGGCCGCCCGCGATAACGCACGGACATCGGGATCGCCAGCGGGTTGGAGGTCCGGGCGAGGTAGTCGCCGTAGACGCCGTTGATCGCGGCCAAAAGCGCATCCCGGCGCGGCCCAGCCGCGCCTTCCGGCATCAGTTCGACCACCGGCGCGAGCGACGCATCGATGCCGCGACCGATGAGGCGCACGCTGCCGCGAACGGTGCGGTAGACGAAGCCGGTGATGCCCCGCGTGGAGCCCGCGGCGGGCTTGCCCAATGGCCAGGGCCGCCGCTGGATCGTGTGATGCATCCGCTCGACCACATCGACGAGCCCGGCGGTCGCCTCGAACGCCAGGCGCGCCACTCCGTGCAGGTCGGCGGCGTGCGTCCGGTTCAGTTTCGCCATGGTGGCTCTTTCCTCATGCGGTCAGGGCCTTGACGACCTCGACCGGGTTGTTGCGGATGGCGCGCAGCAGCGCGCGGGCGGGGCCGGTGGGCGAGCGGCGCCCCTGCTCCCAGTTGCGCAGCGTCGCGAGTTCGATGCCGAGCAACTCCGCGAACTTGGCCTGGCTGAGTCCGGTGAGCGCGCGCACCTCCCGCACGTCCACCTCGTCCTCGGCCGGGCTCTGCGCCTTGACGCGGCCCGTCGCGCCGATGAGGCGCGCGAGGCGCTTGCGCCGCTCGCGCCGCACCGCCCGTGAAACCTCGAGCAAGGCCTCGAAGACCTCGTTGCCCATGCACCCACCTGTACGTGGTTCGACTGACACGGTGGATACCCTACGCCGCTGGCGCACCTACGTCAATGGCGTACCGCCCTTTGAGGGGTCCGACCGCGGCAGCCTTGCGCGCCATCAACGCGGGCCGGCCTCGAGCACCTAGACATAACAAATGTCTGGCGCATGGGCCGCAGCCGACCTGCGATCTCGCGTCGGCTCTTCTTGCCTTTCTTCATGGAGCGATGCATGGACTACGCAGCGGACATCAAGAAGTACACGACCGAGATCAACGAAGGCGCGCTGGCGGCGATCGCGAAGTTCCTCAGCATCGCCATGCGCAACCCGGACTCCGCGCTCGTTTCGACGTCGGATCCGAAGGAACTGGCGACCGTGCGTGACGGTTTCGCCGCCAAGAAACTCGGACTGACGCCGGACGCCGCCGATGCCGGACTCAAGGCCGTGGCCGAGAAGATGAAGGGCGCCCCACGGAAGAACCGGGTCACGTTCTACTACCTGCTCGCCGAGGCGACCGGCACGCTGGGCAAGCTGACCTGACGCACGCGGACCCCGCGATCGCGACCGCGTGCGGCCTGCCGTCGCACAACCAGTTGCGGAGCGCCGGCAGGCCGCCGGCGCTGGCGGCCGCGTGTCCCCACTTCGATCGGTGATTTCCGCCATCGGACGGCACCGGGTATCGTGCTCGCGTAGGGTTGTCGGGCGTTGCGCCCTGTTCCATCCGCGCGCCGCGCCACCAACGGCGGCCGGCGATCCGGCGGCTGGCCGGACAGACCCGCCACATTCATCGCCAACCTGTGGAACGACGACATGCAGATCACGGACCTTCTCGCCCAGGTGGGCGGACTCGAGTCGATGGCGCGCGAACTGAACGTTCCCGAGTCGCAGGTGGCGAGCGGCGCCGAGGCGCTGCTGCCCGTCATCCTGGGCGGATTCAAGAAGCAGGCGCAGGCGCAGCCCGCGGGTCTGGACGGTCTCGGCGGGCTGCTCGGGCAACTCGGCGGCGGCGGCCTGCTCGATCAGGTGCTCGCGCCGCAGCCGACCGACGTGAGCCAGGGCAACGACGTGCTCGGCCAGATCTTCGGCTCCCGGGACGTCAGCCGCACCGTCGCGCAGAACGCGTCTGCGCAGTCCGGGCTCGACCCGAGCCTGCTCAAGAAGATGCTGCCATTGCTGGCGATGCTGGTCGCCGGCTTCATGGCGAAGCAGCAAGGCGCGAGCCCGATGGCGGCACCAGCCTCCATGCCGGCGGGCGGCGGACTCGGCGACCTGATGGGCAGCCTGCTCGGCGGAGGCGGAGCCGCCGGCGCCGGCGGAGCAATGCCGCGCAGCGCCGCGCCGGGTCTCGGCTCACTGCTCGACCTGAACGGCGACGGCAACCCGCTGGACGACATCCTGCGGATGGCGGGCAAGGTCATGCGTTGACCGCACCGCGCGATGGCGCGCGGGCGGGTGGATCGACTCTCGAAGGGACACGCACATGGGCTGGATCATCACCCTGATCATCGGCGGCATCGTCGGTTGGCTGGCGAGCATCGTCATGAAGACCAACGCGCAGATGGGCCTGATCGCCAACGTGCTGGTCGGCATCGTGGGCTCGTCGCTCGGCTTCTGGATCGCCGGCCTGCTGGGCCTCGAGCCCGCTGGGGGCATCCTGCGGTTCGTGGTGGCCGTCGCGGGCGCCGCGCTGCTGATCTTCATCCTCGGCAAGCTCGGGATCTTCCGCAAGAGCTGAGGCACACCCACGCGCGCCGCGGCGAGTGATCGCGGCGCGTGCGCATCGCACAGAGGAGCACCGCATGAAGCGAAGTCTTGTCCTGGTCGCCGGGGCGCTGTTCGCGTGCCTGGCCTCGGCCCAGATGCCCAACGTCGACGATCTCATGAAGGGCGCCCGTTCGCTGCCCAAGGCGCCCACGAGCAGCGCGAGCGTGGGCGCTGCCGACGAGAAGACCAACGCCGCGGGCATCAAGGAAGCGCTTGCGGTGGGCACCGAGAGGGCGGTCAAGAGCCTCTCGCAGGTGGATGGCTACTTCGGCAACGCGGCGGTGAAGATCCTGATGCCGCCGAGCATCCAGAAGGTGGCGGAGGTGGCCCGCATGGCGGGGTACCAGAAGCAGGTCGACGAGTTCATCCTCAGCATGAATCGCGCGGCCGAGGCCGCCGCGCCGCAGGCCGCGCGCTACTTCGGCGACGCGATCCGCGACATGACGCTGGAGGACGTGCGCGGCATCCTCACCGGAGGCGACACGGCCGCCACCGAGTTCTTCCGCCGCAAGACGAACGACAAGCTCTATGCGGCCTTCAAGCCGATCGTGTCGAAGAAGGTCGACGAGGTCGGCGCGACCCGCGCCTACAAGGACATGATGGGTCGCTACACGAGCGTGCCGATGATGAGCAAGCAGTCGCTCGATCTCGACGACTACGTGACGAACAAGTCGCTGGATGGCCTGTTCCACATGGTCGGCGAGGAAGAGAAGAAGATCCGCACCAATCCCGCAGCGCGCACGACCGACCTGCTGAAGGCGGTGTTCGGGAAGTAGGCGTCGCTTTCGCACGCAACGCGCTTCGCCGCGACTTGTCTTCGCGGCGAAGCGCGAGCCCGTTTGACCCGCCCGCCCCTCCCGCGCCACACTGCCGCCCTTGCGCCGGACACCTTCCAACCGTCCGGCCGGCACCCGAATCGACACCCCTGGAGGAGACACCATGCAATCGCGCAAGCCCGCCCGGTCCGGGCTGAAACTCGTTGCCGGCGCCGTCCTGGCCGGACTGCTCGCCGTCAGCGGCCCGGCGCTCGCCGGCAAGAAGGACGACACGATCCGCTTCGCCTACGACCAGGCGCCGGAGAGCGTCGACCCGTTCTTCAACAACGTGCGCATCGGCGTGATCATCGGCGCGAACGTCTGGGACACGCTGGTCACGCTCGACCCGAAGACGAACGAGTACAAGGGCAACCTGGCCAAGAGCTGGAAGCAGATCGACGACAAGACGATCGAGTTCGAGCTGCGCGAGGGCGTCAAATTCCACAACGGAGAGGAGTTCGACGCCGACTCCGTCGTCTACACGCTGAACTTCGTCGCCGACCCGGCGAACAAGGTCACGACGCAGGCCAACGTCAACTGGATCGACAAGGCCACCAGGATCGACAAGTACAAGGTCCGCCTGACCACCAAGCAGGTGTTCCCGGCGGCCATCGAGTACCTCGCCGGGCCGGTGGTGATGCACCCGGCCAAGTACTACGCCGAGGTCGGTCCGAAAGGCCAGAACGCCAAGCCGATCGGCAGCGGCCCGTACCGCGTCGCCAGCTACGTGCCGGGCAAGTCGATCACGCTCGAGAAGAACCCGAACTACTTCAAGGACGGCCCGAAGGGCGCCGCGAAGATCAACAAGGTCGAGATCCGGTTCATCCCGGACCGCCAGACCCAGATGGCCGAGACGCTGTCCGGCGGCGCCGACCTGATCATGCACGTGCCGAAGGACCAGGCCGACCAGGCCGCGAAGGTGCCGCACTTGCAGGTGCTGAGCGGCGAGACGATGCGCATCGCGTTCATGCAGCTCAACACCCTCGACAGCACGCCGACGCCGGCGCTGAAGGATGCGCGCGTGCGCAAGGCGATCGCGCACGCGATCGACCGCGAGTCGATCGTGAAGAACATCGTCGGCGCCGGTTCGCGCGTGCTGCACACACAGTGCTTCCCGTCGCAGTTCGGCTGCACCGACCAGGGCGCCGCGCGCTACGCCTACGACCCGGCGCTGGCGAAGAAGCTGCTGGCCGAGGCGGGCTTCCCGAACGGCTTCGAGACGGAGATCTTCGCGTACCGCGAGCGCAACCAGACCGAGGCGATCATCAACAACCTGCAGCAGGTCGGCATCAAGGCCAAGCTCAACTTCTCCCAGTACGCCGCCATGCGCGACGCGATCCGCGCCGGCAAGGCCTCGCTGACGCACCAGACGTGGGGCTCGTTCTCGGTCAACGACGTGTCGGCGTCCATCCCCGTGTGGTTCGGCGGCGAATCGGACGACGTCACGCGCGACAAGGAAACGCAGGAGCTGCTGAAGAAGGGCAACAACTCGGTCGACCCGAAGGTGCGCCAGCAGGCCTACCAGCAGGCGCTGAAGAGGATCGCCGACAACTCCTACTCGGTGCCGCTGTGGTCGCTGCCCGTGTACTACGTGGCGAGCAAGGAGCTGAACTTCACGGCCTACCCGGACGAGATGGTCCGGCTGTGGGAGATGACCTGGAAGTGACCGGGTCGGTGAACTAGGCAGCAGGCCACGCAGGCGCGGAGGTGGGCGGGTACATCCTGAAGCGGCTGGGGCTGGCGATCGCCGTTGCCCTCGCCGTGTCGATGATCGCCTTCCTGCTGCTGCGCCTGTCGGGCGACCCGGCCATCGCGATCGCCGGCGAAGGCGCGCGGTCCGAAGACATCGAGCTGATCCGCAAGACGTACGGCTTCGACCGGCCGCTGCCGGTGCAGTACGTCGAATGGCTCGGCAGGACGCTGCGCGGCGACTTCGGCGAGTCGATCTACTTCAAGACGGCGGCCGCGCCGCTGATCTTCGCGAAGCTCGAGACGACGATGGTGCTGGGCCTGCTGTCGCTCGCCTTCGCGCTGGCGATCTCGATCCCGCTCGGCGTGATGGCCGCGGTCTACCGCAACAGCTGGATCGACCGGCTGTGCCTCGCGCTCGCGGTGCTCGGGCAGGCGCTGCCGAACTTCTTCTTCGCGCTGCTGCTGATCATGCTGTTCTCGATCTCGCTGCGCTGGCTGCCGGTTTCCGGCAGCGGCACGTGGCAGCACTTCGTGATGCCGACGATCGCGCTTGGCTACTACGCGGCGCCGGCGTTCATGCGGCTGATCCGCGCCGGCATGATCGAAGTGCTGGAGGCCGACTACATCCGCACCGCGCGCGCCAAGGGGCTGCCCGCGGGCAAGGTGATCTTCAAGCACGCGCTGCGCAACGCGGTGGTGCCGGTGGTGGCGCTGGCGGCCGTGCAGCTGGGCTTCCTGCTCGGCGGCTCGGTGGTGATCGAGACGATTTTCGCGCTCGACGGCCTCGGCTACCTCGCCTACCAGAGCATCACGTTCAAGGACTTCCCGGTGATGCAGAGCATCGTGCTGCTGCTGTCGGTGATCTACGTCGTGCTGACGCTCGCGTCCGACATCGCCAACGCGTGGCTCGATCCGCGCATCCGGGTCGCCTGATCATGTCCAGCAGCGTAACCGCAGCCGCGGCAGGCGTCGAACCCGGCGGCACCATGATCGCCGCGCCCGGCCTCTGGCGCCGCGTGTGGAAGAACAAGGCGGTCGTGGTGGGCGGCGCGCTGCTTCTGCTGATCGTGTTCATCGCGCTCGCCGCCCCGTGGATCGCACCGTACGACCCATACGGGCAGGACCTCGCCAACCGCAACGTGCCGCCGTTCTGGTACGAGCAGGGCTCGTGGCTGCACCCGCTCGGCACCGACCCGCTCGGGCGCGACTACATGTCGCGGCTGTTCTACGGCGCACGCATCTCGCTGCTGATCGGCATCTCGGTGGCGATCATCTCGGGGCTGATCGGCACCACGATGGGAATGCTCGCCGGCTACTTCGGTGGCAAGACCGACATGCTGGTGAGCTTCATGGTCACCACGCGGCTGTCGATGCCGGTGATCCTCGTCGCGCTCGCGACCGTGGCGCTGGTCGGCGGCTCGCTGTGGGTCGTGATCATGGTGCTCGGGCTGCTGAAGTGGGACCGCTTCGCCGTCGTGATGCGCAGCGCCACGCAGCAGGTGCGCTCGCTCGACTACGTCGCCGCCGCGCAGGCGGCGGGCGCCTCGACCGCGCGCGTGCTGCTCGGCGAAGTGCTGCCCAACGTGATGCCGCACCTGATCGTCGTCGCCACGCTGGAGGCGGCCAGCGCGATCCTGCTCGAAGCCGCCCTCTCCTTCCTCGGCCTCGGCGTGCAACCGCCGCTGCCGTCGTGGGGGCTGATGATCTCCGAGGCGAAGTCGTACATGTTCTTCTCCTTCTGGCTGATCGCGCTGCCCGGCGCCGCGCTGGCGATCCTGATCTTCGCGATCAACCTCGCCGGCGACGGCCTGCGCGATTTGCTGGCGCCGGAGGGACGCGCATGAGCCCGCCGGGCCGCCCCAAGGGCGAATCCCTCGCGCGCAGCGCGAGGTTTGCCGAATGAGCGCCGTGCCGAAGCCCGACCCGGCCGCGTCGGTCCTCGAGGTCGAAGGCCTCGGCGTCGACATCGCCACGCCGCGCGGCCCGCTGCGCGCGGTGCGCGACGTGTCGTTCCAGGTGAAGCGCGGCGAGACGCTGTGCATCGTCGGCGAGTCCGGCTGCGGCAAGTCGATCACGTCGCTGGCGGTGATGAGCCTGCTCCCGGCCGCGGCGACGCGGCGGGCGACGAAGCTGTCGCTGCTCGGCGAAGACCTGCTGAAGGCGTCGAGCAAGCGCGTCAACGCGCTTCGCGGCAACCGCATGGCGATGATCTTCCAGGAACCGATGACCGCGCTGAACCCGGCGTACACGATCGGCAACCAGCTGATGGAGGGCTATCTGCTCCACCGCGGCGGCGGCTCCGCCAAGGCGAAGGAGCGTGCGATCGAACTGCTCGGCAAGGTCGGCATCGCGTCGGCGGCCGAGCGGCTGGAACAGTATCCGCACCAGCTCTCCGGGGGGCTCCGCCAGCGCGTGATGATCGCGATGGCGCTGATGTGCGGCCCGGAACTGCTGATCGCCGACGAGCCGAGCACCGCGCTCGACGTCACGATCCAGGCACAGATCCTGCGGCTGCTCGCCGACCTGCAGAAGGATCTCGGCATCGCGATGGTGCTGATCACGCACGACCTCGGCGTCGTCGCGCGCATCGCGCACCGCGTGGCGGTGATGTACGCGGGCGAGATCGTCGAGGAAGGCACGGCCGAACGCGTGTTCGCGTCGCCGCGCCATCCGTACACGCGCGGGCTGATCAGTTGCATCCCGGTGCCGGGGCGCACCGCGCGCGGCGGCCGGCTCGGCACGATCGCCGGCGTGGTGCCGTCGCTCATCGGCGAGATCCGCGGCTGCAGCTTCCGCGAGCGCTGCGCGTTTGCGCGGCCGGAGTGCGCCGGCGCGGTGCCGCGGCGCAGCCAGGGTGAGCATCACTGGCGGTGCATCCACGAGGAACTGCCGTCGTGAGCGCGGCTTCGACACCACTGATGGAGGCGCGCGCGGTGACGCGCACGTTCTCGCTCGGCGCGACCTTCTTTCGCAAGGGCCGCACGCTGCACGCCGTCAACGGCGTGGATCTCGAGATCCGGCGCGGCGACGTGCTGGGCATCGTCGGCGAGTCCGGCTGCGGCAAGTCGACGCTGGCGCGGATGCTGCTGGGACTGCTCGCGCCGACGAGCGGCCGCATCGCGCTCGACGGCGAGGACGTCACCGCCCTCGGCCGCAAGGCGGTCGCGCGGCGCGTGCAGCCGGTGTTCCAGGACCCGTACTCGTCGCTGAACCCGCGCCGCGGCATCGCGTCGATCGTCGCGCTGCCGCTCGACGTGCACGGCATCGGCACGGCGGCCGAGCGGCGCGCCAGGTCGATCGAGATGCTCGAGCGCGTCGGCCTGCCGGCACGCTACGCCGACAACACGCCGGGGCAGTTGTCCGGCGGGCAGCGGCAGCGCGTCGCCATCGCGCGCGCGCTGGTGATGCAGCCCGAGATTGTCATCTGCGACGAGCCGACCTCGGCGCTCGACGTCTCGGTGCAGGCGCAGATCCTGAACCTGCTGATGGACCTGCGGCGCGACTTCAACCTGACGTACGTCTTCATCAGCCACAACCTCGCGGTGGTCGAGCACATCGCGACGCAGGTGGCGGTGATGTACCTCGGCCAGGTCGTCGAGCAGGCCGACACCGAGCGGCTCTTCCGCGCGCCGCGCCATCCGTACACGCAGGCGCTGCTGGCGTCCGTGCTGACGCCGGAGCCGGGGCTCGGCGTGCCGGACATCGGGCTCGGGCTGGCGTTTCCCGACCCGCTCAACCCGCCCGCGGGCTGCCCGTTCCATCCGCGCTGCGCGCGGCGGATGTCCCACTGCAGCGCGCAGGTGCCCGCGCTGGTTCGTGGACCGGAGGGTGCGGTCGCGTGCCACTTGTATCCGTCGCCGCAGGCGCTGGCTGCCTGAACTCACGAACGCTTCATCGAACCAGCCACGCCGCTTCCAGGAGGGAACCATGACCCGCACCGCCGCCATCACACGCTCCGAGAAACAGTTCGACTCGGGCGAGTTCAAGGCCCTCCTCGCGCGCCGGATCGCCATTCCGACCGAGAGCCAGAACCCGGACCGCGCACCGGTGCTCGCGCAGTACCTGCACGAGGAACTGCAGCCGGCGTTCGAGGCGATGGGCTTCGAGTGCCGCACGCTGCCCAATCCGAAGGGCAAGGGCCCGTTCCTGTACGCGCAGCGCATCGAGGACCCGAAGCTGCCGACCGTGTTCGGCTACGGCCACGGCGACGTGATCCGCGGGCTCGAGCCGGAGTGGCTCGAGGGCCTGTCGCCGTGGATCCTGACCGAGCGCGAGGGCCGCTGGTACGGCCGCGGCATCGCCGACAACAAGGGCCAGCACTCGGTCAACATGCAGGCGATGGCCAACGTGCTCGCCGAGCGCGGCCGCCTCGGCTTCAACTCGAAGATGCTGATCGAGATGGGCGAGGAGACCGGCTCGCCGGGCCTGCGCGAGGTATGCGACCAGAACAAGGAACTGTTCCAGGCGGACCTGCTGATCGCCTCCGACGGCCCGCGGCTGCGCGCCGACCGGCCGACGATCTTCCTCGGCTCGCGCGGCAGCTTCAACTTCGACCTGACGATCGAGGCGCGCAAGGGCGGCGCGCACTCCGGCAACTGGGGCGGACTGATCTCCAATCCCGGCCTGCAGCTCGCGCACGCAATCGCCAGCATCGCCGGGCCGACCGGACAGATCCGAGTGCCCGAGTGGGTGCCGAAGGAGCTGCCTGCCTCCGTGCGCCGCGCGCTCGCCGACTGCGAAGTCGACGGTGGCGCCGACGGCCCGGCGATCGAGCCGTGGTGGGGCGAGCCGGGCCTGTCGCCCGCCGAACGCGTGTTCGGATGGTGCTCGTTCGAAGTGCTCGCGTACAAGACCGGCAACCCGGAGACGCCGGTCAACGCGATCCCGCCGCGCGCGTGGGCGCGCTGCCAGCTGCGCTTCGTCGTCGGCATCGACGACTCGCAGATCCTGCCGGCGCTGCGGCGCCACCTCGACCGCCAGGGCTTCCCGATGGTGAAGATCGCCGCGACGCGCGAGGA
>Ga0209253_10002782_pt1 | contig 15468 bp, 13 predicted proteins | sample FrelakmetBRP12BR_FD_187145 | JGI IMG/M metagenome (GOLD analysis project Ga0209253, IMG submission 187145) | Freshwater lake sediment microbial communities from the University of Notre Dame, USA, for methane emissions studies - BRP12 BR (SPAdes)... | ecosystem: Environmental > Aquatic >...
GGCCTTGATACAGAGGTCCCTGTAGAACTGGTTGTCGGCCCATCCGATGGCTCTGACGAACAGAGCACCAACATCCGGGTCGCTGTCGATCTTGATGCGGTTGGTATCGAAGATGCCCGCCATCACCAACTTCAACTGCGTCTCGAACCCGGCCTGAAACTTGGGGGCTGCAGCTCCACGGTGTTCTGCGGCGTGGTACCCAGAGGGCCAGAAGTGGAAGATGATGTCCGAGCCCTTCACTCCGAACTCTGCCTCGTAGATGCCGGGGCTCTTCACAGGCTGGAACTGCACTGGAGTGAAAGGCTTCTGTCCCGCGTCTGACTCCTTCTTGATGACCGGAAGATTCTCCTCCCTGGTCTCATCCAGAATCTTGGAACGGGCGGCGTCCGTCTTCCCGACTTCGTTGGTCTCAGAGTTCTTTTCAAGCCAGGGCATGGGTACTCCTAGAGCAAGAGCTACCTGAGTGAGTATGCCACTGCAAGACGAGAAGCAATCGAGGAGTGCTTCGTAAAGTCCCCCATGGCCTTGAGAAGCTTGTCAGCGTCTGCCTCATCGAACTTGGGCTTCGCAGAGCCAACCTCTTTGGCCTTCCTCTTGAGGGCCTTGTGGGTGCCCTTGGGATTGAAAACTGGAGGCTCACTTCGGTCCCTATGTGCGAACGTTTGGGACGGTTCGTACTCCAGCTTCTCCGGCTTCTCTGGCTTCTGGAACTTGTGAACCGATACCTTTGCCGGAGGCTTCGGTTTGGGAAGTGGGCGAGCTCCTGGGAACTTGGCCTTGATAGCTTCCTCCAAAGACAGCTTGGCTGGGGCAGTCTTCGTAGCAGCCGGCACGCTCTTGGGCAGAACTGCGGTTGGCACCTTCTTGCCTTTCAGAAGCAGACCAGTACCAACAGCAGCCAAGGCAGCACCTCCAAGAAGTTTCTTGGGGTGACGTTCAAAGAAGCTCAGGCTCCCATCATCTTTCTTTGAAGTCTTCACCTTCTCGACAACAACCTCAGTCTTCTGGTCCTTCAGAGCAGCCTTCTCTGCAGCACTACGACGCAAGTACGCAACCAACAACGGTGCTCCAGCTACAGCAGCGTACGTGGCGAATGCCGGAATGAGTGGCAAGCTCTTGAAGACTCCTTCACCAACTCCGTGCTCCCTGATGAGGTGGGCAGTTGCTCTGGCGCTGGCTGCGGCTTCCTCTGCCAGCATGGGGGCAGAGAGGATGGCCTGCAGAACCCCAGGGACGTAGACAGCCTTGGAGCCAGAGGACATTGCTGCCGACGATGCAAGTGCGGGGGCAAGAGTGTACGAGCTAGCCAGTCGACTGACATCCTGAGCGGCGTAGTACTTCCTGGCGAACTTCTCTCCCATCTCTCCAATCGTCTTGAAGTTCTTTGCGTGCCCCAATTCGTGAGCAATGACGGAATCACGAAGATGGAGTGGGATGTTTACTGAGTTGTCGAAGGAGAAGTAGGGGTTCCACGATCCACTCTCAAAGCCCTGTGGAGTGCGGACGTGCAGCTTTCCGAGCCCCATCTTCTCGGCCATCTGGTGAACGTGCTTCACCATCTCTTCACGGGTTCCTGGCTGAAAGGGATTCTTCAGCAAGGCCATCGTCACTGCGTATGCCCCGATAGACCCACCCAATACGGATAGCTGGGCTTTCCCTGTGGCCTGCCTATCCCTTGCGGCATCCCTGCGCTTCTTCTTGATGTCCGATGCAACAGTGTCCCGAGCTGCTGACTCAGCCAGCTTCTTCATCTCTTGCTGGAAGGAGCTCAGCGTCTTGGAATGCATCAGTGAGCCTTTTCCTTGTCCTCTACGTCAACACCACTACCTGTGTAGTTGTTGGTAGGTGAAAGCTGGTGGATCGTCTGTGGAGACTGAAGGTGGTGCTCCACACGGAAGCGTTCGAACTCCTTGAGCACGCCTGAAAGGGCCATGTCAGAAGTAGACAGCGCGTTGTGGCAGTCGGTGATGGACTTGGAGAGGATGCCGATGGCCTTCACCTTGTCAGCCCTCACGCCTGGGACCTGGTTCACTTCCTCAAGGGCGAAGTACGCAATCTCTTGAGCCCTTGAAATCATCCTCTTCGAGTCAATCGTCTGATCGAGTCTGAGGTGGAAGAGGGCCAGCTTTGCGTCTGCCTGTAGAAGCGACATGTACCTGTCGTAGAGCGAGCTGCGCTCATACAGGTACCTCCCCCACTGGTCGAACGTGAGGAGCTTCAGGTTCCAGAAGAAATGTCGGTAGGAGGAGATGCCGTCCTCGGTGAGGAACCACCCATGCTTCCTGTTGAGCTTCGTTGCGACAGCCCTGATGTCGAGCCTGGCCATGATGACCTGCTCAACCTGCATGCGCTTGTCAGGATCGGCCAAGTACGACTGAGCTTCCTCGATACCAGAGGTCGGGAAGAACATCTCGTAGACCTGCTGGTCCCTCAAGTACTGCATCGAAGGGCGGTGCAACTTGTTGAAGGGTTGGAACACCTGCGGAGGTGGAGTTGCTCCGAGCTCCTGCCTCAGAAAGCCCAGGTAGCTCTGCTGAGGCTCCAGGAAGCCCTTCTGGTCGAGCTCACGCAGAAGCTGAGCATCCGTGGTGGACGGATCTCGAATGATGAGGGCACGCAGGTAGTACTCAGCGGGATGCCGCATCGCGCTTCTTCCTCATGTGGTTGAGAGCCAGTGCGCCAGCCGTAGCTACACCAGCTCCGACGGCAAGAGGCACTGCATGAGCCTTGAGAGCCGCAGTTCCCTTTCCGACCATCTTTCCAAACCCACCAGGTACTGCCACAGGATGGGGAGCTGTTGGAACATGCGCAGCAGGTAGCCGGTTGTTGAGCGTCTCTGGACGAACGTGAGTACCGGTAATACCGGAAGGGGCAGGAGCCTTTGGGGGAGCAACCACACCAGTGCTATCCGGCACTGGAGGACCCAAGCGTGACTTGGACGGTACTGGGGCCGCCACTACTCCAGTTCCACCAGAGGACAGTTGTTGGGTATTCGGCTTGCCAGTGATGAGGTGCTGATGCTCCTGCACGTACTTCTGGGCATTGGCCTCCGGCATCTGCAGATCACCACGAGCCATGTTGTAGAGCTGCTCATGTGTGTAGGCGATCTTGATGAGCTCATCATCGAATGCTGCAAGAGTGACTACGTTCATACCTCACCCCTCGGTCTGAGCCAGAGACTTGAGACCTACCAGAACCTCTTCCAGACCCTTCATGGCGTGTTCTACAGCACCCTCAGGCATCTCCTTCATGCCAAGGTAGGAGTAGAGCAGCATCTCCGCCAGCTTCTCTGCGGACTCTTCCAAGTTCGGGATGTACCCAATGAAGGTCGAGAGGTTCTCTGGGTTGATGAAGTTGAGTGAGAGGATGGAATCGACAGTGCCCTCATCCTGAATGGCGGCCGCTTCCTTGATGAGATCCCTGCGAAGGTTGGGCATCTTCGTCATCAGAACTGATGCCGTCTTCGTGGAGGTGGCGTACCGCTCACCCATCGTGGTGATGGTCTTCAGGTTGGCCAGCTTCACCTGGCCCTTCCTGCGAGCCTCTGCCACCTTCATCTTGGCAGTGGCACCATCTACACCCAGAACTCCGAGCATGAACTCTGCTGAGACCGGGTCCAGGTCGTAGCGCAGGTCCCTGGAGATCTTCTCCAAGCCGCACCCACCAGTGAGGTTGTAGCTGCCGTTGAAGAAGAGGGTGACGGAGGCGGCTGCCTGCTTCACGGCCTGTGGTTGTCCAGCCTCTGCTTGGTCGGTGCTACCAGCAAGCTGTGTCTGGTTGTTCAGGCGCATGAACTTCCAGGTCGAGGGGATGGCCATCTCTGCGTCGCTGATGCGCTGAGGAGCCGTCATGCCCTCCATCTGGATGATTTGGAGCGGGTTCCCAAAGGAGTCCGTTGCCTGGAGATGCGGTAGTCCATCAGGACCTGCTGCACTGGATCCGATTGTGACAGGACCTGTGGCTACCGCATCTCCGCCCTCTACCGTGTAGAAGGCCCCGTCCCCACGTGGCTCATCATCCGGAAGATTGGTGCCCTTGCCTACGAGCTCACCAACGATGGAGTCCTGCATCGCATAGGCAGACCCGTTGGTGAAAAGAGCAATGGGCTGCTCACTGAAGCTGCCGTCCCACGCCAGAGTGGTAGGGAAGACGTGACCCATGACGCTGTTGCCCATGGTGTCCTGCACCTTGTACTGGCCGAACTCTTCCACTGGCTTGGCCTTGGATGGTGCCTCCGGCTCCACTTGCTCCTCAGGGACCGGCTGGGACACTGCAGAGGCAGTCTGGCCGGGCTGCATGCCCTGGGCTTGCTCCTGCCCAATGGCCTGACCGACTTCTTGACCTGGGACAACTTCCCCAGCGGCAGTCTTCTCGATGAAGGCGTTGACGTTGGCACTCTTCACCAAGAAGTCCCCACCTGGGAGCTTCTGGAAGGTCACGCAGGTCGGCTCAACAACGTCGGCCAGTGCATCAAGCCTGTCCTCGGCCGAAGCCCTCTTGGTGTTCTCGAAGACCTCGATCAACGTAGAACCAATACCACTGCGCTGGAACCCGGCTACCAGAGTCGGGTCAGAGGCAACCTTCTCGGTGAAAGCATCTACCTCTTGCTCGTTCAGGGTCGATGCGATGGCAAGAAGAATGGAGCTCTTCTTGGTCTTTCCGATGTCTGGGTTGTTGTGTGCAACCATCCTTCCTACCTGGTACCCAGCCCCTCCTGGAAGAAACAGAGAAGCCGCCTGCCCTCCACGGAAGGTATGCTTCTCTCCACGCTGCTTCTGCTTCTTACCGAAGTGATGACCGATGAGGGCTCCTGCAAGATCATCGATGCCGGCAAGAGCCTTCTTCTCCATCTGTACTTGGTAGACGAACCTTTCTTCAGCACTGAGTTTGGAAAGGTCCACCGACGCCATCTTGTACTCACCGCCCATGCCCATGCCTGAACGCTGCGGAGGCATGGTGGCCTCGACAAGGCTTGGGTCTCGTGGGGGATTGGTAGAAAGGTCGAACGTGGCCGGGTTGAAGAGGGCCTCTCGGATGCGCTCTTCCGTGAGCGGCATCACCTTCTCACCATCAAGGAAGATGGAGAACGGCTTTGCCGCCCTCTCCATGATGACGAGCGGGATGCGGATGTGCGGCAGCCCCGTCTCTTCATGCTCCAGCTCAGGACGCTCTGTCTTGTTGGCCACGTCAGCGTAGCCAAAGGCGAAGCCACGGTTGGGCTCCACACGGTCCAGGTTCACGTTCACGTCGTAGTCAGACAGGAACGGAAGCTGCTTGAAGAGCTCACTGGTGAGCTCCTGTGGCCAGTTCTCTGGGGTCTCAGACAGACGTGTTGCGAAACCGGCCATCTTGCGGAAGCCGTCATCGAGCTCGGGAAGCGTGTCCAGGTACAAGTTCATGACGACTCCTCAATCGGATTTCGTTGACTCAGATTTGAAAGCGGAAGGCGGTACCATGGGTGGTCCAGTTGGTGCTCCTGGGGCCGTGGTCGGGTGCATGTGCGTATTCAGGTAGGTGAGAAAGCCTGGGCTTGCCAGGACAACAGGGTACGAGGCAGCACCGACCTTGAGGGTGGCCTTGATGACCGTGTCCGACTTGATTGTGACCTTGTCGCCGTCGGCATCGAATTCCATTCCCTTTGCTTTGACAGACAGCAGCTTCTTCACTTCTAAGGTGACGGCGTCTTCCGTCTTGACCGTTACCTCACCCTTGATGTCGGCTGTCAATTTGCCCTTGATCTTCCAGGTGACATCCTTCTTCACATCCCAGATGATGCTGCCCTCATTGGTCATCTTGAGACTGATTTGAGTAGCTGACCCGTCTTTGCCGTCCTTCTTAATCTTGAGGGTCAGAATAGTCTTCTTGTCGCCTTCGTGGGAACCGATTTCCAGAGTGGCGATTGGCTTGGCATCATCAGCAAACGTCCTCGCACTGAGCTTCAGAAGGGCAGGACGTTTGCCGTCATCAGTTGTTTCCGTACGAGCGATGGTCCATTCCAAATCTCCACCAAGAGTGTGAAGGCCGTAGTTCTCACAGAAGAGCTTGATGGTGTTGTTGATGGGCAAGAACATCTGCTGACAAAGCCCTGTGCCACCAATCTGCACAACCCCACCGCGCCTCAAGACAAGGAAGTTCTCGTCTCTGGTCCCCATCCAGATGTCACCAGGATTCAAGTCTTGGCGGTGAGCGCGGAACTGCCCAGGGCCGTCAACCGAAGGAGGTGCCCACGCCATGACGAATGCTTTGGATCCATCCGACGGCTCGCATAGCCAACACACGGATCCGACCTCAGGCATGAAGTAGATGCCCTCTCCATTGTTGGGGTGCATGTACGGAACTGCGAATGGGATGTCAGTGACTGGTTTCCTGGTGAACTCCGTGTGAACGGAGAGAGTCCAGTTAGCGATGTTGACATCCAACACCTTGGCTTGGTGAATGAGCGCTGGGATGGGTCCTGCTTTGACTGGCATCCGAAACCCTCTCTAGTACACGTGCTTCTTGGAGTCTGCTGGGGGCTTCCCAAACTCTGCCCCATACGCCATTCCTGGGATGGGGTGTGACCCGTGAAGATCCGACTTCAGACCCATAGCAGCAGCCTGCTGCAACGTGGCATGTAGCTCTTGGAAGTTCAGACGTCCCATCCAGTTCGTAGATTGCGCCGGAATCTCTGTGATGCCCTTGAGGATGGGCTCGTGCTCGATTGGCTTGTGTCCCTTCACCAGAGTCCTGTTGTGCGCCTCAACGACAGAACGAGGAGCAACATCCCCGTGGAGGTAATCGCTGTGCCCTGGGTCCTTCACTCTCGTGAGATTGGTGAGAGCTCGAACAACGACCTCAATGTTGCGCCTACGCACTCCTTCCTTCTCGTAGAGGATGTTGATCTCGTTCGTCAGGTAGTTCTGTACTGCGTGGATGTCCTTGGTGGTGTGAAGAAGTTGTAGCGGATTGATGTGGCCGCCAGAAACAGGATCACCCTTCTTCACCTCAAGTCCAACGAGCATCTTCGGGTTCACGAGCTTGGTATCAACCTTGTGGGCAATACCGCCTATGACCACGTTCACACCGCCGGCTGCGTCTTTGGTGACGTGAGTAATCTTCCCAGAGACAGTAGCCAGAGTGGCTTGATTCTTCAGCGTCTTGGGCATACCAATGACCTGCTTGAGCCGGGTGAACATGTCCACAGACTCGGATCCAGCTCCTGTAGCAACTCCTCCAGAGTGAAAGGCGTTCATGGAGAGCTGAACAGAGGGTTCTCCAAGTGCATGTCCAGCCAAGATGCCGATGTTGGTACCAATGTCGTGGTGGGCCCCGCGCTCATTGAGACCGAAGCACTTTGCACAGATGCCATCACCGTGAAGACACTTCAGTGGTGAACGAACCAGGATTCTTTGATCCTTAATCCGAGAGGTAATCCCTGGGGTGAGCAGAGTCCCTTCCTTCACCGTCACCCCATCCTTGAGCTTGTACGGAGCCGCCAAGAAGCGGTCATGGATGTCTGAGTGAGAGACGTCCATCAACACCCCCTGCGTTGTCTTGCAGTCGTTGGAGGTGATGAGGGTGGACATCGTTGTGTTGAGGATCTCCTTCGATGCCGCACCTGGGTCTGAGGTACCAGAGGCACGTTGCAGCGTTCCCTTACGAGCTCCGTGCTGCGTCATCCAGTACTCACCCAGGTCCAGACCCTCAGAGAAGGACTTGGTCACTGGAGTCGTGAGAGTCCTATTGAGCGAGTCCTGCACCAACATAGGTGCCGCCAGCATCTGCCGTAGTTGCTCAGGCTTACCGCGTGATCCTGTGTAGACCATACGCCCAAGCCTGTTGTCGCTTCTTGACCACCGCGCCTTGGCCGCTGCGTCAATCTTGTCTGTGGCAGACGAGTAGATCTGCACCAGCTTCTGATCGAGCTCTGCCCCAGGCTTCATGCTCTTCGAGGCATGGTTAGCTGCGGTGGTAGCGTCCTTTATGATGCCGTCTCTCTCAGGAAGCACCGAGAAGTCTTTGAGCCCGAAAGATGTTCCCAACTTGTATGACCACTCGTTGCCCAAGTCCTTCAAGCCGTCGATAGACTTGGCGTAGGAACTGACATGGTTCTTGGCAAGAGAGGTCGCTACCTGGCTTGATAGGAACTTGTTCGTGACATCAAGCTTGGGGTTGTGAAGAATGTCTTTGTTCATAGAGAACCCAGACGGCAGGTGCTCTGCAAACAGCAAACGTCCAGCAGTTGTAGGACCAGCAGCTCCTTTCAAAGCGAAAACATCTGTTGGGCTGATCTCGTGCTTCGAGAGTGCCTTTTTCACCTCATCCATAGTGGAGAAGGTCTTCTTCGAGTCCTTACCCCACTGGGTCAGGTAGTGAAGTCCAAGGACCTGCTCCTGACCCAGAGTGAACATCACCCTGCCGCTCGTAGGGCTGAATAGGTTCTTGGACGGCATCATCTTCTTGGCTTCTTCAACTGCAGCACGAGTCAGCGGGACAGTGCCCGCCATAGTGTCCCCGTCGAAGTCGGCGTTGAAACCGCCGCACACCAGTGGGTGAATCTGAATCGCCTTACCTCCTACAATCTTCGGGTAGAAGGCCATGACGGCGAACTTGTGTAGAGCCGGGTCACGCTTGAGGAGCATGGGCCTGTCTTCGATGACCTTCTCTAGAGCCTTCAGGGCCAGCGGGGTGTCCTTCTTGATCTCGTCCTGTCCGTGAAGGGCAGTGAGGCCCCAACGATTGAGCTGAGCCACAACGAAGGGCTTGTACATCTCCATCGCCGCAGCCTTTGGAAGGCCGACCTGGTCAATGTGCAGGTTGGGCTCAGGAACGATGGTGTAGCGGATGGAGAGGTCCAGCTTCCTCTTCACCAGCTTGCTCTGGAAGTAGCCTTCCTTGGGCTGCCCTTCGATGCCTCCACGACCGATGATGTCGAGGATGCCTGGGAGAGCACGAGCCCCCTTCTGGTCCTGGTCGTACACAGGCTTGTAGTTGCCCACGGCCTGCAGCGCCTTCACCGAGTCCCAAATCTGCAACCGCAGCGGATTCATGTGCTCTTGTGAGTACGTCTTGTGATCGAACTCCTTGATCTGGTCGTTGATGAGGGAGATGTTCTTGTACAGACCGTTGATGGGCGCGTAGTTCACATCACCAGAAGGAGTGGTCGTAGCAGGCCTGAACTTCGGCGGGATGATGGGGATGTTGTGCATCATGTACGCTTCGTGTGGCTTCAGGTTCTGATCCTGAAGTGCAAGAAGGTACTTCATCTTCTTGTTCTCTCGGTCGAGCTTGCTGCCTGTGGAGGTCGGCATGCTAGCGCGCAGCTTCGCAATCTCCTTGCCGACGTCTACCTTCCTGAGAGCATTCTCTACAGCTACACCGCCAGTCTTCCCGTCGATTGTACGGGTGCCGTGCATCACCTCATCAAGCTCCTTGATCTTCAGACCAAGCAGCACCGGAACTGGTCCGGGCTTGACGTTCTCACCACAGAAGATTGGGTTCGGAACAGGCTCTGCCAGCTTGAGATAGGACCACTTGTCCCCACCGATGCCACCAGTGGTGTTGAGATCAAAGAGCCCACCGGGCACTGACTTCAGGTTCTTTGAAAGAAGAGTCTTTGATGCATCGTCGATTCGATTCCTACCGTTTCCGGCCTGGGACAGAATCTCCTTGTTCGTCACTGGTACGAGACGTAGCCCAGTGCCTTCCTTCTGCACATTGAGCCCAGCGCCACGCAGCATTGTCACGAACTTGTTGTAGGCGAAGGACGGAACTGGTGGAGGCGGCTCGTGGCCGTTTTGCACCATGTCCCAGAACTTCATGTCCTGTTGGTCAGACTTGTACGTAGCCATCTCACGAATGTTATGGCGAGCGTCATGCCCCAACAGTGCGTACATCTCCAACTGACCAAAGCCCTGACCACCGCGCTCACCACCGCTAATCGGCTGGTTGTCGGAGTCGTACCCCAAGCCTCTGTTGTTGACGTCCGTGCCACCACCTCGAACCGTGAGCTTCTTCTCGACCTGCTGCACAAGCTTGAGCAAGTACTGGTTCCCTACCAACACAGAGCCCAGAGCCTTCTTGGGGTCCTTTGGATCGAAGACCTGCTCCTCGTCAGTGAGGCCGTGCTTCTTCAGATCGTCGAGAACCTGCTGCCTGTAGTCATGCCCAGGTCCTGCGAAGTTGTTGACGATGTACGGCTTGCCCGTCTTCTCCGCAATCTTCGCTGCTGCAGTCTCAAGGAGCTGCCCAATGTTCATACGAGTAGGCACGCCTGATGGATTGAGGAGCACCTGGAGATGAGACTTCTCTCCCTTTGCATCCGTCGTGAAGGGCATCTCGTGGTCAGGAAGAATCTGCGTGATGATGCCCTTGTTACCGTGGCGACCGGCCATCTTGTCGCCGATGACCGCTTGCTCCTCGGTCTTGACGTAAATCTTCACCCCACGACCGGCAGAGTCCTTGACCACCTTGGTGACGATACCTGCATGGTCCTCGTCCCAAATCATGCTCTTGTCTTTGTATGGCTGGATGGCCCTCTTTCCGAGAGCTCCCCATGCGTGAGTCAGCTTGGTGGAGACGTTCTTGCCGACTGCGGCAACCATCACCTGCCCAGGCAGTACTCGTGTTCCGACTTTGACAACACCATCGTCCTCGATGTTATCCCACTGATCCTTCGTCATCGTGGAAGCACGAACTACAGAGTACGCCTTGAACTTGGCTTTGGAGACGTGATCGTTGTCTGGATCAATCTCGATGCCCTTCTTGTAGAGGTGCTCGCTGGTCAGCTTCTTGGCTGCGGACTCTGAGATGACGATGCCGTCCTCGAAGTTGTAGCCCTTGTACGGAACGTACCCGACCTTCAGATTCGTACCTATGGCCAGCGTCCCGTTCCTCGTGTAGTTCGAGTCGGCCAACACTTGACCCTTCTTCACTGCATCCCCCACTTGCACCAGCGGGGTGGAGTGCATCATCCCCTTGGGGTCGTTGGTCGGGAAGTGGTTGTAGAGGTGAACCTCGGTCTTCCCCTCCTTCCCTTGGACGTGGATCATCCCGTCCTTGATGGCTGTGATTTTCCCATCCTGGGTAGACTTGGCAGTTGTGAAATGTCCTACCAACTTCTCGAAGGTGTGGTTCGGATCCAACGAGTCTGTCTTCACCTGCACCAACGGCTCTTCTCTGTGCTTTAGGCCAATGGCCTGCTCCATCTGCTTATCCGCCATGGACACGCGGTTGCCGTTGTTGCACGGCAGGAAGGGCACCATGTTCGATGCGTAGTTGAAGATGCCCTTCGAAGAAGGCATGACGTACTGAGCATCTGTGAACGGTCGCACAGCGATGTCACCGTTCGGTAGCTTGACCTTCACGTCCTTGAAAAGGGGCACCGGCTTACCGTTGACCCACTTCACTTGGTCCGGAAGTACCGCAGTCATCACATGGAACTCGGAGACCTTGAGATAGGCCTCCTTGCCGGTCTTCATGTCGTAGACAGGCGCTTCCAGGTCTCTGCCGTTCTTTCGAACATTGGCAGAGAGATGTAGCGTGATGCCGGTCTTCTCCGACTCTGGGGTGTGCATTGGGTCCAGGAACCCAAAGTGACTGGCGTTCACGGCCTGCATCTCTGGAGTCAGCATCTGAGTGTTCTTGATGCCACCCAGATCCTTTGCCATCAGGGTTGTCTTCCTGTTGGCAGAGAGCATCTGCAGAGGGTTGGTCTGGTCAGAACGCTCCGAGACTCCACCACCCTTGGAGAAGAACTCACGGATGGGCTTGTTGAAGATGTCAGGAGAGAGGATCTCACTGATGGTCTTCTTGTGGTCTACGGTATTGCGTAGACGTCCCTTGATGAGCTTTGCACCCCTGCCATTGGCGTCAATCTTCTCTGGGATGAAGTCCTCGACAGAGACGACCTCTTTGAAGGCCAGGCTGTCACGGTCATCAGGCTGCTGAGTGCCACGAGCAACGCCGAGAACCTTCACAGCTCCCAATGCCAGAGCGTGCCCGTCCACCTTGGTGAAGGCTTGTCCCAAGGTAATCTTGGTGGTGTCAGGTCGGATCTCTGTCTGGTCGAAGACGCTCACTACATGCTTGGCCAGTACCCCAACATCTTCTGGAACGGCTACACCTTCTTCGGCGGTCTTACCCCAGAACTTCTTGAGAGCATTGTTGAACTTGATGTCGTTCTTGGGTTTGTTGGCTGCAAAGATTTCCTTGCCCCACTGATGCTCAAGCTGGTCATCAGACATACCCAGAGACTTGAGGACGGGGTATAGGGGTACGTGGGTGTTCTCCAACTTCAGGGTGAATTGCTTCGAGAGCCGGTCCAGCTTCACTGAGAAGCCTCGACCATCGATACCCTTCTTCATGTTGTACTCAGTCTCCAAGTCACCGTTGTCTTGGATACGAGTGTAGGCACCTGACTTCAGTCTGAAGAGGTGGTCCACCTGGTACTCGTTGCCACCCACGATGTAGCCGTAGCGATTGGTCAGCTTCGGAAGTCGGGCGATAGTCGTGCCCTTCTTTGAATCGACAACCTTGCCGGTGATGATGTCTACGAGCTTGATGTCCCCCTTGATGGGGCAGCCCCAGGTGGATTCCTTGTCCTTGGCATCTGACTGACTGGCGATGTCATCATGGGAGAGCTTGTCATCTACCCTGACGTTCTCGACCACCAACCTTTGACGACGCCCCTCGAAAGGGAAGTGCGATTCAATAGCCTTGACGGTGTTCGCTTTCAGAATCTCGAAAGCGTTCTCTGGAGTCAGATGGTCGGACATTCACGTCTCACACTGCGCAGCGAGAGAAACACCAATGCTCGGGACCCTACCTCTTGCGCAAAGAGATTCTCAGGCCTGGTCGAGCAATTTTGAAGGTACATCCCGTAGCACAAAGCCGTCAACGAAACTTCAAAAACTCTAGGGATAAGAGAATACCGACAACAAAGTCGGCCTTCAAAAGGAAGAAGTATGGAAACGCAAAATCAGATGTTCGAAGACGAGAAGTACGAAGCACTGCATGGCCTGGACACCACCACCTCGACCGAGGAGCAAGACGAGGAAGAGGCGAAATCAGAATGAGTCTCTTTCTGTGGTCTCTTGCACTGCAGCTCTGCATCATCCTGGGCAACAAAGTGCGAATCGAGTGGAGCCGACTGCCGAGGTAACCGATGTCAGACCCGTCCAAGACAGCATTCTGCCCCCTCTACTTTAGCGCCCATGGAGGGCAGTTCAATGAGAAGGGGCTAGCACTCTTCAGTGGGATGATGATTCCAGGAGTGTGCGACAGGGCTTTCGACTGTGGCACTTGCTCATTGATGTCGAAGTGGGTCAGCGAGATGATCGCTGCAGGGTGGAGTGTCGGATGGGAATGCGATCAGTGTCTCAAAAACACATTCCTAGACGACAAGGGCCGGGGAGTGAATCGACTACTCCCCGGCTTCTACCAGGCAAGTCAGCCTGATCCCCAACAGAGTGGCTTCATTCCGGGCTGCACCCGCTGTGGGTGGCAGACCTCTTTCCTTCAGATTGTCCTCAGGAGGCAGCATGGCTGAGTGGTTCTTACCGGGCACGGCTCCTCAGCCGGCTCAGGAGGCTGTGAGAGAAGTAGAATTCGTAGAGAGAGAATGGGACCCAAGTCGGTTTCTTGTCTGTACCCATTGCAACAAACCCATCTCCAAGGACAGGCCTGGGATGGATTTCACTCCGGGCAAGTCTGGGTTCGGAGAGAAGAGCGGTCGTCCGATGCTTGTCCACGATCCCGATTCTAAGTACCAACCTGCAACACTTCACATCAAGTGTATCTACAACTACGTCTTCGGAATCGAAGAACAGGAAGAGTACTACGACGACGAGCCCCAGTTCTGCGCCGCCTGTGACGCTCAAATCAGCGGGGATGAGGGATGAACGACGATCCCGTATTCCAACAGGACATAGACACTGAGCATGAGTACGCGACTGAAGGGTGGAAGAACTTCTACGAGTTCTACAACACACTCAGAGCTCAAGGAGCACCACAGGAGCTCCTGACCAAAGTGATTGAGATCACCAACATCTACAAGAACCTTACAGAGAGCATTGCCGCGATCCAGCCGTGCTTCCCTGTGGAGAAACGACGATGAAGGAAATGTCAGAGGAGATGAAGTTAGACATCAGGATTCGCATCCTGGCCCGAGCGCTCCAGTTGCACGAGGAGAACGAGAAGTTGAAGAAGGAAGTGGCATCTCGCCGACGCCAGGCTGACATCTGGCGGAAACGCTGCATCTTCGCAGTTGGCAACTGCAAGTGCTCCAAGCGGCCAGTAAGGACGATTCAACGGCCAGTAAGTGGGATCCTACCTGGGGACTCTTGGCCAAAGGACTACCTGAGTCTTAATGAGCAGAAAGTCTTCGCGTTCTCATTCGGTACTGGCGGTAAGACGAAACTGGACCCTGCAGAGATTGCGAAGGTGATGGGCCTACCGTACGTGGAGGTCTCGAAGTTGAGAGCCTCCATCATGCAAAAGCTGCAGCAGTTCAAGGATGTGCAACGAGCGAAGATCACGAAGCAAATCACAAGGAGTTCAAAATGAGCCGAGGAGCAGAAGACGAGTACATGAAGAAGTACTACAGGGGCCTTGAAGGATGCACAATCAAAGGCACTGGAGTAAACAAGGAGGGATTCCCTTTCTTCACCGCAGTGAAGGGGAAGGAAACCTTCCATGTCGAGGTCTCTCGGGACCCCGAGGGCAATGGCCCAGGGTTCCTGTTCGGACTTCCGGATCCGAGGTAGTGGAGGAGGGGCGTGTGCCCCTCTTCTTAGCCTACAGGGGCAACCCGACGAGACGGCTTCTGTTCTGGCAGCGGGTTCTGAGAGGCGTCCATCGGATTCGACTGGTCGCCCTTCCCGCTCTGGATGATTTGCATGACGAGCATGTAGAGCTGTGGATTGGTAGCCTTCATCCGGTTGAGCTCCATCATCTGCGTCATCTTGTCCTGGTCCTGCAGAGCGTTGGCAGCACGCTTGGCCAGGTACAGGAGGTTCATGCCGCCACCCTTCTGTCCTTGGGTGATGGGGCTCTGAGCCTCAATCGGAATGCCGTCCTGAGGTGCCTGCTGGGCGTTCTCCTGAGAGACTGTCGAGCCTTGGGGCATGGCTGGGTCAACTTGCTGCCCAGGCATCATCTCGCCCTCCTGACCCGTCTCCGGCATGCGAGCGCCCAGCCGGACCCGAGCCCCGTCGGTCAGCGGCGCATCGCAGTGCGGGCAAGCCAGCTCCATGACCAGCATCTGCTTGCTCATGAGACCCGTCCCTCCTGCGCCCGGAGGTCGCCCTCCAGGCGCTCGATCTTCAGGAACACGCAATCGGCGAGCGACGCCTCGCCACGGACGACGTCCTCGGCAAGTGTCGCGCAGTCGGGTGCTCCGCAGGCCGCGCAGTTCTTGCCCGGCAGCTGCGGGAGGAGCGCTTCGAGCTCCTTCTGCCGCGCCACGGCCTCGCGCAGGTCCCGGCCGAG
>Ga0209253_10002783_pt1 | contig 15464 bp, 14 predicted proteins | sample FrelakmetBRP12BR_FD_187145 | JGI IMG/M metagenome (GOLD analysis project Ga0209253, IMG submission 187145) | Freshwater lake sediment microbial communities from the University of Notre Dame, USA, for methane emissions studies - BRP12 BR (SPAdes)... | ecosystem: Environmental > Aquatic >...
GACATGGGTGCGCGCCCGAATTACCACCCGACCGCGGCCCGTGCGATAGCCTTCGGCGATGCCCTGAGTTCCGTAGATGATCCCCGCCGTGGGGAAATCCGGTGCCGGGACGTACTGCATCAGTTCGTCGACGGAAAGATCATCGTTCTCCAGCAGGGCAAGACATCCGTTGACGACCTCAACGAGATTGTGGGGCGGCACGTTGGTGGCCATCCCGACGGCGATGCCGGTCGATCCATTCACGAGCAGGTTGGGAATGCGGCTGGGAAGAACCGTTGGTTCCTGTTCCTTGCCGTCGTAGTTCGGCTGGAAATCGACCGTCTCCTGCCCGATGTCTGCCAGGAGCTCCGCGGCAATCCGGGCCAGGCGGCATTCCGTGTAGCGCATGGCCGCTGGGTTGTCGCCATCGACCGAGCCGAAATTCCCCTGTCCGTCGATAAGGGGATAGCGCAGCGTGAAGTCCTGCGCCATGCGCACCAGCGTATCGTAGATAGCGGTGTCGCCGTGCGGGTGGAACTTGCCCATCACGTCGCCCACGATCCGGGCACACTTGACATAGGGTCGGTTCCAGAGGTTGTTGGCCTCGTGCATGGCGAAGAGCACACGGCGATGCACCGGCTTGAGACCATCCCTGACGTCCGGAAGGGCCCGACCCACGATAACGCTCATGGCGTAGTCGAGGTACGAGCGTCTCATCTCCTCTTCGAGGCTGATGGGAACCGTTTCCTTGGCAAATGTTTCCATCCGGGTAAAGCGCTAAGCGCTTTAAGTTCAATCGCTTAGCGGTGAGAAGCGAATATGTAGCGGCAATCGGGCAAGCGGTCCGACGGCCCATCGAAAAAATGTTCAATTTTAGCAGTTGCCGTTCTGGATCGCCTACCTCAAAAGCATGGTTATGCCGACTGAATCGGCTGTTGCGTGGATGCAACAACCCAGCAGAATCCGCAAACCCGCAAAACTTTTTGTGCTAGCATGCCCTTGTACGTGGCTTGCACCGAAGGGCGCAGCACTAGATTCTCGACACGAAACCAATAAGCGAAGGGGTGATTCTATGAACTTTGCAGCCAAGGCCGTTCTCACGGGTTTCGCGGCGTCAGTAGCGCTGTCGTCCGTCCCGGCGATGGCCCAGACGACACGCCCGGAGGTTTACTCATCCGATTCGGCGGGTCAGGTGGTGAAAAGCGCGTCTGACTTGTGTTGGCGTACGGGTTACTGGACGCCCGCCGGCGCAGCAGCCGACAAGGAATGGGGCTGCAAGTGCGACAAGGATCTCATCGCGAAAGAGATCTGCGAGCCGCCACCGCCTCCTGCTCCGCCACCGCCCCCGCGCGTGGAGCCCGCACCGGTCAAGCTGCTCCCGAAGAAGATTGAGTTCGCAGCGGACGCGCTCTACGACTTCGACAAGGCTGTGCTGCGGCCGAAGGGCAAGGAGATGTTGGACGAACTGGTTTCCGTCCTCTCCGGCGCCACCTACGACGCCATTTCTGCCATCGGTTACACGGACCCGATCGGTACGGTGAAGTACAACCAAGGGCTTTCGGAGCGGCGTGCCGCTTCGGTCAAGACCTACCTGAGCGAGAAGGGTATCGCGGCCGAGAAGATCAAGGCCGAGGGCCGGGGCAAGAACGATCTCAAGATTACGATCGCGGAGTGCCGCAAACAGGGCAGCAAGACCCGCAAGGCGCTGATCGAATGCTTGCAGCCGAACCGTCGTACCGAGGTTAATGTGACCGGTACCAAGCCACAATAACTGCGGCAAAGCGTCGTATCATCGAAGCCCTGCGCGAGCAGGGCTTTTTTTTGCCCGTGAATCCATAATCTAAATCGATGCGCTTCCCCAATGTCCGTCACCGCTATCGCAGCACGGTGGGTACTTCCGGTCGAACCCGACTTAGCGCTTCTTGCTGAACACACCGTCCTCGTGTCGGAGGGCAGGATTGGCGCGATCCTTCCGACCCGCGAGGCGCGAGCCCGGCTTCCGGATGCGGAGTGGGTGCAGCTTCCCGACCACCTCGTGATGCCCGGCCTCATCAATCTCCATACGCATGCCGCGATGACGCTCCTGCGCGGACTGGCGGACGACCTGCCCCTCATGGACTGGCTCAAGTCCCACATCTGGCCGGCGGAAATCGCGCACGCTTCGGATCAGTTCGTCGAGGACGGAACACTGATCGCGTGTGCTGAGATGATCCGGGGCGGCATCACCTGTTTCAATGACATGTACTACTTTCCGGAGGCGGCCGCGCGCGCCGCGCTCGAAGCGGGTATGCGGGCAGCGGTGGGCATCATCGTCATCGACTTTCCGACCGCCTATGCATCGGACCCCCATGACTATCTCGCACGAGGTCTTGCGGTCCGCGACACGCTGAAGGAAGAGCATCTCCTGGCATTTTGCATGGCCCCGCATGCGCCCTACACCGTGAGCGACCGCAGCCTGGCACAGGTGCTAACCCTGGCGGAACAGCTCGACGTTCCCATTCATCTGCACCTGCACGAAACCGACGACGAGATCGCCCAGGACCGGTCGCGCCATGGGCTTCGCCCGCTGCGACGCCTGCAAGCCCTCGGGATGCTCAGCCCGAACCTCATCGCGGTGCATGCGATCCACGTCGACGATACCGAAATCGAGCTCCTCGCCGCACACGGGTGCCAGGTGGCACACTGCCCCTCGTCCAACCTGAAGCTCGCCAGCGGGTTTGCACCGGTTGCGCGCTATCTGGACGCGGGGGTGAACGTGGGCCTCGGAACCGACGGCGCTGCGAGCAATAACCGGCTCGACCTGTTCGAAGAGATGCGGCTCGCTGCGCTGCTGGCAAAGGCAGTGAGCAACCGTCCCGAGGTCCTGCCCGCCCACACTGCGGTTCGTATGGCCACCTTGAACGGTGCAGCAGCGCTTGGACTCGAGCGTCGCATCGGTTCGCTGCTTCCAGGTAAGGAGGCGGACCTGGTGGCGGTGAACCTCTCCACCCTCTCGATGTCTCCCTGCTTCGATCCCGTATCCCACCTCGTGTACTGTGCCAGTCGGCAGGATGTCACCGATGTTTGGATTAGCGGTCGGAGGGTACTTGAATCAGGGCGTCTTACGACCTTGAACGAGCCTGAACTGCTCGCCCGCGCCCTGCGCTGGCAGAAGCGACTGAAGGAGTAGCAAATGATCAACGTCGATCCGGCGGAAATCCAGAAATTCAGCGCCCTCGCACATCGCTGGTGGGACCCCCAGAGCGAGTTCAGACCGCTGCACGAGATCAATCCGCTGCGGGTGGACTACATGGACCGCCGGGCGGCGCTGCAAGGCAAGGCGGTGCTCGATATCGGATGCGGGGGCGGCATTCTTTCGGAGGGCATGGCCGCTCGCGGTGCCACGGTGACGGGCATCGACCTCGCGGACAAGCCGCTCAAGGTGGCACAGCTGCATCTGCTGGAGTCAGGCCGCAAGATCGAGTATCGAAAGATCAGCGCGGAGGACCTGGCGCTCGAACAGCCTCACCATTACGACATCGTGACCTGCTGCGAGGTGCTTGAGCACGTCCCAGATCCGGCAAGCACCGTGCGAGCGTGCGCCCAGGCGCTGAAGCTCGGCGGCGAGGCGTTCTTTGCAACCCTGAACCGCAGTCCCAAGTCGTTCCTGTTCGGCATCATCGGTGCGGAATACATCCTGCGCCTGCTCCCCCGAGGCACCCACGAGTACGCGAAATTCATCAAACCGTCCGAATTGTCGGGGTTCTGCCGCGACGCAGGGCTTGCGGTGGTCGACATCGTCGGCATGACATACAACCCCTTCACCCGCGTTTTCAAGCTCGGCCGCGACACCGCCGTCAACTACATCCTCCACGCCAGGGCAGCGTGATCCGGGCAGTCCTGTTCGACCTCGACGGCACCCTCGCGGACACCGCGCCTGACCTCGCGTACGCCCTCAACCTGCTGCGCACTGCGCGCGGCCTGCTGCCCTTGTCTGTGACATACCTCCGACAGTTCGCGTCGATGGGCGCGCGGGGGCTGATCAATGCGGGATTCAACCTGGATCCCGACGACGAGGAATTCGGGCCGCTCTCGGACGAGTTCCACACGCTCTACGAGGCCAACTTGTGTCGAGAAACGCGCCTGTTTTCAGGCATGCCGCAGGTGCTCGACTGGCTTGAGGCAAACGGTCTCGCGTGGGGCATCGTGACCAACAAGATCGAACGGTACACCTTGCCGCTTGTGCGGCAGCTCGGGTTGCACCCCAGAGCCCGTACCGTCGTAAGCGGGAACACCGCGATGCGGGCAAAACCCCATCCCGATCCGTTGCTGTACGCGAGCCGCGAATGCGCCGTGGCTCCCGAGGCGTGCCTGTACGTTGGCGACGACGAGCGCGATGTTAGGGCCGCCCGCGCTGCCGGTATGCGCGTCGCCGTCGCTCGCTACGGGTATCTCGGTGTCGGCCGACCGCCCGAGGCGTGGGGTGCCGATGCGCTGATCGACTTCCCGACGGACCTCGTCCGCTACCTCTTGGGACTGCGTCCGGCCGGTTGAGCTAGAATAGGGGGCTTGAAGATCAACGGTCAGCATCCATTTAAGGAACTTGGGGGTGACCTGGTTTCGACGTGGGTCACAAAGCAGTGCAGGGCATACCGAGGCCCAGTTACCTCGTAAATCCGCTGGAAACGCAATAGTCGCCAACGACGACCGTTACGCTCTGGCCGCCTAACACCGGCCAGACTCTGCACCCGATCTGCCCATGGGGCGGGACTGGTGAGGGGGCGCAAGCCCGTCTCGGTGTCGGCTGACCGCGAGGTCGCGTCGACGCCAACGCCAGTTGCAGAGTCATCACGCATGGGATCGTGTCGGCCAGGGTCACTTTAGCCGGCATTAAAGCTCAGTGACTCGCTGCCTTCGAGCGTGTCGGTCCGCGCGCAGGCAGTCAAATCAAACGACCAGACTATGTATGTAGATCTGCCTGTAGAGGGCTTGCGGACGGCGGTTCGATTCCGCCCACCTCCACCACACACAAGGGCTCGGAGATTCTCCGGGCCCTTTTTCTTGGCCAAAATCCCCGCGCTACGCGCGGTTCCGGCCCGCCGTGCTGCGGGTGACTCCTTCCCAGGAGTCCCCGAAACGGCCACTTTCTCGGCCGGAGACATCTCTTTTCTCTGTTTGGCCTGCGGGTAGGCGCGGTCGGTGATCTCCCAAAATCAACCACTTACGCGCGGTGCTTCATCGTCAACCACGGCGACCAAGCCGCGTTCCCACTAGACGCCGTGTGTCGATTGTACTAACAAGACAGTTAATCTAACAAGCTGCGAGGTGCCGTCATGGCTGCCATTGCATCTTCACCTGCCGCCCGTTCTGCCCGCCTGGGGCTGCGGGCCACGCCGGAACAGGAGGCGGTGCTGCGCCGTGCTGCCGAGGTGGCGCACAAGTCGTCGGCAACGACGAATGTCTTGGCCGAGCCGCTGCCTTGGGCCTGCCGGGCGTGGCGCAACAGCCAGTCGTTCAGCGCCGGCTTGCCGCAGTCGAAGCCTTCCAGCCGATGACTGCGCACCCAGGGGCTCTGGTGCGCGCAACGTCACGCCAGACTCGCCTGATCGCGCAGCGCCATGCCTACGTCGGCCAGACGCCCCATCAAGAGGCCCTGCGCACGACTGACCTCAGCCATGGGGCCAGCCAGCGCTGCCAGGTCGAAGCGCCAGTTCTAGGCGGGAGATTCAACCGCTACCGCTCTTCCGTCAATCAGACTGGCCGCATAGAACGTCTTCCACTGGCCTGGCCCGGCCCCCCATAGCTGCTGCTCGTGCTCGACATGGCCACCCTCTTTTCGATAGCCACCCCACGCGATTAGCGCGCCGCACGCGGTGACCTCCATCCTGTCGGCGTAGACATAGACCGGGTCGCCGTTACCCGTGATACACCAGTAGTGGGTACCGTATTCATTGGCAGTGCTCATGATTCACCTTCTCGCTGGCGGTGAGTGCGCGAGTCTACGCGGGTCCCAACTCTGACGCACGCCACCTCGCCAGCCAGCGTGACCACTGCACTTCAAGTGCCACGATCACTTGCGCAAGAGCCACACCAGCACGCTGATGACAATCGAGAGCACAATGCCGGTCATGAGTGGAAAATAAAACGAGAAACCCTCGCGCTCGATGTGAATGTCGCCCGGCAATCGCCCGATCCAGCGCCACCACCCTGACTGCGCCAACCAGGGCCATGCAAGACCGAGGGTGAGCAAGATTAGGCCGGCGATAATAAGGAAGCGTTGCATTGCACAGACTAGGGCGACTGGAACGAGGGGCAGGACAAGCACGCTCGGGCATGCGCAGGTGCTTCGATTGGGTTATGCGACGCACTCAGCCCGCCGCGCCCTTTCCCTTCACCCTTTTTCCATCCCGCTTCTCCCCGCCCGTCGCCGGCAATTCGCGCCCCGCGAGCGAGAGCATTTCCTGCGCGTGACTGCGAGTGGTGGCGGTGATCTTGACGCCGCCCAACATGCGCGCGATTTCCTCGACGCGCTCGGCTCCGTCAAGAACCTCGACTGCGCTCGTCGCGCCCGCGTCCGTGCGAGTCTTCACCACTCGCCACTGGGTGTCCCCCGCGGCTGCGACCTGAGGAAGATGGGTCACGCACATGACCTGGTGTTTCCGTCCCAGGTCCTTGAGCAGTCGCCCGACGATCTCGGCAACTCCGCCACCGATCCCCACGTCGACCTCGTCGAAGATGAGCGTGGGGACGTTCGCGACTTCGCTCGTGGCCGTCTGAATGGCAAGGCTGATCCGGGACAGCTCGCCGCCCGAGGCGACCTTTGCCAACGGCCGCGCCGGCAGGCCGGCATGCGAGGCGACCTGGAACTCGACCGCCTCGAGGCCCTGGGCGTTCCCTTCTTCGAGCTCGGTCAACACGGCCTCAAAGCGCCCCCCGGCCATGGCGAGCGTCTGCATCGCCGCCGTGACTTTCTGTGCCAGCAAAGGTGCCCAATGGTGGCGGGCGCCGGACAGCAGCCGCGCTGCGCCCTGGTACGCATCGCTCGCCTCGGCCTCCTGGCGCCGGACGGATTCCGGGTCCAGGCCAGCCGTAAGCCGTTCCAACTGCGCCCGCGATCGATCGAGGAGATCGGGCAGCTCCGCGGGGGGCACACGGTACTTCCGCGCGGCATCGTGGATCGCTTCCAGGCGCCGCTCCACTTCGGCGAGCCGGCTCGGATCGAGGTCCACACGCTCACCGTAGCGCCGCAACGCGTATACCGCCTCCTGGACTTCGGCCTGTGTGGATTCGAGCAGGTCAAGGACCTCTCTCAGATCCGAATCGTGCTCGACGGCGTGACCGATCCGTCCGCTCACTGCAGCGAGCAGCGCGAGGCAGGACGTCTCACCTTCCGCGAGTAGCTCCACCCCCATCTGCGCCGACTCGAGCAGGCTCGCGGCGTGAGCCAGCCGCTGGTGATCAGCCTGCAGCTCTGTCCACTCGCCGTCCCCAACCTGAAGCGCCTGCAGATCCCGCACGCGCAACGACACCTCGTCCCGCTCACGTTCGAGCCGCGCCGCATCCTGTTCCACCGACTGCAGCTGCCCCGCCAGGTCGCGCCAGTGGCGATAGTGCTGCGCGACCCGCGCCGCCTGCGCTCCGAGGCCTCCGTACCCATCGAGCAGGCTGCGCTGACACGCGGGCCTGAGCAGCGACTGATGCATGTGCTGACCGTGGATGTCGACGAGGAATTCGCCAGCCTGCCGCAACTGTGCAAGCGTGCAGGGGTGCCCATTGACCAGCGCGCGAGAGCGGCCGCCGGAATCGATGACCCGCCGCAGCAGGCAAGCGCCGGCATCGCCCGCAAGCTCGTTCTGCGCAAGCCACGACTCGAGCCCGGGTGCGTCGGACGTGTCGAACTCCGCGGCGATTTCGGCGCGCTGGGCCCCGTGCCGGACGACACCGGGGTCGCCGCGTTCCCCCAGCACGATGGCCAAAGCGTCGACCAGAATCGACTTGCCCGCGCCCGTCTCGCCGGTGAGAACCGTGAATCCCGGTCCAAACTCCAGGTCCATCCTTTCCACGATCACGAAGTCGCGGATCGCAAGCAACCGTAGCATCAGGGCGCTCGTTCCCGGGGATCGACGCTCTCAGAGGCTCTCGCTCCACCGCAGTTTCTCGCGCAGCATGCGGTAGTAGCTATGGCCAACGGGATGCAGGAGCCGAACCTCGACGGATGCACAGCGCACGCGCACACGATCGTCGCCGTGCAGGTTGAAATGGGAGTGACTGTCGAAATGCACCCGGACGTCTTCCCCTTCGTGCATTCGGATTTCAACCGTCGAGTCCCCGGACACCACAAGGGGTCGCGCCGCCAGCGTGTGCGGCGAAACCGGAACCACCGCCATCAGGCGTAGATTCGGATGCAGGATCGGTCCGCCAGCGGAGAGCGCATAGGCCGTCGATCCCGTCGGGGACGATACGATCAGGCCGTCCGAGCGGAGCGTGTAGACAAATTGCCCGTCGACCCGGACGTCGAACTCGATCATGTTGCCGGCTGCACCTTTGGTGACGACCACGTCGTTGAGCGCCAGCACCTCGAACGCGGTCTGACCGTCTCTCAACACCTCGGCCGCCAACAGCATGCGGGACTCCGTGACGAACTTCCCCGCCAAGATATGGCCCATGGTATCGAACATGGTGTGAACGGAGATGTCGGTCAGAAATCCGAGCCGACCCTGGTTGATGCCCACGAGAGGGACACTATGGGGCGCGAGGGTGCGGGCGATATTGAGCATGGTGCCGTCGCCGCCGATCACAATGGCGAGGTCCACGACGGCGCCGAGTTCGTCCAGCTCCAGCACCTGGAACCCGCAGTTTTCGATGTGCGAGGCGGTGAGCCGGTCGAGGACAACGCTGATGTTGCGGTCCTCGAGAAAATGCGCCATATCGAGCAGCGGCAAGGCGATGTCGGGGCTCTTGTACTTGCCAATGAGGGCAACTCTCTTGAATGACGAGCTCATTGCCTGCATTTAACCATAAAGGTTTCCGCCCGCGATACCAAAGCGGGACCACAGATTGCTGAAGATATTACGGTCTTTGTAGAATCTCGCTATGCTTTCCGAGCGTGCGCAGGTACTCCTGAAAACCCTGGTCGAGCGCTACATCGCTGACGGCCAACCGGTGGGCTCGCGCACGCTCTCGCGCTGTGCCGGGCTCGATCTTTCAGCGGCCAGCATCCGCAACATCATGGCGGACCTCGAGGATATGGGGTACATCCAGAGCCCCCACACCTCTGCCGGACGCGTTCCGACCACCCGCGGGTACCGCTTCTTCGTCGACACGCTGCTGACGGTCAAGCCCCTCGACCGATTGGAGATGCAGCAGCTCGAGACCAACCTCCAAACCCAGAGCACGCACAAGCTTCTCGCGACCGCGTCCCACCTGCTGTCGGACCTGAGCCACTTCGCAGGCGTGGTGGTAGTGCCGCGGCGGAGAAATCCGGCATTTCGCCACATCGAATTCCTCAGGCTTTCCGAGAAGCGCATCCTACTTATTATCGTAACGCCAGAGGGCGATGTGCAGAACCGCGTTCTCTTCACGGATAGAGCATATTCCCCCGCGGAACTCACTGAGGCGGCGAATATTCTGAACCAGAATTACGCGGGGCTCACATTCGACGAGATCCGGAAACGGATCCATGGCGAGCTGCGCGAACTGCGCGAGAGCATGACCGAGCTGCTCACCGTCGCGCTCGACGCGAGCAACGAAGCGATCAGCGAGTCGGAAGAAGTGGTGGTCTCGGGCGAGCACAACCTGCTCGACGTGCAGGAGCTATCCTCCAACATGGAGCGCCTGCGCAAGCTGTTTACGCTCTTCGACCAGAAAACGGGGCTGCTTCGCATCCTGGACATGAGCAGCCGGGCCGATGGCGTGCAGATTTTCATCGGCGGCGAATCCGGAATCGCGCCCCTCGATGAATGCAGCGTTGTCACGGCCTCGTACGAGGTTGAGGGCGAGGTTCTCGGCACCGTTGGCGTTGTTGGCCCCACTCGCATGGCCTACGAGCGGATCATTCCGATCGTTGAGGTCACGGCGAAACTGATCTCGAGCGCGCTGTCGCAGAACTGAGCGTCCCATAGGCGGGAGCGGACATTTGCTCCGACCCATTTCACCCTTCACGTTTTCACCCGTTCACATTTGGCTGGCTTAGCCCCATGGCCCTGACCCCCGAACCGCCCTTCGCGCACGGTTCCGCTCTCAAGCCGGGAGTGCTTCTCGTCAACCTCGGCACGCCAGACGCCCCCACACCGGAAGCCGTGAAGGCCTATCTGCGCGAGTTTCTGAGCGACCGGCGCGTGGTCGAACTGCCGCGGCCGATCTGGTGGCTGGTGCTTAACCTGTTCGTCCTGACGCGCCGTCCCAAGGATTCGGCCGCCCGCTACGCCCTAATCTGGACCAAAGAGGGTTCGCCGCTCAAGATCCACACCGAACGGCAGGCGAAACTGGTTCAGGGTAATCTTGGCATGACGGTCAAGTCGCCGTTCATGGTCGATTATGCGATGCGATACGGTTCGCCTTCGATCCCGGATGTACTGCAGCGCATGAAGGCTCAAGCCTGCAATCGCATCCTGGTGCTGCCGCTTTACCCGCAGTATTCGGCGAGCAGCACGGGCACCGTGTTCGATGTCGTGTTCGACGCGCTGAAGCGTATGCGCAATGCGCCCGCGGTGCGCACTGTCAAGCACTTCCACGACGACCCGCGCTACATCGCCGCCGTGGCTCAGAGCATCCGCGAGGACTGGATGCGCAATGGCAGGCCCGACATCCTCGTCATGAGCTTCCACGGACTGCCGCGTTTCTCGTTGGATAAGGGCGATCCGTATCATTGCGAGTGCCTGAAGACCGGCCGGCTCGTCGCGGAGGCTCTCGGCCTGAAGCCGAACCAGTACCGCGTCACCTTCCAGTCGCGGTTCGGTGGTGCGGAATGGCTCAAGCCTTACACGTCGGACACGCTGCGCGAGCTGGGGGCCGCCAGGACCGCGCGCGTCGATGTGGTCTGCCCGGGATTCACCGCGGATTGCCTGGAAACTCTGGAAGAGATTGCTCTGGAGGGGAGGGCCGACTTCCTGAAGGCGGGTGGCGGCGCGTTCCACTACATCGCATGCCTCAACGATCGCGACGACTGGATCCGTGCCCTGAGCGGCATTGTTGCCGACAATCTCGGCGGGTGGGTCAGCACCACTTTCGACCGTGCGCAGGCCGAACGGGAGAGTGAGCAGGCCCGCATGCGCGCGCTGGAGCAAGGCGCCAAGAGCTGATGTAACCGCGTCCAGCCGGCCAAGCGAGTGCTCTGCGGGCAGGACTTGAAATCCCCTCCGCGACCCTCACCTACACGCTGTTCATTCTGTGCAGGGGAGGAGTGCATGCAGGACACACCGGACGACACGGCTGCGGCGGAGGCGCCTTCGGAAGCTATCACCGACGCCAGCGCGGGCCTCGTGGCACCTCCGACCTCGGAGCTGAGCCAGGAGGTTTCACCGAGCCTGGACGAGCGACTGAAAGCGGCAGAGGAAAAGGCGGAAGCACACCACGACGCGTGGCTGCGCGCCAAGGCAGAGGCGGAAAACATCCGTAAGCGCGCCCAAGAGGACATAACCAAGGCCCACCGGTATGCCCTGGATGGCTTCTCCGAGGCACTGCTGCCGGTGCGGGACAGCCTCGAAGCCTCGCTCGCCACACCCAATCTCGCCATCGATAGCCTCAAGACCGGGGTCGAGCTGACGTTGAAGCAGCTCGCCGGCGTCTTTGAGCGATTCGGCATTGCCGAAATCAACCCCGTGGGGGAGAAATTCGATCCTCACAGGCACCAAGCGATCTCGGCGGTGGAGTCGGACCAGCCAGCGAACACCGTCATACAGGTGCTGCAGAAGGGCTACCGGCTGCACGACCGCGTCGTCCGTCCTGCCCTCGTCAGCGTGGCGAAGGGCAAAGAGGCTTGAAATCAATGGTCGTGGCCGCACCTACGCAGCAAACGTCTTAACTGAATCCACTCGCTCGTAATCGGAAAGGAAGCCAGAATGGGAAAGATCATCGGCATCGACCTGGGCACCACCAACTCGTGCGTGGCCATCATGGAGGGCGGCAAGCCCAAGGTCATCGAGAACGCGGAAGGTTCGCGCACGACGCCGTCCGTCGTCGCCTACATGGAGGACGGTGAAGTTCTCGTTGGCGCCCCCGCGCGGCGCCAGGCGGTGACCAACGCAAAGAACACCATCTACGCGGTCAAGCGCCTCATCGGCCGCCGGTACGAGGACAAGGAGGTTCAGAAGGACATTCACCTCATGCCCTACAAGATCGTCAAGGCAGACAACGGCGACGCGTGGATTGAGGAGCGCGGCAAGAAAATCGCGCCGCAGGAAGCCTCGGCACAGGTGCTGCGCAAGATGAAGAAGACGGCCGAGGACTATCTCGGCGAGACGGTGACCGAAGCGGTGATCACTGTGCCCGCCTACTTCAACGACTCGCAGCGCCAGGCGACGAAGGACGCCGGCCGCATCGCGGGTCTCGAAGTGAAGCGCATCATCAACGAACCGACCGCGGCAGCGCTTGCGTTCGGCCTGGACAAGCAGGAGGGGGATCGTAAGATCGCGGTCTACGACCTCGGCGGCGGCACCTTCGACATCTCGATCATCGAGATTGCTAGCGTCGAGGGCGAGCATCAGTTCGAGGTGCTTTCCACCAACGGCGACACGTTCCTGGGCGGCGAAGACTTCGACCAGCGCGTGATCGACTACGTCGTCACCGAGTTCAAGAAGGAACAGGGCGTCGACCTGTCGAAGGATGTGCTCGCCCTGCAGCGCCTGAAGGAGGCGGCGGAAAAGGCGAAGATCGAGCTCTCGTCGTCACAGCAGACCGAGATCAACCTGCCCTACATCACGGCCGACCAGACCGGGCCCAAGCACCTCGCCATCAAGATCACCCGCGCCAAGTTCGAAAGCCTGGTGGAGGATCTCATTGTGCGCACCGTCGAGCCCTGCCGCATCGCCATCAAGGATGCAGGGGTCAAGATCGACGAGATCGCCGACGTCATTCTCGTCGGCGGTCAGACGCGCATGCCGGCGGTGCAGGAGAAGGTGAAGCAGATCTTCGGCAAGGAGCCGCGCAAGGATGTGAACCCCGACGAGGCAGTGGCGATCGGTGCTGCGATCCAGGGCGGCGTGCTGAAGGGCGAAGTGAAGGACGTGCTGCTGCTCGACGTGACGCCGCTTTCGCTCGGCATCGAGACCCTGGGTGGCGTAATGACCAAGCTCATCCAGAAGAACACCACGATCCCGACCAAGGCGTCGCAGGTGTTCTCGACCGCCGACGACAACCAGAACGCAGTCACGATCCACGTGCTGCAGGGGGAGCGCGAGATGGCGTCGGGCAACAAGAGCCTGGGCCAGTTCAACCTGACCGACATTCCGCCCGCGCCGCGCGGGATCCCGCAGATCGAGGTCACCTTTGACATCGACGCGAATGGCATCCTGCACGTGTCCGCCAAGGACAAGGCGACCGGCAAGGAGAACAAGATCACGATCAAGGCGAACTCGGGCCTCACCGAGGACGAGATCAAGCGGATGGTGCGCGACGCCGAGGCGCACGCCGCGGAAGACCGCAAGCTGCACGAGCTCGTCAACGCGCGCAACCAGGCCGACGCGCTGGTGCACACGGTGAAGAAATCCCTGGCCGAGCTCGGGGATAAGGTATCGACCGACGAGAAGTCGAAGATCGAAGCGGCCATCAAGGACGTCGAGGAAGCGATCAAGTCCGACGACCAGGCCGCGATCGAATCCAAGACGCAGCACCTCGCGATGGTGTCGCAGAAGATCGGCGAGCAGGCCTACGCGCAGAGCCAGGGCGGACCAGGCCCGGGCGCCTCCGGTGGCGGCGGGGAAGGCGGCAAGAAAGCCGAAGGTGACGTCGTCGACGCCGAGTTCGAAGAGGTGAAAGAGAAGAAGGCGTGATTGAGAAAGGCGGGAGGCGTGAGGGGTAAGGCGGGAGGACAACAGGGGAGATTAAGCGCGCTCTCGCGCTGGAAACCGCGGAGCTCGTCGAACGGCACGCCGTGACGAGCTCTTTTCCTGTCCAGTAGACTTGCCAGCAGAGAAGGAACGCTCCGTGCAGACTGGATGAAGCAGCGGGTCAACCACCCTTCCCTCCTCGCGCCTCCCAAAACACCCATGTCCAAACGCGACTACTACGAAGTGCTAGGCGTCAAGCGCGACGCGTCCGAGGAAGAAGTCCGGAAGGCGTTCCGCAAGCTAGCCATGAAGCATCACCCGGATCGCAATCCGGGGGATCACACTGCCGAGGTTCGCTTCAAGGAAGCGAAGGAGGCGTACGACGTACTGAGCGATGCTGACAAGCGCGCCGCCTACGATCGCTACGGCCACGCGGGCGTCGATGCGACCGCAGGCGCAGCCGGGGCTGGCGGCTTCGGGAATTTCGCCGACGCCTTCAGCGACATCTTCGGCGACATCTTCGGCACCGGGCGCGGTGGCCGCTCTACCGTTTATCGCGGAGCGGACCTGCGCTACAACCTTGAGGTCACCCTCGAGGAAGCGGCGCGTGGCACGGAAACGCGAATCCGCATCCCGACCATGCAGGAGTGCGGCAATTGCGGCGGATCCGGCGCGAAGCCGGGCACCCAGCCTTCCACGTGCTCCACCTGCGGTGGCCACGGTCAGGTTCGCATCCAGCAGGGGTTTTTCTCGATTCAGCAGACCTGCCCCACCTGTCACGGGAACGGGCGCGTGATCGGCTCGCCGTGCAGCGAGTGCCACGGGCAGGGTCGCGTCAAAATTCAGAAGACCCTGTCGGTCAAGATTCCGGCGGGGGTGGACGAGGGCGATCGCATCCGCCTTGCTGGCGAGGGCGAGTCGGGCATCAACGGCGGACCTGCCGGTGATCTATACGTCGTGGTTCACCTCAAAGAGCATCCGGTGTTTCACCGGGAAGGCAACGACCTCCACTGCGAGATGCCAATCAGCTTCACCATCGCGGCCCTGGGCGGAGAGGTCGATATCCCCACCCTGGACGGCCAGGCGACGGTGAAGATTCCGGCCGAGACCCAGACCGGCAAGGTCTTCCGGCTTCGCGGCAAGGGCATCAAGGGCATGCGCTCGTCGAGCCCAGGTGATCTGCACTGCCATATCGTCGTCGAGACACCGGTCAACCTCACCGCGCGACAGAAGGAGCTACTGGAAGAGTTCGAGGCGATCAGCCGCGATGACGAAGGCACACACAATCCTCGCGCCAAGGGGTGGTTTGACAAAGTGCGAGAGTTCTTCGCTGAATAACTCTCGTACTTTGCGGCGGACACTAACCTTTAGGTTATGCGATAGCGCATTGTCCACGAGAAACCTCACGCAACGTTCACCATTGGAAGTTCGCATCGAGAACGATGCCAACCGGGAATTCGCGCTCGCTACCGCGAATACGCAAGCAACGGCGACCCGATCGGCCGCCTGATCAGCGCATGC
>Ga0209253_10002785_pt1 | contig 15463 bp, 15 predicted proteins | sample FrelakmetBRP12BR_FD_187145 | JGI IMG/M metagenome (GOLD analysis project Ga0209253, IMG submission 187145) | Freshwater lake sediment microbial communities from the University of Notre Dame, USA, for methane emissions studies - BRP12 BR (SPAdes)... | ecosystem: Environmental > Aquatic >...
ATCCCCGCCGTATCGAGCTAGACCGACGCCGGTGCCGAACCAAAGGAACCCTTCCTTATCCTGAAACATGCTGGAAGCGCCGGCTATAGGCTTGCCTCGAAATTCGGGGAGATAATGGTCGAATCGAAAGTATCTTCCTGGAGAATCGGCGGCCACCAGGAAGGCGCAGAGACTCGACACCAGCAGTAGCCAGGCTAACGAAATTCTTTTCATCCCCGATGAAATATTACAATAATATCTTGCTCCTGAAAAGCAAAAAAGTCGCTCCGAGGTCAACGTTGTTTAAGACGCATAAAGAGCAATATTGGCTGCAGAGGGAAGGATTAAAGCTGCTTATTTTGAATAATTTGATCTGACCAAAATTAAGATTGACAGGCACTATAAACTGAGATTTAATTGTGACATCAAAATTATGGAGGGGAATATGAAAAAGCTCATTTTTGTCGTCTCTTTGATCCTTCTGTTTTGTTCGGTTGTCTACTGCCAAAAACAGGCCGAGAAACCAAAGCCTCCGGCAAACTATAAAAATGAAATTATCGCCATTAGGGAATTGAATGTGGTTTGGGCGAAAGCTTTTGAAGCAAAGGATGCAGACCGAATTTGTTCATTTGTCACAGATGATTTCGCTATGGGATATGGCGACAGGATTCGGGATAAGAAATGGCTTCGGGAGTTTTATATCAAGTGCTTCTCAGAAGGCGCATCATGGAAAATATGGCCGACCGTTTTAATTGAAATTTCAGAATCACTTGACCTAGCAGTTTCAATTAACAATTATGAATATACCACCGTAACAAAAGGCGAGGCAAAAACGACCAAATCTTGGGCTTTAAGCGCTTTGAAAAAACAAAAAGATGGAAGCTGGAAGTTTGTCTCATTTAATTAAAAATCTAGCGGTTTTCTCAAATCAACTTGAGTTGACACTTATTTTAAGACCAAGTATCGTTCAGACCAAATCAATATCAGGGTGAGTTGCGTAAAGAGTAGGCTTGAACCCAGATTAGCCTTCGAAGCAGCGGTCGCCGCATCCCCAAAAGAGTTCGGATTCCTCGAGCTTCCCTTCCTCGTCTTTGTAGATGAACTTGATGCCTTCGCGGGTGCCGTCGGCGTCTTCTTTATAAATAACGGTCAGGTTCACGTCTTTTTCTTTTTCAAGGTATTCCTTGGCTTTGGCCGAGGCCTTTTCGACTGTTTCAAAGCCTTCGCGGTCGAAAACCAGAGTATTCTCGTCCTCGATGTTTGTCTTTGACTTATGGCCTTCGATGAAATATTTCTTGCTCATCTTGTCCTGCCTTTCTCCAAATCGGATCGGGGACTATATTAAAATTAAAGGCCGGCGTCTGTCAATCTCGTTAAAAAGGAACGATCATCCGAGCCAGTCGATTTCAAGGGCCTTGCCCAATTTTTTGAATTCCGGATCGCCGGTCACAAGGGGGGCGCGCTCCCTGATGGCCGTCGCAGCGGCGAAGCAGTCGGCAAAAGACAGGGCATACTTGGCCTTGATCCGCGCCGCCTCGATGACGTCCTCAACCAAATTCTCGAGAACGGTAATGGGCAGGCTGGGTAGAATGACGCCGAGAAAGTGCTCAGCCGAGCGGATGCTGCGCGCTCGGGCTAGAATATAAAAGACTTCGCCCAAGTTAATAGAATTGATGACGATGACGGTATCTTCCGAGGCCAGAAGATCCTTGACCCTGGCGTGCCCGCTTTCCTTCGTGAGGTAGGCGAGCAGGGCGTAGGCGTCAAGAACGCTTTTTTTCTTCAAGTTTCCGGTCCCTCCGCCTCTCATCCAGTAGAGCCCTGGTCAGAGACGTCCCCTTTTTGAAGATTCCATGGAAGTGCTCGACGGGATTTTCAGGCAACGGCCGGACCTCGATGTGGTCATCGACGGCCTCCACGACGACCCGCGTGCCCGGTTTGATACCCACCTTGTCCCGCTCCTTCTTGGGGATGACGACTTGCCCTTTGGCCGATGTCACGACCTTCGGCATGGTTGAACTCCTATCAAACTGGTTAAACGATTCTTTATTCAGTATAACCATGCCCGGGGACTTTCGTCAAGGGCTGTGATCTCGCCCCTTAGATAGACGCCAGCCAAAGCCCTTATTCTCATCCGGTAGCAGCGGGAGGATTGAATAGCTGAGGACGATTCGCGATGACGAAGATCCTCCTCCGGCGGCAAGTTATTTAGGAGTGTTTAAGGTAGATAGAAATATTTTTCTAGATTCTACGACCTTTCTCTTTTCTATAGCCCCCCGAAAAGAGCTCTTAATTTTATATCATTTTTCGTTATGCAAAAAAAGCCAGAATTGAGCGGACGAATCTCGCACCTGGAAAAAACCTTGGTCAGGGCCGATTATTCCTTTAGGGCAATTTTCAGATCGAACGGCATCCAGTACGTCCCGTGGTCGCACAACCTCTGGCCGCTGGGCGCCACCTCACGACGTACGGTCCCCTAAGGATAATCCGAATAGGCCGGCGGCGAACGGGCTCAGCCGGCCGGACATTTAGGATGAAACGGCCGGCATCGGACCTTATTACTTCCGGGCGATCTTCAATTCGAAGGGCAACCAAAAAGATCCGATTTCACAAAAGGCTCCGGAAGTCAGCTTGAAGCAATCGCCGTGGGGAAGATCCGCGGTCGTGTCGTGCTCCACGACCACGAGTCTACCGGAGATCGTGCGGAGGATCCAGTCCATGACGCCGTTATGGTCCCAATCCGTGGCCGTGACGAGAAGATACCCCGCGCCGTGCGGGTAACTCGTCAGGCCATATCCATCCTCGGATTCGTTATATCCGGGGGTCTCCGGATCGTCATTAACCCGGAACTGGGCCATCTCGAACGAGACTCCGACTGTATCGCCCATGCGCATTGTAGCCAGATTCAAAATGGTCGGATCCAAGGTAGGCGTGGATCTAATAAGCTCGGTCCAGCCATCATGAGGGATGTATTGACATTTCCATACGGTACGCAAGAAGAAAAGAGTGGTTTCCACCGGGTCGTTCGGTGAATAGGGCGGATAGAGGAAATAAGGATATCCGCATCCGACGGGTAGTGGTTCTGTTGGAGAATACAAGAGGGTATCGAAAAGCAGATTCACATATCGGCCGGAATTTGCGTAAATGACCATTGCGAAGTACCCCGGAAATGCTCCGTTCTGGGTTATGAGGAGAGAATTCATTCCGGACTTGGTCCCCTGGTGGACGTAGAAGCCGCCGGGATCACCTGTGATCTTATTTAAACCGCCGGAAAGAACGGCCTTCATGGGGATATCTTTAGTCCCCCCACCGCCACCTCCCTTCTGGGCGGCCATAGCCCCCAGGACGACAACGACCGCCAGCAGGGCCAAGGAGAAGATTTTGAAGAATTGCCGTGACATGGTGTGCCTCCTTTTTGGCAATTTTGAAGGTAAGTTAATAAATGGGAAAGAGCTCTGTGACCGCCTCAAAATCGCGGCCACAGGCCCATACCCATTTTTCCCTTCTGCTTAATTAAATAAGGAGGCCGGGCAGGGCCGTCAAGAGACACGCCGGCAATTATACATTTTGGTACAAAATGTTAGATTTTTAGCGCATCATGGGATACCAGGAAACGCCGAAAGACGGCGCTTTTTTAGTCAAGATTGATGCGGGACGGAAAGAGGGCAAGTAAGAAGCACCAAGTCCAGGACCGGAGGGAACGATAGGACGGCTCTGAATCTCTAACTCCGCCTCGAGGTGGGCCAGGCGCTTTTTGGCGTCTTCGACTTCGGGAAAGATCGGATCGGCGTCTTTCCAAAGGTCGAGGAATTTCCGGTAACATTCGATGGCCTTCAGGCGCCTATTTCGAGTATCGACCGGGGTACCCATGTTGCCCATCGTTCGCTCCCACTCCAGCCCCATCTGATAATAGCTCTTGGCATAAAGATCTCCGGATAATTCCCGGCTGACCGTCGGCAAAACGACCTTTCTGTACATCGAGAAAGCGCCCGAGAAGCTTCCCGATCGCCGATAGGCCTCGGCGAGGTCATAAAAATATTTGGCGTGGTCTGCGTCAAATTCTTGGGCATATAAAACCGAGAGCAAATCCAAGGCTTTCCAAAAATAGCGGATGGCCAAGTCTAAATTGTTTTTTTGGAGCTCGCGATGGCCTAAGAGGTGGTAATAGACCCTCATGAGCCTGGGGGATCCACGGGGGAATCGATCGGGATCAAGAAACATTTTAATCTCTTCAACCTGCTTCTCAAACTCTTCGAACCGGTTCATCTCCAGCGTAATGAGGGCCCTCAGGTGAAGCTCCCGGACGAGACCGACCCCCTCCATTTCGCTATCCCGGCAAGCCTGTTCGGCTTCCTTCAAAGCCTCCGGCAATAGCCCGGAAATCCGATGGAGATAGGCCAGGAAATAATGGAAATTCCTTTCCGAATTTCCGTCTTTTAGGCTTTTGGCCAGCTCGATGGCCCGGAGAATTCGTTGTTTGGCTTCCTCAATCTTGCCGCGGGACAAAGACACCTCGGCGAGATGGCCGAATCCGCCCATTGGAGTTCTCGTATCTTCCTTCTCGACAAGCTTTTGATATTCTTTTTCGGCGTTCGAGAAATCATCTTGCATGAAGTAAATGTAACCTTTCCGCCCGAGATAAGCGGGGAGGTTCGGAAAGGCGGATATCAGCCGATCGATGTAGCTATGGGCCTCATCGAATTTGTTTTGGGCTAGAGCAAGACTCCAGCGCGGCAGGAGAATAGGTATCATGTCCGTCCCGAGATCGGGATTCGTGCTTAGATAATCATCGAGGAGCTTTTCCGCCTTGTCGTAAAGGCCCATGGCTTGATAGCAGACCGAAAGATTATTAATGAAGTCCGGTCTTTGTTTATACCTTGAGATCAATTTTTCTAAAATAGGGATCGCTTTGTCCCATTCCTCCTGATCCGAATAAAACTCGGCTAAGCCCGTCATCGCCGGGTCGTACGGGTAACCCTTCCTAAGCCTTTGAAATACTTGAATGGCCTTCTTTTTATCGATTTGTTCATGCAGATAAAAATCGGCCAGGAAGAAGCCGCGTTCTCGTTCCTCGATCCGATCGGCCAAACGGAAGGCCATTTTGCCATATTTTTTCGTATCTTCCGAGCGAGACGCATTCCGACAAACGATGAACAGGACTCTGTAGGCCAAGCCGAACTTAGGATCAAGTTCGACGGCCTTCTGGAGGGGAGAGATTGCTTCATCGATTTTGCGTTTCCCCTGGATGCGGTATCCTTGGCTGAAAAGCTTGAACGCTTCAGGGGAGCTCGTGGTGATCCGGGCCACAGGCTTATCGATATCATGGCGGATCTCTCGGGGCTTCAGGTTCAAGGCGATCTTGACCTCTTTGGACATTTCATCCACTTTCGAAAAAATATCGTTCTCGGTCCGGCACCTTGAGCGAGGGGTTGCCATCACTTCGCCGGTCCTCGCATTTTGGAGGAGAGCGTTGATGATGATGTCTTCGCCGGACTTGTTAAAGCTCCCCGTCAAGGCATAGCCCACTTCAGCCTTTTCCGCCACCTCTTTGAGGTCCTCGGGGGAGAATTTTTCGGCTTCCACCAATGGCCCGACGGCTCGGAAAAGGTTCGATGTCTTGATGACATCCATGAACTTCGACTGCCGGATGTCGATCGTGATTAGGTCGGGGAGGGCTGTTTTCCAGCCATCCCAGGTCCCATCCCCGGTTCTATTTTCAAAAGGGAGGACGGCCAGGGAAGGGACTTCGGCGGGCGCGGGGATGGGCTTTTCAAGAATAAATCGCCAGCCGAGTGCGGCAAGCGCCGCCACGACGATTATGGCCCCGGCGGCCATCCAAATCCATTTGGTCCTTTTGCGGCGCTCCTGGCGCGGGGCCTCGGCTGCGTGCAGCTTTTCCGCCAGCCAACGGTCAAGCTCGTCCGAATAGGCAAAGACCCGGGCTTTAGGCGTCCCGTCTAGACGGTGAATGGGAAGTCCGAGCTCTTCCTCCCACCGATGACAGGTCATGACGGAGCGGTTGAGGTACCCGGCGATCTCCTTCCAAGAGTCAAGAATTTTTCTCTCTTCCATAGCTCCCCCCAGGGAGGTTTTTAGGATTTGGTAGCTTTTTTCTCTCTAAAAAGATAATTGAATAAAAAAATCCTGTCAATGGTTTTCTCTTAGTTAAGTTCGTATGGAATTGGAGCGAAAGCTATGGTATATTTTCGGAGCTTATCTAGGTTTCTCATAAAGAAGAAAACCTGAAATCAGAGTAATATGAGAGCGCAAAAAATGCGGTGCTTGCTTCTAATCAGTCTCTCTTTGGGTCTGTTTTTTATCCCCGCGTTCGCCCATCAGCCTCGAATTGTCGGCAATCAAACATTGATCGAAGTCAAAAATCCGGATATCTCCCAGGCTTTTTACGCCAAGCTCAATGGAAGCCCTCAAGTCTATAAGATCGTCAGCGACAAGCCTCTCCGGCTCTATGTCAATCTTCTGGTCCCCGCCCTGCCCAACATCGACACGGATGTCTCTGCGGAGGTCTACAGCAGCAGCGAGGCCCCGGAAAATCTCCTGAAAAAGCTCGACGGTCCTTCTTATGTATGGACGAAGTTTTTTGAACCCTTTGGCGGAGACACCTATCTCAAAGGCCCCGAATACGAGGAATCTGTGCCTGCCGGGACTTATCTCGTCAAGGTCACAAGCCCCGACAATCAGGGAAAATATGCCGTCGCCATCGGAACAAAAGAAAAATTCCCGCCCGGAGAGATCCTCAGGACGATCGTTATTCTTCCGAAATTGAAAAAGACCTTTTTCGAAAAATCCCCGCTGACCGCCTATTTCAACCTATCGGGAGTCTTCCTGCTGGTCGTGATCGGCGCCGTGGCGGGAATATCGGCGCTTTTTTTTTAATTTTCTCAAGAAAGCGCCGGTCCAAAATCAGGTAAAAGCGACTGCCGCCTGGAGCTTTTTGAATAATTCGTCAGAAGATACCCCCCGCGAGAGTCCGGACGCTTCCTTAGGTCGCGGGGCGATTCCGTTTTCCGCCGCTTCCGGAAGACGGGGTCGCGCGATCGTCAGTAGCGCATCCAAGAAAAAGGGGAATAAACGTCGCCGATCAGGTTCGCGACGATCGAGGGCGTGATGCGGACGGCTAGGTCGGAGACGCTTTGGACGACGATTCCCGTTTTTTTCTCGGGGAAGAGGACCACGTAGTTCTCGCAGCCTTCTTCCATCCCGACATGGAATAGCGCCTCGCCGGCCGGGCTCCGAAACCAGCCCCAACCCGGCGTCCACGATAATTGGATGTCGTTGTTCAGACTGGTATCCGGCCTTTCCCGGCTGTGCAGAGCTTTTCCCCCGACCCGGAGCCGTGGCTTCCGCCAAGCGGACGCTGTTTCGGGTTTGAGGCCTCGGCCGCTGAGGGCGGCCAGAATGAACTTGGCATAATCCGATGCGTTGGTCAGGAGCGATCCGGCGCTGTTGGCGATCTTCCGGCTTTTCCGGATCAGAGTACCAAGCCCGGCGTTGAGGTCGACGGCGAAATCGCCGTCGAAGCGGGCTTCCCAGAGGAACGAGCTCCGGGCCATGCCGAGAGGTCCGAAGACTTTCTCCTTCGCCAGCGCGGCGAGGTCCCGGCCGGTCTTTTTTTCCAGCAGGAACTGCAGAAGATAGTAACCTTCGCCCGAGTAGCTGAAATCCTCGCCCGGCTTGAATTGGATTTCCAATGGCCCGGTCCAGCGCCGAGGCCGCCAATTCGGGAATCCGGCCGAATGAGTGAGGAGGATGGCGGCCGATAATGCCTTGCAGCGGGCATCGTTCTTGAGGGACGCGTACTCCCGATACGCCGTGAAAGGCGGGTCGATGAATTCCGCAATAGGCTGATCCAGGCCGAGAAGACCTTCGTCCGACATCTTCATGACCAGGTAGGAAAAGACAGGCTTGCTGAGGGAGGCGGCCCGCAGGACCGTCCGGGAATCGGCCGGTTTCCGGGTCTTCCTGTCCACGACACCCATGATGCGGTCGAAAACCACGCGATCGTCCTGGACGACCGCCACCGACAAAGCCGTTATCTTGGATGTTTTCATGAGATCGAGCAGGACGCTCTCGGCCTGGGCCGATGTTCGAGGCTCTCCGCCCAGCGTTTTCCATGTCTCCGGTTCGGATGGAGAAGGGTCGGCGTCGACGGCTGTAACCGTCGTTAACAGGAGCACGGCAAATAGTGCCCGAGCCGCAGTGGTCAGCGACGAAGATCTGCCTCTCATATCCTCACCTCATTGATCCGACCTGCGTCCGGTCGATGTCTCAAAGGAATTTCCTTTTCTGCTGCGCCGGCTGGATGAGCGCTCATGCGCTAGTCTCGTCTCCTCGCATCGTCGGGGATGATAAAATATGATGTGAAAGGATGTCAAACTGAGCTCAAAACAGCTAAAGAGGAGTCCTAAAAACACAGAAAGGCCTTGAAGTACCGGAAACCGCACAGACCTCTCCTCCCGGGCAAAGAGAGAATCATAAATAATGGTCACCGCCAGCTTCAGCGGCCGTCAGGACTTCCTGATAAGTGATGAGCGGCTGGGGAGGCTTATCGGCAAGAAACATGAGCTTGAGCTGATCGATGATCCGATAGTAATTTTCATAATTGCTTAGGGGGCAAAGGACGAAGCAAAAAAAAGGAGACGATTCTGCTAACAATAAAGTTAGTCAATTTGTTGATATTATTGAAGTTACAAGCCAATCATCTAGAAAATCAATATAAATATTAATATTATCAATATTTTACGTCTAATTTATTAATTATTTTAATTTTTAACTTGACAAAATCAATTTTTTAATCTATATTGTCTTTGGAAAACTAATAAGAGGTGGAAAATGAGCCAGGATTGGCAGGAATTGACAAGAATCACCAGGGGAGCTCCGATGACGGTCGAGAAAGTGAAGCTTAAGGATAAAAATATCGCGGTGGAAGGCAGCTTCGAGCTCCCTCCACTGGCCCGCCTGACAATGGAAGACCAGATCTTCGTGACGGCTTTTGTCCGCTGCCACGGATCGATCAAGGAAATGGAAGCCCTCTTCGGCATCAGCTATCCCACGGTCAAGAACCGCCTGAACGCCATCGCCGGCCAGCTCGAGTTCGTGGACATCAACCCGCCGGCCCCCAAATCCGAAGTCCTCGATCTGCTGGACAAAGGCGAGATATCCGTCGAAGAGGCGCTGAAAAAACTGGGAGGTCAGCCATGATGCCGATGATCATGAGAATGCGGGTTTATGAAGAGGGAAAGAGAACATTCCGCTTTTTCTTCCCGGTGATACTGATCTGGATCATTGTCGCAGCCCTGATGATCGTCCTTTTGCCCCTAGTCTTGATCGCCGCGCTTGTCACGTGGAGGAGCGGCCCGGGCAAGCTGCTCCTCATCGCCTATCCCATTTTTTTCTCAATCCTGTTTCAGCTGTCGGGGCTGCACATCGAGATCGGAAATATAAAAAGAGAGCTTCTCATACATTTCGAATGATGGAGGAAAACTATGAGCGACGAAAGACGCAAAATTCTGGACATGCTGGCCCAGGGTAAGATCACCGCGGAAGAAGCCGAAAAGCTTTTAGCCGCCGTGGCCTCCCCGGAATCGACCGGGCCGGAGGATTCTTCGCCAAAGCCGGGCTTTAAATATCTGCGCGTCCTGGTCGAGCCGGGCCCCGGAAGCGAAACAAAAGACCGGGTGAATATCCGCGTCCCTTTTAAGCTGATCCGGGCCGGCCTCAAATGGGCGGCGTTTATTCCGCAGGCGGCCCAGAAGCAGGTGAATGACGCCCTCAAAGAAAAAGGGATCGAAATGGATTTCTCGAAGATCAAGCCGGAAGACCTGGAGGAGCTGGTCAGCCATCTCAACGACCTGCAGGTCGATGTAGAAGGCAAGGAAAAAATCAGGATTTTCTGCGAATAAAAAGATTCGCTATTGATTTTCACCTCCGCTTGGTATAAGCAATACCTATCCCAAAGAAGGAGGTGTCACGGAGGTGAATCGCAGGAAATTTTTAGCCAACGGAATCGGCGCGGCCGCCGCGCTTTCTCTGGCCGGGCCGGGTGGCGCGGCCGCACTCTTTCAAGCCAAAGCACCCCAAAAACCCGGTAAATTCAAGCTCAAGTACGCGCCCAGTCTGGGACAATTCAAGCAGCATTCCGGCGACGATCCGATCGCCCAAATTAAGTTTATCGCCGACGAGGGCTTTACGGCCGTATTCGACAACGGCATCATGGGAAGGCCCATCCCCCAGCAAGAAGCCATCGCCGCGGAATTAGGACGACTAGGGATGACCTTGGGACCGTTCGTCCTCTACGCGGACTTTAAAGTAGAAAGCTTCGTAAAGAAGGACAAAGACACGCGGGATATGCTGCTTAAAAAGATGCAGGAGGGCGTAGAGGCTTCCAAGCGGGTGAACACGAAATGGGCGCTCGTCGTCCCTGGCAGGTTTAATTTGAGCCTGAACTGGGATTACCAGACAGCCAATGTCATCGAGAACCTGCGCTTCTGTATGGACGTCTGCGCTCCCGCAGGATTAATCTTGGTCCTCGAACCCCTCAATCCCAAAGATCATTCCGGTCTTTTCCTGAGCAAGATCCCTCAGGCCTACGAAATCTGCAAAGGCGTGAACAGCCCTTCCTGCAAGATCCTTGACGATATTTATCATCAGCAGATCACCGAGGGCAACCTGATCCCCAATATCGATATGGCCTGGGATGAAATCGCGGCTTTCCATTTAGGAGACAGCCCGGGCCGGAAAGAGCCGACGACGGGAGAGATCAACTACAAAAATATTTTCAAACACCTGTTCCAGAAGGGCTACCAGGGCGTCCTGTGCATGGAGCACGGTCAGAGCCAGCCGGGCAAAGCGGGCGAACGGGCAGTCATCGACGCCTACCGCTGGTGCGATAGTTTTTAAAGGAGCAGACCGCAAAATGGGTCCTGTCACGGCACATTCCCTCTCCGTCCTCGCTCATCACCCTTCAAGAGAACGGCCCATTCGCTGCGGGCGTGGAGGGAATATACCGCGCCACCCATATTACGAACCGCTCCTTTTTTTGACGAAAGCATAGAATGGGGTCAAAGCTACTCTTTACGCACAATTCTTCAGGGGAAGACCGCGTAAAGAGTAGGTTTGACCCCGGATTTTAAATAGGAGAGCTCAATGAAAAGCAATTCTTCTCGGAAAGCGAGCCTTACTAGAAGGGATTTCATTAAAACATCGGTCGGAGCATCATTGGCCGCGGCCATCCCCGGAAACCTGGGTCTTCATGCACAAGGCTCCGACACTATCCGAATCGGCGTTGTCGGCTGCGGCGGCCGCGGAACGGGCGCTGCCATCGACTGCCTGAATGCGGCCCCCGGCGTCGAGATCGTGGCCATGGGCGACCTCTTCATGGACCGCATCGACAGCTCCCTGAAAAGGATCAAAGAAACCCATCCGGACAAGGTCAAGGTGACGAAAGACAAGTGCTTCACGGGATTCGACAATTACCTCAAGGTCGCGGCCTGCCCGGAGGTGAATCTGATCGTCACGGCCGCGGCGCCCGGCTTCCGGCCGTTGCATCTGAAAGCCGCGGTTGAAGCCGGGAAAAATGTTTTTATGGAAAAACCGGTGGCCGTAGATCCTGTGGGCGTTCGCTCAGTCATCACCTCGTCCGATTTGGCCCGGAAAAAAGGGCTGGCCATCGTCTCGGGCACACAGCGTCGGCACCAGCAGCGCTACATCGAGCTGATGAAGCGGATCAACAACGGCGAGATCGGCGAGATCACCGGCGGCCAGTGCTATTGGAACCAGGGCGATCTTTGGGTCGTGAAAAAAACGCCCCAGATGTCGGACATGGAATGGCAGTGCCGGAACTGGCTCTATTTCACCTGGCTGTCGGGCGACCATATCGTCGAGCAGCACGTCCACAACATCGATGTCATGAACTGGGCGCTGGGCTCCTTCCCCGTGAAGGTCATGGCCATGGGCGGACGGCAGCAGCGCACGGCCCCCGAGTACGGGAACATTTACGACCATTTCGCCGTGGAATTCGAATATCCGAACGGCGTTCGCGTGCTCAGCATGTGCCGCCAGATCAAGGGCTGCGCGGACCGCGTCGAAGAGCGAATTGTCGGGACAAAAGGCTATGCTTTTGGGTACGGCGAGATCCATGGAACGAACTTCTGGAAGTTCGATGGCGATGAGCCCAATCCCTATGTCCAGGAACAGGCCGACCTGATCGCCAGCATCCGCGCCGGGAAGCCGCTAAACGAAGGCCGGCGCATCGCCGAAAGCACCCTGTGCGCCATCATGGGACGGATGAGCGCCTATACGGGGCGGGCCATCAGCTGGGAATGGGCGATGACGAGCTCCAAGCTCGACCTCACCCCGCCCAAGTATGATTTCGGCCCGCTTCCGGTCGAGCCGGTGGCAATCCCGGGCGTCACGCCCCTAATATAAGATGAAATGGGGTCAAACCTCAACATTCAACATTTTTATGGTGTTATCGGGAAAATATTACGATGGAGGACTATTTTCGGGAAACAAAATTTGGCAGAAGCTTAAAATGTTGAATGTTGAGGTTTGACCCCGGTCGTTAAAAGGCAGGTGAGAACATGGCTAAAAGATCCGCTAAAATCCGCCGCAGGGATTTCCTGAAGACCATTCCGGCCGCGATCGCCGGGATCGCAGGTTTTCCGACGATCGTCCGGGCCTCGGCGCTGGGCAAATCGGGCGCCGTCGCCCCCAGCAATCGCATCGTCATGGCCGGTATCGGCTTCGGCATGATGGGCATCCCCAACATGCAGGCATTCATGGAAAAGGACGAAGTCCAGTGGGTCGCGGTCTGCGACATCGACAAGGACCATCTCCAGCAGGTCCAGGACATGGTCAATGAACACTACGGGAATAAGGATTGCGCCACCTATCATGATTTCCGCGAGCTCTACGCGCGCAAAGACCTCGATGCCGTGTCCATCGCCGTGCCCGACCACTGGCACGCCATCCTGTCCATCGCCGCGGCCCGGGCCGGCTTTGACGTCTACGGCGAAAAGCCCCTCACTCACAGCCTGGTCGAAGGCCGTGCCCTGTGCGATGCCATGAAGCGCTACGGCCGTGTCTGGCAGACCGGAAGCTGGCAGCGCTCGGTCGCCAATTTTCATCAGGCCTGCGAGCTCGTCCGCAACGGCCGGATCGGAAAAATCCTCAGAGTTGAGGTCGGGTTGCCCGAGGGGCATCACGATTTCGCCGGGACATTCGGGGAATGGGACATCGAGTCGCCTCCCCCTGAACTGGATTATGATTTTTGGGTCGGCCCGTCCCCCTATAACCCCTACTGTAAAGCCCGCGTCCATATGAATTGGCGCTGGAACATGGATTTCGGCGGCGGCCAACTGATGGACTGGATCGGCCATCACCTGGACATCGCCCACTGGGGACTCGGGTTTGACTACACCGGCCCTGTCGAAATCCAGGGGCAGGGCGTATTTCTGACAACCGGGATCTACAACAGCGCTCTTCGATACTGGGTAGAGGCCAAGTATGCCGACGGAACACCCATCATTCTCGCCGGCGGCTACCCCGAAATTCAAGGCGGCACGAAATGGATCGGCGAATACGGCTGGATCTGGGTCGACCGCGGCGCGTTCGAGACACAGCCTGCCAATCTCGTCAACGAAGTCATCGGCCCCAATGAGATCCGCCTCTACAAGAGCCGGGACCACTACCGGAATTTCCTTGACTGCGTCAAATCCAGGGCGCTGACGATCACGCCCTGCGAGGTCGCCCATAGGTCGGCAAGCGTCGGCCATCTCGGCGTCATTGCCATCGAAACGGGCCGGAAGATCCGTTGGGACCCGGCCACGGAAACAATCAGCGACGATCCGGAAGCCACGCGTCTGCTCAGCCGCTCTTACCGCAAGCCCTGGCAGCTTCCGGAATAGAGGTACGAACATGCGGACAAAAGGAATCAAAACAATCGCCATCGCGGCCCTGGCCCTCTTCTTAGTTCCGCTGCCGATGCGGGCCGTTCAATCCGGCGGGCAAGGCACGAAAACTACAGCCCCACAGTATCTCGACGACATTCTCAAGCGGTTGGCCACATACGAAGGCGGGTTGAATTCGGAAGCGTTTTGGAGCCTTCGTAACTACGTCCTCGCCTATAAAGATGTTGCTGAGGCAAGGCTGGCCTGCGAGGAGAAACTCCTGGCGTTTCTCGGTTCCGAAGCCACCTCGGTCGCCAAGATGGCCGTCTGCCGCCAGCTGCGGGTCATCGGCGGCGAAAAATCCGTTCCCGTTCTCGAAAAGATGCTGGTCCAAAAAGAGACTTCCGATATGGCCCGCTACGCCTTGGAAAAAATCCCGGGAGATGCCGCCGACAAAGCCCTGCTCAAAGCTTTGGGAAATTCTAAAGGCGATATCAAACTCGGCATCACTTCCTCTCTGGGAAAGAGAAAAACTCAGGCAGCGGTTTCGATGCTCGGCGTATTGATCCTGGATTCAAAAAAAGACATCGCTTCAGCCGCCGTTTTTTCCCTGGGCCGGATCGGGGGCAAGGAAGCCGCAGGCGTCCTCACGACCGCACTGGGAAAAACCAAGGGCGAGCTCCAGGCCCAAATCGGGTCCGCCCTTCTCGTCTGCGCTGAAGATTTTATGGCGCTCAAAAACGCAGACGCGGCATCGGGAATATATAATCAATTGCTCGGGCTCAAGCTCCCGGCCCCCCTTCGGCGCGCGGCCATGAGCGGAAAGATCGCCGCCGCCGGAGACCAAGCCATGAAAATCATCCTGGCCGCGCTAGAAGGCGCCGACCAGGATATGCAGACGCCGGCCATCGGCATGGTTAAAAAAGTATTTGATGCATCGAGCATCACCCCTATCTGCACGCTGCTCCCCAAGCTTCCCGAATCCGGCCAGGTCCAGCTCCTGGCCGTCCTCGCCGAATATCCCAAGAATCAGGTTCTTTCCCCCGTCCTCCAGGCTGCCCGGAGCCCTCAAGAGCCTGTCCGCATGGCCGGGTTGAAGGCGCTCGAAAAAGTGGGTGACGCCTCAACCGTCGCTTTTCTGGCCGAAGCGGCGACAAAATCCCAGAGGAAGGAACAGGAAATCGCGCGCACTAGTCTTTGGGGGCTGAAGGGTCGGGAGGTCGATGAAGAAGTCATTTCCCTCCTAGCCAAGCAGCCCGCCGACGACGTCCTGAATGAACTCCTCATGAGCATCGGAGAGCGGCGGATCTTCGCCGGGAAAGCATGGCTCGTCAAGAATGAAGAGTCTTCCTCGGCCAAGGTGCGCCAGACTGCGCTCAGGGCGCTCAAGGTCATCGGCACACCCTCGGATGCCCCCGGCCTCCTCGACCTCCTCCTCAAAACCGAAAACGAGCAGGAACAGATAGAGATCGAAAATGCGGTCGTCGCGCTTGCCAGAAAGATGTCCAATCCGCTGGCGAGGTCCGGCGCGGTCAAGGGGAAACTGGACAAAGAGAAAGACATAAAGAATAAATCGA
>Ga0209253_10002786_pt1 | contig 15458 bp, 16 predicted proteins | sample FrelakmetBRP12BR_FD_187145 | JGI IMG/M metagenome (GOLD analysis project Ga0209253, IMG submission 187145) | Freshwater lake sediment microbial communities from the University of Notre Dame, USA, for methane emissions studies - BRP12 BR (SPAdes)... | ecosystem: Environmental > Aquatic >...
CGAGATGGTGCTGGATGAGGCGGTGTGCAGGATCCTGGAGATTGTTTTCAAAGCTGCTGAGACGAAAAAGGGTGGTTCGTTTGATGCTGCCAGGCACCATGCCTTGGCACGCAAGGTTGCCGCGGAAGGCATGGTCCTGTTAAAAAATAACGGCATTTTACCTTTGAAGGCTCAGAAGCATATTGCGGTCATTGGTCGCTCGGCCAAGGAAGCATACTACCAGGGAGGCGGCAGCTCGCATATCAACCCAACCCAGCTGGATCTTCCATTTGAAGAGTTGCAAAAATTGGCTGGCGATTCCAAGCTGACCTATTCTGAAGGCTACCCCAAGGACGAAAGTTTTGACCAGGCACTGATCGATGAAGCATGTAAAATTGCCCGTTCATCTGCCGTCGCCTTGATATATATTTCCCTGCCTGCTACCAAAGAGTCGGAAGGGTATGACCGGTCTGACCTTGACCTGACCTCTCAACAGGTTGCACTGATCAAAGCGGTTGCTGCAGCCCAACCCAACACTGTGGTCATTCTTAATAATGGGGCACCAGTGGTGATGAGTGAGTGGTTGGATGGTACTGCTGCTGTTATTGAGGCATGGATGATGGGTCAGGCAGGCGGAGGGGCAATCGCAGATGTACTGTTTGGAAAGGTCAATCCATCTGGCAAACTGGCGGAAACATTCCCACTCAAACTCATAGATACACCGGCATATATAAACTATCCAGGAGAAAATGGCGCAGTTCGCTACGGTGAGGGGATTTTCATTGGCTACCGTTACTATGACGCCAAGGAAGTTCCGACGCAGTTCCCCTTTGGTTATGGGATGAGCTATACCACGTTCGATTATCAAAACCTCAAGCTTTCCTCGCAATCCTTCCGAGATGTGGATGGTTTGACCGTGTCTGTGGATGTGACCAACACAGGTAAGTTGCCTGGCAAGGAAGTGGTCCAGATGTATGTGCACGATCAAAAATCGAAGTTGGTCCGACCGCCCAAGGAACTCAAAGGCTTTGTCAAGCTTGAGCTCCAGCCAGGCGAGACCAAGACTGTGACCATGAACCTTGATTTCCGTGCTTTTGCCTATTACCACCCAACATATAAAGGATGGATTACCGAGGATGGGGAGTTCGACATCCTGGTTGGGGCTTCCTCTACCGACATTCGCTGCAGGGAGGTGGTCACCTTAAATTCCACACTTGAGTTACCCAGCATCTTAAATCGAGACTCCACTCTTCGGGAATGGACCGAAGACCCACGCGGTATGAGCGTTTTAGGACCATTCCTCCAGCAATTGAAGGACCAGATGCGGGAAACCATTGGTGGTAGTGAGGCGATCGGAATGGATCCGATGGGTTTCTTAATGGATACGCCTTTGATGGGTTTATTCCATTTCCTGGGCAGTTCTTTAACCGTATCACCTGAAGAAATGGTGGATGGATTTCTTGCCAAAGTCCACAGTAGCAGTTGAAGGGTGTCTTTTCACCAGGACAGCGGTAATACTAGAGAAGGTTATTTTCCTAAAATAAAGATTTTCCTGAGGTTACGATGCAATTTGGTTACTTTGATGATGAGCAGCGTGAATATGTGATCACACGCCCAGACACACCCTTGCCCTGGATCAACTACCTGGGCTGCGAAGGTTTTTTTGGGATCATCTCAAACACCGCCGGTGGTTATTCCTTCTATAAAGATGCCAGGCTGAGGCGCTTGACGCGCTACCGCTATAATAACGCTCCTCTGGATACAGGTGGGCGTTATATCTACCTGCGTGATGATGATGCAGGTTCTCCCAATTTCTGGTCACCTACCTGGCAGCCAACCCGTACTCCACTGCAGGGGTACCAATGCCGCCATGGCATGGGCTATACGACCATCCAATCCACCTTTTCTGGGATTAAGGCTGAAACCCGCTACTTCATCCCTCTGGGAGCAAACCTGGAGATCTGGCAGCTTACCCTGGCCAACCAGCGTCCTGAGGCAGTTAACTTATCCGTTTTTGCTACTGTCGAGTTCTGCCTGTGGGATGCGATGGACGATGCCACCAACTTTCAGCGCAATTACTCGGTGGGTGAAGTGGAAGTGGTGGATGGCGTGATCTACCACAAGACCGAATACCGTGAGCGGCGTGATCATTTTTCCTTTTTTACCTGCTCTGAGAGATTAGCTGGCTTCGACACCGACCGGGAGGCTTTCCTGGGTGCGTACCGGGGTTGGGATTCACCCGCTGCTGTGGAAAGGGGAGCTCTCAGCAATTCCATCGCCCATGGCTGGCAGCCGATTGGAGCTCAGCACGTGCGCTTGCATCTGGAAGCCGGGGAGCAGCGATCGATGGTCTTCTTGCTGGGCTATCACGAAAACCCGCTGGACTCGAAGTTTGACCCTCCTGGATCGCAAACCATAAATAAACGCAGCCTCACTCCTATCATTCAACGTTACCTACAGCCAACCGAGGTGAAATCTTCTTTTGACCAGCTCCACGGATACTGGCTTGAATTGCTGGAAAAGTTCCAGGTGCATACGCCGGACGTTCATACCGACCGAATGGTGAATACCTGGAATGTGTGCCAATTGATGGCAGCCTTCAATTTCTCACGCTCAGCCTCTTATTTTGAATCCGGCATTGGGCGTGGGATGGGATTCCGTGATTCCAACCAGGATTTGCTCGGGTTCGTTCATCTACTGCCTGCCCAGGCTCGTAGCCGCATCTTAGACCTGGCAGCCACCCAGCTTCCAACGGGGGGGGCGTATCACCAGTACCAACCTCTCACCAGGCGCGGCAACAACGAGGTCGGTTCCGGCTTCAATGACGATCCATTGTGGTTGGTGTTATCCGTGGCAGCATATATAAAAGAAACCGGGGATTGGGGCATCCTGGACGAGCCTGTCGTGTATGACAATACACCCGGCACGGAAGAGATCCTTTACGAGCATCTTGAACGCAGTATGCAGTACACCCTCGACCGGCTGGGTCCGCATGGTCTCCCTCTCATTGGCCGGGCTGATTGGAATGACTGCCTGAACCTGAATTGCTTCTCCACCTCTCCAGGTCAATCATTTCAAACCACCACCAACAAGGACGGCAAGGTGGCTGAGAGTGTTTTTATCGCCGGCTTGTACATCCTGGCAGCCCGATCGATGATCCAAATCGCTAGTATGATTGCGCGAGAAAAGTCTGCCCGGGTTTATAGCCAGGCGATCGATCAGATGGAACAAGCGGTAGGCGAGGCCGGCTGGGATGGCGCTTGGTTCCGCCGAGCCTATGACGACTTTGGAGAGCCAGTCGGCTCTATCACCTGTAGCGAGGGACAAATTTTTATCGAGCCACAGGGCATATGCGTCATGGCGGGTTTGGGACTGGCAGATGGGAAAGCCCGTCAGGCGCTCGATTCGGTAGCTGAGAGGCTGGCGACACCCCATGGCATACAGCTGCACCAGCCGGGATACTCCCATTATTACCTCAACCTGGGTGAAATTTCCTCCTATCCACCCGGTTATAAGGAGAATGGCAGTGTTTTTTGCCACACGAACCCGTGGATCATGATTGCTGAAGCCATGCTTGGGAATGGTGCCATGGCCCATGATTATTACTTAAACATCAACCCGTCCATGCGGGAGCAGATCAGCGAAGTGCATCGCTGTGAACCATACGTGTATGCCCAGATGATCGCCGGTCGTGAAGCGCCCACGTATGGCGAAGCGAAGAATTCCTGGCTTACCGGTGCAGCCGCCTGGAATTATGTAGCCATCACGCAGTGGATCCTAGGCATCCGCCCGGAGTTCGATGGTTTACTCCTGGATCCTTGTATTCCACCTGAGTGGGATGGATTTTCGGTTGAACGCATCTTTAGGGGTAAGTTATTGCATATTTGTGTGCATAACCCGCAGCATGTCAGCCGGGGTGTAACCGCTGTTGAAGTGGATGGCTTAAAAATCGAGGGTAACCTCGTTATATGTGAGCCTGCCGGTGATGAACACCAGGTGGATGTTTGGTTGGGCAAGTGAGGGGAGGGAGATATGGATGAAAGGTTGTTGGAGATCAGGCAACATACCGGTGAAGGTTACCTTCCCTTGATCGATTTTAACACCTGGCGTGTGGCGATCTTACGCTGGGAGCAAGCCTCGCTTCCGGAGAATATTGAGATGATGGAGCGCCATAACCAAACCGACGAGGTTTTTGTGTTGTTGGAAGGTCAAGCTACCCTGATTCTGGGGGATAATACTACAAAGGTGGATGATATCCAACCTCAGGAGCTTGAGCCGTGTAAGTTGTATAATGTTAAGCAGAGCACCTGGCACACAATCCTGCTAAGCCGTGATGCTTCGATTCTGATCGTCGAGAACCGCGATACCGGGGATGAGAATTCGGAGTATTGTAGTTTATCTAAAGAATTCAAGGAAAAAATTAAATCAATGAGTAAGGGTGGGTAGTGACCCACCTTTAAATTCTTTGGTTATAATCCCCCATGTCTATAAATCCAATTCCTTATAACCGTCGTTCGGTCCGATTGGTAGGATACGATTATTCATCCCCCGGTGCATATTTCGTTACCGTGGTGACATATCACCGTGCATGTATGTTTGGTAGGGTTATTTCTGAAAAAATGGAGATCAATGCCTTAGGTAAGATTATTCAGGAATATTGGGTGAAATTACCTGACCATTTTTCCGATATTGAGACAGAACCTTTTGTGGTCATGCCAAACCATATCCATGGGATTATCACCCTCCATGAAAATGACCGTAGGGGCACGATATATCGTGCCCCTACGCTGGAAAAATTTGCACAACCAATCGTTGGTTCAATCCCAACAATAATCCGGACGTATAAGGCTGCGGTATCACGAAATGCCAAACGAGAATTGGGGTTGATTCATATCTGGCAACGGAATTATTACGAACATATCATCCGCAACCAATCGGAACTTGCTTCTATCGCTGGATACATCCTAACCAATCCGGATCATTGGATTGACGACCCGGAATACATCCATTAATCTCCTCAGAACCTCCCATGACCTTCACCCTCACACCCCCATCCACATTCTCCCTGCCTGCCGTGGTTCGCTCCCACGGCTGGATCCAGATGTCGCCCTTCTCAGAAACATCCGATCAAGGCCTATCCTATGTTATCCGCTTGGGCACGGGCAAGATCCTGCTCTTTGAGGTGCATGCATATGCTGATGTGCTGCGAGTAAATTCGACGGAGCTGCTGACAGAAACTGAACAAATGGAGCTTTCCCACCACATCACCTGGATGCTCGACATGGATCAGGATTTCTCGGAATTCTACGCCCTGGCACAGGCTGAACCCAAGCTTGCCCGTATGGTGGAGCGAAATGCGGGTCGCGTGCTGCGTTCCCCAACCCTGTTCGAAGACGTGATCCGCACCATCCTGACCACCAACACCCTCTGGAAGCATACCCTGCGAATGTGCCGCGAGCTGACCACGCGTTATGGCGACCCAATATCCTGTGACCCCAACCTGCACGCCTTCCCCACTCCTGAAAGCCTTGCATTGGTAGACGAACAAACCCTGCGTGAGCAATGCCGTATGGGCTATCGTGCCCCTTACGTGGCGGAGTTATCTCAACGCTTGGTCTCTGGCAGCCTTGACCTTGAGGCACTAAAATCAAGCTCGCTAACCACTCCTGAGCTGCGTAAGGAGCTGATGAATATCAAGGGTGTGGGTGGTTATGCGGCAGCCAACCTGCTCATGCTGCTTGGTCGCTACGATTACGTCCCGGTGGATTCGTGGGCTTTGAAGGTGGTCTCTGACGAATTCTTTAAAGGAGAAAAGATTACCCCCAGGCAGGTATTGGACACGTTTGAGTGTTGGGGGAAATGGCAGGGGCTTGTCTACTGGTTCTGGGATTGGTCCCCACATCAGTGAAGGTTAATATAAAAACCTGGTAGGCATCGTAAACCTGCCAGGTTTATTTGAAAATGTAGATTTATTCAATTGGAGGGTGTGGTTCTTCAACCAATTGTTTGAGTTAAAGTTGGTATAGCTCCCCAAACTTGGTCTTCAGGTATGCAAGGTAGGGTTCGATGCTGAGTGGACCACCCGTGGCTTTCTGGACCAGCTCGTTGGCTGTGAACTTGTTACCATGCTGGTAAACGTTTTCCACCAGCCAGGAGTGCAGCGTATCAAACTTTCCCTGGGTCATCTCAACGGGGATCTCTGGGTGGGCTTTGAGAGCCTGGCTGAAGAATTGCGCTCCGAAGATATTGCCCAGCGTATAGCCCTGGAACATACCCCCGATCGGTCCGCCGAACCAGTGCACGTCCTGCATTACACCATCCCGGTCGTCCGGTGCCCGCATACCCATATCGGCATTGTAACGGGCATGCCAATACTCGGGCAGGTCGCGCACCAGTAAGTTGCCCTCCAGCAAGGCCAGCTCGATGTCAAAGCGGATCATCACGTGCAGGTTATAAGTCACCTCATCTGCTTCTGTGCGGATGAGCGAGCGCTGCACCTTATTCACTGCCCTGTAGAATGTCTCTAAAGGCACTTTATTAAGCTGTTCTGGGAATTTCGCCTGTAGTTTTGGGTAGAAATATTCCCAAAAACCCCGGTTGCGTCCGACCAGGTTTTCCCAGGTGCGTGACTGGCTTTCATGAATGCCAGCTGAGGTGCCACCGGCCAGCGGTGTGCCATCCAGCTCCATACGGATCCCCTGCTCGTACATGGCATGCCCGGCTTCGTGAATGGTGCTGAACAAGGCACTGCTTAAATCATTCTCATCAACCCGGGTGGTGATGCGCACATCCCCTAGTGAAAAACTGGTCATAAAGGGGTGGTGGGTTAGATCTTGCCGGCCACGGTTGAAGTCATAACCCAATTCCTTGATAATCTCCTGACCAAATTCGAGCTGGTCAGCCTGTGGGTAGTGCAGCTTCAGGCACGTGTCGTCAGCAGGGGGTTGAGAGGTGATGGCTTGCACGATGGGGACCAATTCCCGACGCAGTTGGGCGAACAGGGCTCGCAAGGTGGTAGCCTTCATACCATAATCAGCATAGTCGATCAAAGGATCAGCAATATGCTCATAACCCGGGTAGAAATCTGCCATTCTGCGCGAGAAGTCGAGTGTCCGCTCCAGCAGAGGTTCGAGAGTTTTAAAGTTATTTTCCGGACGGGCTACCACCCAGGTATTGTAGATTTTTGATATATGTTCATAAAAATCTGCTACGAATTGGGGTGGCAGTTTAAGCGCACGTTCATACTCACGGCGTGCCACTCGGATCAGGGAAGCATCATCAGAATCATATGGCAGGCTCTCTTCGAATGGCCGTAGCTCATCCAGCAATTTTCCAAGCGCTGGATCGATGGATTTCTCCTGAGTCAGCCTGGCCAGCAATGCGCTCTGCCGGCCTCGGGCGGTTGCTCCACCTGGCGGCATGTAGGTAGCTTCATCCCAGCTTAATAGAGCGCCGGCGTGTTGCAGGTCGAAGATTTCCGTTAAACGGGTTTTTAGTTCAGAGAATTGTTTTTGCATACCTCACTCCTTATAATGAAAATACCGACTAATTATAATGCGATTATAAATATGTTGCGCCAGGATTTGAATTTCCTGGCGCAGGAGAATGTCCGGTCTAGTTTTAGACCACAACACTGAACCTTTACGTATTTTGTTTCTAAATCCTAAATAAATATAATCTGTGCGCCTGGTGTGAGATCGACGAATTCACTTGCGGTCAGGATATTTCCTACACCATCGACGTAATCTTCCTGCTTTAATCCATACAAATCGTTGGTCATCTTGCAGGGGTAAAGCTTGGCACCCCCGTCCATCAGCATCTGTAAATATTCAAGCACAGGGGGCACATCCAGCTTCTTCATCTTACTTTTCATCAATGCGGTTGCAAAGGGAGTCATCCCGGGGATGATGCCCATGAACTGCGGGATGCCGATGTTTCCGGGCACGCCCATCATGCTCATCTTCATGCTGGTATTTCCCACCGGCGCGATCTCCAGGTGGTCCACGCGATCCTTGCGGATCAAATCCATGCCCCAGAAGGTGAAGAAGATAGACACATCAATACCGTTGCCCAGGGCTGCCCAACCCATGATCAGCGCTGGGTAGGCCATGTCCAGGTCACCCTTCGAGCAGATGAATGCCATGTGGCGGTTCTTGTTTTCAGTCATGATTTTTTCTCCATTAAGTATATTATTCGGTTTTAGGATGGGGTTTCCAATTCTTATTAGGGTACGAAATTGCACATCAGAAGGGTGTTATTTTCCTTGATGATGATCTTAACCCTACAGGAAGCATTTACACACAGCCTTCAGGCTTGCCCAATCCACCAATCCGGGCAACCTTCTTGGCAGGTCCCTTGGGGAACAGGGCAAACAGCTCTTTGGTCGTTACACCAGCATGGGTCGTAATGGTGCGCAGGGTGGGGGAAGCGCCACCATTCTCTGCCGCTTTTTGCCGGGCAAAATCGATGACCTTCCAATGTGCTGGAGTCAGCTCTGCCAGACCTTCTTCTTTCGCCAGCTCAATCCCAATATCCTTGGTCCATTCTGCTGGATTGGTCATGAAACCTTCTTCGTTCACTTCCACGTTCTTGCCTGCAATCAATCTTGTTGCCATTCCATTTCTCCTTGTAATAAAATACTTGATTCAAGTTTCTTAATAACTTAGTTGATAATTCTGTTCAGGCCTGGCTTATTTGGCTGCCTGGGAGCCAACCACCTGCAGGATACGCAGGGTAAGTACAAATCCACGCCGGACGGCGGGGTCACGAAATTGCTTCAATAATCCCATGTACGATGCATCCATCGGTTTTTCTATCTCTTGCTTGACATCCACCAGGGTGTGGTTGGCAAAGCCTCCAATTTGAATAAGCTCATCTTCGCTCAAAGATGCAACGATGTTATCCATTAGTTTGATCCCTCCTCGAGCAAAGTTGAAATAGCCCTTGGCTTCCAACTCGGCCATCATGTCAACCGCTTTCCCAAAAGCATCATCTGCCAGTGGTCCGACCGTTTTTATCAGGTCTTCTAAGCTCTCAAGCTGATCTAGCATCCTGTCAATCGTCCGTCCATTACGCAGCAAGCGCTTAAACAAACGCAGCAGATCATCCAGGTCGATATATTCCTGCACTTCTTCCAACTGTTCGACAGCCAGGCTGAGTGCCTGGTTTGCCAGGGGGGTGATATCACGTACTAGTTCAGCACGTTCCATTCGTTGGCGTTCGGCAATTTTTGCTTGCTCATTCAGGTAAGTTACCTGTGTCGTCAGCAGGTCAATCTTTTGGTTTAGCTCTTGTAGAGAAGCTTCCATGGCATTCTCCTTAATTGTTCCACTTGCCAGCCATGCTCATCAGTGCCGGAAGAGGTAATTCCTGGCCTTTAAGCAGCAGATTCCAATACATCCAACGAAACATCATCTTGCCCCAGTGGTTCATCTCCGATTCTTGTAACAACGCAAAGGGTCCAATCCCGGGTAGAGGGTAACGTCCCGGCAGTGGTTCAACCTCGTAGTTGAAGTCGATCAGCAAACCTTTGCCGAACCCTGATTCGATGAAGCAGTTTGCATGCCCATCGAATGTCGGTAGCATTTCCAGGCCATCGATGTAGCGCAGGAAGTTTTCAGCAAAGCAATCCGTGGAAAAATGCGCCACCGATCCGGCTTTAGAGGTGGGAATATTGGCTGCATCCCCGATAACGAAAACGTTGGCATATTTGGGATGCAGGAAGGTGTGCTTATCCACCGGGATGAAATTCAGCTCGTCACCGAGGCCTGACCGGGCGATGACTTCATCTCCCATGTTCAATGGAATGCTGACCAGCAGGTCATATTCGAGTTCCTGCTCGTCATAGGAAACGATCTTCTTGGCATCCGGGTCGACGTGTTCGACCATAAAATCAGGTACCACTTTGATGCCTTTCTGATCCAGGATATCACCCAGGTAGCGGGATGCCACCGGCTTGGTGAAAGCACCCGAGAGGGGGGTGGCATAGGTGATTTCAACTTTCTCACGTAAGCCATGTTCCTGGAAGAACCAGTCTGCCAGCATGACGAACTCTAGCGGCGCAACTGGGCATTTGATCGGGGTTTCAACTACATTAACCACCATTCGTCCACCCTGCCAGTTACGCAGGTATTTTGCCAGGGCAGCGGTCCCATCAATCGTGTAAAACTCGTGGATAGATTTACGCCATTCGTGTTCCATCAAGCCAGGAGTCTGCTCCGGGTGTATCTGGCATCCGGTTGTGATCACCAGGAAGTCATAATTCAATAGCTTTCCACCTTTTTCCAACTTCACCTGGTTATGCTCCGGATCAATGTGCTCAATCGGTGACATGATCAGCTCAGCCTCGTTGGGGATGAAGTCGCGCTTGGGTTTAACCACATCGTTTTTGCTATATATGCCAAATGGGATGAACAGGAAGCCCGGTTGGTAGTAATGGGTTTCATTTTGATCAACCAGGGTAATCTGCCATTCATCACGATCCAGCGAGCGCACCATACGGTTGGCAACCATTGTTCCAGCTGAACCAGCACCAAGGATGAGTAATTTTTTCATAAGATATTCCTTCTTTGAATATGAATTAGATGATTATGGATACGAATGTATCCGCCAGGGCAGCCTGGTTCTTCAGCTTACTGGCCAACATAGCGCGCAATAAATCGAGCGCCTGGATCAGGCGTTCGTCTGATAAACTGTATTCCACCGTGGCACCGATGCGGATGCTAGTGACCATTCCACGCTCACGTAAGACCTTCAGGTGGCGTGAGACCATTGGCTGGCTGAGGTCAAGCACCTCAACGAGCTCATTTACACTGCGCGGTTTCTCATGCAGGGCATACAGGATCAGGATTCTTTTTGGATCTGCCAATCCGGCGCAGATTTCGGCATGCAATTGGTTAACTTCTTGTTCTAAGGCGTGCGGCATATACTCTCCAGTCATATATACGAATATTCGTATATATATGTGATTGTATTCATATGACGGTAAGTGCATAGTGACAGAAATCACATATATATTGTGATTATGTAATGGAGAAATTGCTTAGACGTTGGAAGGTTTTAACGTATGAAAGTTGGAATGTTTGAGGTTTGGAACATGTTATTAATGAAAATGTGAACGTGTAAAGTTTAAATGTGCAAATGCATTACTTCAGAGGGTAGTGGAAAACTCCTGGTTTTTCGTAATCTTCGAATCCCGATAAAACGATGAGGGCATTAGTGACTGTATTTCCAGGATTGCGCCAGCGATGAGAGAGCCTGGCCGCAAATAGCAGACTGTCACCTGCATCCAGGTTATACAATTTACCTTCCACCTCATATTCGAGCTTACCGCGCAGGCACATCACAAACTCGTGCCCGGTGTGCATGATTTTCTCCTTACCACTCTCCGCGCCACTTTCCAAGGTTAGCATGAAGGGTTGCATTCTACCAACAAACGCTTCTCCACCTAGTCCTTCCCAGAGACCGAGAGGAAATGGCACATGTGTCCGATCTGAAACGGAGCGATAGACAATTGCCTCCTGGTTTTGATCCTGGCGAAACAACGCTGTAATTGGGACGTTAAGTGCATCGGTCAAACGATAAAGCGTGCTGACAGATGGGGAGGTCCGACCACGCTCGATCATGCTCAATGCATTGGCTGATAAACCACTCAACCGGCTAAGCTCGCGGATCGAGATTCCCCGCTCTTCCCGTAATTGCCTGAGCAGCTGACCGACGTATACTGATGGTGCTTCTCGATCAAACAAAGTGATTCTTTCTCCTGGAGTGTCCAGTATAGTTGTGCACGCGCCTTCGTTAATGTGACAGTATCACAAAATATAAGTGACAAATAATACTGTTTATGGTATGGAATGTTCGATAATATACCATAAATTAGTATATTCGTATACGCATATATTGGAATAAATAATGATGACCAACCTTCAGTTGACTCAGGAAGTCTCCCGACTCCATGCAGATATTTGCTCTGCCCTGGCAGATCCTAAACGCATTTTATTGATCTATGCTTTGGCTGAAAAACCTCGTTCAGTCAATGACCTGGCGCAAGAATTGGATATCAGCCAGCCAGCCACTTCCCGTAATTTAAAAGTATTGCGCGATCGGGGACTGGTTTTTTCAGTACGCCAGGGGACGACTTTGGAATATCGCCTTACGGATACGCGTCTGGTGGAAGCTTTAAACATGCTGCGTGAAGTGCTGCGTGATCGGCTTAATTATAGTGCCAACCTCATGGAGAGTGCAGATGAGGTCGATAAAGTTGCCGGTACGGCTTAACTACCTGGTTTTTCTGCCATAATTCACCCATTTTTATCCGGTGAATTATTTTTATATTGAGGAGGACTTTATGCAATACCTGAGGAACCGTTATCTTATTCCCATCTTCCTTGGCGCCATCCTGATCGCTGGCTTCTTCCTGCTCCTGCCAGCCACAGAGACGAGCGCGCAATGTGGGTCGCAAGCCTCATCCTGTAAAGATTGCCATGAGACTCAAGGTGAAGACCCCGTTAATAATGATGGCACGGCCTGGCATACCCAACATGCGCAGATCGATGCCTGCGTCAGCTGCCATGCAGGCAACCCCCAAAGCACCGACAAGAACCAATCACACACCGGTATGGTGGCCTGGGAGTCAGATGTCAAGGCTGGATGTGCCATGTGCCACCCCGATGATTACATGCAACTTGCCCAGGAATATGCCACTACGCTGGGCGTCACCCTGGGAGAAGGGGGTGCCGTGCCCCCCGTTGAACCTCCCCCCGACACCCCGGCAACCACAACGGAAGAGACTGCTCCTCCAGAAGGAGAGATCGTTGTTGTCCAGCCAGGTACGGTCGATTACGTGCAGCAGTACAATGAAACCGTGCTGGGTGAAGTATCGATCAACTGGGGGAATGTGATCCTGGTGGTATTGATCCTGTTTATTTTATTCGCAGGGGGAGCGTTTGTTTACTGGAACGAACGGCGCCGCAAGGGTTTGAAAGGTTTTTACACGAAAAAAGCTGTCCAGCCGGTCGAAGGAGCTGTGCCAGTGGTGGAAGGCTATTCCAGTGACCTGACAGAACTTCTACCACTCATTGCCAGATTGAACCCGGTGGGGCTGCATGCACTCAAACGCCTCCTGGCGAACCCCGATCAGGCTAACGAGATGCTACATGCCCTGTCGCACCTTGACCCTGAGCTTGTGCGCCGCATTCAGTCACTGGACAAAGACACGCGTGCCCTGCTGATGGCTCTGGCAGGAAGCTGACCTGACGCATCTCATACATCAACGAATTGGAGGAATTATGAACCGGATCAAATCATTTATATCCAACGAGAGCTGGTCACCCTACATTGCGGGCATCCTGCTGGGTATCGTTGGACTGCTGGCAGTCTTGCTTACCAACACATTACTAGGCGCTTCAGGTGCATTCGAAAGCATCGCAGGGTTGATTGGTAAGAAAATCGCCCCTAGTGTGTTCAGCAACATCTATTGGGGAGTAGAGGGAGGTCGGGCGTTGCCAGTCATACGACCTGAGATCACCTGGTCGGTGATCCTACTGGTGGGTATTTTTTTTGGTGGCACTCTGGCTGCTCTCTCCAGCCGAACGTTCAAATTTCGCTTTAACGATGATGCCCAATGGAAGCGCATCTTTGGTCCACAGCCCTGGAAGCGTTGGGTACTTGGTTTCAGCGGCGCTGTCATCGTCGCGTACGGGTCAGGTATCGCCGGTGGCTGTACCAGTGGTTTGGCCATATCTGGAGGCATGTTGTTTGTGCCAGCTGCTTTCTTATTTATGGCAGGATTTATGGTCTCAGGCATTATCACTGCTTTGATTGTCTACGGCAGGAGGTATTAATACATGTCTACCTTTATCATAGCTATCGTCTTAGGCATCGGTTTTGGATTTTCACTCAACAAAGCTGGTTTAACTAAATATTATAAGATTGCCAACCAGTTCCGTTTCACCGACATGACAATCCTCAAGTATATGATAACCGCAATTGCCGTGGCAATGACGGGGTTGTACATCCTCCGCGGGCTAGGTTGGGTCACCTTCCCCACCGTACCTGCCACCTATATCATGGGCAATCTGATTGGCGGGTTGATCTTTGGGGTGGGGATGGCGCTCGCTGGTTACTGACCAGGCACCTGCGCTGCCGGGAGCGGCGAAGGCAAATTGGATTATATTGGTCCTGGGCTGTTGGGATTTCTAGCTGGTGCTGTTCTTTATGGTCTGACCTACCCACAGGTTTTCCCGCTGATTTCCAAGGTCGCAAACCTTGGCAATGTCGTTCTTCCTGATTTGTTGAATCTGAATCCCTATCTAACGGTTATATTCTTTGACCTGATCGTCTTATTCCTTTTCTACCTGATTGAGCGCGCAGGATTACAGCGCAAGGATAAGCTTGAATAATACACATATATCTGCGGTTCATACGAGTTATTAGCGCAGGTTGAAAGGCTAATTATGCCGAAAACTGAGATCTCACGACGTGATTTTCTAAAGTTGGGCAGTGCTGCTGCTTCAGCAATTGCAGTTGGGCAGTTCATCCCCCCACCTGTTGCTAGAGCAGCGCGCCAGGCAGGCTCGCTGGATGACAATGGCAGCGGTTACATATACACCCTTTGCGAGATGTGTGTCTGGCGCTGTGGGTTACGTGCTAAGGTGGATAAAGGGCGGGTGGTGAAGCTGGAGGGCAATCCGGAACACCCCCATTCGCACGGAAAGCTGTGCGCCAGGGGTCAATCGGGGCTGATGAATACCTATGACCCCGACCGGGTGCTTACCCCGCTCATCCGCGTGGGGAAGCGCGGTGAGGGTAAATTCCGCCAGGCTTCGTGGGATGAAGCCTTAGATGTGGTGGCGGAGAACATGCTGAAGATCAAGGATACCTATGGACCTGAAGCGATGGTCTTCTCTTCCACCCATAATCTCTCACAGCCTTTATTCGAGAACCTGCTGTATGGATTTGGCTCGCCCAACTATGGCACCCAGCGCAGCCTGTGCTTCAACGCCATGGTTACTGCATTCCTGTTGACTTATGGAATCGAAGAACCAGCACGAAATTATGAAAATGTCCAGTATATCTTGTTAGTGGGTCGAAATCTCACCGAGGCAATCTCGACATCCGAGACCACAGAGATGATCAATGCCATGGCACGTGGGGCAAAATTAACCTATCTCGACCCGCGCTTCACCAAGACGGCTTCCAAAGCCACCGAATGGATGCCAGTTCGACCTGGTACCGATCTAGCTTTTCTACTGGCAATGATCAACGTTATTGCAATTGAAGAATTAGGAAACTGTGAATTTGTCAAAGAATTCACCATCGGCTGTGATCTATTACCCACCCACACAGCTGAATACACACCAGAATGGGCAGAAGGTAAGTGTGGCATTCCAGCTGAAACCATTCGACGCATCGCGCGTGAATTTGCAGCAGCCAAACCAAATGCGCTGGCGCATCCCGGATGGCGTACATCCAATTTCATC
>Ga0209253_10002788_pt1 | contig 15456 bp, 18 predicted proteins | sample FrelakmetBRP12BR_FD_187145 | JGI IMG/M metagenome (GOLD analysis project Ga0209253, IMG submission 187145) | Freshwater lake sediment microbial communities from the University of Notre Dame, USA, for methane emissions studies - BRP12 BR (SPAdes)... | ecosystem: Environmental > Aquatic >...
CGCAAACGGCCGCGACTTTCCCCACCGCGCTCCCCTTTGCCCACAAGCTCCACAGGCCCCATCAGTTTTGATATGCAACTCGCAAGTCAAGACCGATCGCTCAGACTCATACCTCAATTGGAATTGACTGGACCCCCCTCCCGCGATATTCCCCCTCAATGACCGTCGCCTACGTTCACAGTCCCGCGAGTGCCCCGGCGCCCCATCGGTTCACTCACCCGGCAAAGGTCGTCCTCGGGATCGAGACCTCTTGTGACGAAACCGGTGTCGCGCTCTTTGATTCCCGCCGTGGACTGTTGGGGCACCAGTTGTTTTCGCAGGCCGAACTGCATTCGGCCTATGGGGGGGTCGTCCCGGAGCTTGCCTCCCGCGACCATGTCCGCCGGCTCCTGCCATTGCTCCGGGATCTCTTGCAGCGTGCGGCGTTCCCGATTTCCGAGGTGGGAGCGATTGCCTACACCCAGGGACCTGGCCTCGCCGGGGCGCTTCTCGTGGGCGCTGGCACGGCCACCGCCCTTGCCTATGCCCTGCGCGTCCCTGTGGTTCCTGTTCACCACCTCGAGGGCCATCTGCTCTCACCCCTGCTCAACGACCCGGCCCCTTCGTTTCCCTTTGTCTGCCTGCTCGTCTCGGGGGGGCACACCCAACTGGTAGAGGTGCGCGGCGTCGGCCGGTACCGTCTCCTCGGCGAGACCCTTGACGACGCGGCCGGGGAAGCGTTCGACAAGACCGCGCAGCTGCTGGGCCTCGGCTATCCGGGCGGACCCGCTCTCGCCCGCGTTGCGGGGCGCGGCGATCCCAGCCGGTTCGCGCTGCCGCGCCCCATGATTGCGAGCGCCGATCTCGACTTCAGTTTCAGCGGACTGAAGACCGCCGTGCTGACTCTCGCTAGGCAACTGGAACTGGACGAGGCGACGAGCGCGGACGTCGCCGCGAGCGTTCAGGCCGCGATCGTCGAGGTACTGGCGGCGAAGTCGCGGGCGGCACTGGAGTGGACCGGGCTGCGGCAGCTCGTCGTTGCGGGGGGAGTCGGTGCCAACGAGGCGCTAAGAGCGCGCCTCGATGCGCTCGCCGCGGACCGCGGATTCCGCGTGTTTTACCCACGCCTGGAGTTCTGCACCGACAACGGGGCCATGATCGCGCTCGCCGGAGCCTTGCGCCTTTACGGGGTCCCGCGCGAAACCCTGGGCTTCGAGGTTCGTCCGCGGTGGGATCTGCAAACGCTTGAGGAAACCGTCAGCGCCGGAACTTGACTAGACAACCTTTCCTTCGGTGCCGGAAAGCAGCTTGCGGATGTTCGCACGGTGCCGCCAGACCAGGAGCACCACCATGACTAGAATGACCTTCGTATAGAGTACGCTGCCGAGGAAATGCCACGCAGCAAGCGCGGCCGCGACTGCCGCCGACAGGGCACCGAGCGAGGAGATCCGGGTGAACGCAAACACAGCGGCCCACGTTACCATTGCCGTCAATCCGACCGGCACACTGAACGCGAACAGAATGCCTCCGGCGGTCGCGACCCCCTTGCCTCCCTGAAAGTGGAAGAAAACAGGATAGAGGTGACCGAGGAATGCTGCGAGGCCCGCCAACGGCACCGCGGCCGCCTCGCCGCCAAAGTGCGAAGTCGCGAGCTTCGCCAGCCAAACCGCGACGACGCCCTTCAGCACGTCCCCCGCGAGGGTGATCGCCGCTGCTGCCTTGCTGCCCGAGCGCAATACATTGGTCGCCCCCGGATTGCCGGAGCCGTAGCTGCGCGGATCGGGCAAACCAGACATCGCACTGACGATCACGGCAAAGGATGCCGAACCGATCAGGTACGCGATCACCACGACAATCACGCTGGCCAGCAAGATGCTCCCGCAGCAGGCTGTAAGGGGCCGAACATGCGATGCCCGTCCGCTCTTGTTTACAATCGTGCTTCAATTCTACGGCATGGCGCCATGGACATCATCTTCATCCAGGACTTCCGGGTCGAAACCTTGATCGGCATCTACGAGTGGGAGCGCCGCGTTCCGCAGACGATCCAGATCGACATCGAGATCGGCAATCCAGGCAGCCGCGCCTCCAGCACCGACGACATCCATGACACGATTGACTATGGAGCCGTTGTGAACCGCATCGAGGAGGCATTGAAGGAGCAGCACTTCCTGTTGCTCGAACGTCTCGCCGAACACATTGCGGGAATTATCATGGATGAGTTCAAATCGCCGTGGGTCAGGGTAAGCGTCGCGAAGCTGCAACTGCTTCGCGGGGTGAAGCGCCTCGGCGTAACCATCGAACGCGGCTCACGCAACTGAATCGCGCGCCGCAAGACGATCAGCCGCGGGGGTGGTGCTTAGCGTGCAACTGCTTGAGCCGCTCGCGAGCAACGTGGGTATAGATCTGCGTCGTCGAGATATCTGCGTGCCCGAGCAGCAGCTGCACGACCCGCAGGTCCGCACCGTGATTCAGCAGATGGGTTGCGAACGCGTGACGCAGTGTATGCGGGGAGATCGCGGTCGTGATTCCCGCCTGCCGGGCAGAGCGCTTGACAAGGTGCCAGAACATCTGCCGTGTCATCGTCCCGCCGCGTCCCGTAACGAACAATGCGTCGCTCGCGCGGCCTGCGAGCAGTGCCGGCCTCGCCTCGCCCAAGTAACGCTGGATCCACGCCAGCGCTTCCTCTCCCAGCGGGACCAAGCGTTCTTTCGAACCCTTGCCCATCACGCGCACGACGCCCATATCGTGGTTCACCTGGATGAGTCTCAGTCCAACCAGTTCCGATACCCGCAAGCCGCTCGCATACAGCGTCTCCAGCATCGTGCGGTCGCGCAGACCGAGTGCCGTGTCGGTATTCGGAGCCGCCAGCAGACGCTCGACATCATCCTCCGTCAGGGCTCTGGGAAGACTCCGCGGAAGCTTGGGCGCTTCGATGCGCAGCGTGGGGTCGGACGGTACCCGTTTCTCGCGCAGCAGGTAGCCATAGAGCCGCTTTAGGCTCGACAGCAGGCGGCTCGTCGTCCGCGGCTTGGCTTTCTGTTTGAACTTGTGGGCAAGATATTCGAGGAGATCGCCGCGTTCGGCCGCTTGGAGCGACCGTCCGTGGTGCCGTTCGAGCCAGTCGCCGAACTGACGCAGGTCGGTGCGATAGCTCTGGAGCGTGCTGCGCGACAGTCCGTCTTCGAGCCAGAGCGCGTCGCAAAACCAATCCAGCAGATCGTCGTTGGCGCCCATCGGCAGGGTGGATGGCTACGAGCGAAGTCCGGGCGGCGAGAGGATCCGCGCGGCGTCACGTCTCGAAGAAGATCCGGCCCGAATCGACAAGCGACTTGAATTCAAGGGCGTTCCCGAAGGGATCGAGGACGTACTCAGAACGGACTGGATTTCGAGATGAAAGGCCAGCCGAGACCGGCCCTCTTCGTTCTCGAAGCGAACGCTACTCAGCGGGCGCCTGCTTGCCCCCCGCGACGATCTTCTCGCGGATGCGCGCAGACTTCCCGGACCTGGCGCGCAGGTAGTAAAGTTTGGCGCGCCGGACGTCGCCGCGGCGCTTCACTTCTACGCTTGCGATGAGCGGTGAATAGAGCTGGAAGGTTCGCTCCACGCCTTCGCCCGATGAAATCTTGCGAACCGTGAATGACGAGTTCAAGCCCCGGTTGCGGCGCGCGATCACCACCCCCTCGTAGCCCTGGACACGCTTGCGCTCGCCCTCGACGACGTTCACGCTCACAACGACCGTGTCGCCCGGCGCGAAGTCGGGAAGGGACTTGCCGAGTCGATTCAACTCTTCCTGCTCAAGCTGCCTAATGATGTTCATCGTTTGCTCCTGACTCCGCCAGTTCGTTCAAGAACTCGTCCAGCAATGTCCGCTCCTCGGCGCTCATTCCTCGCCTGGCGAGCAGGTCCGCACGCCGCAGATGGGTACGACCTAGGGCCTGCTTAAGCCGCCAGCGCCGGATTTCGGCATGGTGACCCGACATCAGGACCGGTGGCACCAGCTCCTGTTCGTAGAGCGCCGGTCTCGTGTAGTGGGGACAGTCGAGCAGTTCATCCACGAAGGAGTCCTCCTGCAACGAGTCCGCGTCGCCCAGCGCGCCCGGAAGCTGGCGTACCAGGCAGTCGATTACCACCATCGCCGGAAGCTCACCCCCGGTCAGGACATAGTCGCCAACGCTGATCTCTTCGTCCACAGCACGCTTGATGACGCGCTCGTCCACCCCCTCATAGCGCCCGGCGACCAAGATGAGGCCTGGCTGCTCTGCCAGGCGCATCACGGTGCGATGTGTCAGCAAAATACCCTGCGGGGATAGATAGATCACCCGCGAGGCCGGGACGCCGCATTCCTGTTGCCTCTCCCGCGCAGCTTGGATCGCACGCTCGAGCGGCAAGGCCAGCATTACCATCCCCGGACCACCGCCGAAGGGCCGGTCGTCCACGGTCCGGTGCACGTCGGAGGCGAAGTCGCGGGGGTTCCACGCAGACAGATCCCAGAGTCCGCGCTCACGGGCGCGGCCTGTGACCCCGAATGCTGTAACCGCTTCGAACATCTCCGGAAAGATGCTCACCACATCCACGTGGAGCACCCGCTTCACCCCGCTGACGACGCCTCAATAATCCGATCCCCAGTCCACTGTCACGCGGCCCCCCGCGGTATCGACCTCCACGATCACAGGCTTGACGAAGGGAATCAACCGCTCCCGATTTCCGCGCACCACCAGCACGTCGTTGGAGCCCGTCGCGATGATGGCGGTAACGTTCCCCAGGGCTTCCCCCTCGATGTTCTGAACTGCGAGGCCGATCAGGTCCGCCCAGTAAAATTCGTCCGCCCCCGTTTCCGGGAGGGCTTCGCGCGGCACGGCTATGTCGAGCCTCGCCAGTCCAGCTGCTGCGTCACGGTCGTCACAGCCTTCGAGCTTCGCCGCAAAGCCCTGGCCCTGGCGCACCACGCGCTCCAGTTTCCACTGCACCCAGCCGTCGCGACCACCCAGCCACCAGAGTGGGTACCTCGCGAGGCCGTCGCTCGCCTCGGTGTACGTCCGAACTCGGATCCAGCCCCGAACGCCATATGGGGCAGTTACTTGCCCCATCACCACCATTGCATCAGACCTTGGCGGTCTCACCGAACTGCTTGACGAGACGCTGCACCGTATCCGAGGGCTTCGCCCCCTTTCCCTTCCAGAATTCGAGACGCTCCATGTCAATGCGCAGGGCCTCCCCACCTGCGGGAGCCTTGGGGTCGTAGAAGCCTACGCGCTCGACAAAGCGGCCGTCCCGAGGATTGCGGGAGTCCGCCACGACGACATTGAAGAATGGACGCTTCTTGGCTCCACCTCGAGCAAGCCTAATTACAACCATGTCGGCAACATCCCCACGCTGAAAAGCTTGAAAGTATATTCGCGAACGACCGATGCTGACAACCAGCCATCCTCTGGCTCTGGCATTGAGGTCTGCATGGCATGCATTCCTTTCGCTACCATGTCGACATCACGACCGGAGGTAACGATGGCCACAGACGAACTGCAGGCAGGACTGAACGGCGAGGCGGAGCTTATCGTGGGGGAAGAGCACACCGCGCTGCGGGTGGGCAGCGGACGGGTGAGGGTTCTGGCGACACCGCTCATGATCGCGCTCATGGAACGTGCGGCCGTCGCCGCCGTCGAAGACGCGCTCGCCCCCGGCCAGCAGAGCGTCGGCACGCACCTCGACGTTCGGCACCTGGCGGCAACACCCGTCGGCATGAAAGTGCGGGCCACCGCGGAACTCGTGCAGGTGGAGGGACGACTCCTCACGTTTCGCATCGCCGCCGTGGACGAGAAAGAGCCGATCGGGGAGGGCACTCACGTGCGCGCGCTGGTCGACGCCGAGCGGTTCGACGCCGCGCATGCAGGCGAAGCTCGAGCAGGCGGGGCCGAGCTCCTAGCGGGCCTCGGGTCGCCGCGGGCGCTAGCGGTGAAAAAAGAGCTGGTAGAGCGTGAGCAGGATTTCGACCACGATCAGAGAGACGATGTACCACTCGACCCGCAGCGAATGGCGGTTGCTCAGCATCTCGAGCAGGGTCTGAACGGTGCTTGAAATAAGGTTGAGCTTGCGCTCCAGCGCTGCATTGCGCTCGATGATCTCGTACTCGTCTTCGAGTCTTCCAAAGAGTCCTTCCAGACTGGGATGGTCCCACAGGAGCTCGGGCTTGTCGGTGATCGCCGCGCGGCCAACCATGCGCTGCGAGACGAGGAGCATGGCGCCGACTTTTCCCAGCAGCTCCCGGCTTTGCCCATGGATGCGACCTGACCGCTCGAGGTTGGCAGCCAACGGTTCGATGCGGTCGAACTCGCTCGCAACCCGCGATTCGTAGAGCGCGAGCAGCACACTCTTGCTCAGCACATCCGCGATGATTTGCAGACATTCCAGACTGAGCGCCTCGAGCACCACCACGCCCCCCTGTACGCCCTCTCGTGCTTCGGCTTCGACCCGCACGCGGACGTCTTCCGTCTCGGGGCTCGGGTAGGGAGTGGCCGCAAAGGCAGACAGCTGGCCCAGAAAGGCCGTTTCTTCGATCGCCGCTACGTCGAAAAACACAACCACGCCATAGCGAAAGAGCACCGCCACCCCGCCGCCCTTGACTTCCACCACGAGAGGATTGGTGGCCAGCGTCCGCGCTCCGTGCAAGATCTTGAGATCGATGCGCTCCGCGAACAGAACCGCTCGCGCGTCGAACACGGCGCGCTGGATGCCAAGAGATCTTCCGAGCTGATCGTTCATGAGGCAGACCGGGCCCCCTTCGCCTGCTCAAATTGTGGCCGCTATGACATCCGGGCGGGAAGCCAAACGATCTGCCATATCCATCGCGCTCCGCACGGCGGGCCTATCCGGCGCAGGACGCGCCGTTCTTAAAAGGGAATGTCGTCGTCGACGTCGTCGAAGGCGGTCCCCGACTTACGGGCCGGCGCGGCACGGGGTTCTGAGGCGGGCGCAGGCGGAGGCTCGCGGTCCATCGGTGCGTCGCCTCCACCTCCACGGGATCCCAGCATCTGCATACGATCCGCGACGATCTCGGTGGTGTACCGCTCCTGCCCTTCCTTGTCCGTCCATTTACGGGTCTGGAGGCGGCCTTCGATATAGATCTGCGAGCCCTTCCGGACGTACTGACCCGCAATCTCGGCCGTCTTGCCGAAGATCACGATGCGATGCCATTCGGTCCGCTCCTGCTTCTCGCCGTTCTTGTCCTTCCACTGGTCGGTCGTCGCGAGGCTCAAGTTGACAATGGCATCGCCGCTGGGCATATAGCGGGTTTCGGGATCCCGCCCGACGTTGCCGACTAGGATGACTTTGTTGACCGATGCCATGTGAATTCCCCCACTAATTCTCCGCCGAGAGCATGCGGACCACGCCCGCTTCGTCGAAACTGCGCGCGTCCACCTTGAGATACGCCACCCCTTCGCCCGATCTCACCCGCGCCTCGCGCACACCGGGCACGTCGGCGAGCCGGCGTGCCAGCCCGTCCGCCCGCGAGGGATCCATGCGTGGCAGGTTGAACGTGCGCGTTTTTAGCTGGGCGGGGTCCTGCATCCCGCTCGCCACGGCAACCCACGACAATGTCAGCAGCCCGCCGAACGCGAAGACGGCGACGCTGCCAAAGTGCTGCGAGACAAACCCGCCGATGGTGGCACCGAGGAAGGTGCCAAGAAACTGAACGCTCGAAAAGACGCCCAGGGCTGTCCCCTTGGCGTTTGCAGGCGCCGCCTTCGAGATGAGAGAAGGCAGGGTTGCCTCAAGCAGATTGAACCCGGTGAAGAAGACCAGAAGCGCGAACGAAATGCCCCAGAGCGACCCGATGCCGAAAGCAAGCAGCACCTGCGAGGCCAGCAACACGACGATCCCGCCAAGAAACACCGCCTTGCCGCGCCCTCGCCGCTCGCCGAAGATGACCACGGGCAACATCAGCCCGAAGCCCAGGCACACCGCTGGCAGATAGATCGTCCACGTCTGCGAGGCGCTCAATCCCGCGTCGACCAGTGCGGGTGGAATGACGACCCAGAGCGCCATGAGCGCGGCGTGTACGGCAAATATGCCGTAGTTGAGACGAGCCAGCTCAGAGTCCCGGAGCACCTCTCGGAACTTGGCCGGTTCAACGTCCCGGTCGTGCGAGAACTGTCCAGGCGCAGGGTCCGGCACCACGAACTTCGCGATGAGGATACCGCCGAGCGCGAGTACCCCCGTCACGGCGAAGATGCCTGGCACACCGATCCAACGGTCGAGCACGGGGCCGAGCACCATCGACACAGCGAACATGATGCCGATGGTCATGCCGATGACCGCCATCGACTTGGTGCGGTGTTCGTCGCGCGTGAGGTCCGCGGCGAGAGCGACCACCGCAGCCGAGATGGCGCCGGCACCCTGGATCACGCGCCCGAGTATGACGATCCAGATGTCGGTCGCGATCGCCGCGATAAAGCTTCCGACCGCGAGCAGAAGCAGACCGCCGTAGATGACGCGCTTGCGTCCGATGCGGTCGGACAGCCATCCGAAGGGGATCTGAAAGATCGCCTGGGTGAGACCATAGGCGCCAATCGCAAGGCCGACCAGGGTGAGGTCGGAACCCCCTGGCAGGTGCCGGGCGTAGATCGCGAACACGGGCAGGATGATGAACAGTCCAAGCAGGCGGAGCCCCGACAGCGAGGCCAGGCTGATGCTCGCGCGCCACTCGACACGGTTCATGCGGCTAATGGGCGACACGGGAGCGGGAACCGAAGAAAGGTCGAAAGGCTACGTTGGGAGAGGCACTCTAACCAGTTTATGGTAACAGGTTGCCTCCCCCCCGAGTAGGGCCGGGAGCTCGATCCCGAACTCAAGGATTAGCCGCCGCTCATCCATTGATATGGCATCCCAGCGTGGTGCGAAACAGCGCGTCGACAAGCCCCCGTACCGCCGATCGCTCGGTCTGCGGTTCGAAGAGCGGCGCGCGTGCGCGGCACTGGGCCGCCAGTGTCTGAAGCAGATCATCACCGTCAGCCCGGCTTTCGTGACAGCGCAGGATCAGCGCCGCGAGCGCCTCCGCATCGCCCCACCGGAAGTAACCGGCGTAGCCGGTACCCAGCATGCCGATGTTGCCGTCGATGCGCGAGGCGATAACCGGCGTACCGCTTGCCACGGCTTCCATGACGACATGCGCACCGCCCTCCATGCGGCTCGTATGGATCAGCACATGCGCGCGCTGGATGCGCCGCCGTACCGCTTCGTGCGGCAGGCCGCCAAGCCAGCGGTAGTTGGGTACGGCTGCCATCGTGGCGCGCGCAGCCGCGCCCAGCGCGGGATCGAGCGGCTCGCCGATGTGGTCAAGGTAGATGTCGTCTTGTGTGGCGAGCAGGCGCGCGGCGGCGAAGAGCGTCTCCGGAGACTTCTCTTCGCGCAGGTGGCCAACCATGACGGCGCGCAGGCGGCGCGTGGATTTCGGCAACGCTCGGCGGGTTGGGGTGGATTGAAAAATGACGTGGGCTTTGCTGCGCACCCCGACCGGCAACGCTCGCGGCGCTCGTTCCTGCAGCACCACCAGCGCCTGCGCAAGCGCCAGCGAACGCTGCGCGGCAGAGTCGGTCTGGATGTCCCGATACAAGTCGGTGCCAGTGAGTACCAGGCCCAGGCCGCGACCCGGATGCGCGGCGCTCCATGCCGCAATGGCGCCCGCCGAGCGCCGGGCGTGCAGCGCGATCATGACCGCGTCGCGATCGGCGCGAGCGTCCGGCCACTCCATCACGATCCGCGCGGAGACTGTCCCGGCCAGATGCTGCAGCCAGCGCCGCGCTGTCTGCCAGTTGCCGTTGTTGGCCGCGCGCAAGGCCGGGCTAACGATAACTACTTGAGGCATACTCTCGAGCTATGCATATCCGCGCCGCAGACGCCGCCCGCACCGGGGGGCGTGACATCCTTGCCGACGCCCTGCGCGACAGTCGTGCGCGCACGTTGTCGTTGCTCGACGCCTATGTGAACGCGCTCGGTCCCACCGTGCCGGTGCCGTACGCCGAGCAGCTCAATCCCCCGTTGTGGGAAGCTGGGCACGTCGGTTGGTTTCAGGACTACTGGATCGCACGCAACCGGGAGCGCGCGCTCGGGATCCACTGCAACCCTGACCACGAGCGACCGCAGGGTCGGCTGCCTCAGGCCGACGCCCTTTACAACTCGAGTCGCGTCGCCCACACGACGCGCTGGCATCTGCCGCTGCCCGATCTGGCGGCCACGCGCGCTTACCTGGAGGAAGGCTTGGCCGAGACCCTGGCGCTGCTCTCTGCCACCCCCGAGACCGACGCCGAGCTGTATTGCTTCCGCCTCGCGCTGTTCCACGAGGACATGCACACGGAAGCGGCGATCTACATGGCGCAGGCGCTCGACATTGCTGTTTCCGAAGGACTGCTCGGGCCGTCGCAGGCACCGACGCAGAGAAACGCGCTTGCCATCCCGGCGCAAACCTGGACGATGGGCTATGCCGGCAGCGGGTTCGCCTTCGACAACGAGTTCCCCACCCATAGCGTCGAGGTCGCATCCTTCGAGATCGATTTGAGCGTCGTGACGTGGAAGCGCTATCTCGCCTTCATCGAGGCGACCGGAGCCGGGCCGCCGCGCTACCTGCGCAGGCGCGACGGAATCTGGCAGCACCGGCTTTTCGGGCAGTGGCGGCCGCTCCCGCTCGATGCCGCGGCCACGCACGTCACTTGGTTTGAGGCCGACGCTTGGTGTCGCTGGGCGGGCCGCCGCCTGCCGACAGAAGCCGAGTGGGAGATCGCCGCGGCGACGCAACCCGACTTTCATTGGGGCGAGGTCTGGGAGTGGACCGCTAGCCGTTTCCAACCCTATGCGGGATTCGTCGCCCATCCATATGGGGACTACTCGGCGCCCTGGTTTGGCGCGCGCTACGTGCTGCGCGGAGCAAGCCGGGCGACTTCGCCGCGCGTGGCCCACCCACGCTACCGTAACTTCTTCACGCCGGAACGCAACGACATTCATAACGGGTTCCGTAGCTGCGCCCTGTGAGCGTGGGCGTCGCAGCTACGCAAACGCAGCAAAGACGGCAAACCAGTCGCGCGCGTCGGTCCAGTGCCGCAGCCGCGAGAAACCGGCGCGCTCGAGCAACGCCGCGAAGTCGTCGACGCGCCACTTGTAAGAGTTCTCCGTGTGCACGCGCTCGCCGGCGATGAATCGACGCTCGCCACCGGACCAGTGCACGACGGTCCCGCGCACGGCTTCCAGATGCATCTCGATGCGCGACTCGGGTGCATTGAAGAAGGCGACATGGCGCCAGTCACTGATGTCGAAGTCGGTACCCGCCAGACGATTCAGGTTCAGCAGCATGTTGCGGTTGAACGCTGCAGTCACGCCGAGGCGATCGTCGTACGCAGGCTCGAGAACGGATACCGACTTTACCAGATCGACACCGATCAAGAGCGCCCCGCCATGGCACTCGCCCTGTGCCTGCCGTAGAAAGGCAGCCGCCTCCTCGGGCGAGAAGTTGCCGATGCTGGAGCCAGGATAGAACAGCGTGCGCGGCCCGACGCCAACCTCCGGGGGCAGATGCAAATGCTGCGAAAAGTCGAGCCCGATGCCGAGCATGTCGATCGCCGGATACTTCTGCTGCAGGAAGGCGAGCGATTCGCGCAGATAGCTCGCGGAAATGTCGACCGCGACGTAGCGCCGCACCCGGAACGCGGAAAAGAGACGCGCCGCCTTCTCGCAGTTTCCGGCGCCCAGATCCACGAGGGTTGCCACGGGACCCAGCGTCCCCGCCATGTCCGGCAGCGCCTGGGCGAAAATCTGCGCTTCGGTGCGGGTCGGGTAATACTCGGGAAGGTTGGTGATGGCGGCAAAGAGGCGCGAGCCAAGCGCGTCGTACAGGTACTTGGGCGCTATCGCCGCCGTCGGTGCCATTAACCCGGTAAGCAACTCGGCCTGGATCGCCGCCGGATCGTCGTGCGCGATCCGCAGCAGTCGCGGCGTACGATCGACCATCAGGAAGTCTCCAGGGCGAACGCGGGCGCGCCGGACGGGCCGACCGCCGCTTCGCCTTCGCTGCGTGCGCAGGGCGACGGCCAGCCCAGGAGCTCGCTTGCGGCGTCGCAACACGCACGCAACTCGAGCATGTCGCGGCCACCCAGATGCAGGATGCCATAGCGGTAGTTGCCCAGCCACTTGAAGTCGCGGGCGATCTGGCCGGGCGTCTTGGGGAAGCGGAAGAGCATCGCGTCGGGAAACGCGCTCGCAAGCGCTCGTTGCTGCGCGGCAGTGGGCATCGCCGAGTACCCCGCAGGGTCGAACGTGCGATAGACGAAGCTCCCCGCCGCGCCGGCCGTCGGTCGTGCACGCGGCAGCGAAGCGGGGTCGCGGCCATGCGCGAGCTCCAATGCGACCCGATGCAGATCGATGCCATCGACCCGCAGGTACAGATCCGAGAACTGCGAGGCCATGCGCGGATTGAACTCGATGACGGTCAGGCGATCGTGCGCGACGTCAAAGAAGAACTCCATATTGAACATCCCATGCGTGAAGCCGACGGCCTTGAGGAATCGCCGTGCGATATCGAGCGCCCGCGCGCGCACGGCGGCCGCTAGCGTGCATGGATAAAGCCACCGCATGAAGGCTTGGGTGCCCGGATACATTACCGGTTCGACGATGCCGAGCGCACGCACGTCGCCGTCGAATACATAGCCATCGAGGTTGTACTGACGAGACGCGATCGGCTCCTCCAGCAACATGCGGTGGGCGCTTGCCGCCCCCGGCAGCCGCACGCGGACGATGCGCTCGAATGGCTCGACCAGATGGCGGATCACCCACAGCTCCCAACGGCTGAAACGCGTGAGCGCCGCCAGTTCGTCCCGATTGCGGACGATGCGCGCCAGCACCGAGAAGGCCGCCTTCACCGGCTTGACGAATAGCGGGTAGTCGACGCCGTCGGGCACCGGTTCGCCGTAGCGCCAGTCGAGCATCCCGAAATCGGCGTTGGCCTCCGGCGCCACCGACTGCAGCACCTGGCGCGCGAGCAGCTTGTGCTGGCAGGCGATCAGCGCCTCCACCGGGGTTCCCGGCCAGCCCATGCGCTCGGCAAGCAGCCCGGCGGCGAGCGCGCCGAACTGCTCGTGGTTGGAGATCACGGCCTGCCAGCGGTGGCGCCGCGCCTCGCGCGCCAGACGATCGACGAATCGCTGCAGATCGAAACTGGCGAGACGCACGTTGCTTGGGAACGCGAAGAGATCGAACCCAACGCTGTCGGTCCGGAACTGGCGAGCCCAGCGTCGGAAACCGAGCCGATCCCAGTCGTAATTGAAGAGCACCAGAGTGCGTGATGGCGGCATATTGATCGCTCGCTCAGCGGGTCAGACGCTGCCGGGTCCAGTAGCTCAGCCCATCCACCAGCCCGACCAGCAGCAGCATCGCGCCCAGCACTGTCGCCACCTGCTGGAAATGGAACAGACTCAGGTGGAAGTAAAGCAGTTGCCCCAGACCTCCGGCGCCGACCACGCCAAGCACGGCCGCTGCGCGGATGTTGTTCTCCCACCGGTACAGCGAGTAGCTCAGGAACTGCGGTAGCCTGGCGTACAGGAATGCCTTCGCGGCCGATGCGCCGTTGTCGCGCAGCGCCTGCGACGGTGCTGGCGGCAGATTCTCCAGGGCGTCCGCATACAAGCGGCCCAGTACTCCAGTGGTGTGCATGGCGAGCGCGAGCGTGCCTGGAAACGGTCCGAGGCCGGCTGCGATAACCAGCATCGCGGCCCAGACGAGCTCCGGGATCGAACGCAAAACGTTCAGCAGCAGCCGCGCCGCCTCGCGCAGGAGTGTGACGCGTCCGGCTGCCGTCCGCTGGCTCGCCGGCAGTGCGAGCACCAGGCCGAAGAGCGCGGCAAGCGCGGTGCCGACGAGCGACATCGCGAGCGTCTGGTAGGCCCCGATGCCGACTTTGCGCAGGAAGAGTCCCGACAGATCGGGTGGCAAGACGCCGCCGAGGAACTCCGCCATCTTGCGCGCCGCGTCGGGCGCGAAGAGGGCGACCCACTGCAGATTCAGCGAGACGAAGCTCGCGGCGACGAGTCCGGCAAGGCCTACGAGCAGCAGGCGCGTGCCGACCGTGGCGGGAGGAGGCGGGGGCAGTGGACGGGCGCTCATCTCCGCTTCAACCGAGGCGGCGCCGCAGGTAGCTCGAGTCGAGGTCGGCGCGAGACGAGGTCGGCGGCGAAGACGAGCAGCACGAACACGATGAGCATCGCGGCGGCGTGGTCCGTGACCGGGATGTACTCGACCTTGGTGCCGGTCTTGGTTTCGAGGTAGGCGGCGAGCTGGCCGAACTTGCATTGCAGCTCGGTGGGGGCTTCGTCGGGGATGGCCGAGATGCGAAGGATCTGCTGTGCGAGCGCGGCAGGGGGGGCTGCCGACGCGAAGAGGGAAACGGCCGTTGCCAGCGCGATCACGCCGAGCACACTTCTCGTGCGCGAACGGGACAGCAAGATCATGACGAGACCTCCAATCAGGTAGTCACGCAGCAGTTTGCCTGCCGCACGTTGAGAGAAATCGATCAGCCGAGGACGGTGATGCCGTCCCCTTCTTCGAGCTTGCCTATGACGGCGGCGCGGTCGAAGCCTTCCGCGTGGAAGACCTCCATCACGGCCTCGACGGCGTCCGGGGCGCAGGCGACAAGCAGTCCACCGGATGTTTGCGGATCGGTGAGCAGGGCCCTCTGCACGTTGGTCACGTCGTGCAGCGAGACGTCGCCGCCGTAGCCGGCCCAGTTGCGCCCCGACGCACCCGTGACGAACCCCTGCGCCGCGAGCGCTTCCACCCCGGGCAGGAGCGGCAGCCGCGCGAACTGGACGGTGGCGGCAAGCCCACTGCCGCGACAGATCTCGCGCAGGTGACCGAGGAGACCGAAGCCGGTCACGTCGGTCAGGGCGTGCACGGCGTCCATTGCGGACAGACGAGGCCCCGGCGTGTTCAATCGGGTGGTGCTCGCGATCATCTCCGCGTAGCCCGCCGCGTCCAGCGCGTCCTTCTTCAGTGCCGCCGAATACACGCCCACGCCTAGCGGCTTGCCGAGAATCAGCACGTCGCCCGCACGCCCGCCCGCATTCGTCTTGACTTTCGCGGGGTGCACGAGGCCGAGCGCGACCAGTCCGTAGATCGGCTCGACCGAGTCGATCGTGTGGCCGCCCGCTACCGGGATGCCGGCCGCCGTGCAGACCGACTCGCCGCCTTCGACGATGCGGCGGATGACCTCGATTGGCAACTGGTTGATCGGCATGCCGAGCAGTGCCAGCGCCATGATCGGCGTGCCACCCATGGCATAGACGTCGGAGATCGCGTTGGTGGCGGCGATGCGACCGAAGTCGAACGGATCGTCGACGATTGGCATGAAGAAGTCCGTGGTCGCAATGAGCGCCTGCTCGTCGTTGAGCCTGTAGACGGCAGCGTCGTCCGAGGTCTCGATGCCGACCAGCAGCTGCGGCGGGG
>Ga0209253_10002789_pt1 | contig 15455 bp, 12 predicted proteins | sample FrelakmetBRP12BR_FD_187145 | JGI IMG/M metagenome (GOLD analysis project Ga0209253, IMG submission 187145) | Freshwater lake sediment microbial communities from the University of Notre Dame, USA, for methane emissions studies - BRP12 BR (SPAdes)... | ecosystem: Environmental > Aquatic >...
TCGGGGATGCCGAAAAGGTGCTGGCCACGCTGCGGGACGCCTGGAAGGAGATGGAGCGGAACCAGGTCGCCGCGCAGGCGGCGCACCCGAGGCTGCCCGCAGGCGCCGGGATGGCCGTCCGGGTGTGACCGGCTGATCGGACTCCCCGTCTGGGCGGGAACCGGGTTTCCGCCCCCACCGTCCAGCGGTTCACGTCCATCGCACGCATCGCCCCGTAGGACATCTGGCTTCCGGTAAGGTCATTTATTTGACGTTCTGCTGCATTCCTTCCGTCGTACATCTGTAACATATTGATATAGAATGATTTTGTTTTTTTGGCTGGATTTGGCATGGAAATTGATTGTTCCATGTTGGAATTCAATTTTTTGAACGCGATGACGAGGTGAGGGCCGCCGTTGCGATGGAACTGATCCGGAGTCCCAAGGGACATCATTCGCTGCGCGTCACCTGCCCGGACGGCACCGCCAGGATGCTCCACAGCCTGTACGGCCCGGAAGAGGAGGCGACCGCGCTCGTCGACGCCTTCGATCCCGGCGGGGCGCGGTTCGTGGTGGTCCTCGGACTGGGCCTCGGTTTCCACGTGGCCGAGTTGTGCCGGAGATACCCGGCAACGGAGCTTATCGTCATCGAGGGGAAGGCGGAGATCCGCGACCTGTGCGGAAAGCACGGGAAAGCCGACCGGTTTTCCGAAAAGGTCCATCTCGTCGTAGGCTCCTCCCCCCTCGACGCGGTTTCGGAGATCTCGAGGCTCCATCTGAGGGCGGGCCTGCCTCCCCTCGCCGTCTTCCCGTTCGCCCCCGAAGTGGCTGCGTTCCCGGAATATTACGGGCCGATCCGCGGGGCTCTCGACCGGACGGTGTCCGTACGGCTCTGGGACCGCCTCCGGTATCCGAAATTCCGGGGGGAGGCGTTGACCGTCGCGCTCTTCGACTTCGGGTATTTCCTGACCGAAGAGATCGCGCGGGCCGCAAGGGCGCTCGGCCACTCCGTCGTGCGGGTTCCCGGGGAGAAGGGCGAGAGCCTCGGGGACATGCTCGGCCGCGCCATCGAGACCATCGCCGCGCACCGCCCCGACTTCTTCCTGACCGTCAACCACCTCGGGTTCGACGAGGACGGGGTCCTGGCGAACCTGTTCCGGTCGATCGAAATGCCGGCGGCGATCTGGTACGTGGACAGCCCGAACGTGGTCGTCAAGGCGTTCCCGAGGAACGCAACCCCGTACAGCGCCGTCTTCATCTGGGACGAGGGGTACCTCGGGGAGCTGAGGTCGCTCGGCTTCGAAAACGTCTCGTACCTTCCGCTGGCGGCGGACGAAACGGTCTTCCGGCGGAGAAGCCTTTCGCCGCAGGAAACCAGGAAGCTGGGAACGGCGGTCGGGTTCGTGGGGGATTCGATGGTGGTGCCCGCGCGGGACCACCTCCGGAAGGTGCCGGTGGAGCTCCACGCCGCCGTGGAGAGGGCGGCGCACCGGCTGCAGGGGACACGGGGCGTACCGATCGCGGAATCGGTCGGGGAATCGATGGAACCCGCCGAACGCGAGGCGTTCGAGACGCTGGCGGAGAAGGGGAAAAGCGACCTGGAGGCCGCCGTCCTCTGCCGCGCGACGCTCCTCTACAGGCTCTCCTGCCTGCGGGAGCTGTGGGAGTTCAACCCGTGCATCCGCGGGGACGACGGGTGGAAAGGGCTCGTGAGCGGGAATTTCCGGGTCGCCCCCCGCCTCAACTACTACAAGGAGCTGCCGCTCTTCTACAACGCCTGCCGGCTCAACTTCAACGCCACGAGCGTCCAGATGGGGAAGGCGGTCAACCAGCGGGTGTTCGACGTACCGGCGTGCGGCGCCTTCCTCCTCACCGACCACCAGGAGGCGATCGAAGCGCTTTTCGAGGTGGGAAAGGAAGTGGTGACGTACCGGGAGCGCGGCGAGATCGCCGAACTCTCGAGGTATTACCTGCGCGAGGACGACGCCCGGAAAGCCTTGGCCGAACGGGGCCGGCGGAGGGTTCTTTCGGAGCACACGTACCGGCACCGGATCGGGGGGATCGTCCGGTTCATGAGGACCGTGTACGGATGACGTCCCGGACGGACTCCGAGCAGTAACGCGCCGGCCCGCGCGGCTCCCGGGCTTCGCGCGGGACCGGAACACCGGATTCGGAGGATCAGCATGGGAACGAACGACCCGCGCCAGGCGGAGCTGCTCGAGAAGATCCGGCAGGGGATCGACAGCGCCCTCGGGATCACCGGGATGATCGGCGGGCGGTTCATCGCCTGCTCGAAGCAGTTGCGGGTGGAGCCGGGAACCGAGGCATTCACCCTCCTCTCGGGGGAGATCGCCAACCTCGGCGACCTGCTCGCCCTGGTCCAGGAAATCCGGAAAGGAGTCGGTTTCCTCGCGGACCGGACTGTCACGGCGGACGCCTTCGTTTCCTGGGAGAAATCCATCCCGCTGTTCCGGGAAATCATCGCGGCTCTCGAGGGAAAGGACTGGATCACGCTGGCCGACCTGATGCAGTACGAGCTCGCCCCGCTGCTGGAGGCCGGGGAAAAGGAGCTCGCCGGGGTCCGGGAGCTCCTCGCATGAGCGGGGGGCCGGATCGCATGCCCCGGCAGGACGCCGCACCCTTCGCGGTCTCCCGGGATTGCCCATCGCCAGGAGGGCCGGCAAGGAAGGAGCCCGCCGGGACGGGAAACCCGGAAGAGGCGTACCCGTTACTGGAGAGTCTCTTCCACTCCCTCCGTGCGAAGGACGTGTCGTCCGGCGCATCGTTGAAGCTCGGGGAACTCTGTTTCTCCCTCGGACTGTTCGAAGAGGCGCAATGCTTCTTCCGCAAGGCGGCGTCCGCGGACCCGCAGAGCCACGACGCGCTCAACAACCTCGGCGTCCTGCATTTCCAGCATGCGGAGTACCCGGAGGCGGAACGGTGTTTCCTGCAGGCGATCGGGCTGAGTCCGGGCGCGAAGGAACCCAGGAGCAATCTCGCGGCTCTGTACGCCCGCATGCCCTCGATGGCGCAGACAAGCGATCCGTCCCGTGCCGCCTGCCCGTGCTGCGGCGGCAATTTCCCTACCTTCATCCCGGGCGGGGTCCGTCTCCGGCCCCGGGCTCAATGCCCGCGGTGCGGATCCCTGGAACGGCACCGGTTGCTGTGGCTGTACCTTGCGGAACGGACGGATCTCTTCACCGCGCCGCTCAAGGTGTTGCATTTCGCCCCGGAACCGTTCTTCCAGGACGCCCTCCGGGCGTTGCCCGGCATCGACTACACGAGCGCCGACCTGTGCTCCCCGGCGGCGATGGTCAAGATGGACATCACGGACATCCGGTACGGCGACGATTCGTTCGACGCGATCCTGTGCAACCACGTCCTGGAGCACATCGTCGACGACCGGAAGGCCATGACGGAGCTGTACAGGGTCCTCCGGCCCGGCGGCTGGGCGGTTCTGCAGGTGCCCATCGACCCGGCCCGCGAGAAGACGTTCGAGGATCCCGCGGTGACTTCGCCCGAAGAGCGCGCGCATCTGTTCGGCCAATCGGATCACGTGAGATGGTACGGCCGCGATTACGGCGACCGGCTCCGCGGCGCCGGGTTCCACATCCGGGTCGACGACTTCGCCTGGACCTTGAGCGAGGACCGGGTACGCGAATGCGGGATCGTGCGGGAGGACATCTATCTCTGCTCGAAGCCGCGCCCGAATTCCGCCACGCGCCCGGAGATCCCGCCCGGAAGCTGGCCCGGCAGGAAAGACGCCCGCCTGTATCAGGACGTGGCGGTAATCCGGCCGGACTGAGGAGGCATATCGTGCGCATCCGCTTCACGCCCGAAACCGACGCCTACCAGGTCGTCCCGCGGGAAACCGTGCGGGCGCTGTCCGCCCCCGGCTGGCGGCTATCGGTCCTGCGCGGCGAGAGGGTCCGCTTCCTCGATCGGGAACGGCAATTCCTGGACGTCACGTTGCGGTCCCCCGACGGGAGGTGCGCCGTCATCCTGTTGATCGAGCTGGAGGACCGGGGCGGGCGGGAGCTCGGGTTCCCCGGGCGCCTGGCGGAAGCGGGGGAGGAAGCGACATCGGCCGTGGCCGCGCAAATCGAGGCCGCTCTGAGCGATCTCGAGAAGGCGGGCGGCGAATTGCCCCACAGGTTCCTCGTCGACGGGGGAAGGGCGGCCGATCCCGAGGGCGCGAGCGAGCGGATGGTTCCCGGGAGGTCGCCGTACGGGACGCTGGTCGCGCACCTCCAGCGGTATCGTTTCGCCGCTTCGGTCGCCGGGTGCCCGGAACGCGCACTCGACATCGGGTGCGGCGCGGGGTACGGGCTGGGTTTGCTGGGTGTCCGGGAAGGATTCGGGATCGACATCTCGGCCGAAGCCGTCGAACTCGCCCGGAGCATGTACGGGGGGATGACCTTTTTCCGCTCCGGCGTGGAGGGGGCCGACATCGGGACGCGGGTCGACCTGGTCACCGCGTTCGAGATCGTCGAGCATCTGCCGGACCACCACGCGCTGTTCGACTCGGTCGCGAGGAACCTGAAGGAGGACGGACGGTTCATCCTGTCCGTGCCCAACCCCCGCTACCACGGGACCGGCGCGAACCGGTTCCACGTGCGCGACATCACCGGCGGTCACCTGGAAGTCATGGCGAAGGACCGGTTCGGGGAGGTGTCCTTCCACCACCAGGCGCACGACGTGCACGGGGATCTCTCCGGCCGGTATCTCGTGCGGGAAGGGCTGGACCTGGAGGCGGAATTCTGGCTGGCGGTCGGGAAACGGGCCCGTCTCCCCCGGAGGACCCCGAAGGCGAGCATCGTGATCCCCGTGTACGACAAGGTCGAGTACACCGAGAAGGCGCTGCTCCGCATCGCGGAGAACACTTCCGAAACCGGATGTCCGTTCGAAGTCGTCGTGGTCGACAACGGCAGCACGGACGGCACGCGGGAACTCCTCTCCCAGGTCCGGGGCGACCTGACCGTCTGGGAAAACGGGGAAAACCTCGGCTTCGCCAAGGCGTGCAACCAGGGTGCGCTGCTCGCCCGTGGGGACGTGGTCGTATTCCTGAACAACGACACGGAGGTCCAGCCGGGGTGGCTCGACGCCCTGTCGAAGGAACTCGACGGCCACCCGGAGACCGGGATCGCCGGAGGCCGGCTCCTCTACCCGGACGGTACCATCCAGCACGCGGGCGTGGCCGTGGGGAGGGACCAGATCCCCTTCCACATCCACCGGGGGCTCCCCTCCGACCACCCCCTGGTGACGGAGAGGCGTTCCTTCCCGGTCGTCACCGCGGCGTGCGCAGCGGTCCGCCGGGAGGAGTTCTACCGGCTCGGGATGTTCGACGAGGAGTTCCGGAACGGGCACGAGGACATCGACCTCTGTCTCCGGTACCGGGAACAGGGGAAGGCGGCGGTCTACCGCCCCGACTGCGTCGTGATCCACCACGAAAGCGTGAGCGACGGCCGGATGGCCTCCCGGCCCCACAACCTCGAGCGCACGTTCCGGAAGTGGCGGCACCGGCTGGAGCAGGACGACTTCCGGTACGCGTTCCCCGAATCCGGACGGGCCTGCCCGGAACGGCCCCTCTCCTTCGCCCTCAAGATCGGGCCGCCGGATCGCACCCACGCGAACTGGGGGGACATCTACTTCGCCGAGTCGCTGGCGAAGGCGCTCTCCCGCAAGGGGCACATCTGCCGGATCCACTACCTGGACGAGTGGGGCAAGGACGACCTCGACATCGACGTGGTGATCCACCTCAAGGGGTTGTCGGAATACCGCCCGAAGCCGTACAACGTCAACATCCTGTGGATGCTGAACCACCCGACGCTCCACACCCGGGAGGAGCTCTCCCGGTACGACGCCGTCCTGGTGGCCTCGGTTCCCCACGCGACGCGCCTCCGGAAGGAGCTCCCCGTCCCCGTCTTCCCGCTCCTCCAGGCCACGGACCCGGAGCATTTCCGGCCACGCGCCGACACCCCGAAGGAGTTCGACCTCGTGTTCGTGGGGAACAACCAGGGCGCGGACCGCCTGTCCATGCGCCGGATCGTGGCCGACCTCCTTCCGACCGACCGCTCGCTCGCGGTCTGGGGGGCCGGGTGGGAAGGGAAACTCCCGGACGGCGTGCTGCAGGGGCCGTTCGTCGCCTGGGAGGACCTGCCCGGGGTGTACGCCAGGGGGCGGATCGTCCTCAACGACCACCAGCCGGAGATGCGGGAGCACGGCTTCGTCAACAACCGGACGTTCGACGCCGTCGCGTGCGGGGCCGTCCTGATCTCCGACACGGTGAGGGGGATGGACGACGTCCTGCCGGTCCTCCGCTACGCCCGCCGCAAGGAGCTGCGCCGCCTGGTGGACGACGTGCTGGACGGGAAGGGCGGGAAGCGGCCGGATCCGGGGACGCTGCGCCGGAAGGTGCTCGACTCCTTCACCTTCGACCGCCGGGCCGACGAGATCCTCGACGTCGTCTCCGGGCTCGGAACCGCCCGGGCCCGCCGGGAAGCGGCCCGTATCGCTGTGCCCCGCCCGGACGCCGAGAGACCGCTGGTATCCGTCCTGATGAGCACGCACGACCGGAGGAACTACCTCCCGGCGGCCATGGCGTCCGTCCGGGGCCAGAGCTACGCGAACTGGGAACTGGTGCTGGTCAACGACGGCGGGAAGAAGGTCGACGACCTGGTCGCGCGCGCGGGCGACGGCCGGATCCGACTGATCGACCTGCCGGAACACCGGGGCAAAGGGTACGCGATCAACCGGGCATTCGAGGCGTCGCGGGGGGAATTCATCGCGCACCTGGACGACGACGACATCTGGTATCCGGACCACCTCGAGCGGCTGATGCTGCCGCTATCCACGATCCCCGGGATCCGCATGGCGTACTCCGACGCGTACAACGTGACGCTGCGGGAAGAGGGCGGCGTTTTCCGGGAAACGAAGCGGGAGCTCAAATACCACCACCAGGTCGAAATCCGCGACCTCCTTTCCCACAACCACATCCAGGGGATCTCGGTGGTCCACCACCGTGACCTGTTCGCGGAGGTGGGGGGAATGGACGACCGGCTGCGCGTCCTGATCGACTGGGACCTGTGGAGACGGTTGGCCGCCGCCGCATACCCGTACCACGTGAGCCGCGTCACCGCCGACCACTTCCTGCGGGAGGTCCCGTCGGTGACGGGAGACGGCCAGATCACCGCCCTCGCGCGGACCGACCCGGCGAAATACCGGAAACACCGGTACCGGATCCTCACGAAGGAAATCCTGCCCGCCGGGTCCCCGCTGCTCCCGTTGCTTCAGTCGGTCCGGAACAGGGAACGGCGCGACTATTTCGTGTTCCTGGGAGAGAGGTACGAACGCGCGTCGAAACGGAGCATGGCGCGGCGCTGTTTCCGGTACGCGTTGCGGCAGAAGCCCTCCGACGCGAACCTGTCGACCCGGCTGGGGCTGCTGGAACTCGAAGGCGGCGACCCGGCGGAGGCGCTGTCCCATTTCTGCAGATCCATCGACGCCCGGCCCGCGGAGGTGGCCAATTACCTCTATGCGACCGTCGCGTGCCTGGAGATGAAGCGGGGGGACGCGGCGATGACGCTGTTGTCCCGCCTGGAGGGAATGGGACCGCGGATCAACGACGGGATCCGCGCGGTCGTCCGGGATTACCGCCAGCGCGCCCTTTCGATGCAGGCTCGAACCGGATAGCCGGCGGTGGGAAGGGGCGGGCCATCCATGCAATTTCACAAGCGCCATCGCGCCGCATTCGTCAACTTCCTCCGTGCAAAGGTTGCCCGGATCAACGGAGACCCGGTCGTCGACGCCGATCCGTATCACATCCTCATCGATCCGAGTTCCTGTTGTCCCCTCCGTTGCGCGATGTGCGTCGATCCGGAAAATCCCGGCCGTCGGCTCCGGCCGCCGGTCATCATGTCTCCGGCGCTCTATGAAAGCATGCTCGACGAACTGGGAGAGAATCTCTTCATGCTCTCCCTGTACAATTGGGGAGAGCCGTTACTGAACCCGGATCTCGCCCGGTTCATCGAGCGCGCCAAGAGAGATGATATTTTTGTGGACATCAATACCAATCTGGCCCTGAAGCTGGACGACGCGGATCTGGAATCCCTTCTGCGATCGGGAGTCGACAACATCGTCGTCTCGATCGACGGTTTCTCCCAGGAGAGCTACGGCACCTATCGCATCGGCGGCTCCTTCGATCTGGCCCGGGAAAACATCACCCGCCTGGCCGCGCTTCGCGACCGGATCCGTCCATCCGCCGCCATTACCTGGAAATTCCTCGTCTTCCGTTTCAACGAGCACGAAATCAACCCGGCGGAGAGATACTGCCGGGATCTCGGCGTCGCCTTCGCCCGCAAGGAAGCCATCATCGATCTGGATGTCCACCCCGAATGGCTCCCTTCCCATCGCCTGGACGATCGGGGGCGACCGCATGGGGGATGGCCGTTCCGCAGGTCGGTGCCGCCGGAACTGAAGGCGGCCGGGAGGGAGGCAACCTGCGCGTGGCACTACTGCTACTCCTGCGTAAACGCCGACGGTTCCGTTTCACCGTGCTGTGCGGTCGCAGAGCCGGAAAACGATTTCGGGAATGTCGTGCCGGGGGAGATCCCCTTCGCCGACGTCTGGAACGGAGAACCGTTCCGCAAGTCCCGGGCGATCCTGGCGGGGCGAAGGGAAGGGGAGAGATCCGGCCCGGATCCTTTCTGCGCCCGCTGTCCCTTCCCGTTCCTGAAAGACCTCAGCACGGGCATCGATTCGTTCATCATCTCCCGGTTCCAGGCGATCCATGCCGCAGCCGATCCCTGTCTGGCCGGGGCGTTCGCCCGCCTGGCCGGGGGCGACGGATTTCGGGAGTACGTCGCGGCGAACCCGTCCCTGTGGGACGTCCCCGTGCCGGCAAGGAAAAACGCTCCCCCCCCTCCGGCGCATCGCGGTGCCGCGATCCCGCGCGTGATCTGCGGAAGGGGAACATGCGCCGTTTGCGGCGCGGAGACCGACTTCACCCTCAAGAGGGCCGGTTTCAGTTTGAGGGAAACCGCATGCGGGTCGTGCGGGTCGTCCCGGCGGAACCGCGACCTGGCCGCCGGGATCCTCGAGACGTACGGCCTGGACCCGTCGGGCTCCCTGGCCTCCCACTTGCCGGCCCTGTCCCGGCTCGCGATATTCGAAGCCCAGGCGGACGGCCCGGTCCACCGCGTGCTGCGGCATCTTCCGGGATACCGGTCCGCCGAGTTTCTCGACGGGGTCCCCCGCGGGGCGTCGAACGCGGCCGGCATCCGCTGTGAGGACCTGGAGCGGTTGACGTTCCCCGGCGGGAGTTTCGACCTGGTCATCACGCAGGACGTCTTCGAACACGTGGCCCGCCCCGAGGCGGCGTTCCGCGAGATCGCGCGGATCCTGAAACCCGGGGGGTGCCACCTGTTCACGGTGCCGCTCCACGAGGGCCGCGCCACCCGCACCCGCGTCCGGCCGGCGGGAGACGGGGTGGAGCACCTGGTGCCGCCGGTGTACCACGGCGACCCGCTCCGTTCCTCCGGCAGCCTGGTGTTCACCGACTTCGGCGACGACCTCCCGGCCCTGCTGGAACCGCTCGGATTCGCCACCGGGACGATTTGCCGGGAAACGTTCTACTCTCCCGGGGAAATCCCGTGGATCGACGGGCCGGAATCCCACGCACGGTACATGGAGTTCCGCAGGCGCGGAGAACTGCTCTCCTGCCTGCGGTACAACTCGGTGGTATTCCGCTCGGTCCGGAGGGCGCCGGATCCCGAATGTTCCCCGGGGGACCCTTCGGCGCGGGATCGCGCCGAAGGGGAAACGTCCCTCCGGTTCCGCGAAGCCATGGAGATCCTGGTCCATGAGCCGGTCGGGGTAAACGATCTCGTCCTGGCGGGGGAAATCTGCCGCCTGGCCGGAGAGATTGCCCTGTCGGAGAAGTTTTTCGCGAAGGCCTGCGCGCCTCCCGTAGTTCCATCCCGGAATAATCGCTCCCCCCGCTAAAGATTTTCCCGTTTCGTCCGATAAGTAGAACAGGGGCGGAACACGCGCTGCCCCGCAGGGAGGCAAGGCGGATGACGCTTTTCCCCTTCCAGATCGGCGAAGTGACCGGGCTTTACCAACGGGTCCTGAAAACGCGCCGGCAATCCCTCGAGGCCGACCTCCCGGAGACGAAGGACGTCGTCAGCATCTCGGCGGAAGCGAAGCGCCGGAAGATCCTCGAGGAGATCCGGGACGCCGTCCCGGCGCGCGTCCCGAACAGCCGGTAACCGCTCCCCCTTCCGCAAAAATCCCCTAACGTTTCCAGCCCGGTTTGCCGAAAAACGGTGATGGAAACCGTTTTCGGCAAGGAGACTCCGTCATGAGCCTAGGTTCTGGCGAGAAGGTCTATTACAAGACGTTCCCGGAAGTGGTCCAGCGCCAGGCCACGGTTGTGTCCGCGGAAGGCGAGACGATCGTCCTGGACCTGGCCCCGGGACACGGCGTCGAGGCCGGGCAGAAGCTGGTGATCTCCTCGGGCAGCAGGCAATATTTCGCCGAGGTCGTGGAGGCGGGAAGGGAGGCCGTGACGCTCCGGCAGAACTTTGCGAACAGCCGCGAATACTTCCGCGTCGAGGACGTGGTTCCCATCATCGTCCGGAAGGTGGGGGCGGGCGAGGCCGTGCGCCCCTCGCGGGCGTTCCCGTTCCACGACAGCGGTCTCCTCGACACGGGGGAGGGGCCCGGCGAGGACGTCAACCCGAGGTTGTGGAAAATGCTCGTCAACATCCACTCGATGCTCGGGATGGTCCTCGAGCGCCTCGACCTCGAGAGCGAGGGGTTCCTGCACGCGGAGAAGAAGCAGGTGAACATGAGCGCCACCGGGATGGCGTTCCGGGCGAAGGAGCGGTACGCCCCCGGGGACATCCTGGAGGTCAAGATGCTCCTTCCCGCCCACCCCCCCTTCGGGGTGCTCGTCTGCGGCACCGTCGTCCGGGCCGAAGACGCCGGGGACGGGGAGACCGAGATCGCGCTCCGGTTCAACGGCATCGACGAGGAGCTCCGGGACGAGATCATCCAGTACACCCTCGTGCGCCAGAGGGAGATCATCCGGAAGTCGCGGGGATAGGGGGAGGGGGGGAGGGTGGACCGTTCGAGCGTCATCGGGATCCTCCTCGGCGTCGCGGCGATCGTCGGGGGAAACATCCTCGAGGGAGGGGGCGCGGGGTCCATCCTCCAGGGCACGGCCGCCGTGATCGTGTTCGGGGGCACGGCCGGCGCCACGCTCCTCAGTTGCCCGTTTCCCGACGTGCGAAAGGCTGCCACCTCGCTGCGCGAGGTCTTCTTCCAGGAGGCCCCGGACCCCTTCGCCGTCATCCGCCGGATCGTCGGCTACGGCACCACCGTGAGGCGGCAAGGCCTCGTCGCACTCGAGCCCGAAGTGGCGCAGATCCCGGATCGCTTCTTCCGGAAGGCGCTCCGCCTGTCGATCGACGGGATGAACCCGAAGATGCTCCGGGAGACGATGGAGCAGGAGATCGCCACCTACGAGGGCGAGCGGCGCCGCGTGGCGAAGGTGTTCGAGACGGCGGGCGGGTACGCCCCGACGGTCGGGATCCTCGGCGCGGTCCTCGGCCTCATCCACGTGATGGAGAACCTCTCCGATCCCTCGAAGCTCGGCGCCGGGATCGCCGTCGCCTTCGTCGCGACGATCTACGGCGTGGGCACGGCGAACCTCGTCCTGCTTCCCCTCTCGAAGAAACTCGCCGATCGCCTCCGGATGGAGCTGGGACTCCGGGAGATGATCCTCGAGGGCGTGATCGGGATCCAGTCGGGCGTGAACCCGCACTACCTCGAGGAGAGGCTCCGGGCCTTCGTGGAGGGGCCGCGGTGAGGCGGCGCAGGGCGTTGGAGGAGCCGGAGAACGTGGACCGCTGGGTCGTGTCCTATGCGGACTTCATCACCCTGATGTTCGCCTTCTTCACGGTGATGTACGCCGTGAGCCGGGTAGACTCGGCCAAGCTCAGCGATTTCGTCGGGTCGACGCGGGGGGCCTTCGGGTCGCGCGCGCCCGCCGGGAAGGCGGTCATCGACGGGATCGTGCCGGTATCGCCGGCGGAGGCCGGGCTCCGGAGGGACGCGGACCGGATCCTCGACGCCCACGGGGCGGGCGGGGCGGTGTCGATCCGGAGGGACCGGAGGGGGCTCGTCCTGTCGATGGGCGAGCAGGTCCTCTTCGAACCGGGGCGGGCGGACGCCAAGCAGTCGTCCGCGGGGGCGATTTCCGCCGTGGCGGCCATCCTGCGGAAGGCGCAGTGCGACGCGGTGGTGGAAGGGCACACGGACAGCCTCCCCATCTCGAACGGGCGGTACGCCTCCAACTGGGATCTGTCCGCGGGGCGGGCGACGGCCGTCCTCGCCCGGCTCCTCGAGGACCACGAGCTCCCTCCCGCCCGGCTCGCCGCGGCGGGGTACGCGGAGTTCCGCCCCGTGGCGTCGAACGCCACGCCCGAGGGGCGCGCGAGGAACCGGCGGGTCGACGTCGTGCTCCTCCTCCCGGGATCCGGCGGGGAGGGCCGGTGATGGCGCTCGGGGGAGGGTGCACGCGATGCTGAACATCGTCGGGGTCGGCGTGGTCGTCGCCGCCGTCATCGGCGGTTTCCTCATGGAGCACGGGAACCTGGGGGTCCTCTTCCAGCCCGCCGAGCTGGTGATCATCGGGGGGGCGGCGCTCGGCGCGTTCCTCATCTCCTCCCCGCGGAGGGTCGTGGGGCTCGTGGGCCGGAGCATCGGGAAGGTTTTCCGTTCCACGTCCCGCGGGAAGGGCCAATACCTCGAGCTGCTGACCCTGCTGTTCCAGATCTTCTCCAAGATCCGGAAGGAGGGTCTCATCTCCATCGAGTCGGACATCGAGAACCCGCTGCAGAGCCCGCTGTTCAAGCGGTTTCCGGCGGTCGCCAGGGACCGGCACGCCCTGAACTTCATCTGCGACAACCTGAAGGTCATCATCACCACCAGCATCCCGCCGCACGAGCTCGACAGCCTGCTCGAGATCGAGATCGAGACGGGCCACCACGAGTCGATGATCCCGTCCCACAGCGTCTCCCGGGTCGCGGACGCCCTGCCGGGGCTGGGAATCGTGGCGGCGGTGCTGGGGGTGGTCCTCACGATGGGCAAGATCGACCAGCCCCCGTCCGTGCTCGGGCACAGCATCGGCGCGGCCCTCGTCGGGACGTTCCTCGGCGTCCTGGCCTGCTACGGGTTCGTCGGGCCGATGGCGGCGAACCTCGAGTTCAAGGCGAAGGAGGAGGAGGTGTTCCTCCAGGTCGTCAAGCTCGCGCTCGTCGCCTTCGTCGGTGGCTCCGCGCCCCAGATGGCCGTGGAGTTCGGACGGAGGGCGATTCCGGGGGACGAGAAGCCCACGTTCTCCGAGCTCGAGAAGGCGATCCGGGCGGTGCCGAAGTGAGCGCCCAGAAGAACGTCATCATCCGGACCGTGAAGAAGCGGGCCCCGGAGGGGGGGAGCCACGGCGGGAGCTGGAAGGTCGCGTACGCCGACTTCGTGACGGCGATGATGGCCTTCTTTCTCCTGATGTGGCTGATCACGATGGTGGCGCCCGAAAAACGGGCGCGCGTCGCCACCTACTTCAAGCACTTCAGCCTCTTCGAGAAGAGCGGAATCTCGATCATGGAAAAGAACGCCGCGATCCTGAGCGAGACCGGCGGCGAGATGAGGATCCCCAAGGAGATGAGCCAGGGGGCCGGAACGGCCATGACCCGGGAGCAGCTCCGGGAGAAGCTCAAGGCGGAGACGGAGAGGAAGCTCGCGGACGTCAAGGACCAGATCCTCGTGGAGGTGTTCGAAGGCGGGGTGCGCATCCAGCTCGTCGACAAGACGGGGCAGCCGCTGTTCTCCCTCGGAGGAACCGAGCCGAGCCCCGTCGGACGGAAGATGCTGAAGGTCATCGCCGAGAACGTCCAGGACGTGGACAACAAGATCGCCATCGAGGGGCACACCGACGCCCTGACCTACAACTCGAGCCGGTACACGAACTGGGAGCTGTCGACGGAGCGCGCCTCCGCGGCGCGCAAGGAGCTGGAGACGAACGGCCTGGACCCGGATCGGCTGGCCCAGGTTTCCGGGTACGCCGCCACCCAGCCGCTGATCCGGGAAAACCCGAACGACCCGAGGAACCGGAGGATCAGCATCATCATCCGGTACCCGGAAGGCGCGCGGTAAGGAAGGGATTCCCCGGGAAAGGCCGCCGGGCCGGCGTCAGCGCGCCCCCACCCCCGGGGCACACTCCGAGCAGGAACCGATGACGTGAAGGTCCACGGAGGACACCGCCGAGATCTTCGCATCGTCTGGCCAGCGGGTGCTCTCCAGCCCGGATGGGAGCGGGATGTCCATGAGCCCGTTGCATCCGAGGCAGTGGAAATGGGCGTGGGGGGTGTGCACTCCCTCGAAGCGGGAAGAGCCCCCGTCGCTCGGGCGGATCTCCCGGACCAGCCCCTGGTCCCGCAGGAAGCCCAGATTCCGGTACACCGTCCCCAGGCTGATGTTGGGAATCACCCGGCGAGCTTCCTTGTAGATCATCTCCGCCGTCGGGTGGGCGTGGGTCTCCCGCAGGATGTCGAGGATTACGGCGCGTTGCCGGGTGTTCCGGGACTTCTTCAACGGGGTTCCTTTATGCAGGAATCTCTGTAGCGTATCCTATTATGCGAGGGAGAAATGTCAAGGCGATTGAATCGGCGGGAAGAATCCGTATGATATGGTGGATACAATCCAACGAGCGGAGGGTGTTTCCTTGATTGTACCCGTGGGGTTGGTGTTGCCGGTTTTTCCCGTGGCGGCGGGACTGTTCGATACCCAGGTGCTCAAGCACGTCATGCTGGCCGGGCCCATCGTCAAGCTCGTCCTCCTGATGCTGATCGGCTTCTCCGTGATTTCCTGGGCGATCATCTTCCTCAAGTTCAGGATGTTCATGGGGATCGAGAGGAACCAGGCGGAGTTCGCGAAGGCGTTCGCGGAGGGAAAGAGCCTGACCGCCCTCTGCGAGCTGGCGGAGAAGTCCCCGAAATCCCCCCTGACCGAGGTCTTCCTCTCCGGCTACAAGGAAATCACCCGCATCCAGCGGGAGCGGGCGGAAGCCGGGAAAGGCGCCCCGCCGTCCCCCTTCCCCGTGGACAACGTGGCCCGGGCGATGCGCAAGACGTCCCAGGAGCAGGTCGGGAGCATGGAGGACCTCCTTCCTTTCCTCGCCACCACCGGAAGCGCCACCCCCTTCATCGGCCTCTTCGGCACCGTGTGGGGGATCATGAACGCCTTCTCCGGCATCGCGACTACGGGGAACGCCACGCTGGCGACGGTGGCCCCCGGCATCGCGGAGGCCCTCATCGCAACGGCGGCGGGGCTGGCGGCGGCCATCCCGGCCGTCATGGCCTACAACTACTTCCTGAACCGCATCCGGATGGTCCTGAACCGGATGGACAGCTTCAA
>Ga0209253_10002790_pt1 | contig 15453 bp, 12 predicted proteins | sample FrelakmetBRP12BR_FD_187145 | JGI IMG/M metagenome (GOLD analysis project Ga0209253, IMG submission 187145) | Freshwater lake sediment microbial communities from the University of Notre Dame, USA, for methane emissions studies - BRP12 BR (SPAdes)... | ecosystem: Environmental > Aquatic >...
TGGAGAGAAAAAACGAAATGAGATTTTACAAATGATTTTATTAGATTCTGAATTATCAATATTAGATGAAACAGATTCAGGTTTAGATATTGATGCCTTAAAAATTATTTCAACAGGGATTAATAAATTTATGAATTCAGAAAAATCAATTATATTAATTACTCATTATCAAAGATTATTAGATTATATTAATCCAACTTATGTTCATGTTATGCAGGATGGAAAAATTATAAAGACTGGTTCAGCAGATTTAGCTAGAGAGTTGGAAACTAAAGGTTATGAATGGTTAAAATAGAGCTTTTATATAAAATTATACCTAAATTATTATAAAAATTTGTATAATAACTTTCGTTCCTGTATATTTTTTAATATTGGGTAATTTACTAAATTAGTTAGACTTTATGTACCCAGAAATTTTTTATTCAAATACGTTTACATTATTAGCGGAAGTAGAAGTTGGAAAACATTTTTACTGGAATATTGCAGGCTTTCTAGTACATGGACAAGTCTTAGCTGTTATTTGGTTTGTAGTTGCTATTTTAATAGTTTTCTCATTATTAGGAACTAGCGGCGCAGATCGAATTCCACATAGTTTTCAAAACTTTATGGAATCAGCTATTGATTTTGTAACAGATATCGCTAGAGATCAATTAGGTGAAAGTTTTTATAAAGAATGGATTCCGTTCATTGGAACATTGTTCTTCTTTATATTTGGATGTAACTGGGCAGGCGCAGTTATCCCGTGGAAATTAATTGAATTACCTGAAGGAGAATTCGCTGCTCCTACTAATGATATTAATACTACGGTTGCATTAGCATTATTGACATCATTTGCCTATTTCTATGCAGGTTTAAGCAAAAAAGGATTAGGATATTTCAAACGATATATTCAACCAATTCCTCTTCTTCTACCAATTAATATATTAGAGGATTTCACGAAACCTTTATCGCTAAGTTTCCGATTATTTGGAAATGTATTAGCCGATGAATTAACAGTATCTGTACTTACATCATTAGTTCCATTAGTTGTTCCATTACCAATTATGCTATTAGGGATTTTTGCTGGCTCGGTACAAGCTTTAATTTTCTCAACTCTAGCTGCTGCATATATAGCAGAAGCCCTTGAGTAATTTATTATTAAAATTAGATTTTTCTAAAATTCTATATACATTTATATTTATTAATTAAAATTTATTATGGATTCTATCATTTCTGCTGCTTCTGTTATAGCTGCTGGTTTAGCGATTGGTTTAGCTGCTATTGGTCCTGGTATTGGTCAAGGTAACGCTGCTGGTCAAGCTGTTGAAGGTATTGCTCGTCAACCAGAAGCAGAAAACAAAATTCGTGGTACATTATTATTAAGTTTAGCTTTTATGGAAGCTTTAACAATCTATGGTTTAGTAGTAGCTTTAGCATTATTATTTGCTAACCCATTCAACACATAATTCAATTTTAATTTTCAAAAAATATTATAGATAGACATAAAAATTTATGTCTATCTATTAAAAAATTTTAATTCTATAGTATAGCTTATAGATTTTATATGGTTAATATTTCAATATTAATTTCAAATTCAGAAGTGAGTGGTCCAGGCGGACTATTTGACATTGGTGCAACTTTACCATTAATCGCTATTCAATTTGTATTATTAGTAGTTATTCTAAATATAATTTTATATAGTCCATTATTAACGATTATTGAAGAGCGTAAAGAATATATTTTAACAAATCTTGGTAAGGCGTCAGAATTATTGTCAGAAGCAAACAAATTGACAGCTCAATATGAAGAAGAATTAAATAGCGTCCGTAAAGAAGCACAACTAGAAATTACAAATTCACAAAAAATTCATAAAGAAATTTTAGAAATTGAATTAAACATTTCTCAAAAATATATTAATAATTTATTAGATACTATTACAAAAGATCTTCTTAATAAAAAGAATATAGCTCTTAATAATTTAGATGAGATTGTTCAATCTTTATGTGTTGATATTGAAACTCGATTATCAATATAAATTTTTTGTGAAATGTAATTTTCCTTTTTATAAGTGAACAGTTTATATAAAAACTCGAAAACATGGAAAATTTTGATCAAATTTTTACATTACTTGCCAATCATGAAGGCATTGGTTTAAATCTGGATATTTTAGAGACAGGTTTACTTAACATTATTGCTTTAGTTGCTATTTTAGTTTATGCGGGTCGAGACTTTTTAGGCTCTTTATTAGAAGAACGAAAAACAACTATTGTAAAAAGTGTTCAAGATGCTGAAAACAGATTAAATGAAGCACAAAAACGTCTAAGCGAAGCGGAAAAACAATTAAATCAAGCGCATGTTGTTATTAGTGAAATAAAAAATGAAACTATAGCAACTAAAAAAATGTTGCTTGAATCAGATGCTGCTCAAGCAAAAAAAGATCTAAAAATTCGTTTTGAACGAGCATTAGCAACTTTCCGTTCAAAAGAACGTCAAATATTTGTAGAAATCAAACAACAAATTATTTTACTTGTATTAAAACGGACTGTTACTCGCGCTCAACAAACATTTGCACCAAAAGAAAGTGCATCCGCGTTAATTACTGAGACTATTAATAAATTAGAAGGAGATTTATTATGAGTATAAATCCATTATCATCAAAAATAGCATCTCCTTACGCCCGTGCTTTATTTGATTTTTCAGTTGAGAAAAATATCATGCATCAAATTACAGCAGATTTTCAAAACTTAGAAATCTTTTTAGAGAAAACTCCTGAATTAACGGAATATTTAAATAATCCAATCGTTAGTCAAGAAGCAAAACGGGAAATTTTAACTAAAACATTAAAGTCGCAAGTAAATACCGAAACATTTAAGTTTTTAATGGTTTTAGTAAATAGAGACCGAATTAATTTATTAAGAGTTATTATTGCTAGTTATTTAGAATTAGTTTATAAAACAGCATCTATTAAAACGATTGAAGTTTCAACAGCTTTTCCATTTACGTATTTACAAAAAAATACATTAGTTCAGAAACTGAAAGAATTAACAAACGCTCGAGAAATTCGATTAGTTATTACTGTTGATTCGAGTTTAATTGGTGGTTTTTTAATTAAAACTAATTCAAAAGTAATTGACTTTACCGTTAAAAACCAATTACAAAAATTGGCTAAACATTTAGATAGTGTTTTAGAAATTTGAATATAAATAAAATCTTTTATTAACTTTTTATCTTAAAAATAATACAATGATAAATATTCGTCCAGACGAAATTAGTAGTATTATCCGTGAACAAATTGAAAAGTATGACCAAGATGTTAAAGTAGATAATATTGGTACTGTTTTACAAGTTGGTGATGGTATTGCACGGGTTTATGGTCTTGAGCAGGTAATGAGTGGTGAACTTTTAGAGTTCGAAGATAAAACAATTGGTATCGCTCTAAATTTAGAGAATGATAATGTTGGTGTTGTTTTAATGGGTACTGGTCGTCAAATTTTAGAAGGTGGTACTGTTAAAGGTACTGGTAAAATTGCTCAAATTAATGTAGGTGAGGATTATTTAGGTCGTGTTGTTAATCCATTAGGATTTGCTATTGATGGAAAAGGTGATATTAAAACATCTGAAACTCAATTATTAGAAGCAATGGCACCTGGTATTGTTAGTCGTAAATCGGTTTGTGAACCATTACAAACTGGAATTACTTCAATTGATGCTATGATTCCAATTGGACGAGGTCAACGTGAGTTAATCATTGGAGACAGACAAACAGGAAAGACTTCAATTGCTGTAGACACAATTATCAATCAAAAAACAGAAAATGTTGTATGTGTCTATGTAGGTATCGGTCAAAAAGCTTCGACTGTTGCACAAGTTGTAAATGTACTTGAAGAGAAAGGTGCAATGCCGTATACTATTATTGTTTCTGCTAGTGCAAATGATCCTGCTACATTACAGTATATTGCTCCTTATGCTGGTGCTGCACTAGCTGAATACTTTATGTACAAAGGTAAAGCAACATTAGTTATTTATGACGATTTAACGAAACAAGCAATGGCTTATCGTCAAATGTCATTATTATTACGTCGTCCTCCTGGACGTGAAGCTTATCCTGGTGACGTATTCTATTTACACTCACGTTTATTAGAGCGAGCTGCTAAACTTAGTGATAAATTAGGAGGCGGAAGTATGACTGCTCTTCCAATTATTGAAACACAAGCAAGTGATGTATCTGCTTATATTCCTACAAATGTAATTTCAATTACTGATGGACAAATTTTCTTATCGAATGATTTATTCAATGCCGGTATTCGTCCAGCTATTAACGTAGGTATTTCAGTATCACGTGTAGGATCAGCAGCACAAACTAAAGCAATGAAACAAGTTGCAGGTAAATTAAAATTAGAATTAGCTCAATTTGCTGAGTTAGAGGCGTTTTCTCAATTTGCTTCTGATTTAGATGAAGCGACGCAAAAACAATTAGCACGTGGAACACGATTACGTGAACTTTTAAAACAACCTCAAAATTCTCCTTTATCTGTCGCACAGCAAGTAGCTTTAATTTATACAGGTATTAATGGTTATTTAGATGATTTAGAAGTTAGTTCAGTGAAAGCTTATTGTGCGAGTTTATTAAAATTCTTAGCTTCATCACAAAAACCGTACACAGAAATTGTTAGTACAACAAATCAATTTACTGCAGAAGCTGAAGCATCATTAAAAGAAGCAATTAGTGAATCTAAATCTATATTTATGAAAAGTTAGTGAATCTACTATACTTTTATTATAAGCTTTACAAACTTATCTAATAATTAAATTTATTGGATAAGTTTTTTCTACATTTGCTAAAATAGTATTAAAGTATATAAAATAACTTATATATTTATATCTTAGTTAATTATCTATTATTTTTTATATTAAGAAAAATTCAAAAATTGCGAAGCAATTCCTTAGCACTTTTACTTAGTGTATTTAGATTCTCTTTTGACTCTTTAATTAGCGAAAAGTTTGCTTCCAGAGGTCTTGTTAATTAAGCCATCCCCAAAAAATTTGATGAGTCTTTACTATACCTATAGAAAAACTTAGATAAAATAAAAAGTAAAAATACTATTTACACTATCATAGTTCGAAGTAGAGATAATAAAGATAAATTTGATAGCTGTAGACATTTTAGTTCTGAAGGAAAGATAAATTGGAAGAGAATTCTAATAATTAATACTTTTGCTTTTATATTAGCATCTCAGGTAAGAAATTTGGTAGTCCCAATGATACTAACAGCGTTACTATAATATTAAAGTATCTGTAATCGATATTTATCGGCAATCGGAAAAACTATACATGAGTTAATGAAAACCGAATATATTACTTTACTTGACCTACTGGTAACTGAGAGAGTTCGAAAAGTTAGTCGTATGTTATTTAAAGCTAGACTAGAGATATCCCCGATCCCATGTAAAACGCAACTTCAGTGTTTACTTTTCTACACGTTGATTATCCCAATTATTCTTAAAATTCTCAAGATAGCAGTTCTATTATATTTCTGATTATTATCAATGATCATCTCCTTGATGGTATTATCGATAAAGTATTTTATATTTTTACTTATGGATTTAGGCAATTCTATTTAAACAGCAAATAAAGTTTCTGCGAAGGATAGAGGAATAAGCTACTATAATTCGACTATTTATAATTGTCGAATTGAGTATGCAAAAAAATTAACATTATCAACTCAAAATTACGCTGGATATGTTTTTAGGTCGCCTATAATGCCTAACAAAAACAATCAACTCTAAATAAATTCTGAACTCCCTGATCATGGCTTCAATATTAGGATTGGAAGTCAAGATCAAAATAATGTTGAAGATTATATTATCTCTTTAGAAATCGATAATGATAAAAAAGATGAAGATAGCTATTTTACTTATGGGGAAATCATCGGAGAAAAAGTAAAAAATAAAATGAAATTGATTATGTCTCCAATTATATTTATTTAATTTTTGTTTATTCCGTTTAATTTTTGTTTCAAATAAACTTAAATATTTGTGTTAGTTCTTATTTCATTCCGAATAACTTTGTACTGATCTTATTTTTTGAGAATAAAATTTGGTTTTCACTTATTTATTAGCTATTAGGTGGTAGTCCTCCCTTACGACTAATTTTTTCACAAGCATAACACGACACAGTAACATTTGTCAACTGTGGGTTAGATATGCAATTATATGCCTTAAATTCTGATAACTATTTTTGATACCTAAAAAAGGTTTAGAGTACTTAAAATATTTATTAAAAATAAAAAAAAAATATTAATCTAATTTGGATTAATTAGATTAATATTTTTTATTAGTTAAGTAACTTTATTTTTTCTTTCACAGCTTCTGGATCGGCGTCACATTCAGGGAATTTTTTTATAAATTCACTAAAATGTTGTACGCGTTTTTGAGCTTTCGCACTTTTAATTACCTCTTTCAACTTGTAACGTTGTAATAATGAAAGTTTCTCTTCGACGCAAAGCAAAGGTACTTTATCAAGCGGAAGTTGGAGCGCAGTCGACGCGTCTTCAACAAGTGAATTAAAATTTTCCATCTCCATCGCCAGCTGTCTATTGTGGTATTCTTCTGCAGCTTTACAAATAACTCTACATTTTTCATAAGGATCCGGTATATCTTCAATACCACGACCATATAAGATTACTAGTGGTACTAAAACACTAAATATTGGATATGCACTTGTTAGTCCCATCAGAAAACCACCTACTGTTGATGGGAAAGCAATTAAAATAACCTGTGTGTAGTCTAGGGACCCACCAACAGCAAAACGAAGACCGAAGCCAGAAGTTAATAATACATTAAAAATGACAAAAAATTCCCGAAATAATCTTAATTGCTTTTGTTTTCTTTTTATATTAACTATGGCTCTTACTATATTTCTTAGTTTTTTATTTTTAATTAATAGTGAAACTCCTTTGATTCTATCTCCGCCACGTACTAACGGTAGTTTCAATGGTTTACCCGATTCAGAAAACATTGTTATTGGAGATTTTTCTTTTAGCTCCGTAATGATTGGGTCTTCACCTCTGTTTCGTTTATATTTTCTAGATATTTTGACTAGATATGCTATGACAGAACCTGCAGAAAATGAAATACATATGATGTCTATAGCATCCAATACTATCAAACCTGTGTGTAATCTTTTCACAATAATTTTTAAGCTTATTTATTTTCTTAGTTGATATCAAACTATCTCAGAAAATCATCTCAGATGCTCTATATTGAATAAAAATTTTAATTTAGTAGTATTTAATCATTTTCGAATTATTAGCTCTTCAGGAGACGTAATTTATTCCATTCTTAATCTTCTATCTTCGTTTGATAAGTTTTCAACATATGACGAAGTCGACTCTAATTTACTATGTCCAATTGCCTGACGAACAAATTCAATGTCGCCCGTATCTCTCCAAAGTTGACTTATAAAACCTATTCGAAAACTGTGGCTTATTAAGTTAGGTTTATTATTTAATCTTTCTCCAAGCTTACGTAAAACAAGATTAATTTCTTTCGTTAATGTATCTCTTCTGAGTGGCTTGTATTGGTTTTTTTCAGATGAAAAAACATAACCATCAAGTTCCTTTATTGTGAATAAAATTTTAAAATCTTGCTTTTGGTCATCTACTAATTTTTTACCTAAAGCAGTTAGATAAGCTTTATGACTCGGAGGACCTCGTTTTGAATGATTAATACTTATCCAGTTCGAGTTAATTAATGTTATTAGTTGCTTCATTTTTAATGGTAATAGCTAATTCATTCGTATTCCAGTAATAGCGAGTATTAAAAGAGCAATTCGGAGTTTGGCACGAGCGTCTTTTCGTTCTTCCTTAGCTCGTTCTTCCGCTCTTAGTCGTTCTAGTTCTGACAATAGTACTGAAACTTGTTCTTCTAATCTTGTTATTTGATTTTTTAGATTCTTGTTTCTTTCAATGATCTCTTCGTTTTGATTTAATACAGCTGAAAATCCACAGATAATTATACCCTGGGTAACCTTTTCTTCTACTAAACCCAGTGCTTGGATTTGAACTATTTTCTCTTCACTAGACTTTTTAGATTGAAGAATATATGCCAGGTTTTCTTTAGCTTCTGTAGCTCCGCTTTTTAATTTCATTTATTTTATACCTTCTTAACTTACGTTTTTTTTAACCTCTAAGGGAGAAGCTGAAAAAGTTCTCATTTTTTTCTTTATTTCATTTTTAATCAATCATTTTTTTTTAATAAAGTCCAACCAGTTCCTCAAAATACGGGCTAAAATCTATTAGGAGTTTGGATAGATTTCAGTAAAATATATATAGTTAAAAACTATCCGTTTTTGAATCTCTAAATAATTGAAAATGGATAGTTTTTAACTGTCTCATCTGCTAAAAACGGATAGTTTTTAACTATATTTTTTCCCAAAAAGAAAGAGATTCACTCTTGAAAAGCATTCCTGGAGACAAACTTTCTATTTTTTCAGTTCGATGCCTTAATTCGTTAGATGAACCATTTTTAGAGATTAAGCTAAATTTATTTTCAATTAATTGAAAATCTTTCAATATAAAAAATGAATCAATTAGCTATTTTTTTATCTTTGCTAGATCCTTATTGGGGACAGAAAATTGATTCAAAAATCTTTTCACTAAAAGTTTTTTTTCTAGTTCAACTGTACTAAAACTTTCAATTAATTGAAGCTTAATTTCTAAATCATATTTGTTATTACAAATAAGAAAAGAATTCGGAAATAAAAATGGATACTGATAAAAATAAAATTCTTCTACTACCGCTAATGTAACAGTCCATTTCCTATTTTGTTTTTTTAATTTCAAATAAGGGAACATCACTGATCTTCGAAATTCTTCGTTTGAAAACTTTTGAATCAATGGTTTTAAATCCTGTAAACTTGTCAAAAATTTCAATGCTTTGGTTCGCTCATATGTACTTTTCATATCACCACCTGTAAAGCCTATAAAATCCATAACAGCGAATTCTAGTACACAATAAGCCTGATTATCTAAAAACTGCCTTGAATATCCCAAAGTTCGAAGAAAGGATAAAAGTTGAATCAATTTAAAAAACTGCTCTTTCTGAACGAAATCTTCTAAATTACCCTTTTTTAGATAGCTGCTTACTAGAGAATTCAAGTTGGGTTTGGATTTTCGAAAGTAATACAAATCAAATCGACCAAGATTTGTACAAGATAGATCAAAAATACACCAATCTATCAGTTGCCTTCGGATGAGCGAATAAAAATATTTCCCATTTTCACCTGAAAACTTTACTGTCATACCAGTCCAATAACTATTAGATTCTGGATTATAAGTAGATTTTACAAAGGAAACCTTATATTTATTTGTGATTTTAAAAATTAGATCCTCAGATTTTCCTTTAAAATTTTCTTTCATAACTGAGTTAAAACCAAATGAATCAAATAAATAAGTTGTAATTGGTTTTGGGTCTTTATAACCTGTAATATTGAAAGAAATGTAATCAACCACTAAATTTTCAGATTGAAATTTAACTAATTTCATTTTATTTTAGGTTTTTATGTAACTATAGTAATCCTTAATATCGAACTATTAAACAACCGGTTTTATCTATATCTATTATCCCACATAACTACTATTTTCTGTATCAAATATTATTTAAGGGTTAAAATAAAAAACTTTAAAAATAAATGAATGTTTAAATATATGCAAATTAATTCTTTTATTTAATTTTCAATAAAAAATATTTTTTATTGAAAACTTTATATTACTATATATACTAATATAAGTTTTTACATATTTGAACTTTTTTACTAAATTAATAATTTTAATTTTTATTTTGTAATGAAACGTTTTAATTTTATAACTTTACTGTGCATAGTATTATTAACGCTTGTTCCTAATGAAGCTTTAGCTGATATTGGTGGTTTAACAAAGTGTAGCGAGTCACCAGCGTTTGCGAAACGATTAAACGGAAGTGTAAAAAAATTACAGCAACGAATGAGTAAATATGAAGCTGATTCACCACCTGCGTTAGCTTTGCAACAACAAATTGAACGAACAGAAGCCCGATTTGATAAATATAGTCGATCAGATTTATTATGTGGAACTGATGGTTTACCACATTTAATTGCTGATGGTCGATGGGATCATGCAGCTGAATTTATTATACCAGGTTTCGGGTTCATTTATATTTCTGGATGGATAGGTTGGGTAGGACGAAAATATTTACGTGCGATAAGTACTACTAAAAATCCGAGTGAAAGTGAAATTATTATTAATGTTCCATTGGCATTAAAAATTATGACAACTGGTTATATTTGGCCAATATCTGCTTGGCAAGAATTAATAAGTAATGAACTAATAGCTCCAAAAGATGAAGTGACAGTATCACCTCGTTAAATTTATTTTCTTATACACTTAACTGAAATTTTTATGGAAAATCTTCAAAAATATTTATCAACTGCTCCTGTTCTTTTAACACTTTGGCTGACATTTACTGCGGGATTTATTATTGAAATAAATCGATTTTTCCCTGATATGTTAGGACTATATTTTTAAAATTAAAATAATATATTTAGCAAATTGAATTTGCTAAATATATTATTTTAATTTTAGAAGTATTATTATTAAGCAAATTTACCAGAAGTAGAAGCTATAACAAATGCTGCATATGTTAAAATATATCCAACACTAAAATGAACTAAACCAACTAATCGTGCTTGTACAATTGAAAGAGCTACTGGTTTATCTCTCCAACGAACTAAATTCGCAAGTGGTGTACGTTCATGCGCCCATACTAAAGTTTCGATTAATTCTTGCCAATATCCACGCCATGAAATTAAGAACATAAATCCTGTTGCCCAAATTAAGTGGCCAAATAAGAACATCCACGACCATACTGATAAATTATTCATACCAAATGGGTTATATCCATTAATTAATGGTGATGAATTTAACCATAAATAATCTCGTAACCATCCCATAATATAGTTCGATGATTCATCAAATTGACCTGGATTACCACCCCAGATTGTCATATGTTTCCAATGCCAATAGAATGTAACCCATCCAATAGTATTTAACATCCAAAACATTGCTAAATAGAATGCATCCCAAGCTGAAATATCACATGTACCACCACGACCTGGACCATCACATGGGAAGCTATAACCAAAGTCTTTTTTATCTGGCATTAATTTTGAACCACGAGCATCTAATGCACCTTTTACAAGAATTAAAGCTGTAACATGTAAACCTAAAGCAATAGCATGATGTACTAAAAAGTCACCAGGACCAATCTTTAAGAATAAATCATTCTTATTATTATTAATAGCTTCTAACCAACCAGGTAACCAAACTTGACTACCAGCCACAGTTGCAGGACTAGTTGATGAAGATAATAGAACATTAAATTCATATACTGCTTTACCTGAAGCTGCTTGAATATATTCTGCAAATAATGGTTCAAATAAAATTTGCTTTTCTGGTTGTCCGAAAGCTACAACAGTATCATTATGAATATATAATCCTAATGTATGGAAACCTAAAAATAATGAAGCCCAACTTAAATGTGAGATAATAGCTTCTTTATGTTCTAACATTCGAGCTAAAACATTATTTTTATTTAATTCTGGATCATAATCACGAACAAAGAAAATTGCTCCGTGTGCAAAAGCACCTACCATTAAGAATCCAGCAATATACTGATGATGCGTGTATAATGCAGCTTCAGTTGTAAAATCTTTAGATAAAAATGCATATGGTGTTAATGCATACATATGTTGTGCTGTTAAAGATGTAGCGACACCTAAAGATGCTAACGCTAATCCTAATTGCATATGTAAAGAATTTGTAATTGTTTCAAATAATCCTACATGACCTGCACCTAATCGACCTCCTGGAGGACGATGTGCATCTAAGATTTCTTTCATATTATGGCCAATACCAAAATTTGTTCGGTACATATGACCAGCAATAATAAAAACAACAGCAATAGCTAAATGATGATGTGCCATATCACTTAACCATAATGATTGTGTTTGAGGATGGAAACCACCTAAGAATGTCAAAATCGCTGTTCCTGCACCTTCATTTGTTCCATATACATGACTTACAGTATCTGGATTTTCAGCATAAACTGTCCAATTACCTGAAAAGAATGGAGCTAATCCTGCTGGATGTGGAGGTGTTGTTAAAAAATTATCCCAGCCAATATGAACTCCACGTGAAGCAGGAATTGCTACGTGAATGATATGACCAGTCCACGCTAAAGAACTTACACCTAATAATCCAGATAAATGATGATTTAAACGTGATTCATTATTTTTAAACCATGATAAACTTGGTCGGAATTTTGGTTGTAAATGTAACCAACCAGCAAATAATAAAACACATGAAAATGCTAATAAACCAACTGCACCTAAATATAATTCTTGGTTAGTTCTGAAGCCAATTGTATACCACCATTGATATACACCTGAAAAACTAATATTAACAGGATATGAATTACCTTTACTAAAAGCTTTTAATGCTGATTCTCCAAAATGTGGATCCCAAATTGCATGAGCAATTGGTTTTACTTTTAATGGGTTAGTTACCCATTTTTCAAAGTTACCTTGCCAAGCTACATGAAATAAATTTCCTGCTGTCCATAAGAAAATTACTGCTAAATGACCGAAATGTGATGCAAAAATTTTTTGGTATAAATTTTCTTCAGTCATCCCGTCATGTGCTTCTAAATCATGTGCGGTAGCGATACCATACCAAATTCTTCGCGTTGCTGGATCTTGTGCAAGGGCTTGGCTAAACTTTGGAAATTTAGTTGCCATAATTGTTAGATGCCTTTTTATATAAATATTAATTATGAATGAAAATGTTATAAATTTTTTTTACTTTAGACTCGTATTATAAAACTAAATTTTGAATATAATTATCCAAAAAGCTAGTTGAAGAGTTTAACTAATCGAAACCGCACGTGCTAAGAAGAATGCCCATGTAGTTCCAATGCCACCAAGTAAATAATGTGCTAAACCAACTGCTCGACCTTGTGTAATACTTAAAGCTCTTGGTTGAATTGTTGGTGCAAAGTTTAACTTATTATGTGCCCAAACAATTGATTCAATTAATTCTTGCCAATATCCACGACCACTAAATAAGAACATTAAACTAAATGCCCAAATAAAGTGTGCACCTAAGAAAATTAAACCGTAAGCTGATGAAGCAGAACCGTAAGATTGAATTACTTGAGAAGCTTGTGACCATAAGAAATCACGTAACCAACCATTAATTGTAATAGAACTTTGAGCAAAGTTTCCACCAGTTATATGTGAAATACTGCCATCTGGCGTAATTGTACCCCATACATCTGACTGCATTTTCCAACTGAAATGGAAAATTACAACAGAAATTGCGTTGTACATCCAGAATAAGCCTAAAAATACATGATCCCAACTTGAACTTTGACATGTACCACCACGACCTGGACCATCACATGGGAAACGGAAACCTAAGTTTGCTTTATCTGGAATTAATTTCGAACTACGTGCATATAATACACCTTTTAATAAAATTAAAACAGTTACATGAATTGTAAAAGCGTGAATATGGTGAACCATAAAATCTGCTGTACCTAATTTAATAGGCATCATAGCAATTTTACCACCAACTTCTACAACTTCGCCACCAAACGCATAACTTGTTGTTGCTAAGGCATTTGGAGCAGTTGTTCCAGGAGCTAATAAATGAATATTTTGAATCCATTGAGCAAAAATCGGTTGCAATTGGATTGCTTTATCTGAGAACATATCTTGTGGACGACCCAATGCACGCATTGTATCATTATGAATGTAGAATCCAAAAGCATGTGTACCTAAGAAGATACAAACCCAGTTTAAATGTGAGATAATTGAGTCACGATGGCGTAAAACACGATCTAATAAATTGTTATAGTTATTAGCCGGTGTATAATCACGAACCATGAAAATTGCTCCATGAGCTGCACCACCTGTAACACAGAATCCACCAATCCACATATGATGTGTAAATAATGAAAGTTGTGTCGCATAATCCGTTGCTATATATGGATATGGAGGCATAGCATACATGTGATGAGCTACAATAATACTTAACGAACCCATCATTGCTAAGTTAATTGCTAATTGAGCATGCCATGATGTTGTTAAAATTTCATATAACCCTTTATGACCTTCACCTGTAAATGGTCCTTTATGAGCTTCTAAAATTTCTTTCATGCTATGTCCAATACCCCAATTAGTGCGATACATATGACCAGCGACAATAAATAAAACTGATAAAGCTAAATGATGATGAGCAATATCACTTAACCATAACCCACCTGTAATTGGATTTAAACCACCTTTAAATGTTAAGAAATCTGAATATTCACCCCAATGACCACTGAAAAATGGTGCTAAACCTTGTTCGAAGCTTGGGTACAATTGACTCATTAATTCACGATTAATTAAGAATTCGTGAGGTAATGGTATTTCTTGTGGTGCTACACCTGCATCTAATAATTTATTAATTGGTAAGGCAATATGAATTTGGTGACCAGCCCAAGATAAACAGCCTAATCCTAATAAACCTGCTAAATGATGATTCATCATTGATTCAGCATTTTGGAACCATTCTAATTTTGGAGCAGCTTTATGATAATGGAACCAACCAGCAAATAACATGATTGCTGACATAGCTAAACCACCAATAGCAATCCAATATAATTCAACTTCACTAGTTATTCCTTCTGCTCGCCACATTTGGAACCAACCTGAAGTTGTTTGAACACCTTGGAAATTACCACCAACATCTCCATTTAAAATTTCTTGACCAACAATTGGCCAAACTACTTGTGAACTTTGTTTTATGTTAATTGGATCATTTAACCATGCTGAATAGTTAGAGAAATATGCCCCATGGAAGTGCATACCACTAATCCATAAAAAGATAATTGCTAATTGTCCAAAATGTGCACTAAAAATTTTACGAGATACTTCTTCTAATGAACTTGTTTGACTATCAAAATCATGAGCATCTGCATGTAAATTCCAGATCCAAGTAGTTGTTTTCGGACCTTTAGCTAAAGTTCTTGAAAAATGACCTGGTTGTGCCCATTTCTCAAAACTAGTTTCGACAGCGTCTTTTTCAACAAAAACTTGCACATTTTTTGCGCGACGGTCAGTTGAGCTTATTGCCATTAATTTTCTCCTTGCTGGGAGACGAAAATTTATGAAACTCTCATAAAAAAATAAAAAATAGTAAATATTTATCTATTTATTAAGTATGAGTTTTCAATTTATTATTATACGTTATTTGTAATAAATATTATTTATTTAGTAAATAAAATATTTTTTAATATTACTACGCATATTACAATCTATTCAATATGTAAAAGAAAATCCGGGTCAAGCATGTCCTGTTGATTGGAAATATGGTGATCAAATTTTATATTCACA
>Ga0209253_10002791_pt1 | contig 15447 bp, 12 predicted proteins | sample FrelakmetBRP12BR_FD_187145 | JGI IMG/M metagenome (GOLD analysis project Ga0209253, IMG submission 187145) | Freshwater lake sediment microbial communities from the University of Notre Dame, USA, for methane emissions studies - BRP12 BR (SPAdes)... | ecosystem: Environmental > Aquatic >...
ACGATACTATCATTGTTGAGTTGAAGGCCGTCAAAAATATTGAAGATGTTCATTTTGCTATCGTGAGGTCTTATCTTAAAGCACTGGGAAAAGAACATGGCCTGATCATAAATTTCTCCAAAAAAGTAATTGAAGTTAAGAGGGTAATCCATAAATAAATTCCTGGATTTTTGGTTTCCTTATTATGAGGGAGCCACGAAGCCATGGATTAGAAAGAAAGGTTTTGAATTTTTCCTGAATTCCTGGATTCCTTATGATGAAGATTATGACCGCCATGTATACGATTAGAAGAGGGGGCTCTTACGACAGGTTCATCATGATGGTCGAGGCCTTTCTGGAGAGAAAATGCGAGACGCATTGCCTCTCGCTTACATCGATCCCGATCACTCATTCGTATTTCCATAATCATGTCATGCCTCTTCCAATGAAAACGCCAGAGGGAATTTTAGTTAAATTGGCGGTGTTGTTTTTATTCCCTATTTGGTCTTTCTGGATCGCCTGGAAGAAGAAGATCGACCTGATCATCGCCTTTGGATTTCTCTATGCCTTTCTGCAGGGTTTTTCTAAGTGGATATTAAGAAAACCCATGGTGACCTTCATCAGGGGAAGCTCCTCTTTTGGTTTGGCAGTCCAAAATTCGCCCCGATACTTTCTTCATCTTAATAAGATCGTTGAATATCTGGGGCTTCTATTTTCTGATCGGGTCATCACCAATAATATAGCTACCAAGGATGAAATTTTGAAGAGCTTAGGGAAGAGGAAGAAGATCGATGTTCAGGTTCTCTACAACAATATCCCTCCAATGAATATAAGCGAACCAGAAAATGTTTATCAGACGAGAGATAAATATGGCATCCCTCAGAATGCAAAGGTGTTGGTGACGGCTGGCATCCTGAACCCGGGCAAGAATATTGAAAGCCTTATAGAATGCCTGCCAAAAATTCAAGCAAAAAACATTTATCTTATAATCTCGGGAGATGGCTCAACCGAAGCCGATTTACACTATAAAGATTCTCTACAAGAATTAGCAAATAAATTGGGGGTCGGTAAACAGGTTATTTTTACAGGGTGGCTTGAAAAAGAAGAACTGTGGAAAATTTATCTTTCTGCTGATATTTTTGTATTACCTTCAAAGAGCGAAGGAATGCCCAACGCCATTTTAGAGGCGCTGGGATTAGGGTTGCCCTGTATCGGCAGCAGGATACCTGGCATCATAGACGGTCTTCGGCATGAAGAATTGTTATTCGACCCTTTGGACGAGGAAACCCTTGTCACCAAGTTGGATCGGCTACTTTCTGATGCCCAATATTTAAATGATATCACTGGCCTGTGCCGAGAAAGAAAGGAGACCTTTCTTTTTGATTGGAAAGAAAAGATGTTTCTGTTGGCCACAGAAGGAGTCCTTTCATAAGAATTCTATCGACCGGAAACACGACCGAGAAAGTTCATTATGTCATTAACTAAAAAAGTTTTTAGCGCAACTATCATCATCACGATAGCTGGAGGGCTCGCTCGTTTATTCTCGATCATATCAGCTCCGATCCTTACCTATCTATTGGGCCCAACCCCATATGGAATTGCTGCTTTAGTGGGAACCTTCACAACTTTAGCATCTACAATCGGGCTCCATGGGGTTGATATGTCTTATGCCCGTTATTATCTCACAAGATCAAGTCTAAGTAATGACAATGTTGAGAGATTTTGTTGGCGTTATGTTTTTATGTCGTCTTGGATTTTTTCGTTACTGGCTGCGCTATATTGGGGATTTTTTATAGAAACAAATACGACTGGTCATTTAATAGCGTTAATTGTTGGTATAGGTACTCTGTCCTATATATTAAATACGATGTCGCTAACAAGATCAAGACTCAACGAAAAATATAATAAGATCGCCATAACCATTGTCGTTTCTGGCGCCCTTTCTACATTGGTTACTTTAGGATTAGCCTATTGGTGGAGGCAGGATGAATGGCCATTACTGATAGGATCAACGTTTGGGATATTGGTAAATATTTGTATTCTTGGTATTCCGAAAATAGAAAGCCTATACAAGAAATCAGAGTTAAATCTTCATGAAAAATGGAAAATACTTCAACTCGGTTTAACAGGATCAGTTACTGCCCCTATGTATTGGATATTAACCTCGTCAGACCGTTGGTTTATTAACTTATTCATGGGGAAAGAAACAGTGGGGATTTATTCATTTGCAAATAATATGGCCTATATTGGGCATCTTGTGACCAATGCGATCTTATATGCTTGGTTTCCAGAGTCCATAAAGGCATATGAGGAAAAGGGTGAGGACGCTTGTGAGATTCTGAGTCGAGTTTGGGAACAATTGACTTTGCTACTTGCTCTCGTATGGTTTTGGGTAACATCAATGGGAGGAGATTTAATTCGAATTCTGGCAACTCCAGAATTTTATGGGGGAATTATTTATATTCCATGGATCGCAGGTGGAGTTTTTTTTAATGGGATGTCTTATATGGCGAATACGGAGCTTTTAATTGGAAAAAACATGAAACCAGCAGCTTTTTGGTGGACGATAGGAGCTGGTTCCAATCTGTTATTCAATTATTTGTTCATAAGAGTATGGGGAGCTTTAGCAGCGGCAATCATCAATTGCGCATGTTTTGCTTTAATATTTGCAGGGGTTATGTGGAAATCGTCAAAACAATTTAAGCTTAAAATAAATTGGAATAAACTCTTAGTGATTATGATTATTTTATTATTCGTAGGCACGCTATCGCATAAACCATGGCATTCTCATCCTTTTACTAGCATCATCTTCAAAATGCCGATTTGCTGTATCATATCACTGATTTTGGTCAGGATGATGGTGCCTGGTTGGACAAGCAAAATAAGATCTATATTTGGTAGAAGTAAGGAGTGAAATCAATAATGCGAATTCTTTCAATTCTTTTGTATAGCCCTCCTTCAAGAAATATTGGGGGTGCCGAAATACAGATGCATTCATTGCATAAAGACTTACTCAAACAAGGAATAGAGGTTCATGTCTTAGCGGCTATTGAAAGGGTAGGCTGTCCTTATCAGATGTATGAAGGAATTTCGATATGGGGGGTTGAAATTCCTAAATTGACTTGCTGCGTGTTTCACCCCACGAACATCTGGTCCTGGTTTAAAATGAAGGGAATTATTACCCTCATAAAAGACCGCATTGGGCCTGTTGATCTTATTCAGGCAACCCCTTTCAGAGAGCCGGCACTTTTTGCTTACTGGATTTCAAGAGAACTCAGGATACCATGGGTTGCTCGAATTGCATGCAGTGGCCCCTATGGTGATTTTAACTACATGCCCCAAAATTGGTTAACGAAGAGACTTCTTCCCCGACTGGCAAGAAGTTGTTCAGCTGCCATTGTCCTAGAGGAGGAAACTTACAAAGAAGCACTGGCCAATGGAATAGAAGAGGATAAGATCAGGATAATATCAAATGCACTCATTGTCGAACACGCCCCCTCCCTAGAAAACGTCAAGGAAATTCCGACGAATGGGGTTGTTTTATTTTTAGGACGCGTCGCGCCGCAAAAAAAACCTGAAACTTTAATAAAGGCATATAACATTTTGAAAAGCATGGAGGAGGGAAAGGAGAACTTAAGGCTCCCAAGGCTGAGGATTTTAGGGGGAGGGGATACTCATGCTTTAGCTACTCTTGCAGAGGAGAACGTTTTGAAAACCATCGATTTTATGGGCCATCAAGAGAAAATAGAGCCTTTCTTAATCGACGCATTGTGCCTTGTGAATCCATCCGAGAGCGAAGGATTTCCAAATGCTGTGATTGAAGCATGTGCCTTCGGAGTCCCGGTCATACTATCAGACATTCCAGTACATCGGAAAATTGCAAGAGAGGTTGAAATGGAAGATTTCTTATTCCCTGTAGGAAATGAAAAAGTGTTGTCAGACAACTTGTTGAATTTCATGATGTTATCAAAAGAAGAGGTGATAAGTAAAAGAATCCGTTGTGCCCATTATGGCAAGAAGTTTTCGACCGAAATCAGAAATAGGGCATACCTCGATCTATATCAAAGAGTTTTAAATGGAAACAAGACTCATCATGGAATGTGTCAGTAAAGTCTTAGCAGGGTGGAGAAATTTATTTCTCAGAATTGAGGGGCCTGAGCTTGAGCCATACCTATGGCATAGCCATTATTTGACTGGTAGATTTAGTCAGAGGTGTTTACCTCATCTCGGGAAGAAGTTGAAAGGGAAAATCTTGGACGTAGGAGCAGGGACGGGACACGGAGCGAGATATCTTAATAAAAAGAAGACAAAATACTACCCAACCGATTTGCCAACAGTGACGAATAGGTTGGATAAAATGGTCTCCAGACACGAAGAAAAAATTAAAATATACTGCTCTGGCTACGCGTTACCCTTGATAGATAATTGTTTGGAAGGAGTGATGTTGATTTCTGTTTTAGAGCATTTAGAAAATCCTCAGTTAGCACTTTCCGAAGCTCATCGGGTAATGATCACTGGTGGAGGTCTTCTTATCGTTGTGCCATTCGCGTTTCCGGTACATGGGTTTCCAGTGGATTATAGAAGATGGACTTTGGAGGGACTAAAATTGGAGGTTAAAAATGCTGGTTTCAAAATCATAGATGAAGTTTCTATGGGGAATGCTTTTGCATCTTTAGCACTTAATTTAAACCTGTTGCTCAAATATCATCTTCATCAATCTGATTACAGACTCCTCAGTTTAATTCTGATATTGATCACTCCATTTACATTGTTGAGCCAGTTAATGTGCAACCTTCTTGCTCTTTTGCTGGGCCCTTTGGATCGAAGTAAAGCATTCCCTTTGGAGATTGCGATTCTAGGTGAAAAGGTGAAGAAGATAGAATAGATGTGTGGCATAACAGGATATATCAACTGGAACCGTATAGGAAGTTCCGAGGATGTGTTCAAGATGGTCAAACACATGAATCATCGAGGTCCGGATGACTCTGGCTTATGGCGTTCTATCGATGATTATTGTGTGATGGGACACACCCGTCTCAGCGTGATCGACTTGAGTCCAAATGGCCATCAGCCGATGATTGACCCAGAAACAGGAAATACAATCGTCTTTAACGGTGAGATTTACAATTATCAGGTACTTCGCAATGAATGTGAAGAGAGAGGGGACCGTTTTTTTTCAAAAACGGATACCGAAGTCATCTTGGCGCTCTTTCGAAGGCATAGGACAGACTGTCTGAGATACCTTCGGGGAATGTTTGCTTTCGCCATATGGGATAAGAAAAATCAAGAATTATTTATAGCCTGTGACAGAGTGGGGAAAAAACCACTCAACTATGGTTTGTTTCAAAGCGGAATTGTTTTTTCATCCGAAATCGACCCGCTGGTGCACCATCCAGAGATTAAGCGGGATCTGGATGAAGAGGCTTTAAACCTTTACTTGCAGTTGCAATATATTCCGGCTCCTTGGACGATTTATAAAGATCTTCGGAAATTACCAGCCGCCCATTTTGCGATTTATAGCCGAAAAGGTTTAGCGGTCCATAAATACTGGGATGTAGATTATCAACAAAAAATCAAGCTTTCTGAACAAGAAGCCTTAGAGGGTTTTGAAGAGGTTTTGAAAGAGTCTGTTAAATTAAGGATGGTTGCGGATGTCCCTGTCGGGGCTCTTTTAAGTGGAGGGGTAGATTCGAGTATTGTGGTGGCGATCATGGCCTCTTTGAGTAAAAAACCGATTAAGACTTTTAGCATTGGATTTGAAGAGGCCGGTCTAAATGAATTGCCATATGCACAGCAGGTAGCAAAAAAATATCAAACAGATCATCATGAAGAAGTCGTAAAAGGGGATGTGGCGGCGGAACTGGATGATATAGCAGAACATTATGGAGAACCATTTGCCGATCCCTCTGCCGTACCATCTTTTCATGTCTGTAAGATTGCTAGGAACTATGTCAAAGTCGCCTTGAACGGTGATGGGGGGGATGAATTATTAGGAGGATATCCTCGTTATTACTTATCCCCACAAACTATTCACTTTAGCAAATATTTTAGAAATGTGCATTCAGCGAAAAAGCTTTCTGAATGGATATCCAAGTTTGAGGAGGCAAACAGTTTCTTGGGAAGATTCCAACGCAGAGGGATTTTAAAATGGGTTCACCCAGAACTCCAGTCTTTTACCATGTATTATCCATTCTTTAAAGATGCAGAGAGGAAAAAATTATACCTATTGGACCCCTCAAAAGGTTACTCAATATTGCCCAGATGGAGGGAAGAATGGCTGAAACAAGGGATGTCGGTGGCTGAGAATTCAGTTGAAAAGATGCTTTGGATTGATAATCGAACTTATCTTCCGGGTGACTTGTTAGTTAAAATGGATATCGCCTCCATGCATTGCAGCCTAGAAACACGTTCGCCTCTCCTAGACCATCAAGTCATCGAGTTCTGTGCAAAGCTTCCCGTCCATTACAAGGTAAAAAGAGGGATCGGAAAATACCTCCTCAAAAGGCTGGCGGAGAAATACCTTCCGAAAGAGATTCTCTATCGTCAAAAAATCGGATTCGGGATTCCCCTCACTCAATGGCTAAAAGGTCCTTTAGAGCCCATCGTTCGTGAAGTTCTATTGGACCCAGCCCTGATGGAACCATTAAGTATCAATTTCATCAAAGAGGTTGTTACTCAATTCTATGATCAGAAGATCGAACACAGTTCACGCCTTTGGGTGTTACTCATGTTTGGATTATGGAAGAAAGTTTGTTTTTATGATCGATAACCCTTTCTTTAAAGGTCTTTATCAACCCTTACTTTTTCTTTGGGTATACAGTATACGGATATGATCATAAAAAACATTAAAAAAATGATCGGGTGCTTGGGCATAGGCAAAAATGTGAATCCGGGGGAGCTTGAATTTCCACTTGATTTTGGTTCGCAAGAAATCGAAATCATACGAAAGGTGAGACCTTACACCATGACGAGTCTAGAACGGATTTTTGCCATGATCCAATCTGTAAGATATCTTTTGAACACCAATATTTTAGGTAGCATTGTTGAGTGCGGAGTATGGAAAGGAGGGAGCATGATGGCAGTTGCCTATGCCCTTCTTCAAAATGGGAAGTCAGATCGAGACTTGTATTTATTTGATACTTTTGAAGGCATGACAAAACCAACCCATTTGGATATTAGTTATTTGAATGAATCGGCCTCAGACCTGTTTGCTCATCAGAAAGTAACCGATCACAGTTCCGAGTGGTGCTATGCTCCGCTGGAGGAGGTCCAGCGAAATTTATTCAGTACCGGCTATCCCCAAGAAAAGCTCAAGTTTATAAAAGGTAAGGTTGAATATAAGTTGCCATCTTTAGCACCGGATGCAATTGCACTCCTCAGGTTAGATACAGACTGGTATGAATCAACTAGACACGAATTGATTCACCTTTACCCACGATTGTCATCTGGGGGAGTTCTGATTATCGACGATTATGGATATTGGGAAGGGGCTAAGAAGGCCACAGACGAGTATTTATCCCAGAACAATATTAACCTCCTGCTTCATAGAATAGATTCTAGTGGAAGAATTGCTATAAAACCCTAAGGCATCATTTTAGCAAGGGCAAAAGATGCTTAATAAAAATCAAGGGATAGAATTGGCGCAAGAGAGAAGGTTTGAGTTTGGAAAAAACTGGAGTAAGTTTCTCAGTATTCTGGACGAAGACCGGATCGTAGATGCAGAAAAATCGCTCAAGAAAATGCTCGAGACGGAGAATTTTGAGAACAAACGTTTCCTCGACATCGGCTCGGGTAGCGGTCTGTTTTCCCTCGCTGCCAAACGATTAGGAGCAAGAGTTTATTCTTTTGATTACGATGAACTTTCAGTGGCATGTACGAAGGAATTAAAACGACGTTATTTCCCTGATGATATGAATTGGTCTATTAAACAGGGCGACGTTTTGAATGCAGACTATCTGAATTCGCTTGGAGAATTTGATACGGTTTACTCTTGGGGAGTGCTTCACCATACAGGGGCAATGTGGCAAGCCTTAGAGAATGTCGTTCCCCTTGTTTGTCAAGGAGGGAAACTCGCTATTTCAATCTATAATGACCAGGGGAGGGCGAGTCGGCGCTGGTCTGCTTTGAAGAAGTTTTACAACCAATCTTCTAAACCTTTAAGGATGTTCATCGTCTTAGCAGTGGCAACTCTTTGGTTCATCCATTCAGCTTTGAGGCGATTGGTGCGGCTCCAGAATCCCTTTCCTTTTAAAGAATGGAATCAAAAGAAAAAGGCCAGAGGCATGTCCATCTGGTATGATCTTGTGGATTGGGTTGGTGGTTACCCCTTTGAAGTAGCAAAGCCTGAAGCGATCCTTGATTTTTACCGAGGGAAGGGGTTTCATCTTGCCAAGTTAAAAACTTGCGATGCTAGATCTGGATGTAATGAGTTTGTATTTATTCGAGAAGACAAGAGAACAGGATGAGAGTCCTCATGGTTATTTCACAATTTTATCCAATGATTGGCGGGGCCGAGAAACAGGCACAGCTTCTTGCCACAAAATTGATGGAAAGAGGGGTGTCCGTCGATATTGTGACAGGATGGTGGAAGTTTGGAACCGCCCGGAAAGAAAGGATTGATGGGATCCAGGTCTTTAGAAATTTTGCATGTTGGGGGATGTTAGGGATAAAAGGGATTCGAACCTTGGGGGCCCTTATCTATATGATGAGCCTTAGTCTCTTTCTTCTCCTTCATAAAAGAAGGTACGATCTCATCCACGTTCACCAGGCCCTCTATCCAGCCTTTGTTTCAGTACTCGTTGGGAAACGAATCCTTCGCAAGCCTGTATTGGTTAAAACAGCGAGCTCTGGCAAGACCAGTGATATTGAGGGGCTCAAAAAATTCCCTCTGGGTAAGTTTCAATTAAAGTGGTTGCTTAAAGAAATGGAATGGTTGGTTGTGGTCAGTAAAATGAGCGGTAAAGATTTTGAAAAGGTCGGGTATCCAAAAAATCGGATGATTAATATTCCAAATGGTGTTGAAATCCTCGCGGGAACTAAATCCTCCTATGACCAAGCTGGTTGTGTTCTTACTATTGCAAGATTCAGCAGAGAAAAGGGAGTGGATATTCTTATTCAAGCCTTGGCAAAAGTTTTTGCAGAGGAGAAGCATGTTAGATTGTTGGTCCTAGGGAGTGGTCCAATGATAGGAGAGATGGAAAACATGGTCCGGTCTTTAAACATGAAACAATCCGTTGAATTTGTGGGATTCGTCAACGAGGTGGAGGAGTACCTGAGAAAGGCTGATCTGTTTATCCTTCCGTCGAGAACTGAAGGAATGTCGAACGCTTTATTAGAGGCGATGAGTTACGGAATTCCCTGCATTGCAACAAATGTAGGTGGAAATGGTGAACTCATGGGAGGAGAAGGCAAGGAAATTCGATCAGGCGAATTTGTTACTGCAAAAAATGGTCTGCTCGTTAATGCGGATGATGTGAATGGACTTTCCGAAGCTATTTTATACCTTCTTCGACATCCAGAGCAAAGAGAGGAACTGGGAAGAAAAGGACGGGCGTTTATAAGGGAGAATTATTCCATTGATTTAATAGCAGACAGATATATTCGTCTCTATCAGTCTATGCTGAACAAGAGAATCTAAAATGTGCGGGATCTGTGGAGAAATAAATTTCAATAACCGTTTAAAAGTTGAGCCCATTCGGCGGATGTGCAAAGTATTGACTCATCGAGGCCCTGATGATGAAGGGATGGTTTTTATTAAAGGCAATCAATATATAGAAATGAAGCAACCTTTCCCATCCTCTATTGAACGAGGTGACTTTGAGATTGGGTTGGGGCATCGGAGACTCTCGATCATCGATCTTTCGGCGGCTGCCCATCAGCCCATGTGCAATGAAAACGGAACTATTTGGATTGTTTACAATGGAGAGATCTATAACTTCCAAGAGTTAAGAAAGGGATTAGTTAATAAGGGACATTTTTTCAAATCAAAATCGGATACAGAAGTCATTATCCACGCCTATGAAGAGTGGGGGGTGGAATGTTTAAGCCAATTCCGTGGAATGTTTGCCTTTGCTATATGGGACTCAAACCTTCAACGATTATTCCTGGCACGAGACCGATTAGGGAAAAAACCATTGGTCTATTCTAGGCAAAATGGGGGATTTTCTTTCGCTTCGGAGATCAAAGCTCTTCTTCAAGTTCCAGGAGTCGAAAATAAAGTAAACGAGTATGCAATCCATCATTATCTAACTTATCAATATGTTCCCTCTCCGGACACCATTTTCGAAGGGATAAATAAGTTGCCTCCTGCTCACTACCTCCTATATGATCGCAATGGGGGGCTAAAAGTAGAACGCTATTGGAAAATAAATTTCAATAAGGGTTTTCAAACTTATTCAGATATAAAAGAACTGGAAGATAGGGTACGAACAGAACTCGAAGAATCTGTGAAGCTGAGACTCATCAGTGATGTTCCGCTAGGTGCATTCCTGAGCGGAGGAGTGGATTCCAGCCTTGTCGTAGGAATTATGGCAAAAATGAGCAGTAATCCGGTTAAAACTTTTTCCATTGGGTTTGAAGAAAAAGATTTTGATGAACTTGCCTATGCAAAGTTAGTGGCCAACCACTTTGGTACCGAACATCATGAATTCGTTGTAAGACCGAATGCTATCGAAGTTTTGCCCAAACTGGTATGGCACTACAATGAACCCTTTGCTGACTCTTCTGCCATTCCAACCTACTATGTGGCGAATGTAACCAAAGACTTTGTAAAGGTCGTCTTGACAGGGGATGCCGGGGACGAAAACTTTGCGGGTTACCCGAGATATCTCCGTAGTGAATGGGTTGCATCTTTTACAAGGCTTCCAAATAAACTAAGAAAAGATCTTTTACCAAATTTACTGAGAACGTTTTCTACCCTGCATTGGAGAGAAAAAACATTAAATCGCCTAGCAGACTTTGTCGAGTCTTTGTCTCAAGATCAGGCAAGGAATTATGGAGAGCAGATCAAGATTTTTAATGCAAAAGAGAAGGAAGATATTTACACCGAAGATTTTATTAAGGATGTAAAGGGGATAGACCCTTTGGACTTTCTCATCAATAAATTTGAGGAGTCGAAAACAAAAAACCTATTGGACAGTCTGCTCTATGTCGATATCAATTCCTATCTTCCCGAAGATCTCCTGGTTAAGATGGATATTGCAACCATGGCCAATTCGTTGGAGGCGCGAGTCCCTTTTCTTGATCACAAATTCATGGAATTCGTTGCCTCCATCCCATCACACCTGAAACTGAGAGGGTCGAAAACGAAATTCATTTTGAAAGCGGCGTTTAAAGATTTTTTGCCGGATTCAATTTTCAATAGGAAGAAAATGGGGTTTGGTGTTCCTGTTTCAAGATGGTTCCGAAATGAATTGAAAGATTATGTCTATGAAATCCTGTTGGAACCAAGGACCCTAAGTCGAGGATATTTCAAAAGAGAAGGCGTCGAGCGTTTGCTAAACGATCATATCGAGTTACGGTACGACCATTCATCAAAAATTTGGGCTTTGCTCTTTTTGGAAATGTGGTTCAGAGTCTTTATCGATAAAGGAGAGGATTCCTTTCTGTATGAAACTTAGCCAAAACGGGTCAATCCAATTTGAGAATGTTGGACAAGGAAGAGGTAGAAAACTAGCCAAATTAATGGGCCCCTGTTTCCTTATTGCGGTATTCATCGTCCTCCTCTACATCAATTCATTGGGAAACCAGTTCACCAATTGGGACGATGGGATGATTTACCAAAATTCCAACGTTCGAGATTTGAGTTGGGGTGGGATCAAACAAATATTCACGCTTCAAAAAGCAAATACATACCAGCCCATCCGGGTCCTTAGTTATGCCATTGATTACAGGGTTTGGAAACTTAACCCCTTGGGCTATCACATCACCAATATCCTTTTTTATATCTTGACCTGTATCATGATCTTTTTCACCCTCCTACAACTCTCTACGGCCTTAAGGGAAAAAGCCTCCACAGATTCACATAGACGGGTCGCCCTTTTTGGGGCACTTCTTTTTGCTGCTCATCCTGTGCACGTCGAAGCGGTTACCTGGCTGGCTGCTCGAAAAGAAGTTCTTCAAGGCTTTTTCTTTTTCCTCGGATTTTATCTCTACATAAAGGCAAGCGAGGAAACCGAAAGAAAAACCTATTACTTTTACATGAGCTTAGTGGTCCTCTCTGTTCTTTTGGCAATTCTTTCAAAACCTTCTTCGGTCGTTTTCCCTGGGGTGATCATCGTCTATGAAATAGCAAGGAGAAGGGAGAAACTGTTCAGCTTTTTGAAAAGCCACTGGATTTTTCTCGTCGTATCCATTGTTTTGTCAGCTGTTTTCATATTTATTTTGATGAAAGTGATGATTGAAGCCGGAGGCATCAAACCTTATCGCGGGGATAGCTTTTTGAGCAATATTCTGGTTTCCCTATATGCGTTTATCTATCACCTAAAACTTCTCATTTTGACGATTAACTATTCAGCCGCCTATTCGTTTTCTGTCGCCATGCCAATCTTGCGTATGAAGAACATCTTATTCACCCTTCTTGGTCTCCTCCTATTTACTTTTACACTATTTTCTCTTCGTTGGACAAAGGTAATATTTTTCTCCTTTTTCTTTTTTCTTGTAACCCTTCTTCCCTATTTGAATATCATTCCAATCAGCACCCTTTTGGCAGATCGATATGTTTTTATTGCTTCCTTCTCCTATGTCTTCCTGTTAGGGATACTTTTTGATCGATTGTATGATTTTAGACAACGGAGGTTCTCGGAAGGGTTCTTCAAATTACTTTCCGTTGTCCTCTTTATGTTTCTGCTGACCTCTTACTCGCTCATGACGATTCGGCAAAATAAGATTTGGGAGAACAGTTACACCCTCTGGGCAGACGCTGTGGAGAAACATCCTAATAGCAATACGGCCAATGCCCTTTTGGGGGTGGTTTATTTAGAATTAGGAATGGATCCAGAGGCGATCAAACATCTTGAGAAAGCCGTTGAGCTGTTACCCTATGATTATCAGTCACGCAATAATCTTGGAATCGTATACGGACGATCCGGGGAACCTGAAAAGGCGCTTAAAGAGTTATCCACTGCCATCCTGTTAAAGCCTGACGACGATAGCATTAAAATCAACCTTTCTGTCTTTTACCAGAGACAAAAAGAGTATCAGAAGGCCGAAGAGGTTTTAAAATATTTATTATCTAAAAATCCTCAAAATGCTAATCTTCATTACCGGATAGCCCTCGTTTACAAGGATGCTGGGGAATATGAGAAAGCGATTTCAGAATTATTAAAATCAACTGAATTAGCCCCTCATATCATCAACCCTTATGAGGAGCTAGGAAATATTTATGCGAGCAAGCTCAAAGACTTGGAGAAAGCAAAATACTATTATACGAAAGGGATTAATGCCGCGCCCAAAGCAAAAGCCAGAGTCGAAGATCTTCGGTGGATGATTCAGGACTTGGAATGCCATTAATGATTCGAAAAACTTGTTTGCCGGTGACGAAACTTGTATGGAAGCTCGAAAATCGAAATAGGAAATTCGACTATCCAGAATCCATATGCCAGCATCGATACGAGCTTCGACAACGATAAACGATAGAAACAGGGGGATTCATGCTAAGCATTGTTTCAATCATCTTAGGGGCCATGGTCGGCAGTTTTTTAAACGTTTGCATCTATAGACTGCCCAAAGAAGAATCCATCATCTGGCCGAGGTCCCACTGTCCTACTTGTAAAAAAATAATTCGATTTTACGACAATATCCCCTTGATCAGCTATCTTTTATTAAGAGGGAGGTGCCGATATTGTAAAGGACCGATTTCCATTCAATACCCTTTGGTAGAAGGCATCACAGCACTGAGTTCACTTTTCTTGATCATCAAATTCGGTCCCTCTTTGAGTTACCTTTTCTATTTCGCCTTTGTGGCCGCATTAATAGTCATCACCGTCATCGACCTTTATCATCAGATCATCCCTGATGGGATCAGTCTCCCCGGGATAGGAGTGGGCTTATTGGCGTCTCTCGTCATCCCCCAAATCACTTTTTTAAATTCTTTGATGGGAATTTTATTGGGAGGAGGGAGTTTATTTTTGGTGGCAACTTTATACGAATGGATTTTTAAAAGGGAAGGGATGGGAGGGGGAGATGTGAAATTGCTGGCCATGATCGGAGCCTTCTTGGGATGGAAAGCTGTCATCCTCACCATTCTTCTGAGTTCCATGATCGGGTCTATCACAGGCATACTGATTATGATCCTGAAAGGAAAAGATTTTAAATATGCCATCCCCTTTGGGCCCTTTCTTTCTATGGGAGCGGTGATTGCTCTTTTTTATGGAGAGAATTTGATCAGATGGTATCTTTATTGGAATAGGTAATTCGTCATGGAGGGTATGGTTAGGGTTAAGAAGACCTTTTCGTCATTGAATAAGACATTTACGTTTTACGGTGACGAGACTCGTATCGAAGTGAGAGGCTGGAAGTCCGAAACTCGATAAAAACAAGGACCGAGCATCCACCTTCGATAAATCGATCACTGAACCCAGCTTCGACACCGATAAACGTGATCATTCATTATAGGAGCAATTAAATGAAACCCCCCATAAGAAGTTTTATGGATTTGGAAGTGTATCAAAATACATATTCTGCTTCTATCGAAGTGATAAGCAAAATTGTCCCTAAACTCCCTCGAACTGAACAAAACGATTTAGCAGATCAGTTGCGACGATCATCGAAAGCAATACCCAGACTCATTGCCGAAGGCTATTCCAAGAAGCATCAGAAGAAAGGGTTTCAGAAATATTTAGATGATGCGATGGCGGAAAGCAATGAAATGATCGTATCTTTAAACCATGCTCGGGATTTATATTCGGTCTTTGTTGACCCCAAGTTGTGCGCAAATCTTATCGACCTTTATGACAAGTCGAGCAGGCAATTATACAATCTTGCAACCAAATGGAGAGATTTTAAAGAGAGATGATTAGTTGGTTTATCGGTGAGGATACTTGTATCGAAACAAGAAGTTTGAAAGCTGAAAGTTCGAACATCGCACCTCTATAACGAGCTTCGATACGAGTCTCGACAACGATAGACATTAATTTCTTAACGATGAAAACATTTTGGCTATTCAAAAAATTAAATTTGGGACTCAGGACAGAGGTCATCATCAATATCTCATTCCTGATGCTGGCGGCGATTCTGTTAATCGGGGTGACGATCTCCGAGGTTAATGAGAAGTACATCAAAGAGGAGAAGATCAGATATGGGGAAAGGATGATCCAGGATTTCCAGACACTCCTCGATTTTATGTCCAGGGATAAAAAGGAATTCCCATTGGACGACCCTCTCATCCAAAACGAGGTTCGAGAATTTGCCCAAATTTATGCCAAAGAGAAGGGATTTTATGAGTTACAGATTGTCGACCATCAGTTTAAT
>Ga0209253_10002792_pt1 | contig 15446 bp, 25 predicted proteins | sample FrelakmetBRP12BR_FD_187145 | JGI IMG/M metagenome (GOLD analysis project Ga0209253, IMG submission 187145) | Freshwater lake sediment microbial communities from the University of Notre Dame, USA, for methane emissions studies - BRP12 BR (SPAdes)... | ecosystem: Environmental > Aquatic >...
CCCGCTGGCGAGTTACCGGCCCGTATCGCCATCTATCGAGGTCCCATCCTGCGTCTCTGCAGGACAAAGGCCGAGGTCATTCACGAGGTCCGCGACACAGTGGTTCATGAACTCGGACACCATGTCGGACTCGATGACGAAGAGATGCCGTATTGACAGGATGCTGAAAAATTCCGCCAGCATCGTTCTCGCCTCATCGAATCCCTGAGGGTACGCCTCCGGTTTCAACTCGTCTGCGGCCTTGCTGGACGGTCTTTTTGAGCATCCTGAGGCTAGACAACCACACACTATACGGAATATTTGGCCGAGTTTCTTGGCAGCCTGCTAAGCCAGTCGTGAGGCTGGGCGTTGATAACCGAGGACGAGCATGAAGACTCCCACCAGGATCATGGGTAAGGAGAGAAGCTGGCCCATTGAGAAAGATCCTAGGATGAATCCGAGGTGCGCATCCGGTTCGCGAAAGAACTCTACGACCATCCTGCACATTCCGTAACCGCCGATGAACCCCCAGAATAGGGTCCCAGGAGGCGGCAGGGTTTTCGCGATGACCCATAACAGGGTGAACAAGAAGACACCCTCAAGGCCAGCTTCGTAGAGCTGTGACGGATGGCGGCAGGCTGGCCCTCCGTTCGGAAACACCATGCACCAGTCGACGTCGGTCGCTCGACCGTATAATTCCCCGTTGATGAAATTCCCGAGCCGCCCGAATCCTAACCCGATCGGCGTGGCAGCCGCCGCCAAATCTGCGACTGTGTACGCGGGAATACGCTGCCGTTGGCTGAACCAAAATAGCGCGACGATGACGCCGAGCAGGCCGCCGTGGAACGACATGCCCCCTTCCCACACCGCCAGGATCTTGACCGGATGTTGCACATAGTAAGAAAAATTATAGAAGAGCGTATAGCCGATTCGTCCCCCGATGAATACCCCTAACGCAGCCCACACGACCATATCGTAGATCTGATCCTTGGTGAGGGGCAGTTCTTTCGAGGCCACTCGATGCGTGATCAGGAAATAAGCGCCAGCCAGTCCGATTAGATACATCAGACCGTACCAGCGAAACTGCAAAGGCCCGAGCTCAAGGAAGACTGGGCTGATGTTGGGGTAGGGGATCGCGTGCAAGAAATTCATTCGTGCCTCATGTGGCGTATTGGCAGGATCATAAGTGAGGCTCTTGACCATTGCAAGCTCGTGGATGCTCCACACGGATCATTCCTCCTAATCCTTGCCAGGAGCCAGTTTGTGACACCGGCCACTTCTGTATGTTGGTTTTCTGTCACGCCTGTGTCGTGATCTGTGAGGAAAACGCAACTGAGAATTAATCGCTCTTAATCATTGAACAAGGGTTGCCATGAATTTATGGATATTTGCGTGGTTTTTCGTCTGGCACGCTTACTGCTGAAGAGAGAGCACATGAGCATGCAGGGTATCGGCAATCATGTTCCTTATTCAACCGTTTCAAGGAGGTTCACCATGTCAGACCAGGGACGTCAAGTAGCAAAGGTTGCAGCGTTGGTGGCAGGTGGGGCGGTGATCGGAGCAGGGATTGGATTACTCTTCGCGCCGCAAGCGGGCGCAGAAACCAGGCGCGATGTCGGTCGTTATGCGAAAAAAGCTCAATTGCAAGCGACTCGATGGAGTCGGTCGGTCCAATCCGGCGTCAAAGAAGTCATGGATCGAAGCAAGGCTCTTATCCGAAAAGACGATCAGAGACCGCGGATCGAAGCCGTGTAATTGAATCGACTCGCTTGGTGAACGGGTTTGCGGCGCAAACAGCGTATTGTCGAGCTGTTTGCGCCTGCAACGCCGGCCTTGACCGACAACCCCGATGCTAGAGTCCCGCCACTGCGGCCCTGCTGCCGGAGTGGCGAAATTGGCAGACGCAAGGGACTTAAAACCTTACCGGGGGGGATTGCTCAAGTCGTTGATGAGATGGGCAATCCCCTTTGTTTATGCGGTGTTAAGCCTCTTGTCTTCTTGTTTTTCTTTGTCGCTCTCTGCCTCCATTTAGCCTGTTTTGTCTACTCCGCTAACACTGTATTAACACCTGCAATAACGACCAAGTTTTCGATATTCCCACGGCGGCATCGGCTGCGTATCAGCCCACAAGCCTTTCTTTGCCTCTCGTGCGTCCTTCTCTAGTCCTGCCAGCATAGTTTTACCCGGCGCATACTTCCGGTGCCATCGCTAGCCGTTCGTAGCCTTCATTCTATGTATTTGTGGCTAGTACGTTATTTAAGTGGAACTGGGGGATTCCCCAGGTACACAAATGGCTGTACCTGCGATATGATAATTACATAAGTACCCTTTATATGGCTCAACACATTGCCAGGTAGTTCGTCCCTGTCTAGCGGGTGAATGAAGGAGGTGTTGTATGGCTCGTAAAGGACTGGTGACTCAGACCACTTGTGAGGTGCCGACCGCTCCCATCAGAGAGTCGGTCATCGCACCGGCACCGCTCCATGTCTGCTGTATCTGCAGAAAGATTCGAGACGAGACCGGGTCGTCCCCGGAACGTGAGCACTGGGTGACGGAGCGGACGTATCAGCAGACCCATGGCGTGAAGCTGGCCAATTTTCCTCTCACGCACACCTACTGTCCCCCGTGTTTCACGAAGTTCATGGAAACACTGAGGCAGTACCGCCGGGAGATCGGAACCTCTCCATGATCCTGCTCGCCGGCCTTCCGGACATTGACTCCTTCCCACGCCCTGCCAGACGCATCCCGTCTGGCACTGAACCGATAGCGAAGGCCGTATCTCCTGGAGCATAGCTCCGATACCACCACCAGCCCTGCTTCACGAGTTCCTGATTCAGGTTCATGCCATCGGGCAGGACTCCCTCCCCAAGGGTGCGCGTGTACTTGTCATGGCAGTGAGTCTGGACAGTGATGTCCTTCCCGTCGGTCAATGGCTGAGGCAGCAGTCCTATGGCTTGTTCGTGCGGATTGGAGGGGCAGTAAGTCGCTTACCAAGTGCGAAACACATGAGAGTGCCCTCTGCATCAGTGTGGGGACGAAAACTTATAGTCGAGTGATGCCCTGTACGGCGATACAGGGTGAAGCCCACTAACGCCAAGGCTACGAGACCACTGAGAGTATATGAGGTGTCTGCCATGAAGGACATTATCTTAAAATCGGGTGCAGCGTGGATTTGATTGTTCATCCCCCGGTCGATCATCCCAAGCCAGTGTGCTACGTCAACTGTCCTCGACAGTACCCGGCACATTCAACGAGTACCGCTTGGCGGACGATTGAGAGGCGCGAAGGGCGTGGCGGGATTGTATTCGATGATCGAATGTAGGGAGGTGGTTGGCCGATGCTGATGTATGGACGTGCGAAGTAGGTCCATCTGCACTTCCGGTTGAGGGAACTGATGACGAGACAGGGGTTTTTCCTTGGTGGACCGGCCCATTCATGGTACCCCAAAGAAGGGCCTCGACGGGAGAGACTGATGGATAGCGCGATGACACTCTATGACATGCTCATCATCGGCAGCGGACCGGCTGGCCAAAAGGCGGCCATCCAGGCGGCAAAGCTCGGGAAGCGGGTCGCCATCATCGAAAAATCGCTCCAGCTCGGAGGTACGTCCCTCAACACGGGCACCCTACCGAGCAAGACACTCAAGGACACCATCGACTATCTCGACGGGTTCGCCCGACGCGGATTTCCTCAGCTCGGGGCAGAGGTCAAACGCCGGATCACCTTGCCCGACTTGATTGCGAGAAAAGATCAGGTCATTACGACCGAAGTGGCGGTTGTGACCGATCAGTTACAGCGCAACCACGTCGAGATCATCCCGGGCCTCGCCTCCTTCGTCGATCCACGGACGCTCCAGGTCGCACGCCCCGATAGCAGCGCCGTCCGGCTGCGCGGGTCGTCGATCGTCATCGCCACGGGGTCACGCCCGCGGCGACCAGAGACCATCCCGTTCGACGACATCACCATCTGTGATTCCGATTCGATCCTCAACACAAGCAAGCATCCCGCCAGCATTACGGTCATGGGTGGAGGCGTCGTCGGAGCGGAATACGCCTCTATGCTAGGCGTGTTCGGAATCCACGTCACCCTGATCGATCGACGGACCCACCTCCTCCGGTTTATCGATCACGAGATCATGCGCGCACTCGATTCCCACATGCAGCGCAACGGCGTGACCCTGCGCCTTGGCGAGGAGATCGCGGAAGTCATCCTGGACCCGCATGGGCGCGTCGTGACCAGACTGAAAAGTCAGGAGACCATCACGACAGACATGCTGCTCTATGCGATGGGCCGCAGCGGGAACACCGAGTCCTTGAATCTCGAGGCCATCGGCCTCAAGGCCGACCAAGGACAGCTCACCGTCAACGAGCACTACCAAACGGCCATCCCGCACATATACGCGGTGGGCGACGTCATCGGATTTCCAGCCTTGGCGGCCACCTCCATGGAGCAAGGCCGGCTCGCTGCCTGCCATGCGTGCCGGGTAGCCCAGCCGGCCGCACCAACGACACTGCCCTACGGCATCTACACCATCCCGGAAGTCTCGATGGTCGGCAAGACCGAGGAAGAGCTTGCCACAGCCGGGGTGCCGTACGTCGTCGGTCGAGCCTTCTACCGGGAAATCGCGCGGGGGCATATCAGCGGCGACCTGGAGGGGCTACTCAAGCTTGTGTTTCATCGCGACACGCGGGAGCTGTTGGGTGTGCATATTCTTGGGCCAGGGGCGACCGAATTGATTCACATCGGGCAGCCTGTCATGGCGTATCAAGGCACAGTCGACTTTTTCGTGCAGAACGTCTTCAATTATCCCACCCTCGCGGAGTGTTATCGCACGGCCGCACTTGACGGACTTAATCGTCTCTGACACGAACCGCCCCTCGTATCCCATCCACTCAGACCGTCTCGGAGCCGTACAAAGTCACCCCCTACTAGCGCAATATATTGTTCTCCGGATGCCCCCTTTCCTTGTCACTAAATCCTAGCTCGCCCCTATCTATTGAATATCAAGCGGTTGGAAACGGTTCAGGGTCCAGTGCGTATGGAATGGCTCCTGCACATGGATGGAGTGACTAAGTTGCGCCCACGCAACAACCAGGAACAACCAACACGAAGGAGGCAGCTGATGGCGAAGGGTATGCCGCATGTGACCACGGTTCTGGAATGTCCGAATCTCAGAGAGAACCGGCAGGTCGAGTTGGCCGTGAACGTATTTCGTGATGCAGATCACAAAGGCCTGGAGGTCGAAGCGTGTTCGGAGTTCGTGTGGGGACAAGGCGCGGTCACGTGTGGTCAGACGTGCCTCCACACACCTGAGGCCTGGAGACTCCACGAAAAAGAAGCCAAGAAGCATCGGGAGGAACTGGCACAAATTGGCCCGAACGTCATGGGGTGAGGGCGGATACCACCCTTGGCGAGGACCACGATCTGTCCCGCCGGAGATCGAGCCACGTCGAAGCAGCCAATGACAGCATGGGACAAACCAGAGCAAGGGGAACATATCATGACACGCACTGCGACAACACTAGCGACCCTGATCACCGCGTTGGCGTTTACGGGCATGATCGCCACGCCAGCCGTCACTTACGCCGTCACGGCCGGCACCGCACCCGTCGAGATCAAAGTCCGCGTCAGCGAGAAAGGGTTTCTCGACGAAAAGGGCAAAGCCTATACCACGAAGAACATGTTGAAAATTCCCACTGGAACGCTCGTCACCCTCACCTTTGTGTTTAGCGAAGACATGACCAGCCTGGCTGTTGGCGATACTCACCAGATTGTGATTCAGTCAGATGATCACTGGAAAGAAGAAACGGACAAGCTCTGGATCATGAATAGGCAAGCGAGCATCACGTTTCGCGTAGGAGAGAATGGCAGAACCCAATATCGCGCCTACTGCATGCTCGACTGCATCGGGATGGAGCACCTGACGAATCTATTGATTCAAGTCGTCTAATCCCGACGAAGCCCTCCCCCTTCTCTCGTGACAGCAGTTCAGGCCGGACCTGTCACGGGAGGTCGTCCAATGAAGGCGTTAGCGAACGGCTACGGGGATGCAGTCGGAAGTGGTTGGGTCGGTTGCTTCGTGTGATCTTGAAGCTCCCCCCTTCGCTCGTTCTTCACTCCCTTCGATAAGGTTTTATCACCGGCGTTCATGCGGCCGGGGTAGCCGATCAACTGGTCTTCGCCTTGTGCGGGCATACGGGGCAGGGTGGCGAGGTCCATGCGCTCTATACGCACCGAGACAGGTTCCATCTCACGGTACTCCGAGACGCGGTGGACAAGTTGGACTTCGGGGTGGCCTGGACGTGAGGGGAGAGGCGCTGGCAAGCGGAGATAGCAGCCTACTTTCTCTTCCGCCACTCCCACGGTGCGATGGGCTGCGGGTCGGCCCACAAACCTTTACGGCTCCCTCGCGCTTCGTTCTCTAGCCCTTCCAGCACCGTATCGCCCGGCGCATACTTCCGATACCACCAGCATCAACCATCTCGTGCCAGTTCGTGCTTGAGATGCCTTTCGTCAGGGAGCTTGACGGTAGCAAGCGTGCGCCCGTAGTGATCCCTGCTGGTTGCAGCCGTTCTCTGGGGGGCATGGTATCTCAAGGTCTTGTCGGCAAGAAAAACCTCCATCCCATTTGGCACATGGAAGAAGTGACATGGTCTCGTACGCATGTTCACAAATTTGTTGCACGCTCTTAGAGGTGAGCGCATAATAATTTTCAAGTACCTGCCACGCTGCTTCTCACCTTTCTGTTACGGAGGGGGACCATGAAGCCCACAATCAACCAGCCTTCCAGTTCACAATCAGTCGATCGAAAATTGCTTCTGCTGCTGAGGCGGAAAGGGGCACGCACAATAAAAGGCCTCACCAAGCTGACGGGCATCGGGTGGGGGCAAGTCTTCATGGCTGTGGACCGTCTCAGTCGGACGGGAAAAGTCTTGTTGACCGCCGTGTACCCCTCAGAGTACCGCGTGTCGGTCGGTAAGGCTGTTCACTAAGGTTATCCAGCCCCCTCCGCTTTGACCAGCGCGTAATTGATGTTGGTCCTATCAGGCAGGATCACGATCAAGGGTGCGCTTCTACTTGTCGTGACCATACGTCTCGATGGTGACGTCTTTCCCGAAGGCCATGTCAGCGACGGCGTGCTTCGCTCGTTTGTCGCAAGTCAGGCCATTATATGACAGCAGTTAAGTGATTAAAATTAAATAGTTACAGTAAATATGCAAAGTAGAATATGACCTTTTCATTTATTTAATATCAATGAGTTGCAGGGGCAGATGCCACTGCTGCATCTCATTGTTTTCTTAGTCGAAATGGAAAGTCAGACCTGCTTATTGGTAGAAGGATAAGAACCCAACTGACGGTTGCTCACCTTCGTCAAGAGTGGCGTTGCCACAGGGTAGCCAGTCTGTATGCGTGTTGAAACTGAAGATGTTACTGTCATGACATTGTCTTGACATGGATAAATTGTGACGATACTATCAGGAGCAATGGGAGGTAGCAAAATGTCAGCGCGAGCAGTTCGTACTGAAAAACTGGACCTTCGACTGAGCTCCGTAGCCAAGCGGAGATTGGAAGCGGCTGCATCCGTGGCAAGTCGTTCGCTGAGTGCATTTGTCCTTGAAAGCGCGCTGTCTCAGGCCGAACAAACGCTGGCCGATCGCCACACGTTCGTGCTGAGTAAAATAAAATGGACTGAGTTTCAGCAGGCATTGGATGCTCCCGTTCGGTCTCTCCCTCGTCTCCAGCGTGTATTGACTGAGCCTGGATTCTTTGACGCGGTTCCTGCTTCGACAGAAGAGAGTTGACTCCTAGGATCGAAAAGCTTCAGTCACTTCACGCCGTTGACGCGTTTGACTGTAGCAACCAAGACCTCAATCGTTTTCTGCAACAGTACGCGCTTCCGAATCAAAGCAGCGGGGCCTCAACCACCTATGTCGGGTTGGCGGATCACACGGTGATCGGCTATTACTCGCTGGCTGTGGGATCGGTGGAATATGAACAGGCACCAGCACGAGTCACAAAGGGACTCGCCTATCATCGCATTCCTGTCATGCTGCTTGCACGACTCGCCGTTGACCAGCAATGGCAAAAAATGGGAGTCGGAGCAGGATTGCTCAAAGATGCGATGTTGCGGACGCTTCAAGCCGCAGACATTGTGGGAATTCGCGCCCTACTGGTCCATGCCAAAGATCATCATGCCACGCGGTTCTACCAGCACTTTGACTTCATCTCGTCACCCAGCGATCCGTTACATCTGTTGATTCTGCTGAAAGATGTGAGGATGTTGCTTTCATGAGACTGGCGATCCACGTGTTCCATGATGGGCGGCTGCAGGCATCATCAAAGCATCTAACTGGATGTCTTTGAAGCCGGCAGCAGCTCAAAGACTCCCAGTGCCGGTTCTTTGTTGTATGTCGTACGCTCCGTCCCGTGTATATCTCGGTTGGTGGCCCTGCTCGCGAGTACTGCTTGTCAGATCGTGCGCGAATCGGTATCCTTCAAAGGCGAGAGACTGTTCAGGGAGTGCACAATGGGTATCGCGGACTTACTCAAATTCAAACGAAGAGAAATTCTGCGCCTCGCGCAGGTACATGGTGCCCACAATGTGCGGGTCTTCGGGTCCGTGGCGAGGGGAGAGTCACGCCTAGATAGCGACATCGACTTTCTCGTTGAAATGGACAACGGACGCAGCCTGCTTGATCTCATCGAGCTTGGCCAGGATCTCGAAACATTATTGCAGCGTAAAGTTGACATTCTCACCGATCAGGGCCTCAGTCCGTATCTAGAGCAACGAATCCATGCCGAAGCGGTCCCTCTGTGAAGGACGACCGCATCTATCTCTTGCATGTTCGAGACGCCATTCACCACATCGTGACCTATACCGCGGCAGGAAAGGAGAGCTTCTTTTCCGACAGAAAAACTCAAGACGCGGTCGTTCGGAACCTCGAAATCATCGGGGAGGCGATCAAGCGTGTGTCTGTCATGCTGAAAGAGGCGCACCCTGACATAGCCTGGAAGCCCATCGCCGGCATGAGAGATAAATTGATTCACGAGTATTTCGGGGTCAATTTGCAACTGGTGTGGGATGTGGTCGAACGAGACCTGCCGGTTCTAAAACAAAAAGTTTCCCATCTCCTCGAAGCTCTTGGAGAGAAACGGTAGAAGCCCTCGCCCGGAGTCAGACTGACCAGTCACGTTCCTCCATTCACGCCGTCGCGCGTCACGCCTGCTCATGACTGTTGGTGATCCACACACAGCTCTTCCGTGAGACCATGGGAGCCGCTTATGTAGGGCGTAAAACCGGGTCGGAGATGACGGAAACTGAATTCTGGATGAACTTACAGAAGACGTATGAGCTGCGCTTGGCCGAGAAAGCTTTCCCGATGAAAGTCAGAAAGCACATCGAACAGCACAGGGATGCGCTGGTCTCGGCATATCTTAGCTAGCAGGCCAGTTGATTCCGGCCCAAGCGTTTCACTTTGATTTTGTCGGCATGCTTTTCTGCCTGCGCCAAGTCGTACTCCATCTGCAAGCCGTACCACATTTCGGCGGAGCTGCCGAACCCCTTTTCCAGTCGGATCGCCATTTCCGGGGAAATACCGGACTTCTCATTGACTAGATTGTTCAGGGTCTGTCTCTCCACGCCAAGCGCGCGTGCGGCTGTGGTCACGGATAGGCTGAGCGGTGTAAGGCACTCTTGCCGAACAATGCGGCCGGGATGGGGTGGGTTCTTCATATGCATCGCTGGTCTCCTCCTAGTGATAGTCAACTAAATCCACATCCCATTCCTGTCATGCTGCTCACACGACTCGCCGTTGACCAGCAATGGCAAAACAACGGGGTGGGGGCAGGAATCAAAAACTTCCGCTTTCATGACTTCCGGCATACGGCAATTACGAACATGCGCCGGGCTGGGATTGATCTCTTGACGATCATGCAGATTAGCGGTCACAAGACGACGGTTTGTTTCACCCGCTACAATAGCTTCAGGGAGGCTGATCTGAATGCGGTAGCCTGTAAAGCTAACACCTATCTAACACTAGCCCATGAAAAGGTGTCAGAACAGGTGAGAAAAGGAGAGGGAAATTTTTTCGCAAGTGCTTGAAACTGTGCTAGAATCCGACGCCTTGCCGGAGTGGCGAAATTGGCAGACGCAAGGGACTTAAAATCCCTCGGGCTTAAACCGCCCATGCCGGTTCAATCCCGGCCTCCGGCACCAGTCGCTACCATTTACCCAGCCAGCCTCGACAGCCTGCGAAGTAGGCGAAGACGGCGATGCCCAGGATAATCGCCATCTGCATCACATGCTGCACCAAGATATCCGGTGCAATCCATCGGCTCATAAATAAGAGTCCTGCTGACACGATGGTAACGGCGAGTGTTGTTCGCTTTGGGCAGGGGCTGAGTCGACGGCCTTCGTAAGCCAAGATGATCCGAACCACGATCCATCCAAGGGACCCTATAATCAGGGCTCCGGCTAAATCGGTGAGGCTCAGGAGGATGCTGTCTTGAATGAGATTGAGGGACTTCCGCATCCCTAACTCAGGACGAATGCGGATCCATTCTCCGATCGTGAGGAGAATCCACATTGCAATCATCCCGACGGCAAACCCTTTTTTGGTCATACCAGAATTCTTGACACGACGCTCGACCCTTCGGAAGGTGACGGTCGTCGCACCAGTGACTTTGCGGATTTGCGGACTTAGATCGAACCCGCATTCGCAGGTGGGAGTGGAATCAGAATTGGTCAATAAGCAGCGGGGGCATTCGAGGGGCATATCGAGACTCAGTTCTCTCTGCTAGAATCCACAATCGATACGACGGGCAGCATGTTGAAACAGTCTGCCAGCGCTCTGAAGGACGCGATGGGCATGGCGCGCAAGCCGAGCGCGACAAACACAATGTGTACGATCTGATTCAAGATGTTTCGCACGGTCTAGGAGGATCCCATGATCAGCCGGTCGCTTTCTCAACGCTTCCTGGTACTTGGAACGGTGTTTGCGGGATCTGCGGTAGCTGCAGGCGCCTTTGGTGCCCATGCACTCAAGGACATTCTGGATGCGCACATGCTCCAAGTATTCGATACCGCCACCCGGTATCAAATGTATCATGCCTTTGGGCTTTGTATAGTATCTTGGGCCATTGATCGCTACCCGGAACAACGACTTGAACAGACCGGATGGCTCTTTACGACCGGCATTCTTCTTTTTTCAGGCAGTTTGTATGTGGTGTCCCTGGCAGGAATACGATGGATGGGGGCGGTGACGCCGATCGGTGGATTGGCGTTCTTGGCAGGCTGGGTTCTTTTTGGCTGGCGAATCTGGAGGGATGCTCTCCCTAGCGGTGACGCGTGAAGCGCGAGAGGGGCGAGAAAGGCGCGACGTAGGTTGACTGGATGTCACCTCGTCTCGCTCGTCCCGCTTTTCCCGCCAGTCTCGCGATGCTAAGGCGTACAGCTAGCCGTTCTCTTTCCGCTAATCGACCCCCAGCCTCCTTGGGAGTTCACAAAGGTCCCTTCAAGCCCCTTGCCTTCTTTGCTGAATTGCAGACTATCTTCTTGGACTCGCCCATCGATTTCCCATCGTAAATAGACGTTCTCGCCCAACACGATCGTTTCCACAAGTCCCGGCAACGTAGCCTGCATATTTCCTGCTGGGGGAAAGAGCAATGAAAGTTTTTGCTCTTGGTGGTGTTGTTGATGGTTATGGATGATCCATTGCCAGGTCCCGCAGAGGCGGACCTGGCCACGGATTCCACGTACCCGATTTTTCCAATTCCGTATCCGATCCCATTCCTGATAGCTGGCCTGCATGGCATCCACTTCCAGGCGAGCGGCTCGCTCCAGGACCATCACCAATAATGTTGGAATCGGTTCTCCCTGATTCCCCTTGGCCCATTCCGGGGAAGCCACTACATCAGAGAGTTGATTCAGTGACTCATGCCAGGACGCCTGTCCCTGTTGATCGAGCCATGCCCGGGCTTGCGAAGATCCGGATAGTCGCTCAGTCATCGTCGCGAATTGCCGGTCTTGTACTGCTTGCCGCAGGGTGGATGCAAGATGCCAGGCAGCCAGACTGCCCATCAACCGATGCGCAGCCGCAGTCAGATCCGGCACCAGAAGTTCTTTGGCGAGCTTGGGCGACAAGGCGTTAGTCCCCAATGTCCTGGCAACATCCCCCATCTGGAGCGCGGGACCGATCGCCGACACAAACAGGTTGATGGCTCCCTTGTCGGACTCCATCTTCGCTAGTTGATCGGAATGAGCACGCATGATCGATGGAAAATCAGGTGTGGCAGTCGGAAGAGATTCGTCTGCCTTGGCTGTAAGCCAGGCCCCGAATACAAAGACAAGTATTATCGCACAGGCGAGGCCGATTCGAGGGTGGACGGGTCGAATGAATGGAATGTAATTGTGCATGACGCTACTCTACCGTGCTTCTGCTCGCAGCCTCAAGCGTCTATTCTTAACAGAACGCAATGGGGGAACTGGCTAGAGACCCTGGAAACAGGTCTTGAGAAATGCAGCGGTTGCTTCCCAGGCCTCCGCCGTCGCATCGGCACGATAACTCTCCACACGTTGTTCATTGCAAAACGCATGGGGGGCATTGGGGTAGGTCCGGATCTCGACACGCTTCTTATGCTCAGTCGCAGCGGCACGCAGCCGATCCACATCTTGAGCCGGCACCCACTGATCCAGCCCGGCTTGGTGATAGAGCAGGGGAGGGTAGAGGCTTTTGATCTCGGTTTCCGCCTGCGTCACTCGCCCGTAATAGGAGACCGCAGCTCGAAGGCGTTTCCGTTGACAGGCGAACCGGATCGCGTACGATCCACCCATGCCGTAGCCGACGACGCCATGGATGTTTTGCTTAATGTGGTCGCGGGTATTGAGAAATTCACAGCAAGAATTGATATCTTGCAGGACCAGCGTCTCGTTCAGCTTACCCATCAGCGCATCCGCAACTTCTGCATTGGCGGTCACCATGCCGCCTAGTCGCCCGTACAAGTTAGGAATGATGACGCCATAACCTTCGCACGCCAATCTGGCGCCGAGGTCTTTGATTTGCGCGGTCAGTCCCCACTCTTCATGCAAGAGGACGAGTCCGGGGTAGAGTCCTTTGGGCTGGGGCCAAAATTGGACACATTCCACATGCACATGTTTTGAGACGCGTGTCTGGATATAGGGATCGACGGCAGCATCCGTGAGCGTAGGAATGGCGACGCCGCTTGGAAAGCGTGCCGTGCCGGTACCGATTTGATCTAACGTAAAGGGGGCGATGGTAGATATCATTGCGGCAATCTCTTCTCCATCAAGGCTTTGCTGGGAGCTATCATCTTGAGACGGGATTCATGCGACGCGGGCGTACTATAGGGACGGTGCCGTCGGGTTGTCAATCTCACGGCAAGGGTTGAGGCATAGTTGACCCTGCGTGCGATGGCGACTACAGTTTTCGCACCATCACGGTCTGGAGGACGACTTATGTCAGTGAAAATCGGTCTCATCGGTGTCGGTCGGCATGGCAGCCGATATATCCACCATCTGCTACATGATCTACCAGGAGTAAGCCTCGCCGCTCTCTGCCGGAAACGTATTGGGGAGGGACTCCCTTCGCTCCCGACGACAGCGATTCCCGTCTATGGGGACTATCGCGGCTTGATCTCCGATCCAACGGTAGAGGCCATCGTCGTGGTGACCCCTCCGTCGCTCTGTCCTGAGATCTGTCTTGCTGCTGTAAGGGCGGGGAAGCCGATCCTCATAGAAAAGCCGTTAGCGCCGACAGGCCGCGACGCACGAGCCATGGTGCGGGCAGCAGAAGAGGCAGGCGTATTGCTGATGACCGCACAGACTCTGCGTTTCGATTCAACGATTCTTTTCCTGAAAGATCACTTGCCGGAGATTGGACGGCTCCGGTACGCCACATTCACCAGTCGGATTGAAACGAAAGCCAGCACCCTGATTCAGTTACCGATACCAGGTCAACGCGGGGCGCTCTTGGAATTTGGGGTGCACCTCTTGGATCTGGTGCCCTTTCTCACCGGCGATGAAATCGTCGATGTCCGTTGCGAACTGGACCAGCTCCCGACCGTCTCACCGGAGACGATGGCAATCGTGCAGGCCCAGACCACGAGTGGTATACGATGTGTCATGGATATCGCACGAGTCGCAGCAGGACGAGTTGCGAGAACGGAATGGGTGGGAACTCATGGGCAGCTTGCCGCCGATTGGTTTCACCACCGAGTGACCGGTGTCATTGGTGACACCGGTCCCCAGGAATGGGTCGTCCAACCACAGCAGACGATTCTTGCCACGCTCCGGGCTTTCGTCCATGCCATCGAGACGAAAACCCCTCCGCCTATCACCGGGCGTGATGGCTGTCGAGCCGTTGAGGTGGCCGACGCCTGCTACCGTTCGGCAGAAAAGTGCGGGGCCACCGTCAACGTCGCTCTCGGCACCCGTGAAGCGTGAAGCGTATCTCGAAAAATCGTCGCTCCTGAAACGTGAACCGCAGTTCACGAACGGCGAGTTACGAGGGACGAACGACGCGCACTCTTGGGCGCTCTTCTAGGCATCGGCGACGATGTGCGTATCAGTTTCTTCCACTCCCTCGATTTGGTGGATCTTGGTGATCACGACATCCGAGAGGGCTCGTTCGTCCGTGACGCTGATGAACACAATGATATCCGGTCGACCAAAGCAGGAGTGGGCTTGTTCGACGCCGGGCAGGCGCTTGAGTGCCTGCAGCACATCTTTCGTCCGCCCTGCCTTGACCTTGATTAGAATATACGCTTTCGTTGCCATTGCATCCTCCCTGTTGCGGGTACTATACGCCGCCCGGCATCTCCCGCCGTCGTTGCGCAAATACCTGGTGAATATTCTGACCCCGTTGCACGAAGACGACACGTGCCTTCGCCACGAGTTCCATCAACCAACCGAAATCCGCCGGACTGACGTTGAATTGTCGAAAGCCTGGCGCTAACCGCTCACGCTGATCGATAGGCATGTCGACCCACTCTTCATTGAGCGCCTCCAGTACCTGCGATGTCCAGCCTGACGAACGGAACCGAGACAAGGCTTCGTCCGCACTGCGTTCCTCCTGTGCCTGCAACGCCTGTCTCAGAAACGCGTGCACGTCTGGATCGGTGCTCTTTATCAACAGCGATTGAAATTGAATGACCACCTTGATGACGCGATTCGCCTCGGGAGTGTCTTCGGGCGGAAGCACATCGGCATCTTGCAACGTCGCGAGCACGGCCATTGAGGCTCCAACCGGTCCAGATGGGGTGGCCACACGACGAGGCATTTGGGCTAGGACCGGACTGCCAGCCCCCATGATGAGGCTACCAAGGAGAAAGCAGACAGGCAGGGAGCCAGGCAAGATGATGTGTGAAACGCGTTCTGATAGGCGCGACAGCAGGGAGTGGGACGGGACAGACATGGAGGGATTATACAGAAGGTGAAGAGGGGGTACTAG
>Ga0209253_10002793_pt1 | contig 15439 bp, 15 predicted proteins | sample FrelakmetBRP12BR_FD_187145 | JGI IMG/M metagenome (GOLD analysis project Ga0209253, IMG submission 187145) | Freshwater lake sediment microbial communities from the University of Notre Dame, USA, for methane emissions studies - BRP12 BR (SPAdes)... | ecosystem: Environmental > Aquatic >...
TCCCCAAATCCTGAAGGTTGATCTCTGGAAGAAATCCGGACATTTTGATCATTACAGGGAAAATATGTATTTCACGGAGATAGAAGATCAGGGTTACGGCATAAAACCCATGAATTGTCTCTCCCACATGCTGATATACAAATCGAAAATCCGCAGTTACCGGGACTTGCCCCTCCGATATTTTGAACTCGGTACCGTCCACCGGCATGAGAAAACTGGTGTTCTTCATGGTCTGACAAGAGTACGCCAGTTTACCCAGGATGACGCCCATATTCTGTGCACGCCGCAACAACTAAACGGTGAAATCACCGGCATTGCAGATTTCGTGAGCTATGCCATGAAAATTTTCGGCTTCGATTACGATGTGGAGTTGAGTACGCGGCCAGAAAAATCCATTGGTTCCGATGAAGACTGGGAGATGGCAACGGCGGCATTAGAGAATGCCCTGAAAGTTAACCACATGGTGTATGAGATTAACGAGGGGGATGGCGCTTTTTATGGACCAAAAATTGACTTTAAGCTGAAAGATGCCTTGAATAGAAAGTGGCAATGTGCGACTATTCAGTGTGATTTTACCCTTCCGGAACGATTCGATCTCATTTATATAGGTGCCGATGGAGAGAAACATCGGCCGGTTATGCTGCACAGGGTGATTCTCGGGTCTATAGAACGGTTCCTGGGAGTGCTCATAGAGCACTATGCCGGAGCCTTTCCTGTCTGGCTCTCACCGGTTCAGGCCGTTCTCATGACCGTTACGGATAAGCATATCCCATATGGTGAGACGGTCTATACACAATTATGTGATGCGGGAATTCGAGCGGAGAAAGATTTCAGGAATGAAAAACTGGGATTTAAGATCAGAGAAGGCCAGCTTCAGAAAACACCTTATATGCTGGTTATCGGTGATCGGGAAGTGGAATCAAACCGCGTTTCTCCCCGCCAGCGTGATGGTAAAGACCTTGGTGGCGTTGGTGTGAATGAATTTATTGAACTGGTGCGGGGAAACTGCGCACAGTATAAATAAAAGTTGATTCATTTCTGAAAAAGTTGCTATCTTCTTCAGGATTCAAGGTATCGAGGATTCGAGTGAATGGCTCAAACACTGGAGCCCTTGAATCATCGGATCCTTCCCGCAACAAAATGGGAGAAGAACGATTTTTGAAGTTTGGTGTTATGTAGGATTTCGATATCAGTATTTATTAATGTAGGAGGTGACATATAGTTAAGGATTTAAATATAAATCAGGAAATAAGGGCAACGACCGTTAGGCTCATTCAAGAGGGCACACAATTGGGTATTATGACCATGGCGGAAGCTCTCGAAATTGCTGCGAAAGCGGGTCTGGACCTGGTTGAAGTTGCACCCACTTCTACGCCGCCGGTATGTCGGATTATGGATTATGGAAAATTCAGATACCAGCAGAGCAAGAAACAGCAGGTTGCAAAAAAAAGCCAGAGTATCATTCAGGTAAAGGAGATCAGACTAAGACCGAAAACCGATGAACATGACCTGCAGGTAAAAATAAAACATATTAAGAAATTCCTCAGCCAGAATGACAAAGTGAAGATTACCATGATGTTCAGGGGTCGTGAAATCGCGTACACCGATCTCGGCAGGAAGATCATGGAGGATGTTCAAAAAGAATTGGCAGAAATAAGTGTTATCGATCAACATCCCAGGCTTGAGGGAAGAAATATGGTTATGATCGTGTCGCCGAAGAAATAAAAGAATCCGTTCATCTCCGAGAAAGATGCTATCTTCTCCAGGATTCAAGGGGTCAAGGGGTCGAGGATTCGAGTGAAGTGCCAAAATGATACAAGGATTTAAAGATTTGGCAGAGATCATATCAATTGTGTCTGGGTATTTATAGATAAAATCATTAAATAATAAACACTTGAACCCTTGAATCCTCGAATCCTTGAGGCCTTTTTGCACCTAAATGGGAGAAGAAACGAATTAAGTATATTTTTTATATATAAGGGGTGATTTAATGCCAAAAATAAAGACGCACAGGGGAGCGGCCAAACGCTTCAGCATTACAGGAACCGGTAAGGTAAAGAGAAATAAGGCGTATGCAAGTCATATCCTTACAAAAAAAACGACAAAAAGAAAAAGAAATCTGAGAAAATCTACCATTCTCGATGCGAAGGACACGAGAGGAATAAAGATGTTGATTCCGTACATGTAGATGCGGAAAAGAGGTGTACTGATAAAAAATTTTTATTATTCCAGTAGGTGAAATTAAGAACGTATTGTTTGTAAAAAGCAGGGAGATCAAAAAAAATGCCAAGGGTAAAAAGAAGTATTACTGCGAAGAAAAAGAGGCGAAAGATTCTGAAAATGGCGAAAGGTTTTTTCGGAGCTCGGAGCCGTTTATTGAAGACAGCCACAGAAGCCGTAGAAAGGGCTATGAAATATGCCTATAGGGACAGGAGAGTCCGGAAAAGAGATTTCAGGAAACTATGGATTGCAAGGATAAATGCAGCGGCGCGAATTAATGAAATATCGTATAGCCGGTTAATCGCCGGCATGAAAAAAGCGGGTGTAGAAATCGACAGGAAGATCCTGGCCGACCTTGCAGTTCATGATCCGCGTGGATTTTCCGAAGTAGTCAGTATTGCAAAGGGTAAGCTGGCGGCATGCTAAAAGAGCTTGAGGAACTTCAAAAGCAGGCAGAGGCTGAATTGCTTATTTCAAAAACTGAAGAGGAGTTCCTGGCATTAAGAACCAAGTATCTGGGGAGAAAAGGCCTTCTCACAGGGTTTCTTCGTAACCTCGGGAATATAGAACCGGAGAAGAGGCCTCTAGTCGGAAACCGGTGTAATGAAATTAAAAACGCTATTACTGAGAAGCTTGATGATGCGCTGAGAGTGATCGCCCGCCAGAAACAGAACGACTATCTTCTCCGTGACAGGATAGATGTGACGCTCCCTGGCAGAAAGGTCCGGGTAGGTAAACTTCATCCTATAATCCAGGTTAGTAGGGATATTTGTGAAATCTTTGCGGGGCTCGGCTTTTCAGTCGTCGAAGGCCCGGAAATCGAGCTGGACTATTACAATTTTGAGGCTTTAAATATTCCCAAAAATCATCCTGCACGAGATATGCAGGATACTTTCTACGTAGAAGAAAACATCGTTCTGCGAACCCATACATCACCGGTACAGATCAGGGTCATGGAGAAGCAGCGGCCGCCGGTGAGAATTCTTTCCCCCGGTCGGGTGTATCGACCCGATTCGGACATCTCTCACACACCCATGTTCCACCAGATTGAGGGTCTCCTGGTTGATAAAGGTATCAATTTTGGTGATTTGAAAGGCGTTCTTACATCATTTCTCAAACAATTATTTGGCGAAGGCACAGCGCTCCGCTTTCGCCCCAGTTTTTTCCCCTTTACAGAGCCGAGTGCCGAAGTTGACATCCGATGTGTCATGTGCAGTGGTGCAGGCTGCCGCGTATGCTCTCAAAGTGGCTGGTTGGAAATACTCGGATCGGGGATGGTGGATCCCGAGGTTTTTAAGAATGTAGATTACGATCCGGAGGAAGTTTCCGGGTTCGCATTTGGTCTCGGTCTTGAACGGATTGCCATGCTTAAGTACGGGATATCGGATATCAGGTTGTTTTTTGAAAATGACCAGAGGTTCTTGGAACAATTTTAGTACAGGGATCAGGGTTCAGGGATTAGGGTTTATGTTAGTCAGTCTCAAATGGCTTAAGGAATATGTGGATATCAGGATTTCACCCACAGAGCTTGTAGATAAGCTCACAATGGCCGGCCTTGAAGTAGAATCCATGAGAGAGACAAGCCCTTCTTTTCGAGACGTTGTAGTGGCAAAAATCCTTTCAGTCAAACCTCATCCTCAGGCTGATAAGTGTTTTCTTTGTGAAGTGACGACGGGAGACACTACCTATCCTATAGTGTGTGGTGCAGGCAATATCAGGTCCGGCGATGTGGTTCCCCTTGCGAAGATTGGTGCTGTCATCCCTGGCGGATATACCATCAGGAGCTCGAAAATAAGAGGGGAGACATCAGAGGGGATGCTCTGTTCGGAGCAGGAGCTCGGCATCGGCGATGATGCTGGGGGGATCATGATCCTTCCGGACAATTTTCCTATCGGAAAAGACCTGTCAGAAGCACTCGATATCGCGGATGTTGTTCTCGATATCGCGATTACACCCAACCGTTCAGACTGTTTGAGCATCATCGGAATTGCCCGCGAGGTTGCAGCAATTACAGGCTCTCACCTTAAGTATCCTAATGTGAGCGTATCAGAAAACGATGAAGATATAGAAAAAATTACGTCGGTTCATATTCTCGATCCTGACCTATGTCCCCGATATAGCGCCAGAATTATTAAAAACGCTACGATAAAGCCTTCACCCCTCTGGATGCGGCAGAGACTGGAAGCGGTGGGTCTTCGCGCCATCAACAATATTGTTGATGTAACCAATTATGTGATGGTGGAGTCAGGTCAACCCCTGCACGCGTTTGATTTCCGTTTTCTTGAGGAAGGACGCATTGTGGTCAGAAGACCCCGGGCAGGAGAAACGTTTATATCTCTGGATGGGAAGGAGCGCATCCTCGAAACGGATACGCTGATGATTTGTGATGGTGTCAAGCCTGTGGCTATTGCCGGTATCATGGGTGGACTGAATTCGGAAGTGAAAGAAGACACGGAAACTATTTTGTTAGAAAGTGCATATTTTGATCCGTCCTCTATCAGAAAATCGTCAAAGTGGCTCGGAATGAGTACTGATGCCGCATTCAGGTTCGGTCGCGGCGTGGACCCTGAGGGTGTGGTAAAAGCTTCTGCCAGGGCGGCTCAGCTTATGGCGGAAATCTCCGGTGGAACTGTGTGCAAAGGATGCATCGATGAGTATCCACAAAAAGTGGAAAAGGCAAAAGACATTCCACTCCGCATAGAAAGAGTCAATGATATCCTGGGGACGGACATCAAGGACGTTGAAATCGTCACAATACTGAAGAGTCTCAATATGGTGATCTATGGGGACAATAACGGAATCTATCGAGCAACCCCACCGACATACAGGGTAGATATTGAGAGGGAAATCGATCTCATTGAAGAAGTGGCACGGCTTTATGGTTATGACCGTATTCCCGTAACACTGCCCCCCGGTTCCTCCGTGACGGTCACGAAGGATCGTAAGGAAATTCTTAGAGACAGGTTACGGGAGATTCTCCAAGGTTCCGGTTACTCGGAAATAATCACCTACAGTTTTGTTTCCCCTGGTTCATTGGACGTGCTGGGACTCGCAGCGGGTGATGAGCGGCGAAAAATTGTAAAAATAAGTAATCCGCTGACAGAAGATCAATCGGTGATGCGAACGATGCTTGTGAGCAGCCTCCTGGAAACAATGAAGAAAAATGCACATGCCGGCTGTTTTGACCTTAAGATGTTTGAAATTGGCAGGGTCTTTTTTCATCAGCGTGAGGGAGAGCTTCCCAGGGATAAGAATATATTAGGCTGTCTTATCTCAGGCCTGCTGGATTATAATATCTGGTTATCAAAAATACATGTAGATTTCTATGATTTGAAAGGATGTGTAGAAAATATTTTCGATGGTCTAAAGATTCTTAATGTAGAATTCAGGTCTGATTACCGGGAGACGTTCCTTCATCCAGGAAAGTCCTGTGGAATATTTATTGGTGAGCAATGTATGGGGTTCTTAGGTGAGGTGCACCCTGATGTACTTTTGAAGATGGATCTCAAGAATAAGGCGTATGTTTTTGAAATTGATATAGATATTTTGGCTGATTGTTTTTCCGGCGATGTGTTCTATAAAGACTTGCCAAAGTTTCCATCGGTTGTAAGAGATGTGGCCTTTGTTGTTGGAGAAGACCTAGAAGCAGATAAAATGCTGAATATTGCCAGAGATATGGGTAAAGAATTACTTGAAAAAGTAAGTATTTTTGATGTATATTCAGGAAAGAGTATAACTAAAGGAAAGAAAAGTTTGGGATTAAGGTTTATCTATCGTGCCCCTGAGAGAACATTGACAGATGATGAGGTGAACCAGGTGCACAGCGGAATAGTAAAGTACATCGTTGATTTGACCGGAGCAAAAATAAGGGGAGAAGGTAATTAGACATCTGCAAGATTGAGGGAGGTTAGAAATGACAAAGATCGATATTATTCAGGATGTGTATGAAAAGCTGGGGTTTTCCAAGAAGGATGCAGCAAGGATTGTTGAGTCGGTTTTCGATATCATAAAGGATAGTCTCGCTCGTGGTGAAAAGATCAAGATTTCCGGATTCGGTAACTTTTCTGTCAAAGAGAAGAAATCTCGCAGAGGCAGGAATCCCCAAACCGGCAGCGAAATAGAGATATCCGCGAGAAAAGTGCTCACTTTTAAATCAAGTCAGGTGTTACGCAAAGCATTGAATGGTTAAGTATAAAGGGTCTGAGAAACTCTAAGTACGAAAACCTGGTGACCTGATAGAGATACGTACCCGTATGTTTCACAAGGGGAATTAAAAGCTGCATAAAAAATGAGAGGCTTCTTTTAAAGCTCAGGAGAGGGCCTTTCAACGAGGCCGTCATTCCATAATAATAAGGAAATCCTTAATTGAATCTCTCCGCAGGTAACTGTGGAGAATGTTCGATCCACAAGGAATAATCATGTTACCTATTCGCTCGCTTACCCCGCAGCACGCTACGGGGAATGCACTCACTACCGGATTCACCCAACTCAACGCTGGGCCTTGACCGGAAGCGCATGCAATATTTTACAATGCGCCTACGGAGTAACTTCAAAATTCAATGAGACGCGGCCTTTTTAGGCAAAGGTGCAAAAAAGTGATGTAGGCGCACCCTGCGCGTCGAGCAGTCTTTGCTTCAATTTCCTCAATCTGACTATTATCTTCTTTGGTAATCAAAATGAGGGTTTTCAATGGATTTGTCAATTCCGGATAAGGAATATTTTCGTATTGGAGAAGTCAGTAGAATCCTCGGAGTTGATCCGTATGTTGTCAGGTATTGGGAATCGGAGTTTAAATCAATAAAACCGATGCGCACGAAATCCGATCAACGGCTCTACAGAAGAAAAGATGTTCAGGAGTTGTTGATTATTAAAAACCTCCTTTATGCCGAAAGGTTTACCATCAGCGGTGCGAAAAAGCAGTTGCTGAAAATGAAAGGAGAGGTTACGCGGGCAGATGAAAACCGTGATCGGAAGAGGCTTATTGAGATTAAAAAGGGGTTACTGCAGGTAAGAAAGATAATGAGCGAACAATAAAAAAGGAAAATAAAAAGAATAGAAAGGGGCAGGCATTTTTTCACGAAAAAAAACCTGCCCCTTTGATATTAATGTTTCGATGATCTTTTCGATGCCTTAAGCGGATTGATTTTTTGTGTGGCTTCTTTGATTTCTTTCTTGATGTGTGTTGCTGTTGGACAGTTTCCGGAAAGCCATTTGCTGATGGGTTCAGGATAGACCCTGCAGAACTGACCGGTCTGGCAATCTATGATTTTATTGCAACCTTCGCATTTTTCAATAATTGTGTGACAACTACCTCCATTAAATCCGCAACCTTTCTTGGTCATAAAGGCGCACTCAGATCCAACCTTGACGGTTTGACAAACCATGGGAATCACCCCCCTTTCATAGTTATTGTGTTCTTAAATAGTAGAAAGCCTATCTAAAAGTTGATTTAAGTAACAAAAAAAATAATTCATGTCAAGAAAAAAATACGCACAATTATTGAACAGATGTGTAATAATATTTAGCTGAAATATCCTCTATAAGAGTGCTTGTACGAAGGTCTCGAATTGACTTCAAAGTCCAATCGTGTTAGGCAAGCACGTCTGGGGAATGAAGATTTGAATAATATGAAAAGTCGCTGAATCACGGAGGCTGTGTGGACTCGCATGGTAGAAATAAAAACATTTGAGATAAAAAACAAACTCGGCCTGCATGCGAGGGTTGCCGCAAAGCTGGTCAATATATCGTCGCGATTTAAGTCAAAGATATTTTTTGAAAGGGATGGCAAGGTTGTAAATGGAAAGAGTCTTCTCAGTATATTGACGTTGGCCTGCCCCTTGGGAAGTCGTATCACAATCAGGGTGGAGGGAATAGATGCACGGGATGCTATGGAAGACCTTGGGAAGCTCATAGAGGACAAGTTTGGAGAAGATTGATGGGTACGGATGTTGAGAAAAAAAGTTTTGTTCTCAAAGGTATAGGTGTCTCACCCGGTATCGTGATTGGAAAAGCGTTTCTGTATGACCGGTTTGATGCTCAGGTTTCTTTTTACAGGTTGCGTGATAAAAATCTTGTATCTAAGGAAATAAAAAGATTCAAGGCAGCGCTTAAGGAGTCAGAAAAGCAGCTTTTGGAAGTAAAAAATAAACTCTGCGAACTGGCCGGCCGGGAACCTTTGTATATTATTGATGTTCATATCATGATCCTGAGAGATAAGATGTTTATCAACCATACAGTGCAATATATAAAGGAGATGTTGGTCAATGCGGAATGGGCTATGAAGATGACCATTGATAGATATGGGGAGATCTTCGAAAAAGTGGAAGACGAGTATCTCAAAGGCCGTGTAAGCGACGTTCGATACGTAGGACAAAGGATATTGAGAAATTTATCAGGGGGCAAGAAAGAAGATATTCCGAAGATTGGTAGTAAAGATATTATCATTGCCATTGATCTCTCACCGGCCGATACTGCACAGATGATGATTAATAAGGTGCAAGGATTTGCGACAGATATGGGAGGAAAAACATCCCATACGGCTATTGTTGCAAGAGCGGTGGAAATTCCCGCTGTTGTCGGTCTGGAATCCATCACGAAAATAGTGCGCACCAACGACAACATTATTATTGATGGCGCTGCAGGTCTTGTTGTGATCAATCCTGATCCAGAAATTATTAAGGTGTATGAGGATAAACAGAAACATTTTGAAAAAGCCCAGGAGAATTATCTAAAATATGCCAGTCTTCCCGCGCTCACGGAGGACAATTATAAGGTAGAAATAGGCGGGAATATCGAGTTTATTGAAGAGATTCCTTCCGCCGTATCACATGGCGCCGAGGGCATCGGTCTGTATAGGACGGAATTCATTTATATAAATAAAGAACAACTACCGACGGAAGAGGAACACTTCTCACATTACAGAAGTGTGGTAGGTGCAGACGGTTTACAATGGGCAACTATACGAACCTTTGATTTGGGTGGGGACAAGTTCTACTCTGACCCCAAATTGGCCAAAGAGATGAATCCTCAAATGGGTCTAAGGGCTATCCGCTTCTGTTTGAAGGAAGTAGAGCTTTTTAAGGTGCAGTTGCGCGCGATCGCGCGTGCCAGCGCGTTTGGCAAAACGAGGATTATGTTTCCTATGATATCGGGAATTGAAGAATTAAGGGAAGCAAAAAAAATCTTCTGTGAGGTAAAAATGGATCTTCGTGCCCAAGGTATACCGATGGGTGAAGACATTGAGATCGGGGTTATGATAGAAGTTCCTTCTGCTGTTATTATTGCCGATGAATTGGCAAAGGAAGTGGATTTTTTCAGTATAGGAACAAACGATCTGATTCAATATGCTCTGGCGATCGACAGGATCAATGAAAGGGTAACGTATTTGTATGAACCACTCCATCCCGCTGTCTTAAGGCTTATCAAGCAAGTGATTGATATTGGTCATAGGGCAGGAATCAGAGTCGCCATGTGCGGAGAAATGGCCGGCGAGCCGGCATATATCATGATTCTTTTAGGGATGGAAATTGATGAGTTGAGCATGAACCCATTGGCCATACCAAAAGTTAAAAAGGTTATACGGGGTACGACCATCAAAGAATCCAAAATACTATTGGAAAAAATTATGGCATTTTCTTCGGCAGTTGAAATACGTGACTTTGTGAACGATTATATGCGTCAACGATTTCCGGAAGAATTTCAGCTTGATGGGTCGTGAAAGATCGAGTAGTAAATATGTCTATTCTGTCAAAAATTAAAGCGTGGACTGAAAGAGGAGATTTTTTCACCGGACGCCTCTATCGGGAGGACAATTTTCCTCTATTCTGGCTTGTCAAGAAGGTATTGTCCAAAGTTGAGATCGCTGATGAGTATGTCGAGGCATTGAGAAATCTCTCAGAAAAAGGGACCGTTGTGTATGCCCTTAAAAATAAAAGTCAGCTTAACGGTCTTATTATTCGCGAGCTTTCCGCCAGAAAAGGTATCCCCAGGCCCGTGTATTGCTGCGGGATCAATATGATCTTCTGGCAGCCCTTTCCGGCGTCCTTCAGGGTCGTAGTTTCAAATCTTCTGCATTTTCTTTTTCATAGGACTACTTATGATGCCTGCAAAGACGGTTACCTGAAAAGAACCGTCATGGAAGGGAAAAGTGTCATTATCCATCTTGGAAGTTCAGAATATTTCGAAAACCGTCTCGTCCATGGTGTGGTTACGCAGTTGATTGATGCGCAAAAAGATCAAAAAGTACCAGTCTATATTGTCCCCGTTATGATTACTTACGGAAGGAGAAGAGAAAAGGAAGAGGAAAATATTATCAATATACTCTTTGGTCAGGCGGAGGACACTGATGCACTGCGCCGGGTGATTACGTTTCTTAGATATTCCAATAAGGCCACGGTTATACCAGCAGAAGCGATTAACCTCATGGAAATTATCCATACGAGCGATGGTATGACGGATGAGGCGATATACCATGACCTGAGGAGAGAGCTAATAGACCGGATTGATGATGAGAAGACGAGCACTGTGGGGCCTGTTTTGAAGTCAAGAGAAGAAATAATCAGCATGGTTCTCAGTGACAGGAGCATCAATCATTTTATTGAAAAAATGGCGGTCCATGGGGTGAAAGACCGTGATGCTCTTATCAAGGAGGCGAGAAAATACATCCGCGAAATCGCTTCCGATTACAATGATATGTTTATCGAGCTCTGGTATAAATTCCTGACGTGGTTATGGAATAATATTTATGATGGTGTCGTGGCAGACAAGGCCGGGCTGGCAAAAATAAGAAACATATCGAAAAAAATGCCGTTTGTAATCATTCCCTGTCATCGCAGCCATATCGATTATCTTCTCCTTTCGTATGTTTTTTATGTGCATAATATCCCAATGCCCTTCGTTGCGGCCGGCACTAATTTGTCATTCTGGCCTTTAGGATACATCTTCAGGAAATCGGGGGCGTTTTTCATTCGTCGCACCTTCCGGGGGAATATGCTCTATGGGGAGGTATGTGCCAAATATCTGGAAATCCTTCTCAAAGAGGGTCTTCCCATAGAATTTTTCATAGAAGGTGGGAGGAGCCGCAGCGGTAAGATGGTAATGCCCAAATACGGCCTCCTTTCCATGATTATTCAGGCTTATAAAAATAATGCCTGTGACGATCTGGCGGCAATTCCGGTCTACATCGGGTATGACCGGGTCATTGAAGAAGAGTCCTACTTGAAGGAGCTGGGCGGGGCACCCAAAGCACGAGAGAAGACGTCGGATGTGATCAAAAGCCGGAAATTTTTGAGAAAACGTTACGGGCGCGTCTATGTGAACATAGGAGAACCGATCTTTCTCAAGTCACATCTTTCTTCTCAGGAAAAATCTTTTGAAGCGATGACCGTGGAAGAAAGGCAGAGCCTTTACAGAAAGATTGGTTACGAAATTGCACTGGAAATCAATAAGGTATCCGTCATTACCCCTTTTACTCTCGTTGCTGCGGGCTTGCTCTGTCATGACCGGAGAGGAATATCTCACGACGAGTTGATGGATGTGCTCAATGCATTCTATGATTACCTCGGCGACAGACAGGCAAACTTTGCCGCCACTATGATCCATAAGGAGAAAGCTTTTGTGGACGCCCTCAACATTATTGTTCAATCAGACGTTATATCCAGGATGGGAGTAGATGAAGAGGAACAGGATGAAAGTGAAGAGATTGTGTACTCCCTTAAAGATGAGAACCGATTAAAATTAGAGTATTATAAAAATAATATCCTGCACTTTTTCATTCCCATAAGCTTCGTGGCCCTATCTGTATTATCGAGCCGTGAAGATGTGATACCTTTGGACCAGATTATAAGAGATTACCAGTTTTTTAAAAGACTCTTCTGGCATGAATTCATCTTTGACGACCAGAAGGATGATTTGGATGAGGTGAAAGATGTCCTCTCTTATTTGAGCACCAGGAATATGATAACCGGTTTTGAACGCAACGGGCAGGCTTGTGTTGAAGTGAAGGGAAGGGGAAGGATAAGACTTATGCCCTTTGCAGGATTACTGCGCAACTACATCGAGTCATATTGGGTAGTGATCAGGGGTTGCCTGTATCTCAAAAAAGGGGCAAAACCAGAGAAAGAATGGATGAAGAAAGTTCAGCAGCTGGGTGTCAAGATGTATAAGAAGGGAGAGATTCGGAGGGCGGAGGCCCTTTCGCAGTCAAATTATCAGAGTGCCATGACATTTCTCCAGGATGCAGAAATAGTGAATGTTTCCGAAGTTAGTAGCAGAGCTGATAAGAAGGAGTCGAACCTTTATAAAATCTCCGGCACCAAATTGGAAATGGATTCTCTTAGGCATCGGTTGTTTGAATTCCTCCAGTAACGGCAGAGAGAACAGGTACTTTTTTGTTACGTTATGAGATCTTATGTGAAGCTCCGGCAGTTTTTATTTGACATCCCCAACCGTTCGTGTTAAGGAGCGCGACGAAAATGGATAAGGACACGAGGCAAACGGCCATCCAACTCGCATATGCCAGTAGCGTCGGCATTGCTATGGTATTCATGATCTTCGGAGGTCTTTATCTGGGTGTCTATCTCGATAGGAAGTTTGAAACGGGATATTCATTTACGGTTCTCCTTTTATCGATAGGCATTGTTGCCGGGTTCAGGAATATATACGTTTTAATAAAGAAAATTAGCTGGGATGAAAAACCTGTAATAAAGTATTTAAAAAGTGAGCCACATAGAAAAAGACCCCCTCCAAAAAAGGCTTGAGCTTACAATCTGGATCATCCTGGGAATATTTATCATACTCGGTTTTATCTTCATGCCTTACAGGTTTGCCCTCGGGATGTTGTTGGGCAGCCTTATAAGCATTGTAAATTTTTACTGGCTTGGTCGGGATTTACGAAAAGTGTTCAGCAGGCTTGCAGAACGGGCAACATCTTCTGTAATGTTTAAATATTACATCAGGTTTGTCGTAACGGCCGTTGCCCTTTATTTTATTATCTCCGGAGATCTTGTTGATATAATAGGCTTATTGATCGGGCTTTCGACAGTAGTCATTGCCATGGTATTGACCACAGTCGTGGCATATTCAAAAAAAAACTGCATTGAGGAGGTTGAATAAAAAATGCATTCGTTTTCATACCTGGAATTTCTTGAGAAATCTTTTCACATTCCGATGCACGTATCTTATACCGTGCTTGTCATGATATTTCTTGCTGTGTGTTCCTTTCTGGCAACACGCCGTGTGAGTATATTCCCGGGCAGGTTACAGAATGTTATGGAAGTCGTCATCAGCGGTATCGATTCTTTAATAACTGATACCATGGGTCATGAAGGAAGGAAATTCTTTCCCTTGATTGCCACCATAGGACTCTTTATTCTTACCTCCAACCTCTTGGGACTCGTTCCTGGTTTTCAAGCTCCAACGGCAAATCTAAACACAAATGCGTCAATGGCAATTATCGTTTTTTGCATGACGCACATTATGGGAGTCAAGATTCATGGGACCAAATACATCAAGCAGTTTATGGGCCCTGTGTGGTGGTTGACGCCACTTATGGTAATTATTGAATTAGTCAGCCACTTCGTCCGTCCCCTATCACTCACCGTGCGATTATTCGGAAATATCGAGGGTGGGCATATTGTGGTGGCCGTGCTATTTTTATTGGCTCCCTGGTTTATCCCGTTGCCTATTCTCGGGCTCAAGATTTTCATATCAATAATTCAGACCCTTGTTTTTATGTTGCTGTCCATGATGTATATTGCCGGTGCTATGGAAGAAGCACATTAAAAACTCTTCTACATTCCCGACAATGAAAAAGGGGCCAAACCTGTTGTGGTGAGGCCCCTTTTTAATGCGTATGGAGGGGGCTTTCCTATAGTCCACATCTTAGAGACACCGCTTGGGTTATAGGGGAGCAACTCGTATTTCTCGCATCCTGCGTTTCTCACAAATTTGGCTATCTGCTGCAGATTTTCCTCAGTTGCCGTGATACCCGGTACAAGGGGTGTTCTGGGAACAATTATTTCCTTCCGGTAATCTGCCAGGGACATGAAGTTATCCCGTATTTTTTCATTCCCCACGCCCGTGTATTCCTTGTGTTTTCGCGTATCGAACAGTTTGATGTCATAGAAAATAAGATCGATAGAAGGGAGTAATTTTTTTCTGAACTCCTGCATATCAAAGAAACCTGATGTTTGTAGTGCGATGTGGATATTGTTTTTTTTCAACTCCCTGATCACGTCGCTCAGATAATCCATGTGGAGTGCCGGCTCTCCTCCGGAAAAAGTTACTCCTCCACAGGATGTTTCATAAAATATTCTGTCCTTCAGCAACTCTTTTACCAGCTCTTTTCCGGCATAGCGCTTCCCCACTATTTTCAGTGCCGTGGATGGACATTTTTCCGCGCATACGCCGCAGGCAACACACCTTTCCCTGATAATTCTGCCGGGGTAATTCATCTGTGCGGCGTGTTCCGGACAGAACTTTTCACAGTCCCCGCAGTGTATACAGAGGATATGGTGAAAAGCTATCTCCACTTCCTGTTGAACGGATTCAGGATTCTGGCACCACATACACGAAAGGGGACATCCCTTGAGGAATACCGTGGTTCTTATCCCCGGACCATCATCAAGGGCGAACCGGCGAATATCAAAAATAAGCGGCCCTGTATTGCCCGTCTCCGGTGGGAAATCTGGGAGACTCATAGTAAATTTCCTCACAAAACGCCTCTAAGGCGGTGTTTTGTTTATGCCATAAGCTCCTGCGCCATCAGCTTCAGGCGATTCGCCATATAGGCGAACTTATAAAGATAATTGAGATTACCATCCATGGTAACATCCTGTCGCAGTATGGCATTCAGTATGTCTGGTTTGGGTGAGAATATAAAACTCCTCAGGGCTGCAGGATTCTTGAAAACAACCGTAATATTGGGACTGTCGATAGTTCCATCGAGCACTTCCATTTTCCCGTTTTTGAAAACAGCTGCGAGTGAAAATGCGTTATCCTTGCTCCGGAAAAGATAAGTGCCGTGAAAATTCTCTATGCTCTTTCGGTATTTGCTGCTGAGTATAAAAACAAGACTCATGCCTGTAAGCAATGATTTGAGAATATCTTCTGTGAATTCGTGCTCAAGCCCCTTGAGCAGTTTTTCCATGGCCGCTTTTGCTTTATGAGACGTGTTTGCGAATTCTTCTAACATATCTTCTCCTTTCCCTTCCTGAATCCT
>Ga0209253_10002794_pt1 | contig 15437 bp, 18 predicted proteins | sample FrelakmetBRP12BR_FD_187145 | JGI IMG/M metagenome (GOLD analysis project Ga0209253, IMG submission 187145) | Freshwater lake sediment microbial communities from the University of Notre Dame, USA, for methane emissions studies - BRP12 BR (SPAdes)... | ecosystem: Environmental > Aquatic >...
GCATGCGAGTCGAGCCTCCGACGAGGACCACCTCATCAATGTCGTTCGGGGTGAGGCTTGCGTCTTTCAAGGCGAGACGGCAGGGCCTGAGCGTGCGCTCCACCAAGTCCATGGTGAGGGATTCGAGTTGATCGCGCGTGAGGTCTCTCGAGTACCGGCCTTTGCCCTCAGGCAGATCGAGGATGGCCGTGGTTTTCAGCTCACCGGAGAGTTTGATCTTTGTCCGTTCGGCTTCCAGTCTGACCCCCTGCATATAGTCGGGATAGGCGTTCAAATCGACTCCATGTTGTTGGCGAATTTCCCTGACGAAGAGATCGGCGATCTGGCGATCGAAGTCATCGCCTCCGAGATGGGTATCGCCGTTGGTCGCCAGAACTTCAAAGATGCCGTCCTTGAGTTTCAGGATGGAAATATCGAAGGTCCCCCCGCCAAGGTCATAGACGGCAATCGTCCCCTGAGTCTTTTGTTGGAGCCCATAAGCCAGCGAAGCAGCAGTCGGTTCATTGATGATCCGTAACACCTCGAGCCCTGCAATCATGCCCGCATCCTTCGTCGCTTGCCGCTGGCTATCGTTGAAATAGGCAGGGACGGTGATGACGGCCTTGGTAATGGTCTCGCCGAGATGGGCTTCGGCCCGTTGCTTCAGCTCCTTGAGGATCATGGCTGAGATCTGGGGCGGCGAATAGGTTTTCTCGCCGAGCTTGATCCGGATCACCCCGCCCTGTTCCGTCAAATGATAGGGGAAGTAGGCGAGCTCGCCCTGCACGTCCTCAAGGCCCTTTCCCATGAAGCGCTTGACGGAATAGACGGTCCGTTCCGGGCTGCGGATCAAGTGCTCTTTCGCCGGATCGCCGACGATGAGGCCGTTGTCGGTCATCGCCACGACCGAGGGAACCATCATACGTTCGTTCCGACCTGGAATGACACGCGGACGTCCGTCCTCCATATAGGCCACGAGCGAATTCGTTGTGCCAAGATCAATGCCGACGATACGTGCCATGGTGGTGATTATCCGATGGTGGAGACGAGGTCGTTCACGATGTTCTTGACGTAGGTCCGGTTGGATAGAATTTCGCGTAGCTGTTTCAGAATATGGTCGCGCTCGGCTCTCGCCTGGTCGGTTGCCTCTCCGCGATCTTGGAGTGCGTCCCACTGAACAAAAATCTGCTGCAGGGTGGCGTCCATGTCTCGTTGCCGTTGTTCGAGTGTGTGCCGTTCCGCTTGGAGTTTCGCGCGGAGCGGCGACTCGGACTCTGATGCGCGCCCGGTCGCTCGATATTCGTTCAATGTATCTTGCAGTTCGAGAATCTCTTCAAAGAGATCGGCGGGAGGGGAATTCCGAATCTCTTTCACCGATCCGGCTTCTAGATCGAGGAGATACTCAGCCCGTTCGATCGGGTCACGAAGCGTCCTGTAGGCGGTATTCAACATAGCGGAATTACCGAGGCTGATAGTTTGTTCAGCGCCGCTCTTGTTTTGATAGAAATCGGGATGGAACGCGCGGCTCAGTTCGTAGAATTTGGCTTCTAGCTTGTGTTGGTCGATCGTGAGGCGGCGTGGAAAGCCCAGGCAAGTGAAGTAATCGAGTTCTTTCGACACCGGCTGAACCTTGACGCACCGGTCACAGAAATATTCACCGGCCACTTCGGACTGGCAGTGCCAGCACATGCTGCGAGCCATCTGCAGCTCACGTGGGCCAGCGGTACTGTGGGTGTGGTGGTCCATACGATTTCCTCCGACAGGACGGGCTTTGCAGACGCCATGCCCGCCTGACAATTGCTGTGCGCTGCTGACGCTTGTTAGGCCGAAAAGGACTCTCCGCAGCCACAGGTCTTGTCGGCGTTCGGATTGACGAATTTGAAATTTCCACCCAGCAGGTCTTTTTGGAAGTCCAGCTGCGTGCCTTGGAGATAAATGGCGCTCTTGGCATCGACAATGACTTTCACACCGTCAAAGTCATGGACTTGGTCATGCGGCCCGATCTTTTCGTCGAAGTTGATCGTGTAGCTGAGACCTGAGCAGCCGCCACCCTTCACGCCCAGGCGGAGCCCACCTTCAGTGAGGCCCTGCACGTTGATGAGGCGTTTCACTTCCTTCATGGCCGCTTCACTGAGCGTAATTACCGGAGCTTGGGTCTCTGCGTTCGTCGTGTCCATGGCGCGCTCCCTTTGTTCACGTTACTTCGCGTCAGTTGTTGTTCCGTCGGCTTTCTTCTGGTAGTCCGCGAGGGCGGCCTTGATCGCATCTTCGGCGAGCACGGAACAATGGATCTTCACAGGCGGCAGGTTCAGTTCCTGCACGATGTCAGTGTTCTTGATCTTCTGGGCCTCCTGGATCGTCTTGCCCTTCAGCCATTCGGTGGCGAGGCTCGAGCTGGCGATCGCGGACCCGCAGCCGAAGGTCTTGAACTTCGCGTCCACGATCATATCGTTCTGCACTTTGATCTGGAGCTTCATCACGTCTCCGCACTCCGGAGCTCCGACCATGCCGGTGCCGACCCCTTCCTCGTCCTTCTTGAAGCTCCCCATGTTGCGGGGGTTAGTGAAATGATCGACGACTTTGTCACTGTAGGCCATGGTTCATCCTCCTCTTGACTATCCTGGTCAGTGGGCAGCCCATTGGACTGATTTCAAATCGACGCCTTCTTTTGCCATTTCGTACAGCGGAGACATTTCGCGCAACTTCGTGACGATTTCAATCACCTTTTTAATCGTATAGTCGATCTCGTCGTCCGTGTTGAAACGGCCCAGACCAAAGCGAATCGAGGAATGCGCCAACTCCGTCCCGACCCCCAACGCACGGAGCACGTAGGAGGGCTCTAATGTAGCTGAGGTACAGGCCGAACCGGATGAAAGGGCAATGTCCTTCATCCCCATCAGCAACGACTCGCCCTCCACATAGGCAAAGGAGATATTGAGGTTGCCGGGGAGCCGGTTGGTCGGATGGCCGTTCAGATAACTTTCTTCGAGGGCCTTCATGATGCTGGCCTCCAGCCGGTCGCGCATCGCAATCAACCGTGCCGTGTCCTTGCCCATTTCCTGCTCGCAGAGTTCGCAGGCTTTGCCGAATCCCACGATGAGGGGCACCGGAAGTGTCCCGGAGCGCATGCCGCGCTCGTGCCCACCGCCGTCCATTTGCGCGACGATGCGAACCCGAGGATTCTTCTTTCTTACGTAGAGCGCCCCGACCCCCTTGGGCCCGTACATCTTGTGACTCGTGAATGACATGAGGTCAATCCCCATATCCTGTACATCGACCGGGATCTTGCCGACGCCCTGCGTCGCATCGCAGTGGAAGAGGATGCCTTTTTCCTTGGCGATCTTGCCGATCTCTTTGACCGGGTTGATCGTGCCGATTTCATTGTTCGCCAGCATGACGGAGATGAGGATCGTCTTCTCTGTGATCGCATTCCGCACGTCCTCGGGACTGACCATCCCGAATTTATCGACGGGGAGATAGGTGGCTGTCGCTTTGCCCTTGCCCTCCAACACTTTGACGGTGTCGAGCACGGCGCGGTGTTCGGTGGTGGAGGTAATAATGTGATGGCCCTTCTCCCCATACATCTCCAGCACGCCCTTGATCGCAAGATTGTCCGATTCGGTGGCGCCGCTTGTGAACACGATCTCTTTCGGATCCGCCTTGATCAGCTTCGCGATCTGTTTCCGGGCGTTTTCGACGGCTTCTTCTGCGGCCCACCCGAAGGCGTGGTTGCGGCTGGCCGCGTTCCCGAATTTTTCGACGAAGTAGGGGAGCATGGTCTCCAAGACGCGTGGATCCATCGGTGTGGTGGAATGGTTGTCTAAGAAAATAGGCAGTTTCATCGTTCAACTCCTTGTGCCGTGGGAGACTGAATCGTAATGAGGGGTGTGCCACCCATCATGTCTTGCAGGGTCATGTTATTGAGCAATTGGGCGATGCTGTCCTGGACTTTCAGGAGCGGAGTGCGGATATTGCAGTTTCCCCGCTGCATGCAGAACTCGCCATCCTTCTCGTGCGAACAATCAGTGATGCCCAATGGGCCTTCGATGCTTTCGAGAATTTGCGCGATCGTAATCTGGTGTGCGCGTCGGGCCAATACGTACCCGCCTTTGGGACCGTTGTGACTCTCGATCAGTGCGTTTTTGGAAAGAGTCTGGAGGACTTTGGCCAGGAGCTCGAGGGGGATGTTATATTCCTCCGCGATCTCTTTCGTATTCACTACGCGTCCGGGCATCACATCGCCGAACTGGGCAGCAGCGATGTGCTGAAGGGCCATGAGGGCATAATCTGCTTTTTTTGAAATCTTCAACATTGCTATTGCCGATCTTCCAGGTCGGAGACTATAATGATCTCCGATCGATAAGGTCGGACTAACATTAGCACGCAGGTTTCAGAGCTGTCAACAGCGAGAAGTCAGGCGGAATTGGGCTGAGAAAGGAACGAGCATATGGGCGGGACCAATCCCTATATTGAAAAAGCTGAGTATGAGCTACCTCAGCGAGCCTATACCGTCACATTTATTGCCCCTGACGGTGTGGTGACGAAGGTTGAGGTCGATCCAGCTAAGATTCCCTACGGCCCGACAGGGCTTCCAGGGAGTCTCCTAGACGTGGCGATGGGCAGTGGAGTTGCGTTGGAACATGTCTGTGGGGGGGTCTGTGCCTGTTCGACGTGTCACGTCATCGTGAAACAGGGGCTTGAGAGCTGTAGTGAAGGTACGGACGATGAGTTCGATCAGCTGGAACAAGCGCCGATTACGACGTTGCAGTCCCGACTCGGTTGTCAATGTGTGCCGAATGGCACGAAGGATATCGTGGTCGAGATCCCGTCAGTGAACAAGAATCTCGTGCGGGAAGGGCACTAGTCGTAGGTTTCTGTTTTGACTTCTTTTCGGTCGTATCCTGCCTCTACAAAATAAGCCCGCAACGGTCGCACAAACCCTTTGACCCCGCTGAGCAGTGGCGCCATCTTCGGTCTGTTTGTGATGAGGGGGCGCAGCAGTTTCATCGTCGCCTCGACAACCTCCTGGTCTGTTCCATTCACCGCCATTGGCCTATATCGGAACGAGGGCTGCTGCGCGGCTAAGGCTAGCAGCTCATCGTGGTAGAGCCGTTCACTCTCAGCAGGACTGACGGCAATCAGGGTGGCGTGCGCCAGTGAGCACGCCGCCGCCAGCTGTTTCAACATGCAGCGAATCGGCACTAAGCCGGTATAGCGACTGACGAGGAGCAGTTCTCGATCCTGTGAGGAGGGCAATAGGAAGTTCCCATAGGGACCAGAGAGTTGCAGCTCATCGCCGGGATTGAGTCGGTAGAGATAGCTAGATCCAAGTCCGTTGGGGACTCGATCGAAGACTAGGGTCAGTTGCCCGGTAGGGGAGGGGGGCTCTGCCAGTGAGTAGGCGCGATTAAGAGGTGGTTTGATGCCAACCGGGAGCTGCAGGGAGACCCACTGACCTGGCTGGAAGAGGATCCTCTGCATCTTGGGGAGCAGAACCAATTGGCGAACGTGGGGGGTGAGATCTATGACCGAGAGGACCGTTGCCGGTTGCGTGAGTTCTGCCATAACGATTTACCTCTTGCTCTCTTACCAGAAGGCCGCCCCAGATGAAAGGGTGCGCCTCAACCGATTCTGTACAAGACTTTTCACCCCATGCTATAGATACCGACCCATTCTCCAACGATACAGGATCATTTTATGAGTCAGGTCAGAGTCAGATTCGCCCCCAGCCCAACGGGTTTTCTCCATATCGGTGGAGTCCGCACGGCGCTGTTCAATTGGCTTTTTGCCCGCCAGCAGAAGGGTGTATTCGTCCTTCGCATCGAAGACACGGATCAGGATCGTTCGACCGATGAGTCGATCCAAGCCATTCTTGAGGGGCTGAAGTGGGTGGGGCTCGATTGGGACGAGGGACCTTTCCGCCAGACCGAGCGCATCGATCTCTATCGCAGTTATGCGATGCAGCTTCTTGAAAAGGGTCAGGCCTATTGGTGCTCCTGCAAAGCGGAAGAACTCGAGGCGCGGCGTAAGGAAGCCGAGGCCAAAGGGCTATCGCCGAAATATGACAGCCGTTGCCGTGATCGTGGCCTCACCAACCAGGTCGGCGACGCCGCGCTGCGTTTCAAGGCTCCGCTCGAGGGAGAGACGGTGATCGACGACCTCATCAAGGGTAAGATCGTCTTCGATAATAGCGTGCAGGACGATCTGATCATTCTCCGGTCGAACGGCTATCCGACCTACAACTTTTCAGTGGTGGTCGATGATGCGCTGATGAACATTACCCATGTGGTGCGGGGAGACGATCATCTGACCAATACGCCGCGGCAGGTCCCGATCTTCCAAGCGCTTGGGTTTCCCGTCCCTCAGTTCGGGCATCTGCCGATGATCCTGGGCTCGGATAAGTCCCGCCTATCGAAGCGGCATGGGGCCACCTCGATTATGGCCTATAAGGACATGGGCTATCTGCCTGATGCCATGGTGAATTATCTCGTTCGGCTCGGTTGGTCGCATGGGGATCAGGAGCTCTTCACCCGTCAGGAGCTGTTCGAGAAGTTTTCCTGGAAGAACGTGCAAACCTCCCCCGCAGTGTTCAATCCCGAGAAACTCATATGGGTGAACGCTGAATATATCAAGATCAGCCCGCCGGCTCAGGTCGCTCAGGCGCTGGTACCTCTTCTGGAAGCAGCAGGATTCACAGACGAAGTTCAGGCTGTTTCGACCGACTGGCTCGCGCAACTGGTCATCCTTGTAAAAGAACGGGCGAAGACGCTCCTGGAGATGGTCGAGTGGGTGAGGCCGTATTTTGGGCAGGCCGTGACGTTTGACGAAGAGGCGGCGAAGAAGTTTTTAACCTTGGCCATCGCGCCAGTCCTCGGTAAATTGCTCACTCGTTTCGAGGCGTTTCCTGCTTTCTCGAAACCGCAATGGGAAGAGGCCTTCAAACAGCTGGTTGAAGCAGAGGGGATGAAGATGGGTCAGCTGGCTCAGCCGGTCCGCGTGGCCCTGACTGGTCGAACGGCTAGCCCTGGCCTTTTCGAGGTGATGGAGGTGTTGGGGAGGGACAGGACCCTGTCTCGGCTCCGCCAGGGGATCGACCGGGCCTCCCACGCGTGAGGCAGTTTTTGTCTCTAAATCAGCCTCGATCTTGACGAAGCCAAGAGCCTTATATTATTGTGAGCGAAGGTTGGGGGATCGTCTAGCGGTAGGACGTCAGTTTCTGGATCTGACTACCTAGGTTCGATTCCTAGTCCCCCAGCCAATAATCTTTCCCTCCCCGTATTCTCAGATCCATGCCTCAGTTCCGTGCCGCGCTGGGGGATCGTCTAGCGGTAGGACGCCGGCCTTTGGAGCCGGCTACCTAGGTTCGATTCCTAGTCCCCCAGCCATTTTCATCCGACCATCTCGATCTCTATTTCAACGACGCCAGATCTATCACGAATCGAAACCGCACGTCGCCGCGAAGAACTCGTTCGTAGGCTTCGTTGACTTGTTGAATGGGAATCACTTCGACATCGGATTCGATTCGATGCTCGGCGCAGAAGTCGAGCATCTCCTGGGTTTCCCTGATGCCCCCGATCACCGATCCGGCGATGCAGCGGCGATGCAGAATGAGCGGGAAGGGTTCGAGTAGTGTTGGTTTGTCCGGCACGCCCACGAGAATCATGGTGCCGTTGGTTTTGAGCAGGTTGAGGTAGTCGTTGTAGTTGTGTGGTGCGGAGACGGTATCGAGGATGAAATCAAAGCGCCGCTGTAGTCGTGCAAAGGTTTCAGGCTGTGAGGTGAGGGCGAAGTCCTCGGCACCTAACCGTTCTGCCTCTTTTCGCTTTCGTTCAGACGTGCTCAACACGGTGACGTGGGTGCCGAGCGCTTTGCCGATCTTCACCGCCATATGACCCAGTCCTCCCAATCCCACCACCGCAAGCTTGTGATACTTGCCGACGCCCCAGTGACGAAGTGGGGAGTACGTCGTAATTCCTGCGCACAAGAGTGGGGCTGCTCCGGCTGGCGACAGGGCTGCGGGAATCCTCAACACGTACTGCTCATTCACGACGATCTGTGTGGAGTACCCGCCTTGGGTGACCTGGCCGTTCTTGTCGCGGCCGCTGTAGGTAAAGAGCATACCGGCTTCGCAGTATTGCTCCGATCCCTCTCGACAGGCGGGACAGGTTCGGCAGGAATCCACAAAGCAGCCGACGCCGGCCGTCTCGCCCACATGGAACCGCGTGACCGCGCTCCCGACCCGCGTGATCGCCCCAACAATTTCGTGTCCTGGGACCATGGGGAACATCGAGCCGCCCCATTCATTACGGGCTTGATGGATGTCCGAATGGCAGATACCGCAATGGGTGATCGCGATGAGTATGTCATGAGGCCCCACGTCTCGTCGCTCAAATGCGAAGGGTTGTAGGGCCGCCTTGGCGGTCAATGCGGCATAGCCTTTAGTGGGTAACATGATTGGTGCTCCTTGTGAGAGGCCTAGTTCGATCGTGACCATAGCAAGATGCCGTGGGCTTGCCAACTATGAAACAGGTGAAGGAGGCCAGCATCAACCAGTGTCTCGCGGTCAGTGGAGCTATTTGGAGTGGGATTGCCGAATTGCGCTGCGGGAAGAGGGGTGATTTCTCGCGGGACTATGTCCCCGCCACGGTTTTACGGTGTTTCGAGGTCGTTGTCTTCTTCCAACGAGTCTGGCAGCGAGCTGTCCATTGTGAGGTCGGGACCTGGTATGCGATAGCGGTCGGTTGCCCAGGCGCCGAGGTCGGTCAATTGGCATCGTTCAGAGCAGAAGGGGCGCCAGGTATTGCCTTCCCACGTGGTGGGTTGGTGACAGAGGGGGCAGGTCATGTCGGCAGTATAACATGCCAAATCTGAGGATCGGTTAGCGGTTAACTCGGCTGGATCTTGGGTGGGGTGGTGATTTGCAGTAATCGGTGCAGGCGGCGCTGATCGATTTCCGAGAGGCCGAGAAACTCGACTCCAAACTCCCCACCTTCACTCCAACGGACTGCGGCGGACTCGATCGTGATAGGTGAGCCTAGATCGGTGGCTCTGATGAGGATTCGTACCGCTGAACCGCGATGAACCGACGACATGCTGGTGACGGCGCATCCTCTGGCGGAGAGATCAAACATCGTGCCTTCGCGGATCTCTGTCTTGTTGGTGCTGGAGAAGAAGACCTGCATGTCAACGGGGACTCGTGGATATTCGCGGCATTCAATCATGCGGTCCTCCCTCCGGTCTGTGGTTTCTCGTCACGGCTGTCTGGCATTACTCCGGCTAGTCTAGCAAACCCAGATCAAGGGTAAAGCAAAACATGGAATGTGATGGCAGATGGTCCGAGGGAGGGCTCTCGTGAACGGGGAATAGCCTGCCGTCCGTTACCGGGGCGGTTGCGCCTTTTCGATCTTGGCCCAGGCGTCTTTGAGTGACACGGTGCGGTTGAATATCGGTGCCTCAGCAGTCGAATCTGTGTCGGTACAGAAGTAGCCGAGACGTTCGAATTGATACCGCGTGCCTGGCACGGTTTGCCGCAAACTTGGCTCGACGAGGCAGTTTGTGATGCGCTCCAATGAGGCGGGGTTGAGATAGGTCGTCCAATCGTGGTCTGGCGGCACCTTCGCCAGATCGGTTACCAATAAAGGGTTATAGAGTCGGACTTCGGTTTTCACGGCATGGGCTGCGGAGACCCAATGGATCGTGGCTTTGACTTTGCGCTGTTCCTGGGATGCGCCGCTCATGGTCGTGGGATCGTAGGTGCAATGGAGTTCGGTGATCTCGCCGGTCTGAGGATCTTTCGTCACCCCGACACATTTGATGATGTAGGCGTACCGAAGCCGCACTTCGCGTCCCGGTGCGAGCCGGAAAAATTGCTTGGGCGGATCTTCACGGAAATCGTCCTGCTCAATATAGAGGACGCGTGAGAAGGGCACCTGCCTGCTTCCTGCCGCGGGATCTTCCGGATTGTTGATGGCCCCCAACTCTTCGGACTGGCCCTCGGGATAATTGTCGAGGATGACCTTGAGTGGCCGCAAGACCGCCATGACTCTCGGCGACCGTTTATTCAGGTCTTCGCGAACGAAGTGCTCGAGCAACTGCATCTCGACGGTGGCCTCGCGCTTGGCGACGCCGATATGGTCACAGAACGCCCGAATCGCTTCCGGGGTATACCCTCGGCGACGCAGGCCTTTGAGCGTCGGCAGTCGTGGGTCATCCCATCCGGTCACGAGCTTTTTGCTGACCAACTCAAGCAGCTTTCGTTTACTCATGACGGTATAGGTCAGGTTCAAGCGAGCAAACTCGATCTGCTGTGGTCGGCATGGCGCGTCAGCCTGTTCGACCACCCAATCGTAGAGGGGCCGGTGATCTTGGAACTCTAAGGTGCAGATTGAGTGCGTGATTCCTTCGAGTGCGTCCGAGAGGGGATGTGCATAGTCGTAGGCCGGGTACAGGCACCAGGCGCTTCCGGTTCGATAATGCGTCGCATGTCTGATGCGGTAGAGGACCGGGTCTCGCAGGTTGATGTTGGGCGATGCCATGTCGATCTTGGCTCGGAGGGTGTAGGTTCCGTCGGCGAATTCTCCGGCTCGCATGCGTCGAAAGAGGTCGAGGTTTTCGTCGACGGAGCGGGTGCGAGAGGGGCTGTTTTTGCCAGGTTCCGTGAGGGTGCCGCGATAGGCGCGCATCTCTTCGGCTGTCAACGTGTCGACGTACGCGCGGTCTTTCCGGATCAGTCGTACGGCAAACTCGTAGAGTCGTTCGAAGTAATTCGAGGCGAAAAACATGTTCTCGTGCCAGTCGAATCCCAGCCATCGGACGTCGTTCTGAATGGCTTGGACATATTCAGGGTCTTCAGTGGTCGGATTGGTGTCGTCGAATCGCAGGTGGCAGATGCCGCCCGGGGTGTCGTTGGCCAAGCCGAAGTTCAGGCAGATGGATTTCGCGTGGCCGATATGAAGATAGCCGTTTGGCTCGGGTGGAAAACGTGTCACGACGCGGCCGTCATGTTTGCCAGCTGCGTGATCCGCTGACACGATTTCGCGAATGAAGTTCGAAGCGACAGACTGTTCAGACATGCGAGGCCGTTGACTCCCGGGAGATGCGCGAGCGAATCGTCGCAGGCTGTTCTACCATAAGAGCGGCACAGGGGAGAAGGCCTAAAGACCTCACGGGGGAAGGGGGATGCGGAAGCGACGTGAGTGTTAGGCGGTTTGGTGAGTCGGCATCTGCATCACGCTGAAGTCTTTCTGCGCGATGAGATGCCCTTCCATGCGCAAGCGAAACTCGTAGCGCCCAGGGGCAGGGAAGATCAGGGATGGAATATTGATCCCGAAGTCAGAAATTTGAAGGCGATCAGCGATCGCGATATTCGGAAGGGCTGCCCGGCAGACGAGCTGTTCGTTGTTGAGGTAGATCAAATCGATGTCGAAATGATAGGTCCCCTCGGCGTCGGTGAGGCAGAAATACAGCCCCATTTGTGAATGTTGGAAGGGAAAGCTCACGGCTTGCAGGTGCGTGAAGAGGCCGATGAGGCTTTTTTTTCTGGTGACGCTGTCCTCAATGACCTGATCGCAGACCAAGAAAGCTTGCACGCTCGGTTTCACGATGTCCGACATACCGTCATTGTACGGAAGTATTGCCGCTTGTCAAAAAGGATGAACTTTTCAGCAAGAGACCAAGGTGGCACTAGCTATCGTTTCCTTGATTGATACAGAGCGGAAACGTGTGAATTGAAGTTGCGGTCTTCGGGGAGCCGATTATCCGATTGTCGCTGCGCCGCCGCGGCTTTCCGCTACATTGCCAAATAAGGTGAGGCCGGTGCCGATGCGGCAGTAATGTGGGCTGACGGTGACTAATTCACCTCTATGGGTATTGAAGTGGCCCACGGTTATGCGAATCTTTCGCTTCTGTATGAGGCGGGCTTCGAACACCGTGTGTCCAGTTGTTCGGTCTGCTACGGTGACTGCAGGAGTATCGTCTAGGGTGGTCTCGTCGCCGGCCGTTACGTTAACGGTGAAGCGGGCCGCGCTATGTGCCGAAAGTGCATTCCGCCGGATATGACCGATGCGAGTCCCCTGGTCATCATAGAAGTCCATAGTCAGGAGCAGTGTGGAGGAATCGGGTTGCATCTCCAGCACCACCTGCTCCTTGCCTTGAAGTTTGATGACGCCGTTCGTGCTTCGAAACACATTCGAGCCGAGGTGTAGCTCAACGCCCTGTTCAGGCTTCTCGAGGTCGACCAGTTCGGGAGAGTCTGTAATGCCGATATTGTTGTTTTTGGTTTGGAGCGGGTTGTTCATGTTCCACCATCCCTCTGCCGATGGGAAGAGGGGGCTGACGACCGAAGAATTCCCTCTCCCAGAGGCCCGCCGCACATATTTGTCGCAAGGTAGGCTATGCCATCGTCTCTGTCAAGTCGCAGGTGAACCAACAACGCAGAGGTCTGAATATCGCGCAAAATCGTGAGGAATTGAAAAGTGAAAAGCCCCTGTGTTACTGTGGCCGTTCGATTCTACGTCATGGATGTCTGGTCCCATCGTCTAGCCTGGCCTAGGACGGAGCCCTCTCAAGGCTTAAACACGGGTTCAAATCCCGTTGGGACCACCACATTGTTTTCGTTCAGTTTTTTGCCATCATGTTTGAGGACCATTGAGTTGGTCCTTAAACATGAACTGGCATGTCTGCTCTAACTCGTCAGCATCCGCCTTGCCGGCTCTTCATAAAACGACACCACTTGCTTCAGCCGCGAAGGCCGAATCATCGTGTAGATTTGTGTCGTGTCGATGCGCGCATGCCCGAGCAACGCCCGAACTTGTTCCAGGTCATGCTGTTGCTCCAGCACCTCCATCGCGACCCCATGACGCAAATCATGGGGCTTCAGCATCGGGTATCCAATGAGCCGCCCATAGGTTTTGCAGAGCCGCCAGATGTTTTTCCCCTGCATTGGCGCTCGACTTTTCCCGATGGCCCGCCGTCCCCAGTGAGACCAGAAGAGTGGCGTCTCCGGCCCGAGCTGGCTTACCGCATGAGCCAACCCTTCGACGTACGCATGGAGATATGCCATCACGCTCTCCGGCAACGGAATGTCACGCGTCTGTCCGCCTTTGACGCGCACCCGCCGCAAGCCCCAGGTGCCATCGAGGTGACGGACTTGCAGCGTGGCGACCGACTCGCGCCGCATCCCCGTATACCGCATGATGAGAAAGATCGCGATATCACGAGGCCGCTGACGTTGCTGGGCCGCTGCGATCAACGCATCCATGAGGGCCGGTGTCGGCACTTGCCGCGGGGGTTCCATTCGATGCGGCGGGCGGTCCATCGCTGCGACGGGATTCGCCGGAAGCACGCCCCGCTTTACGAGCCAGCTACAGAAGCTCGACAGCGTGGATTGGCGGGTGCGTATCGTACTGAGGGCGAGATCACTGCCAGCCATATCGTCCATCCACATTTGAATGGTGGAGAGCGTCAGGTCGGTCGCTCTGGCCAACCGTCCGGAGCGGGATCTGACGAACATCAGAAACTGCCCTAATACCCAGCGGTAGGATTGAACCCCTCCTTCCGTTTTACCGCGCTGTTTGAGCTGGTACTGACAAAACTGCTCCACGAGATCCACTAACTGTTGCGTCATGGCATTGCCTCTCCGGTCCCTGCCACGACCACGACTTCGCCGGGGGAGAGTATGCGGAGGAACCACCCACCCGTCAAGCGTTGCAGGGGAGCCCTGGGAGCGTTCTATGGCCATCAATTTGGTGTCCATGCGGTTGCTCAATACGGCACGAATCGAGGGAGTCTTCCGACGCCCCCAGTTCTCCTCTGCGCTCGCGTCAGCCCGCCAGCATCCCTTGGGTGGCGGCGCGGGTGCGATGGAGCATCGAGCCGGCCTTCCAGCAGCCCTCCAGGCCTGCCCGCTGCAACTCGCCCCGCCCCGCGACTCGGATTCGTCCCTGCCCCGGACTTGGTGGGGGGCAGGGACCTATTATCGTTATCGAACCAGGGCCTTCAGTTGGTCTTTGTCCAAATGCACCCCGCACCGCCGTTGGAGCTCGTGCCCCATCTCCGTCCAACTCCGCCCCAGGGCCTTCAGCTCTCGAAGCATCTTCAACGCGTTCGCGAAGGACAGGGCCCCGGCTGCTCCGGTGGCCATATCGGTTGTTGCGGCGATGACCGGCTCCCTCTCCACTCTGGGAGAATTCCTCGTTTGGAGATCTGTCCGCCGCGGGCGATCCCAATAGGGACTCTTGCACCTCGGGCACCGAAGCGTGCGGGTCGGACTGCGGGGCCACCAACGATGTGTACAACGCAGACACTGTCGCTCCCGTAGGGTGCTTTTATGCGGGGACCCGCTGCGATCCGACCCGGCCATGCCGTCAGGTGTCCCTATAGGGGCAGAGATTGTCATCGTAACAGCTGGTTCTTTCATGGGAACGGCTCACTTCTCGTTGGGGGCCCTTTGCGATACGAGCCCCCGTATTACCAATCGGGGGCGTTCTGCGTGGCGCGCGGCCGGCTCGCGCCGCCCGGCGCGCCAGCCGATTTCCACTGTAGGAAGACAGCGGCGTTCCGTTCCATCTGGTGCCGAACCTGGCGCAGATCGAACCGATAGGCCTTGCCAACACGTGTTGAGGGGATCTCCCCCGTACGAGCTGCCCGACGAATGGTATCCGTGCTCATAGCAATGATGGCCGCGAGTTCCTTGATCAACAGATCTGATGTCTTCATACGGGCTCCTCATGTGTAGAACTTGCCCCTACGATAACGCCGGAGAGCCTGTCCTGGGAATTAGGCAGATGTGGGCAGATTAGGGCAGTTTGAGGCAGTTACGGCTAAGACGGTCTCGATTGACCGACAGTTGCTTCTGCCAGATGGCGTGTGGACAAAGTTGCCTTGACTCGCAACGTATGCCCAGACGATGATCGCTCACGAATTGGTAAGGAGTCCTGCCATGGTCACTGCGACGATTTCATCGAAATTCCAAATTGTAATTCCCAAAGCAATGCGGGAGAAACTGCACCTGAGGCCGGGGCAGCATCTTCACGTCGTGGAGAAGGGTGGCGTCATCACTCTGGTGCCGGAAGTCCCGCTCACATCACTCAAGGGCATGATGTGCCGAAGTGATCAGGGGCTGCGGTAGCGTGGTTGGTGCTATGCAGGTTAGCCGTGGAGAAATAATTGATCTTTGGTTCGGAGGCATGTAGGCTTATGATAATCGCAGAGGCCCACATGACCAAGGTATATGAGCAAACGATTTTAGAGAAACTTCGGCAGCTGCCCCAGGAACGGTTAGCCGAAGTCGAAGATTTTGTTGATTTTCTGGCGCACCGTGAGGCGGATGAGCGTGGTCTGACGCATGCCGCTGGACAACTCGCCACAGCCGCCTTCACGCGAGTCTGGGACAACCCCGCCGACGCCGACTATGACCGGCTATAAGTTCGGGGATCTCGTATTAGTCCCCTTTCCCTTCA
>Ga0209253_10002796_pt1 | contig 15435 bp, 10 predicted proteins | sample FrelakmetBRP12BR_FD_187145 | JGI IMG/M metagenome (GOLD analysis project Ga0209253, IMG submission 187145) | Freshwater lake sediment microbial communities from the University of Notre Dame, USA, for methane emissions studies - BRP12 BR (SPAdes)... | ecosystem: Environmental > Aquatic >...
GGTTGATTACGTGGAGCAGGGCTTGGACTTCTGGCGTAAAGTGGCTGAGTGCGGTTTCCCTGGTTAGCAGGAAAGGCCCGCGCTGGCCGTGGTAATCTACGACCTCGCCCGCTGGCGTGAAACGAATACCGTGATGCGAGAGCAGGCTGGCCAGATAGGGTTCCATCATCGCGAAGGCAAAGCCGAGTTTGCTGTCCAGGAACAGACACATGCCGATCAGGAACAGACTGACCGGGATGAGCGGGAAGGTATCGCGGCCAGTCTTGGCGCTCGCAACAGGATCGGGAAAGCTGAGGGGCCTGTTCAGGTCGCTTTTGCGGCGCCGGAACTGAGGGATCACCGCCAAACGGGAGACTTCCCCAATACTCTGGCGGTCCAGGCTATCGATATCTACCCGGTCGGGGTTCAGGGCGTGCCGGCAGTGACGTTCGAACGGCAGCGGCAGCGCCGGATCGTCCGGGTGAGGGAGGACCAAGCGCAAACAGCCGATAGCGGCGCCGCTCGGTCTATGCATCAATAGACCGTGCACCGACTGCTCGTCATACTCATCCCGCTCTTTGTGGCCTGGGCAGTTTGCTTCCGGCTCGAATTGAAATTCCTGGCAGTAGACCTGATAGCGAATCCGATAAGCGGTTTCCCGCAACTCGGGGGTGGTGGCGAGGACGGCAAAAAAATATTTTGAAAACGTGTTAGCTATTGCATTCTTATCCATGAGCACGTTATCCAGTCGATAATGAAAGTGAGGGAGCGGCAGGCACGCTTAACTCCTGTTTATTGTTACAACTTTATTGTTACGGCTCATAGAATAACCGCCGCTACGGGTGGCGGCAACTGGCTGAGAAGGTATGCGGATGAGGCAACTGGTTTTGTATTCCACAGTCGGCTGTCACCTGTGCGAAGAGGCGCAAAGGGTGATCCAGGTGGCGCTGGGCGTGACCGTTGCGGAGGTGGATATCACCGCCAATGCGCGGTTGCTGGAACGGTACGGCGTGCGTATTCCGGTATTGCGGCGGTTGGATACGGGGGTGGAGATTGGCTGGCCCTTTGGACCTGAGCAGGTGCGGGGGTTGCTGGGATAAAACCAGGGACGGCGTTAGCCGCCCCTGGTCAACTGCTTAGCCATGGCGCTGAGGGCGAGGCCGTTGCGTGCGGGAATTGGGCGCGTGGAAATCGTGGCGGCGCCCGCCCGTGTCGTCTATGGTCCGGTGCTGGGCAAACCCCTGGGATTTGCTGTCACGGTAGCCGCCTCTGGCCGGCGCGCTGCCCGGCCGGCGCGGGCTCGCCTTGCGGGGAGCGCCGCGGCGCAGCTCGCGGGTAGGCTCCAGGCCGGGGATTTCATGCACGGGCACGGCCTGGCCGGTGTAGCGCTCGATGCGCTCCAAATGCCTGGCATCCTGGGGCAGGGCCAGGGAAACGGCGATGCCGGAAGCGCCGGCGCGGCCGGTGCGACCGATCCGGTGCACGTAGTCTTCCGGGAACTTGGGCATGTCATAGTTGATGACATGACTGATGCCGGTGACGTCAATGCCACGGGCCGCTACATCGGTGGCCACTAGCAGGCGTAGCTTGCCGCCGCGCAGATGGGCCAGAGTGCGGTTGCGTGCCATCTGGTTCATGTCGCCGTGCAGGGCGGCGGCGTCGTGGCCCCGGGCGCGCAGGGACTGGGCCAGATCGTCGGCGTCACGCTTGGTGGCGGAGAAGATGATGGCTTTGGTCACGCTGACATCGCTGGCCAGGTGCTGGAGCAGGCGGTTTTTGTGCGCCAGGTCATCGGCTACGTGCAGGCGTTGCTCGATATGCGGCTGGTGGACCGGGGTGTTGGCGATCTCGATGCGCTGAGGCTCTTTGAGCAAGCGCTTGGACAGTTGTATCAGCGAGCTATTCAGCGTGGCGGTGAACAGCAGGGTCTGGCGACTGGTGGGAGTCGTCCTGGCGATTTTTTCCACGTCGTCGATGAACCCCATGTCCAGCATGCGGTCGGCCTCGTCCAGGACCAATAGCTCAATGCCGGACAGATCGATGCGGCCACGGTCCAGGTGGTCGAGCAGGCGCCCAGGAGTGGCGACCACCAGGTCCAGGGGGCCGGACAACTGCCGCAATTGCTGCCGGTAAGGCATGCCGCCCAGGAAACTGGCGGCGTTGAAGCGCAGAAACTTGCCGTATTTTCGGGCGGCCTCGATGATCTGGTTGGCCAGTTCGCGGGTCGGGGTCAGCACCAGCACCCGCGGTAGGCGCCTATTGCCCGTGGCCGGCGCGGTGAAGCGCTGTAGGGCCGGTAACATGAAGGCGGCCGTCTTGCCAGTGCCGGTCTGCGCGGAGGCAATGAGGTCCTGGCCGGTCAGGATGGCGGGGATAGCCTCAGCCTGAATGGGGGTAGGGGTGGTATAGCCGCTCTGGGCGATGGCTTTGTGTAGCGAAGGGTGTAGCTCTAGGACGTCAAAAGACATTTATACTTTCCATAATAAATAATGACGCGCAAGCAGCAGCAGAGTCCAGATAACCATACTGGCGGTGAGGCATGAATGACTGCCACGGCTGGCGCAAGAAAACATCGTCGCCAACCGGACTGAAAAAAGCGGTTTCAGGAGTACGAAACGCCGGAGGGTCAGAGAGCGATGAGAGACTCAGAAAGGCCTATCACCTTCCAGAGCGGCCATCTTACGTGGTTTCCTGGTAGCCCGCCAGTCTTGCGGAATATTTATTTCTTGATAGTGCAGTGGTTGAATCTATGTTTTAAGATGCTGAATTACTGTAAATGCATTACGTTGGCGCAGCCACCCAGATTTCTACCCTTAAGATCGCAATGGTTGTTTCCATTTCTTATGCCGGTATTATGTGTGACTCGCGCATTTCTATGCATAGGCTTGGGCGGGCGGTTCACGTTATGCCATTCGGGGTCCCAGTAGTTCTTGCCCAGCAATGAGTTTTCACAACACAATACGACCAAGGGTGCGGTCCCAGGTGCCATTACTGGTGCCGGCCGCCGGCGCCCAACCTGTTTGACATCATGGAAATTGAACGGCCGGAGCACGGTCGGCTTAAGGTATTGCGCGGGCGCTGTGGCGCTCGCGTAAAATGCTTGGGTGCGCACGGGAGCTGGACAGTTTTTTTGCGGATGACTCCAGGGGTCGAGGCATTGCCCCGACTCGACAGTTCAGGAGTCATAAAATGCTTTATACATACTCGAGAGGAGTGAAGAATATCATGAGTAGTGGTGCACACGTACGTAAGGTAGCCATTCTGGGCGCCGGGGTCATGGGCGCGCAGATCGCCGCGCACCTGGCCAGCGCCGACGTGGAGGTTATGCTGTTCGAACTGGCCGCCCAGGAGGGTGACCCCAACGCCAACGTGGACAAGGCCATCAAGCAACTGGGCAAGATGAGACCCGCCCCCGCTTCCGCCAAAGACCGGCTCAAGCTGATCACTCCGGCCAACTATGACCAGGACCTGGACAAGTTGCGCGGTTGCGATCTGATCATCGAAGCCATCGCCGAGCGTATGGAGTGGAAGGAAGACCTGTATAAAAAGGTTGCTCCGTACATCAACGACCAAGCGATATTCGCCTCCAATACCTCGGGGATAGGCATCACGCTGCTGTCCAATGCGATGCCCGAGAGCATCCGTCCCCGCTTCTGCGGCGTCCATTTCTTCAATCCGCCCCGTTACATGCCCTTGGTGGAGGTGATTCCGGGCGCTTCCACCGATCCCCAGATCCTCGACAGGCTGGAGACTTTCCTGGTCACCACGCTGGGCAAGGGTGTGGTGCGCGCCAAGGATAGCCCCAACTTCATCGCGAACCGCCTGGGCGTGTTCAACATCCAGGCGACCATGTACCACGCCGAACGCCTGGGATTGCCCTTCGATATCGTGGATGCGCTGACTGGCCCCGCCGTCGGCCGTCCCTCCACCGCGACCTTCCGTACCTCCGACCTGGTTGGTCTGGACACCCTGGCCAACGTGCTGGCTACCTCAGCGCGGGTGCTCACCAGTGATCCCTGGCAGAAGTACTACCATGTGCCCGCCTGGTTGCAGGGCTTGATCGACAAGGGCGCGCTGGGCAACAAGACCCGGGGCGGTATCTATCGCCAGGGTCCCAAGAAAGAGAAGCTGGTGCTGGATGTCGCCAAGATGGACTATCGGCCTGTCGACAACAAGATCGATCCCGCCGTCAAGACCATCCTGGGCAACAAGAAGATGGGCGAGCGACTGGCCGCGCTGCGCGCCTCCAACGCGCTGCAGGCCCAGTTCGTGTGGGCCATCCTGCGTGATCTGTGGCATTACAGCGCGGTAACGCTGAACAGTATTGCCGATAATGCCCGCGACGCGGATTTCGCCATGCGCTGGGGTTACGGCTGGAAGCAGGGTCCCTTCGAGACCTGGCAGTCGGCTGGCTGGAAGCAGGTCGCGGGCTGGATCGCCGAGGATATCGCGGCTGGCAAAACCATGTCCGACGTGCCGCTGCCGGCCTGGGTGATGGAGGTCGATGGCGTGCACTCGGACAAGGGTTCCTGGGCGCCCGAGGGCAAGGTTTATCGGCCGCGTTCCAGTCTGCCGGTCTACCAGCGCCAGTATTTCCCCGAGCGGGTGCTGGGCGAGGCCGCCCCGAACACGGGCGAGACCCTGTTCGAGAACGACGGCGTGCGCGTCTGGCACCAGGGTGATGATGTTGCCATTGTCAGCTTCAAGAGTAAGATGCACGCGGTGGGCGAATCCGTCATCGAGGGCGTCCATAAGGCCCTGGATATCGCCGAGGACAAGTTCGCTGGCCTGGTGATCTGGCAGACCGAGCCGCCGTTCAGCGCCGGGGCTGACTTGGGCGGGATCGCGCCGGTGGTCATGATGGGCGACTTCAAGCGCATCGAAGGGGTCGTGGAACAGTTCCAGAACATGACCACGCGGTTGCGCTACTCGTTTGTCCCGGTGGTAGCGGCGGTGCAGGGCATGGCCCTGGGCGGCGGCTGCGAGATCGCCATGCACAGCGATCGGGTAGTAGCCGCCCTGGAGAGCTATGTCGGCCTGGTGGAGATCGGTGTCGGCCTGTTGCCGGCCGGTGGCGGTTGTAAGGAGTTGGCGCGGAGAATCTCCGTGGCGGCGCCGGACAACAACCTGAACCCGTTCCTGGTGAAGGCGTTCCAGAATGTGGCGACCGCCAAGGTGGCGACCAGCGCCCAGGAAGCTAAGGACATGGGGCTGTTCCGTGACGGCGATTTGGTGGTCTTCAACCCCAACGAAATCCTCTATGTCGCCAAGGCGCAGGCCAGGGCCATGGCGGAGTCCGGTTATCGGCCGCCGCTGTCCATTCCCGTCAAGGTCGCTGGCCGCAACGGGGTGGCCATGCTGGAGATGGGCATGGTGAACATGCTGGAAGGACACTTCATGTCCGAGCATGACTACTTCTGCGCCCGCAAGATTGCCATGGCGCTGTGCGGCGGTGATGTGGAGCCGGGCACCGAAGTGCCCGAGTCCTGGCTGCTGAAGCTGGAGTGTGACGCCTTCGTGGAGCTGATCGCTCATCCGAAGAGCCAGGAACGCGCCATGCACATGTTGCAAACCGGCAAGCCGTTGCGTAACTAGACCCGATCCACTGAAGCCCCAGGGCGCGCAAACCGCGCCGTCTGACCGGCGGCGGCAGGTGCGCCCCGGGGATGAATTTGCAAGCATCAGGAGACATAGAATCATGAGTAAACAGGTTCAAGACGCCTATATCGTAGCGGCACTGCGCACCCCGGTGGGCAGGTCCCGCGGCATGTTCCGCAACACCCGTCCCGATGATCTGCTGGCGCACTGCATCCGCGGTGTGGTGGCCCAGTGTCCGGGCCTGGATCCGACCGAGATCGAGGATGTGATCGCCGGGTGCGCCCTGCCCGAGAGCGAGCAGGGCCTGGACGTGGCCCGCAATGCCGCCCTGCTGGCGGGACTGCCGGTGGACGTGCCCGGGTTTGTGCTCAACCGGTTCTGCTCGTCGGGCGTACAGGCGGTCGCCCTGGCCGCCGACCGGATTCGCCTGGGCGAGGCCGATGCCATCATTGCCGGTGGCACCGAGAGCATGAGCATGGTGCCGATGCCGGGCGGCCGGCTGTCGGTCAATCCGAAGGTTTTCACCGTTCCCGGCATTCGTGGCCTGGCCTTTGGTATGGGCATCACCGCCGAGAAGGTGGCGGAGCGCTGGAACATCTCCCGCGCGGATCAGGACGCCTTCGGCGTGGAAAGCAACCGGCGCGCGATTGAGGCTATCAAGAAAGGCGAGTTCAAGGAGGAAATCCTGCCCTATACCATCGAAGAGCATGTGCTCTCCAAGGATGGCCAGGCGTTGGAAGTGCGCACCCGCGTCGTTGACACCGACGAGGGTCCCCGCCCCAGCACTCTGGAGAGCGTTGGCAAGCTGAAGACGGTGTTCGACTCCAAGGGGTCCGTTACCGCCGGCAACAGTTCGCAGACCAGTGACGGGGCAGGCGCCGTGATGCTGATGAGCGAGCGCATGGTCAACAAGCTGGGCCTGAAGCCCAAGGCCCGTTTCGTGAGTTTTGCGGTCACCGGCTGTCCCCCGGAAATCATGGGCATCGGCCCGATCAAGGCGATTCCCACGGCCCTGAAGCGTGCCGGACTCAAGCTCGAGGACATGGACTGGATTGAGCTCAATGAAGCCTTTGCCGCGCAGAGCCTGGCGATCATCCGCGAGCTGGGGCTGGACATCAGCAAGGTCAACCCCCTGGGCGGCGCCATCGCCCTGGGCCATCCCCTGGGCGCCACCGGCGCCGTTCGCACCGCTACCCTGGTAAGCGCCCTGCAGCGTCACAACCTGAAATATGGCATGGTGTCGATGTGTATGGCGAGCGGCATGGGTGCCGCCGGTATTTTCGAGCGCGTATAAAGGTCTGGTACGGGCGGCGCGAGCCGCCCGTTTTACACCGATTGAAGGTCCACAATTAACCATCCATAGAGAGACTCTTATGACCGACGTCGTCATCGTTTCCGCCTGTAGAACCGCCGTTGGCGCTTTCGGGGGCACGCTAAAAGATTCCACCGCCGCAAAGCTCGGCAGCGTTGTGATAAAGGAAGCCGTCAAGCGCGCCGGGATTGATCCCGTCCTCATCGACGATGTGCGGATGGGTTCTTGCCTGGAACATCCGGACGCCCTGAACGTGGCCCGCATTGCTGCCCTGCTGGCGGGGATCCCCAATTCCGTTCCGGCGGTCACTATCAACCGGGTATGTATCTCCGGGATGGAGGCAGTTCTATCCGGGGCGGCGATGATCAAGGCCGGGGTCGCCGATGTCATCCTCGGGGGTGGCGTCGAACACATGTCCGGTACCCTGTATGCCGCCGAAGGTGCCCGCTGGGGGGTCCGGCTGCAGGATTCCACCCTGATGGACACCATGATCCATGCCCTGCACGCCGGTTCGCGGTTGGTGCCCGGCACGGAGGGCAGCGGCGTTGAAAATGCCGCGCCCGGCGAGTTTTTCAAGGGTAAGCCCTACATCATGGGGCATACCGCCGAATTCATCGCCCAGAAGCTCAACATCACTCGGGAGCAAATGGACGAAGTCGCCCTGCGCAGCCACAACAACGCTGAGCGCGCCACCAAGGAAGGAGATTTCAAGGAAGAAATCGTGCCGGTGGAACTGCCGCAGAAGCGTGGCAAACCCCCCATCATCTTCGACAAGGACGAGCATTTCCGGCCCGGCATTACCCTGGAGCAGCTTGCCGCCCTGCCGCCTGCTTTTCTTCCGAAAGTGGGCAAGGTCACGGCAGCCAATGCTTCCGGCATTAACGACGGCGCCAGCGCCATGATCATCATGTCCGCCGACAAGGCCAAAGAGTTGGGCATCAAGCCCATCGCCCGAATCCGCTCGATGGGTCGTGGCGCCTGTCATCCCGCCCTGATGGGCTTGAGTCCAGTGCCGGCGGTGCACGATCTGTTTAGGCGGGATGGCAAGCTGAAGATGGAAGATTTTGAACTCATCGAGCTCAACGAAGCCTTTGCCGCCCAGTATCTCGGTTGCGAAATCGAGCTGGGTTTGAACCGGGAAATCACCAATGTGAACGGCTCCGGCATTGGCCTGGGCCATCCGGTGGGATCGACGGGCTGCCGCATGATGGTGACCCTGCTGCACGCCATGAAGAAGCGTGGCAAGACCTTGGGTCTGGCGACCATCTGCGGCGGCGGCGGCGTGTCCATGGCGGTTGCCATCGAAATGCTGTAACCAGTCTTTTATTAAAGGGAAAATCTATAATACGCAGAAGGAACCCGGGAAAAATCAATCAGGGGGCCATATGGCCCCCTTTGGTTTGGTGGGCATGGTGTCAAACGCTCCGCGGCAACTGGTAGTCAGCGAAGTCCTGGCGCAGTTTCCGCTTGAGTAGCTTGCCCGTGGCCGTATGCGGCAGTTCGTTGACGGCAACCACATCGTCGGGTATCCACCAACTGGCCACCTTGCCTTTGAAGAAGGCCAGCAGCTCCTCGCGGTCGAGCGTGTTGCCCTCCTTGAGCACGACCAGGAGCAAGGGGCGCTCCTGCCACTTGGGATGGGGCACGGCGATTGCCGCCGCTTCCAGCACACCGGGATGCGCCATGGCGATATTTTCCAGGTCGATGGAACTGATCCACTCGCCGCCTGATTTAATCAAGTCCTTGCTGCGGTCGGTCAGTTGGATGAAACCCTCTTGGTCGATGGCGGCTACGTCGCCGGTGAGGAACCAGCCATCCGGCGTGAAGGCGTCGCTGCCCTCGCCCTTGTAGTAGCCGCTGGCGACCCAGGGGCCGCGCACCAGCAGGTCGCCAACCGCCTGCCCATCGTGGGGTTGTTCGTGGCCATCGTCATCGACGATCTTCATGTCCACCCCATAGAGCGGTCTGCCCTGTTTGGCTTGCAGGGCATAGCGTTGTTCCGCCGGCCAGGCAGCCATGTCGCGCTTGAAGCTGAACAGGGAGCCTACCGGACTCAGTTCGGTCATGCCCCAGCCATGGGCCATGCGCACGTTATAGACCTCCTCGAACTTCTCGATCATGGCGCGCGGGGCCGCCGAGCCGCCGATCATCATCCGTTCCAGGGTGGAGAATTTGGCGCCGGTCTGTTCCAGGTGGCGCAGCACCTCGATCCAGACCGTCGGTACGCCGGCGGCGATGGTAACTCCCTCGGCTTCAAAAAGTTCGTAGAGGCCGGCGCCGGTCATGTTCGCGCCGGGGAAGACCAGTTTCGCCCCCGACATCGCCGCCGCATAGGGGATTCCCCAGGCGTTGGCGTGGAACATGGGCACGACCGGCAGCACGGCGTCGCGGCTGCGCAGACATAGCCAGTCGCCGCCACACACCGCGAAGGAATGCAGCACGGTCGAGCGATGGCTGTACAGCACGCCTTTGGGGTTGCCCGTGGTGCCTGATGTATAGCACAGGGAAGAGGCGGTACGCTCGGCCAGCGCGGGCCACTCAAACGTGGTGGACTTATCCGCGATCAGCGCTTCGTAACAGAGCAGGTTGGGAACGCTGCTGCTGGCTGGCAGATGGGCCGTGTCGGCCAGGGCCACGAAGCCCTTGACCGACAGTAGTTTGGGGGCCAGGCTTTCCACCAGGGGCAGAAAGGTAAGATCGAAAAACAGATAGGTATCTTCGGCGTGGTTGACGATGTAGGCGATTTGTTCCGCCAGCAGGCGCGGGTTGATCATGTGACAGATTGCTCCCATGCCCGGCACCGCGTAATAAAGTTCCAGGTGACGGTAGCCATTCCAGGCCAGGGTGGCGATCCGCGCGCCCGGTTGCACGCCCAGTTCGCTCAGCGCGTTGGCGAGTTGGCCAGCCCGGGCATAGGCATCGGCGTAGGTATAGCGGTGGATATCTCCCTCGACCCGGCGCGAGGCGACGGTCTGTTCACCATGAAATTTAGCCGCGTACTGGATCAGCGAGATGATCGTCAGTTCAGCGTCCATCATCTGGCCGTGCATGTTGTTTTTCCTTTAATTGGCTGGGTTATGTGGCAACCAGGCGCAACCCCCTAACCCTACCTCTTACGCAGAGGAGGGTAGGGGGTTAACTGCCTTCTTCCTTTAGCGAAGGTATTGAGCGAGGTTTAAACGCGGGAAGGCTTGGCCTATCCCTTGGGCCGCTTGTCGATGACGCGTTTGGCCTTGCCCTCGGAGCGCACGATGCCACCGATATCCACCGCGATCACCTTGGTGGAGATGCCGATGTAGGATTTGATGTCGTGCTGCAATTGCTTGGATGCCTTCTCGACGTCGGCGCGAGCGACGCCCGGCTTGCCCTCGATCATCACGTCCACGGAGTCCAGGTTGCCTTCGCGGTAGACCTCGATGAAATAATGCGGCGACAGGGCGGGAATATGGAGGATGCGCTCCTCGATCTGGGTCGGGAAGACATTGACGCCGCGGATGATCAGCATGTCGTCGCTGCGCCCGGTGATCTTGGCCATGCGGCGCATCGGGCGGGCCGTGCCCGGCAGCAGTCTGGTCAGGTCACGGGTACGGTAACGGATCATCGGGAGCCCTTCTTTGGTCAGGGTGGTGAACACCAGTTCCCCTTCCTCGCCATCGGGCACTACCGCGCCGGTTTCTGGATTGATGATCTCCGGCAGGAAATGGTCTTCCCAGATGGTCGGGCCGTCCTTGGTTTCGATGCATTCCATCGCCACGCCCGGCCCCATGATCTCGGACAGGCCATAGATGTCGGTGGCGTCGATGCCGGCGCGCTCTTCGATCTCGGCGCGCATGGCCGGGGTCCAAGGCTCGGCGCCGAAGATGCCGATGCGCAGGGAGCTGTCGCGGGCGTCATAACCCTGGCGCTGAAATTCATCGATGATGTTAAGCATGTAGGACGGCGTGACCATGATGATGTCGGGCTCGAAGTCCCGGATCAACTGGACCTGTTTTTCGGTCTGGCCTCCGCTCATGGGGATGACGGTGGCGCCCAGGCGCTCGACGCCATAGTGGGCACCCAATCCGCCGGTGAACAGGCCGTAACCGTAGGATACATGGATCTTGTCGCCGGGGTGGCCGCCGCCGGCGCGGATGGAGCGGGCTACCAGGTTGGCCCAGGTATCGATGTCATTCTTGGTGTAACCCACCACCGTCGGTTTGCCGGTGGTGCCGCTGGAGGCATGCAGGCGGATGATTTCCGACATGGGTACGGCGAACAGACCGAAGGGGTAATGATCGCGCAGATCCTTTTTGACGGTGAAGGGAAATTTCGCCAGGTCCGCCACCGACTTGAGGTCATCCGGATGAACCCCGTGCGCGTCGAAGCTCTTTTTGTAGAAGGGCACATTGCCGTAAGCGTGGTGCAGCGACCACTTGAGCCGTTCCAACTGTAGCGCGGCCAGTTCATCGCGGCTTGCGGTTTCGATAGGCTCCAGCTCACCTTTCAGGGGTTGGTCAGACTTCATAGCTAAACTCCTCCAAGTGTCATTCCGGCTTTTAATCGCCAGTTGTTGATAAGCCAGTTGTTGATAACAGGCGCTCGGTTATAAGGCTTTCCAGAATCCTGCTGGTTGGCTCCCTGGATACGCGCATTCCTTGCGCCGGCAGTTGCATAACCTCGTTAAATTCTCTCGATGATCATGGCAATACCCTGGCCCACGCCGATGCACATGGTGCACAGGGCATAGCGGCCACCGGTCCTGTGCAGTTGGTACATGGCCGTGGTGACCAGACGGGCGCCGCTCATGCCCAGCGGATGGCCCAGCGCGATAGCGCCGCCGTTCGGGTTGACCTGCGGGGCATCGTCCGGCAGACCAAGATCGCGCAGCACCGCTAACGCCTGGGCCGCGAAGGCCTCGTTGAGTTCGATCACCGCCATGTCCTGGAGCTTCAGACCGGTCTTGGCCAGTACCTTGCGGGCTGCCGGGGCCGGACCGAAGCCCATGATCCGCGGCGGGACGCCAGCGACGGCGGTGGCTACGATACGGGCTTTGGGCGTCAGGCCATGGGCTTTGGCGGCGGCTTCCGAAGCGACGATCAGGGCGCAGGCGCCGTCGTTGACGCCGGACGCATTGCCGGCGGTCACCGTCAGGGCAGGGCCGTTCACGCCCTTGAGTTTAGCGAGATCGGCCAGCGTGGTATCGGGGCGTGGATGCTCATCGGTGTCCACATTTTTTGGCTCACCCCGTTTCTGGGGAATGCTGACCGGGATGATCTCATCCTTGAAGCGGCCGGCGGCCTGGGCGGCCGCCCAGCGCTGCTGACTGCGCAGGGCGAAGGCGTCCTGGTCTGCTCGCGAAATGTTGAATTCCTCCGCCACGTTGTCCGCCGTCTCCGGCATCGAGTGGGTTTCGTAGAGCTTCTTCATCAGTGGATTGATAAAGCGCCAGCCGATCGTGGTGTCATAGATCGCGGCTTTGCGGCTGAAGGCAGTCTCTGCCTTGCCCATGACAAAGGGTGCCCTGGACATCGATTCCACCCCCCCGGCGATGATCAGCTCGGCCTCGCCGGCCTTGATGGCGCGGGCGGCCATCCCGGTGGCGTCCATGCCGGAGCCACAAAGGCGGTTGACCGTGGTGCCGGGCACCTCCACTGGCAACCCGGCCAGTAACACGCACATGCGCGCCACATCCCGGTTGTCTTCGCCGGCTTGATTGGCGCAGCCGTAGATCACATCGTCAACCCTGCGCCAGTCCACATCGCGATTGCGATCCATCAGCGCTTTCAAGGGGACAGCGCCCAGATCGTCGGCGCGCACTGCAGACAGGGCTCCACCATAGCGGCCGATGGGAGTACGGACGGCATCACAAATATAGGCTTCGTTCATAATTCGATCTCCAGGCCGGGGATCACCTCACCCTGAATGCGGTAGGAGCGGCCCCGAAAGTGAGCGATCACAGCGCCTGTCTGGTTGGTCACGGTGATGTCGTAAACGCCGGTGCGGCCGCTCAGCGAGCGCTCCACGCCGATGGCGGTGAGTTCATCGCCCAGACGGGCCGGATTGACAAAGTCGATGCTGCAGCCCGAGGCGACGGTGACCAGATTGCGACTGTTGCAGGCATAGGCAAAAGCCGTGTCCGCCAAGGCGAAAGTCATACCGCCGTGGCCAATGTCGTGACCGTTCACCATGTCCTTGCGCACCGTCATCTGCATGCGGGCATAGCCTGGACGAATTTCCGCCAGGGTGATACCCAGCATCTGGGCAGCATAATCGCGTTCATACATCGCTGCGCCACAAGCCTCAGCAAGCTTTTGGGCGTCGATCTCTTGAGGCATGGCGTCAGTCATAGAAGGTGCTGCCCGCGAATACTTTGCGCCGCAGTAAAGGTGAAGCCCGGTAGCGATCCTCACCATAGGTTCGGGCCAGGTTATCCAGCACTCTAAGCAGGAAGGGAAGGCCAATACTATCTGCCCACGCCAGGGGGCCGCGAGGATAGTTCACGCCATTCAGCATGGCAATATCGACGGCTTCAATGCTGCACACCCCCTGGTTGACGGCATCGGCACCCTCATTGGCCAGCATGCACACGGTGCGCATCACCACCATCCCAGGGATGTCGTCGATGACTGAAACCTGCTTACCCAGAGCTTGGAACAGCCCGGCGGCAATAGCCAAGGACCCTGCAGCGGCTTGGTCGGCAGCGGCTAGGGCGATGCGGGTAGCATCGGCGTAATCTAGGGCCAGGTCGAACAGAATGAGGTTAGCCAACCCTTCAGTGGCTGCGCGCTCAGTGGCAAAACAGCCGTCAGTGAGGGCCAAAAACACGTCCCCTACCTGGAGCAGTCCGTTGCCACTCTCGCGTCGTGCCGGGATGCCAGCCTTTTCTAGCAAGGCCACCAAAGGTTCGGCCACCCCTAGCTGACCATGAACGGTCGCGGCCACGGGCCGTGGACCCGGCTCGGTGGAAACAGGCGGCGTACGATTGATTCCTTTTTCATGCTCATAGAAGTGAAAGCCGCGCCCGGTCTTGCGCCCCAGGTAGCCGGCACTGACCAGTTCCTGCTGCAATAGCGAAGGTTGAAAGCGCTGATCGTTGAAATAAGAGGTAAATACCGAGCCAGTGACGGCAAAATTGACATCATGGCCGATCAGGTCCATCAACTCGAAGGGCCCCATGCGAAATCCCCCCGCCTCGTGCAGGATGGCATCGATGGTGGCAGGATCAGAACCACCTTCTTGCAGTACCCGCATACCCTCTGCATAGAAGGGTCTGGCTACCCGGTTGACGATGAAGCCAGGGGTGGACTTAACGTGAACTGGCTTCTTCCCCCAGGCTTTGGCCGTCTCATAAATGAGATTAGACACTGCGGGGTCGGTATCGATACCACTGACTACTTCGACCAGCTTCATGCGCGGCGCTGGATTAAAAAAGTGCATGCCCACCAGGTTATTGGGACGCTTCAGCGCGGCGCCGATGGCGGTAATGGAGATGGAAGAGGTATTGGTCGCGAGGATGGTGTCGTTGCCGCAAATCTCCTCGAGTTGGCTGAAGATCTGGCGCTTGATGTCCAGGTTCTCGACAATGACTTCGAGGACCAACCGCGCGGGCGCCAGATCCTCAAGATGGCGAACCGGCATGATACGGCCGAGGATGGCATCGCGCTCGCCGGCGTCCAGCTTGCCGCGTTCCACCAGCCTTCCCAGATCGTTGGCGATGCGGGCGAGAGCCTTGACATTGGCGCCTTCAACGGCGTCGTACAGCAGCACAGGATGACCGGCGTGAGCGGCGATCTGAACGATGCCGGCGCCCATCGTGCCGGCCCCGATCACGCCGATGGTCGCCGCGGTGGGCAGCGCGGCCATGCTAGCGTCCCTTGAACACGGGTTTGCGCTTTTCCATGAAGGCGGCGACCCCTTCGCGGTAGTCCTCGCTGCGCCCGCCCAGGCGCATGCAGTCGCGTTCCAGGTCCAGTTGCTGATCCAGCGTATTGGTATAGGAAGCGTTGATGGCCCGCTTGATCATGGCCAGGCCAAAGGTGGGCTGGGTGGCCAGATGGCGGGCCATGCCGCCGGCTTCCTCCATTAATTTGTCATCGTCCACGCACTTCCAGATCAGGCCCCACTGCTCGGCCTGTTCGGCGCTCAGCTTGTCGCCCAGCAAGGCCAGTCCCATCGCACGGGCATGGCCCACCAGGCGCGGTAAATGCCAGGTGCTGCCGGAGTCGGGTATCAGGCCGAGCCGGCAGAAGGCCTGAACGAAGCTGGCGGAACGGGCCGCGAACACCAGGTCACAGGCCAGCACCAGGCTGGCGCCGGCGCCAGCGGCTACGCCATTGACGGCGCAGACCACCGGAATTTGAAGGCCCTTGATGGCGCGGATCAGGGGGTTGTAGTTGTTCTCAACGGAAGCGCCAAGATCGGGCAGTTGCTCGCTGGGAGCCACGCTGCGATCGCTCAGGTCTTGGCCGGCGCAAAAGCCGCGGCCAGTGCCCGTGAGCAGCAGGCAGCGCACTGCAGGATCGTCCTTGACCTGCTTCAGGGCGGCGCGAATTTCCTCGAACATTTCT
>Ga0209253_10002797_pt1 | contig 15432 bp, 16 predicted proteins | sample FrelakmetBRP12BR_FD_187145 | JGI IMG/M metagenome (GOLD analysis project Ga0209253, IMG submission 187145) | Freshwater lake sediment microbial communities from the University of Notre Dame, USA, for methane emissions studies - BRP12 BR (SPAdes)... | ecosystem: Environmental > Aquatic >...
CCTGACGAGGTGACGGAAACGTTCGTGGTCACGGCTGGCTACACGATGCACAACCCACGAACCTATGGTATAAGTGGATAAGACCGGGCCCTTGGAGGGAAGGGGGGTGAACGCATGAAGGCCGGGATCGGGATAGCGATCGTTCTTGCGCTCGTCCTCACACTCGTCTTCGCGTCCGTCGCGTTGGCGACGTCGCAAGCCACCATCGACCAGATCATCAAGGATGCGTCCGACGGGACCATCGACGGCACCTACAGCGCGGCCGACATCCAGGCCGCTCTCGACTTCGTCAAGGCCAACCCGACGTACACGCAGTACACCACCGTCCAGGGTGTGCTCGAGGATTATCTGGCCAGCCTTCAGTCACCCGGCGCCGCCAACGCGGGCGAGGAGCTGAAGTTCACCGGCGGTGAGCTGCTCTTCGTCTTCGCGGCCGGAGCCGGACTAATCGGCAGCGGCACGTTCCTGAGACGTCGTCGCTAGGCGGCGCAAGAGACGACAGGCACTGCGAAACGCCCCTCACGGGGCGTTTCGCTTTCTCAGCGATGAGACTGCCGCGTCGCCCCTCGGGGGCGGCCTCAGGGCGGCTTCAGGGCAGGACGATGGCGAGGTCCGTCGACGGGGGCGGCGGTGAGGCCGTCACGGCGACCTCCGGCAGGTGGATCTCGCCGGCGAGGATGAGCGCCGCACGCAGCGCGGCCGGCTGGTAGTAGAGAGCCGCGTAGCCGGCCGCCGGCAGGTCCTCGCTCTCAGCGACCGCAGCGGCGTACCCGAGGTTGCCGACCGACGCCGCCTGCCGGGCCACCCGGGCGGCGTCGGGGCCCGTCACGGCGACGCTGGTCGTGGTGCGCTGGTAGTAGTCGAAGCCGCTGCGCGTCGAGAGCAGGCGCGGGGCGAAGTAGGCGGGCTGCACCGCCCTGACCAGCGCCTGGGCGTTCAGCGCCGCCCAGCGCGAGAAGAGCGGCGCATCGAGAAGCAGGTCGCTCGAGCCGGTCCCCTGCAGCAGCGGCCCCACCGGCGAGAGCGGCGTGCCGCTCGCCGCCGCGGCGGCGGCGATGGCCTCGTTCACGCCTGCCCAGGGACCGTCGTCGCTGACCGGCACCTGCGAGACGACGGTGGGCTGGCCGGCCGCCGTGAGGGCATCGAGCAGGATGCGCAGACCCTGCTCGATGCCCTTGGGCGCGGCCGGCCGCTGCCGGCCGATGGCCACGACCACGGCGAGCGGCGGGCGCTCCCCCAGGCCTTCGACGACGGGCAGCGCGGCGATGGGCGACGCCACCGGGACCACGTCCACGTCCACGCCGCGACCGGCCGAGTCCTGGAGAGCACGCTCCAGTCCGGCCTCGTAGGCACGAAGCAGCCGCGCCGACGCCGGCGAGGTCAGAACGAGCACCCGTGACGGAAGGCGCTCCAGCGACACCGTCGGCCGATACACCGGCACGGTCGCGTCGAAGGCGAAGGCCTGCCGCAGGGCGAGCAGGGCGTGCCGATCCGGCATCCAGCGACGATAGGAGCCGCGGCGCAGCTCGACCGCCGGCACGGCGCCGACGTCGATGCCGTAGGGCGGCGCCGTCTTGAGGACCGCCGCGATGGCCGACGCCCCCTGAAGGCGCAGGTCGCTATCGACACCGGGCGCCGCGAGGACGTAGTTGACGAACGCCACCAGGTTGAGGTCGGTCCACGACGAGCCGGCGACCGCGCCGCGCAGGGTGCGGGTCTGCAGGGCGAAACGAGGCCGGGCCGGTCCCTTCCCGCTCCAGGCCCGCTGCATGGCGCGCAGGCGCGCACGTCCGGCCTGCCTGCCCGCGTCGGCGAACATGTCCGGGAAGGCGGTCCGCAGGGTGGCCCGGTCGAGATAGACCCACGCCTTCATCTTCACCCGGAGGGCCTCGCCGAGCGCCCGTGACCCGGCGGCGGGACCGGCCTCGCGCACGATGCGCGCCAGCGTCTGGTATCCGGCTCCCGGGAGCCTGCCCTGCAGCTCCGCCGGCACGACCATGCACGCGAGGGCGGGCGAATCGTAGCGGAGATGGAGCCACACCGCGCCGGTGCAGCGGCCGGGCTCAGACGTCCCATTGACGAACACGGCGATGTCGGAAGGGGGCGGCGCCCCGAGCCGCACCTGCGGCGCGGACTTGACGACGACGTGCCACGGCCCCGGCGTGGCGACGAGGATGATCACCCCGAGAGTGACGAGGATCCCGAGCACCAGTGCGGCCCACGCATCGAGACGGCGCAGGACCGCGCGCAGACGGTTCACTTCACCCGTTTGAACGACGTCGCGATCGCCAGCAACGTGCTGTTGGGGATCTGATCATCGAGCGTGTTGTTCACCCAGTAGGTCGAGGAACCGATGCTCCAGGCCACCATGTGCAGCTTCTTGCCGTTGTAGAAGAGCAGGTACTTGCGGCCCCCGATCGTGCGTCGCTGGTCGGGTCTGGCCGTGGCCGGCGGAGAAGCCCAGCGCAGCACCTGGATGTCGAAGTAGCCGCCCTGCGGGGTGGTGCCCACGACGACGGCCGCCCCCGCGTTGCCCCCGCCCACCTTCGGCGTCGTGTAGACGCGGAACTGGTCGAAGCCGTATCCGCTGGGCCAGGTCGTCGGCATGTAGAGCTTGAGGCGCGTCTGCCTGTCGAGCGCCCGCCACTCGGGGAGACTGGGGCGCGTGTGGTGGACGAGCGTGGGTGGCGGCGTCGCCGTCGACGTCGACTCGGGGACCGCGAGCGTGCCGCTGAAGCCGGCCCCCACGATCACGGTGACGCCGTCGTAGACTCCCGGTCCGCGCGGGACGACCCGTACCGGCGCGCCCTTGAGCAGGCGGGCGATACGGTCGGCCTGCGTCGCGAGGCCGGGGGTCGCATAGACCGTGGACTCCTGGTAGTCGAAGGTCGGGGCGTTGCCGGCCACGGTGGTCCTGTACCCGACGCTCGAGAGCTGGCCGGCGACGCCGTCGGCGATGCCGGGCGTCCCCGAGCCGTTGAGCACCCTCACCAGGAACGCGTCGAGGGGCAGGCGCTCGACGGGAGCCGCCGGGGCCGTCTCGGGGTGGAGGAAGCTCTGTACCGCGGCCTGGACCTGTTCCGGCGAGGCCTCGAGCTCCGCGGCCATGATGCCGCCGGCCGTGGCGACCTGGATGTTCTGGGCCTCGATACGTGTCTGGTACACACGCGTCGCGTCGAGCCCCATCACCATCCGCCCCAGCGAGAGCAGCTTGGAGAACGACGAGATGTCGCTGATCGTGTTGTGCGCGACCAGCCGGATCAGCCCGGGAAGCGCGCGCCAGTTCGTCCACTTGGCCGACTCGCCGAGCTGCCGCTTGAGCTCGCGCAGGAACATCTGCTGGCGCACGATGCGCCCGAAGTCGCCCGTCTGGTCGTGGCGGAAACGGACGAACGACAGCGCGTCCCTGCCGTCGAGCCGCTGATAGCCCGGCTGCAGGTCGATCGACGCGAAGTTGGTCACCGCCGTGTCGTTGTAGTAGCGGCGATCGACCATGAAGTACGCCCCACCCAGCTTGTCGATGACGCGGATGAAGCCCCTGAAGTTGATGTCGACGAAGTCGTTGATCTGCAGCCCCGTGAGCTGCTTCACCGTCTCGAGGGCCAACGCGGCACCGTCCTTGCCCCCGCCCAACGAGTACGCGGCGTTGATGCGATCGGCGCCGTGGCCCGGGATCTCGACACGCAGGTCGCGTGGGATCGACAGCATCGAGATGCTCCTCGTCTGGGGGTCGAGACGCACCAGGATGAGGGTGTCGGAGCGGCCGACGTCGGACGGACCGAGGACCTCGCGGCGGTCGCTGCCGAGAAGCAGCACGGTCACGGGCTTGCCGGGCAGGGTCTCGGTGAGCTGCTTGCGGGCGGCGCTCACCGTCTCGGGGTTGCGCGTCTCGACCTCCGCGACGGTGCGCGACAGCCAGCCGAACGCCATGCCGGCGCCCATGGAGACGACGACCACGAGGACGAGACCCGTCCACCAGAGGAGAGAGACCCACAGCCGGCGCGTGCGCCTGGGCCGCAGGGTCGCCGTGTAGCGTGTGTACTCGGCCACCGCAGACTCACTTTCGAGGCCACTCCGGGAGCTCGCGCTTCCGGGCCGCCGCGGATTCTATCGTATCGTCGCTCGCCGCCGCTCGACGCGAGCGGGTCAGACCGTGGGGATGAGCGGCGAGTGCTCGTTCGTTAGACGCCTGATGTCGGCCCCCAGCGTCGTGAGCTTTGACTCGAGCGCCTCGTAGCCGCGGTCGATGTGCATCACCGAGCGCACCTCGGTGGCGCCCTCGGCGACGAGCCCCGCGATGACGAGAGCGGCGCCGCCGCGCAGATCGGGAGCCTCGACGACCGTTCCCGTGAGCTGTCGAGGCCCGGCGATGACCGCGTGATGCCCACTCGTGGAGATACCCGCTCCAAGACGATTGAGCTCATCGACGACGACGAAGCGGTTCTCGAAGACGTTCTCCGTGACGATGGACGTCCCGGACGCCAGCGAGAGCAGGACCATCACCTGCGCCTGGAGATCGGTCGCGAACCCGGGATGGGGGAGCGTCGAGATGTCGACGGGACGCAGCCGCCCGGCGTAGCGGGCGCGGATCGACCGCTCGCCTTCGTCGACCTGGATCCCCATGGCGCGCAGCTTGTGGAGGAACAGCTCGAGATGGACGGGATCGAGACCGCGGACGGTCACGTCGCCGTGCGTCGCGCCGGCGGCGATCAGATACGTGCCCGCCTCGATGCGGTCGGCGATCACCTCGTGTCTCGCCCCGTGGAGCGGGTGGCCCCCCTCGACGCGGATGGCGCTCGTGCCGGCGCCGTCGATACGCGCGCCCATCGTCGAGAGGAAGCGACAGAGGTCGACGATCTCGGGCTCGCGGGCGGCGTTCTCGATGACGGTCACGCCGCGCGCCGCGGTCGCCGTCATCAGCAGGTTCTCGGTGGCGCCGACGCTCGGGTAGTCGAGGGGCACGACGCCGCCTCGCAGATGCTCGCCGTCGACTTCGATGAAGCCGTGCTCGATGGCGACCCTGGCCCCGAGGCGCTGCAGCCCGCGCAGGTGGAAGTCGATGCGTCGCGGGCCGATGTTGCACCCCCCCGGCATGGCGATGCTCGCCCTGCCCAGGCGCGCCACGAGCGGACCCATCACGATGATGCTGGCGCGCATGGCACGCACGAGCTCGTACGGCGCGTGGCCGTTGAGCGGCCCCCGCGGGTCGATGACGACCTCGTCGTCGTCGAACGAGACTGTGGCGCCGAGCGCGCGCAGCATCTCGGCCATCGTGAGGACGTCCGAGATGCGCGGCACGCGCGTGATGACCGACACCTCGTCCGAGAGCAGGCCGGCGGCCATCAGCTTGAGGACGGAGTTCTTGGCCCCCGCCAGCTCGACGGCGCCCAGCAGCGGCCGGCCCCCCTGAAGCAGGTAGCTGTCGCTCTCGTCGGGACCGTTCATCATCGAGCTGACTCCACTCCCGCGTCGGGCCGGGCCGGCCGCGCGCGGCTTCAGGCCCGCGCCGCCACCTTGAGACGGTTCTCGGCCCGCTTCAGGGCCATCTCGGCACGGAAGTAGTCGACCTCGGCCTCGGCCTCGGGATCGGCGCCGCGAGCGAGCCGCTCCTCGGCGCGCCGGCGCGCCGACTCGGCTCGCTCGACGTCGATCCTGCCCGCCTGCTCGGCGTGGTCGACGACCACCATGACCTTGTTGAACAGAACCTCCAGGTAGCCGATACCGGTGGCGAAGCGCTCCCAGTCGCCGTCGAGGCGCCGCACGCGCGTCTCGCCGACGGCGAGCAGCGACACCAGCGCCTCGTGGCGCGGCAGGATCCCCAGCTCGCCCTCGACGCCGGGCGCCACGACCATGGCCACGGTGTCGGCGTAGACGGCCCCGTCGGGAGCGACAATCTCGACCTGCAACGAGCGTTCGTCGGCCACCCTCTCTCCTTACGCCGCCGTCTGTCCGGAGAGCTTCTTGCCCTGCTCCACGGCTTCCTCGATGCCACCGACCATCAGGAACGCCTGCTCCGGGAGGTCGTCGAGCTTGCCGTCGAGGATCTCCCTGAAGCCGCGGATCGTCTCGGCCAGCGGCACATACTTGCCGGGCCTGTCGGTGAACTGCTCGGCGACGAAGAACGGCTGTGACAGGAAGCGCTCGATCTTGCGCGCCCGGCGGACGATGATCTTGTCCTCGTCGGAGAGCTCGTCCATGCCCAGGATGGCGATGATGTCCTGCAGGTCCTTGTAGCGCTGCAGGATCTCCTGCACGCGGCTGGCGCACTGGTAGTGGTCGCGGCCCACGGCGTCGGGCGTGAGGATGCGCGATACCGAGTCGAGCGGGTCGACCGCCGGGTAGATGCCCTTGGCGACGATGTCGCGCGAGAGCACGGTGGTCGCGTCGAGGTGGGCGAACGTGGCAGCCGGAGCCGGGTCGGTGAGGTCGTCGGCCGGCACGTAGATGGCCTGTACCGACGTGATGGAGCCGTCCTTGGTCGAGGTGATGCGCTCCTGCAGCTCGCCCATCTCGTTGGCCAACGTGGGCTGGTAGCCCACGGCGCTCGGCATGCGCCCCAGCAACGCCGAGACCTCGGAGCCGGCCTGCACGAAGCGGAAGATGTTGTCGATGAAGAGCAGCACGTCCTGCTTGCCCACGTCGCGGAAGTACTCGGCGACGGTGAGGGCGGCAAGCCCGACGCGCAGGCGCGCCCCGGGCGGCTCGTTCATCTGCCCGTAGACGAGCGCCGTCTTGTCAATGACTCCGGACGCCTTCATCTCGAGCCACAGGTCGTTGCCCTCACGCGTGCGCTCGCCGACGCCACCGAACACCGAGAGGCCGCCGTGCTGGGTGGCGATGTTGTGGATGAGCTCCTGCACGATGACCGTCTTGCCCACGCCGGCACCGCCGAAGAGGCCGATCTTGCCGCCCTTCACGTAGGGCGCGATGAGGTCGATGACCTTGATGCCCGTCTCGAAGATCTCGTCGGTGGGGTCGAGGGACTCGAAATCGGGCGCCGGCCGGTGGATGGGCCAGCGCTCGCCGGTCAGGTCGCTCCCCTCGTCGATGGCCTGGCCCATGACGTTGCTGAGGCGGCCGAGGGTCTGCTCGCCGACCGGCACGGTCATGGGCTGACCCGTGTCGACGACTTCGGCGCCACGGGCCAGCCCGTCGGTCGAGTCCATGGCTACCGCGCGTACCTTGTCGTCGCCCAGGTGCTGCTGCACCTCGGCGATGAGCGTGGCCGAGTGGTCGGCGCTCCGCAGCTCGATGTTCAGCGCGTTGTAGATCGCCGGCAGCTCGTCGGGGAAGTAGACGTCGACCACCGGGCCGATCACCTGCACGATCGTTCCCTTGCTCATGCGCTTGCGACTCCTGTCCTTGTCCGTCCCGGCCACCGCCTGGGCGCCGTCGTGCACCTTCCTCTGCCGGGCGTCACCGCAGCGACCCGCCCGATCACGCCAGCGCGTTGGCGCCGGCGACGACCTCGAGGATCTCCTGCGTGATAGAGGCCTGGCGGGCGCGGTTCATCGCCAGGGTGAGGCTCGATATCATCTCCTCCGCGTTATCGCTCGCGTTGCGCATGGCCGTCATGCGTGCCCCCTGCTCGCTGGCGCAGGACTCGAGCAGGCCGCGGTAGACGGCGATCTCGACGTACGCTGGGAGCAGCTTCTCGTAGATCGTCGGCGCGTCGGGCTCGTAGAGATAGGTGACCGGCGACGCCGGCTGGTCGTGGCGGTACACCTCCTCGCGCACGATGGGCAGCACGACCACGTCCATCACCCGCTGCTCCAGCGGCGACTTGAAGTGGTTGTAGATCAGGCGGACCCTGTCGACCTGACCGGTGGTGTAGAGCTCGATCACGTGACGCGCGATGGTCTGGGCGTCGGCGTAGCTCGGCCGGTCGCTCTTGCCCGTCCAGGTCTGCTCCAGCTCATAGCCCCGAAAACGGAGCGACCCGACGCCCTTGCGGCCCACCACGAGCCAGCGGGCATCGACGCCGCGGGCCGCGTGCTCGCGCGCGATCTCGATCGACTTGCGCAGCACGTTGGCGTTGAAGGCGCCGGCGAGACCGCGATCGCCCGTCACGACGACGAGGGCGATCGCCTTCTCCTCGTCGTGCTCGCGCAGCAACGCGTAGCGCCCGGGCTCGTCGGCGTAGGTGGCCAGGTCGAGCATCATCTCGACCATGTCGATGGCGTAGGGGCGCAGCGCCTCGATGCGCGCCTGCGCCCGACGCAGCTTGGCCGCCGAGACCATCTCCATGGCGCGCGTGATCTTGCGCATGTTGTGCACCGAGGAGATGCGGCGGCGTATGTCGCGCTGGCTTGCCACGGACTAGCTCTCCGTCGCCTCTTCAGCCGCCCGCTCGGCCACTGCGGCAGCCTCGTCCGCCCGCCTCAGGTCCTCGCCCGCCGAGGCGCCCGCCCGCTCTCCCGGCAACCCGCCGTGACCCGGCTCGACGGCGAAGCCGCGTATGAACTCCTCGATGCCCGCGCGCAGCCCCTTGTCGACCTCGTCGTTGATCTCCCTGGCGGCGGCGAGCTTCTCGAGGACGTCGGCGTGGTGGGCGCGCAGGTGGTCGCGCAGGCCGGAGAGGAACTCGCGCACGCGCTCCACCGGGACCTCGTCGAGATACCCCTCCGCACCGGCGAAGATCTGCGCCACCTGCTCTTCGACGGGCAGGGGCTGGAAGCGCGGCTGGTTGAGCACCTCGACCATGCGCGCGCCGCGTGCCAGCGTGCGCTTGGTCGACTCGTCGAGGTCGGAGCCGAACTGCGCGAAGGCCTCGAGCTCGCGATACTGCGCGAGGTCGAGGCGCAGACGTCCGGCGACCTGACGGTAGGCCTTGATCTGCGCGTTGCCGCCGACTCGTGAGACCGAGATGCCCACGTTGATGGCCGGCCTGATGCCCGAATAGAAGAGGTCGCTCTGCAGGAAGATCTGGCCGTCGGTGATGGAGATGACGTTGGTCGGGATGTAGGCGGAGACGTCGCCGGCCTGCGTCTCGATCACCGGGATGCCCGTCAGCGACCCGCCGCCGAGCTCGTCGTTGAGCTTGACGGCGCGCTCGAGCAGGCGCGAGTGCAGGTAGAAGACGTCTCCCGGGAAGGCCTCGCGGCCCGGTGGGCGGCGCAGCAGCAGCGACATCTGCCGGTACGAGTCGGCATGCTTGGAGAGGTCGTCGTAGAAGGCGACGGCGTGCCGTCCCGAGTAGCAGAAGTACTCGCCCATGGCCGCGCCGGCGTACGGGGCGAGGAACTTGAGGGGCGCCGACGCCGACGCCGTCGCGGCGACGACTATCGTGTACTCCATGGCGCCGTACTCCTCGAGCTTCTGCACGACCTGCATGACCGTCGAGGCCTTCTGGCCGATGGCCACGTAGATGCAGATCTCGTTCTGGCCCTTCTGGTTGATGATCGTGTCGACGATGATCGCCGTCTTGCCCGTCTGGCGGTCGCCGATGATCAGCTCGCGCTGTCCGCGGCCGATGGGCGTCATCGAGTCGATGGCCTTGATGCCGGTCTGCAGGGGCTCCTTCACCGGCTGGCGCTGGACCACTCCGGGTGCCTTGAACTCGACCGGCCGGAACTCCGTCGCCTCGATGGGGCCCTTCTCGTCGAGTGGCTCTCCCAGGGGGGTGACGACACGCCCCACGAGGGCCTCGCCCACGGGCACCTGCAGCACCCGGCCCGTGCGCCGCACGAGGTCCCCTTCCTTGATCAGGGTGTCCTCGCCCAGCAGCACGGCGCCGACGTTGTCCTCCTCCAGGTTGAGCACGAGGCCGGTCACGCCGTGCGGCAGCTCGAGCATCTCCGACATGACGGCGTTCCTGAGACCGTAGACACGGGCGATCCCGTCTCCGACCTCGAGGACGGTGCCGACCTCCTCGATCTCCACCTCGGCCTGGTAGTTCTCGATCTGCGATCTCAAGACCGAGGTGATCTCTTCTGGACGGAGCTTCACTGGTCGCCACCCCTCACGTCTGCGGTCAGCAGTCTCTCTCGTAGTTGCTGCAGGCGGGAGCGGACGCTCCCGTCGATGATGACGTCCCCGACGCGCAGGACGAGGCCGCCGATGATCCCTTCGTCGACGCGCTTGGTGAGCTGCGGCCGCCTGCCGGTGGCCTCCTCGACGCGCCGCGCGATGCGCTCCTCGACGTCGGGGGTCAGCTCGACGGCAGAGGTCACCTCGACCGCGACCACCCTCGCCTCTTCGGCGGCGAGCCGCTCGTACTCACGGTACACCCCGCCGATGGCCGCCTGGCGCCCCTTGTCGAGCAGCAGGCGCAGGGTGTTCGACACCAGCGGGTCGACGCCCTCCGTCAGTGCGGCCACGACGCGCTGCTTGGCCGAGGTCTCGATCTGCGGGTCGAGGAGCACGGCGCGCAGCGGCTGCGACGCGTCGAGCGCGTCGGCAAAGGCCTTGAAGTCCTTGCCGACACGCTCGGCCGAGCCGGCCTCGCGCGCCGCCCCGAGCAGCGCCCCGGCGTAGACGCGTGCGACCTGTTCCTCGCTCACGGCACCCTCACCCGGCCGTCCCCGGCCTGCCCATCCCGACGTCGCTGAAGTCGACACCCTCGAGCGCCTCGTCTATCAGGCGCCGGTGGTCGTCGTCGGTCAGGCTCCTGGTCGCGACCTTCTCGGCCGCGAGCAGCGCCAGGTCGGCGACCTGCCCCTTGATGTCGCGCAACGCCGCCTTGGTGTCGCGCTCGATCTGCCGGCGTGCCTGCTCGAGCCGGCGGTCGGATTGCTCCCTGGCCTCCGCAAGGATCTCGGCCTTGGTCGATTCGCCCGCCTTGCGCGCGCGCTCGACGATGTCCTCGGCCTCGCCGCGCACGCGCGCCAGCGACTCCTTGTACTCCGCGAGCAGGCGCTGCGCCTCGGAGCGCGTCTCCTCGGCGGCCTCGAAGCTCTCCCTGATGTGCGCCCGGCGCTCGTCGATGATGCGCTGCAGCGGCCCGAAGGCGAACTTCCACAGGATGAACACCGCGATGGCGAACGTGATCAGGGTCCACAGCATGAGGCCGGGATTGATGCTCAGCATGTTTCCTCCCGCGCTCCTTCCGTACCCTGCCGTCCCCTCGCCGTCAGGCGACGAAGATGAGGATCAGGGCGACGACGAAGGCGTAGAGGGCCACGGCCTCGGTCACGCCGATGCCGATGAACATGTTCGTGCGGATGTCGCCCGAGACCTCGGGCTGCCGCGCGATGCCCTCCAGGGCCTTGCCGATGAGAATGCCCAGGCCGACGCCGGGACCGACGGCACCGAGACCCATCGAGAGACCGGCCCCGAGCAGCTTTGCGGCTTCAGCATCCATTCACTGACCTCCTGCTGTTGCGACTATCGTCACTGGTTTATGACTGTCCCGTCCTAGTGCTCCTGGTCGAGCGCACCGCCGAGGTAGACGGCGGAGAGGATGGCGAAGATGAAGGCCTGGATCACGGCCACGAAGATCTCGAACATGTAGATGAGCACCGAGCCGCCCTGCAGCACCACGGCCGCGAGGTAGCTCTGGAAGATCAGCGCCATGGCGAAGAACACGGCCAGGATGGCGTGCCCGGCGACCATGTTGGCGAAGAGTCGCACGGAGAGCGAGATCAGCCGGAACACCTCGCTCACGATGTGGATGACGAAGATGAACTCGCGCAGCACCGGGGGCGCGCCCTTGGGCATCCAGTTCCTGATGTAGGTCACGGGCCCGTTCTTCTTCATGCCGGCGTAGTGGGTGAAGAGGAAGGTGAACAGGGCCAGCGTGATGGTCACGTTCAGGTTGGCCGTGGCGGCGTAGAAGCTGAGCTGATGATGCTCGCCGAAGGGCAAGGGGATGAGGCCGACGAGGTTGTTCACGAGGATGAAGAAGAACGCCGCGCCCACGTAGGGGAACCACGTCGAGACGCCGCTCTTCATCACCGAGGCGGTGATGCCGTCGTAGGCGAGCTCGTAGAGGGCCTCCATGGCGTACTGGAAGCGGCTCGGGTGCGGCTTGATGTTGCGCGCGATGACGATCGCCACGACGACGATGACGGCCGTGGCGATCCAGAGATAGACGACCGCCTTCGTGATCGACAGGTCGAACGGGCCGATCGTGGGCAGTTCCACCAGCGGCTCGAGATCGAACTCCGCGGCGATCTCGAGCTCCTGCTTGGCGCCGCCGGGGATGAAGAACAGCCCCACAAGGACGAACAGGACGATGACGCCCCAGAGCCACATGGGCAGGCCGGCCAGCTTCCGACGCTGCGCGATGGCCGCGACGACCTCGTCCTCGCCGGCCGTCAGCCGCTGCAGCTCCTGCTCGTGCTGAGAGCGCGCGGGCTCCACTAGTGCCCCCGGGGGTGCGCGGACAGGGCCGGATGGGCGAACAGTCTCAGCACCTGGTAGGTGCTGTAGACGAGGAGGAACGACAACGCCGCCTCGGGGAACGCGGGCCTGGCGAAGAGCCCGATCGCCACCAGCACGCCGAGCACGACCGCCAGACGCGCCACCATGCCCCCGAGGCCGACGGCGAGGGCGTTGGCGAAGCTGCCGCGGGCGCCGAGCCTGGCCGCGAGCAGCTCGAGGAGCCAGTAGACGACGACCAGCCCCGCACCGAGCACCGCCGCCCAGGCTTCACGCCCGAGTAGAGCGGCGGCCACGCCGCAGGCGACGGTCAGCGCCAGCAGAGCAAGTACCAGAACGGTCTCGCGCTTGATGCTCCCACCTCTGTCCGGACCGGGCGGGCCGAGGCGCCCGCCTCACCTTGTCTCGAGAAAGATCGCGTACAGCGCGGCGGCGAAACCGACGAACACACCCACGGTCAAGAACAGGGGGGACGTCCTCGCCAGCCTGTCGATCACGTAGCCGACGCCGAGACCCACGGCCACCCCGGCCAGCAGCATGAACGCGATCGATTCGCCCTGAGCAGGCCTTCTCCGCCGCTCAGGGCGATGCGAACCCTTCTCACGAGGCTCTTCGTGCGGCACAGTATATAGACCTTTCCCCGCGGCAACAAGGAACGGCGGCGATACTGCCGGGGGTACCTGCCAGCCCCTCTTGAAGGCCTCCGCGTCCCCCGGCCTACGGATGTCCTGCCCGCCTCGACCGGAGCCTACACCAGACCCGGCCCGCCGTCCCCCGGACCCGGCGCGGCCCCGGAGTCGTCGCGTGATGGCCGCGCGCACCGTGGAGAGGGAGCGCTCCCGTCACCCGGTGCGGACGCGCCGTCGCCGAGGGCCTCGCGGCGCGCCTCCTCCTCGGAGCGGGCACGGAAGCGGCGCAGCAGGCGGAGCATCGACACGGTGGCGATCAGGGAGCCGGCGCCCAGCACGACCGCGGCCCAGAGGGCCCGCTCGCGCATCGCCACGGCGAGGCCGCTCAGCAGCACGCACCAGCCGTAGAGCAGCAGCACCGCCTTGCGCTGCGAGTAGCCGACGACCAGGACGAGGTGGTGGTGCACGTGGTCCTTGCCCCCGCGGTAGAAGGGCACGCCCTCGCGCCAGCGGCTGAAGACGATGCGCACGAAATCGACGAAGGGCACGCCCAGGATGAGGAGCGGGAAGATGAGGGCCACGGTGGCGGCGCCCTTGAGGACGCCCTGCACGCTGATGACGCCCAGGCAGTAGCCCAGGAGCATCGACCCCGTGTCACCCATGAAGATGCTCGCCGGGTAGAAGTTGAAGCGCAGGAAGGCGAAGGCGGCCCCCGCCAGCACGGCGGCCTCGACGCCCATGGGCGCCCGGTCGAGCGACAGGGCGATCACGCTGAACGTGATGGCCGAGATGGCGCAGACCCCGGCGGCCAGGCCGTCGAGGCCGTCGATGAAGTTGACCATGTTGATGACGACGCCCATCCAGAGCACGGTCAGCGCGATGGAGACGGCCATGTGGAAGGTGAAGACCTGGTCGCTGAACGGCAGGCCGAGGCGGGCGATGCGCACGTCGAAGTAGAGCATCACGCCGATCGCTGCGAGCTGACCGGCGAACTTCAGCAGCGGACGGATGTCGAGGAGATCGTCGACGAGCCCGACCAGGGTGATGATCGTCCCCCCGATGAGGATCGCCTTGCTCGCGTCGTTCGTCTCCACCAGGGCCAGCGTGGGCACCATCACGCCGACGTACATGGCGAGGCCGCCCAGCAGCGGCATCGTGGCGTGGTGCATGTGTCGCTGGTCGGTCGGCCGCACGACGGCACCGGCCCGCCGTGCGATCCAGCTCATCAGCGGTGTGACGAGGTAGACGATGCTCGCCGCCAGGACGAAGCCGGCGGCGGCGAGCAGGACGCTCGAGGGCGCGTCCAGGAGCCTGTCTATGGCATCTCCTCCCGATGCAGGGCGACGCCGGCCTCGGCGAACATGGCCAGCGAGAGCTCGTCCGGGTACCCCTCGGCGAAGTGGATCTCCCTCACGCCGGAGTTGATGATCATCTTGGCGCAGAGGATGCACGGCTGGTGGGTGCAGTAGAGCGTCGCGCCCTCGATGGCCACGCCGTGGATGGCCGCCTGGATGATGGCGTTCTGCTCGGCGTGGATGGCGCGGCAGAGCTCGTGACGCTCACCCGAGGGCACGCCGAGCTCCTCGCGCAGGCAGCCCACGTCGAGGCAGTGTGCGATGCCGCGCGGCGCGCCGTTGTAGCCCGTGGCGAGGATGCGCTTGTCGCGCACCAGCACGGCACCGACCTGGCGGCGCAGGCAGGTCGAGCGCGTGGCGGCCTGGCGAGCGAGCTGGAGGAAGTACTCGTCCCAGCTCGGCCGTCCGCGAGCGGGCGCGTCCCCTCCGCGGCGTGTGTCGTCCGCGCTCACAGGAACTCGTAGAGCGGGAAGCGGTCGAGCAGGTCGATCACCTCGTCGCGGATCGCCGGCAGCGCCCACTCGTCGTCGCGGTTGGCGATGGCCTTGAGGATCAGCTCGCCCGTGTGGCGCATCTCCGCCTCACCGAAGCCGCGCGTCGTGACGGCCGGCGAGCCGACCCGGATGCCGCTGGCCACGGTGATCGACTTGTCCTCGAAGGGCACGACGTTGCGGTTGGCCGTGATGTTGACGCGCTCCAGCAGCTCCTGGCACTCGAGCCCGCTCATGCCGGCGCCGCGCAGGTCGATCAGCGCGAGGTGCACGTCGGTGCCTCCGGAGACCAGCCGCAGCCCTCCGCCCGCCAGCGTCTCCGCCAGCGCGCGGGCGTTGGCGACGACCTGCCGTTGCAGGCGGCGGAACTCGTCGCTGGCGGCGATGCGCAGGCAGACGGCCTTGGCGGCGATCACGTGCATCAGGGGACCGCCCTGCATCCCGGGGAAGACGGCGCGGTCGATCGCCTTGGCGTGCTCCTCCCGGCACATGATGAGGCCCGCGCGCGGACCCGTGAGCGTCTTGTGTGTGGTCGACGTCACGACGTCGGCGTAGGGCACGGGGTTCGGGTGGACGCCGGCCGCGATGAGGCCGGCGACGTGAGCGATGTCGGCCATGAGCAGCGCGCCGACCTCG
>Ga0209253_10002798_pt1 | contig 15431 bp, 13 predicted proteins | sample FrelakmetBRP12BR_FD_187145 | JGI IMG/M metagenome (GOLD analysis project Ga0209253, IMG submission 187145) | Freshwater lake sediment microbial communities from the University of Notre Dame, USA, for methane emissions studies - BRP12 BR (SPAdes)... | ecosystem: Environmental > Aquatic >...
TTGGCTGGGGCTTCTGCACCAGCTTTGGGGTCCTTCCCATATCTTTTATATGGTTCCAGTCTAGCTGGCAACCATCCCTTCATGTTCTGGGGATTTGCAACAGTAAGCAATTTACTTATTGCCGGATTAATAATATTAATGGCATACGCAGTTGCTTTTTTTGGTGTCTCATGGCCCGACAGGGTAGTGAAAAGCCGTCTGTTTAAATGGATCATGCGTGGCCCTGTGGTTGCCTCGGCTGCTCTTGGTGTAATGACAATCGTCCGGAGAAGTGGTGAATTATTTGGAACAATCTATTCGGCGGCAGTCCCGGCAATGATGGTAGCGACAGTGCTGTTGCTAGAGCATGCCATTACCTTGGTTGCGCCACTGTGGGAGCGTTTTATTTTCTTCGGCGGAGATCGCGCTGATCTGGCTCTCCTGCAGAACCTGGAAGAACGATTAATCACCCAGAACGATCTGAGACAATTCCTGGAGGCTGTCCTGGCAGCTGTCCGTGATCACTTACAGTCACCATCTGCGTTTGTGGCTGCATTGGACGGGGAGGAATTGTCCCTGGTGGTTACTACTGGAAACTCTCCGTTGCTCAAAGGATCCAATCTATCCGAAGCATTGCAGGTTGTAGATCACGAAGGAAATGGAAATGGCGAGGAGTACGTCTGGGGGGACTATTGGTTGTTCCCCCTGCACCAGCCTCCGGAGACAATGGAAGGTTCCCCGATGATGCTTGGTTTGCTGGGAGTAGTCCACCAGCCGGAACAAGTCATTTTGCGTGAACAACGCCAAGCATTGTCATTACTGCTTAAACGGGCTTCGGTTGCCCTTCAAGATCGGCAACTCCAGCGAAGTGTCTTCCGATCCCTCGAAAATTTGCGCCCGCAGGTGGATATGTTTCAGCGCTTGCGAGCAATCGGACGTTACGATAGCAAAGCGGGTCTGCTGGAAGAGACCCTGCCACCCGAGTCAGACATGGCAGAATGGGTGCGGGATGCACTGACGCATTATTGGGGGGGGCCGAAACTAACCCAAAATCCTTTGCAAAACCTCCAGATTGTACAACAGGCTTTCAAGGAAAACAACGACAATCCTGCCAATGCACTTCGATCGATTCTTCGCCAGGCGATGGATAATGTTCGTCCAGGCGGAGAACGACGGTTTACTGGTGAATGGATCCTGTTCAATATCCTTGAAATGAAATTTGTGGAAGGAAGAAAAGTACGAGAAGTGGCCTCCCGGTTGGCAATGTCAGAAGCGGATCTATACCGCAAACAGCGTGTTGCCATCGAGGAAGTAGCCCGGGTAATTCTTGATATGGAACGTCAGACGCAAGATCATAATGGTGGGAAGGAGACCAGGTAAAATTGATGGTTCCTACGCAATATTCTGAACAAAGTATGCCATGCCAGGATGATGGTTGGTGGGCGTCTGTTCTGGCAGAAGAGGAAAGCCAGACAGCTATCCCGGCACTGAAGACTCAAAAATCCGAAGAAACAGGGAAACCTTGCCCTGATTGGGAACGCGCCATGTCACTTTTTCACCAGGATGAGATCGTGTCCCTGGTAGTCACAGGTCATAATCGCGGAGGAGTACTGGTCGAAGCGGAGAACTTGAATGGATTTGTTCCCTGCTCTCATTTGTTGGATATGTCTGTCCAATCTGATGGAGATTGCCGCGAAGAGTTCCTCTCCCACTATGTGGGTCGGACGTTACGGTTGAAGATCATTGAATGTATGCCTGAAGAAGGCCGGCTGGTTTTTTCAGAGCGTGCCGCCAAGGCGGAGGCCGGAAAACGCCCGGAACTCTTTAGTTCGATCCGGATCGGACAACGATTGAAAGGTGAAGTCACGAATGTCACTGAATTTGGTGTCTTCGTCGACCTGGGAGGGGTGGAAGGTCTTATTCACATTTCCGAGCTTTCGTGGGGGCGCGTCTCGCATCCCAACCAGATCTGTAAAATCGGACAAAAGGTTGAAGTGCTTGTGATGGAAATTGCGCCGGAACGATGCAGGATTGCACTAAGCGTGAAGCGGTTGGTGCCCAATCCCTGGAAAACAGCCCAAGAGAGATATCCGATCAACAGAATTGTCCCGGCGGTGGTGACAGCCCTGGTTGCTTACGGTGCCTTTGCACGCCTGGAAGAAGGACTTGAAGGTTTGATCCACGCCTCAGAAATCCCGCTGCCGCCTGCTCTCGAGATCAAAGACATCCTTTCGCCTGGTCAAAATGTCCAAGTACGAATTTTGCAGGTAGAAGCCACCCGCCAGCGTTTGGGCTTGAGTATGAAGTTGGGTTAAGATGCCTCTTTCCTCATCGCGTGAACCGGCTCGCAAATCACCAAATAATCGGCCTGAACCAGCCCGTTCAAACGATTGGGTGGATCGTTTGGCACAACTCCAAACCCATTTTGGACGTTTTCTTTGGGATATTCTTGGAATTTTCCTACTTGCTTTTGCTTTAATGACGCTCCTGGGGATTGCAGGACTGTCAAAAGGTACTCTCCTTGAAGATTGGGTTAATTTTCTGCATATCTGGTTGGGTTGGGGTGACTTATTGATTGTGCTCTTCGCCGGGACAGGAGCAATCTTGGCTTTCCGCCGCAGCACCAGGCCAATCAAAGTTCACTGGGGAGGCGTAATTGCCTTAGAAATAGCGGTATTCCTGACACTGGCATTGTTGTCCGCGATCAAAGGAAATAGTCTGTCGGAAGGCGCACTGTGGGGCGGGCAGGTCGGCTGGGGACTCTCGATGGCAATTGCCCGATATATTGGCCCCATTTGGGGGGGAGTGATCATTTTTGCCTTGTGGATCTTGATGGTTCTGACGGCGCTTGGGTTATGGCATCCACTCGAAGACTGGTTACTTCGACAGGGTGGCCTTTCCAGTGAATCAGGACTCGGATCTTCATCGATGGATTACGGAAAAAATTCTGCCGAGGAGAATCCTGTAATTTCCCCAATTTCGGCAGGTGACTCTACAATAGAATCTAATTCCAGGATTGCAGGCAAAAAAACCGCCCAGAAATTACCCCCGGAGTTTCGAAAATCGTTCAAGGTTCCTGAACGGCAAGACAGCCGTCCGGTTGCCCAACCGCGCAGTGATCGCCTTCCGCCATTGAATGTTTTGTTGGGCGAACAATCCGTCCGCCCGGATGAACGCAACATCAACCAAACGGCCGGCCTGATCGAAAAAAGCCTCTCGGAATTTGGAATCCCAGCCAAAGTGGTTGGATTTCGGATTGGCCCGACTGTGACCCAATTTGCCGTCCAACCGGGTTTTATCCGTAAGGGAAATGAAGAGGATGCGCAACAAATGAAGGTGCGTGTTGCGCAGATAGCAGGCTTGCAGAAGGATCTTGCATTGGCGCTTTCCGCGGAACGATTACGAATCGAAGCCCCAGTTCCGGGGAAGGCTTATGTTGGGATCGAAGTGCCAAATGCGAGATCCGCGCTGGTCCGGTTACGCCCATTGCTGGAAACAGACGCGTTTTATAGGATTGGTTCGCCACTGGCGATTGCTTTGGGAAGGGATGTAGCGGGGAGCGCACTTGTCGCAGACCTGGCGCGCATGCCACATTTGCTCATCTCGGGGACGACCGGTTCAGGCAAATCGGTATGCATTGCGGCACTGGCAACCTGCCTGGCAATGAACAATTCTCCTGAAGATCTGCGCATGGTGATGATTGACTCGAAAATGGTCGAGTTGATCCGCTTCAACGGTTTACCACATCTATTTGGGAAGGTTGAGACAGATATCACGCGCATCCTGGGCGTGTTGCGCTGGGTGGTGGTCGAAATGGAGCACCGGTATAAATTGTTGGAAGCTGCTAAAGCTCGCGATATCGATGCCTACAACCGCAAGCTCCAGCGCCGCAAGGATACCCAAAGCCTGCCACGCATTATCATTATGATTGATGAGATGGCTGACCTTATGATGTCTTCGCCCGATCAAACTGAGCATAACCTCGTGCGCCTGGCGCAAATGGCACGTGCCACCGGCATCCATTTGGTGGTAGCCACGCAGCGTCCCAGTACTGATGTGGTCACCGGCCTGATCAAGGCAAATTTCCCGGCCCGCCTTGCCTTTGCAGTGGCTTCCGGGGTGGATTCGCGTGTCATCCTGGATTTGCCCGGCGCAGAAACTCTGCTTGGACGGGGCGATATGCTCTTCCTGAATCCAGAAGTGGGCAACCCGATCCGCGCACAAGGTGTAATGGTCACCGATCAAGAGATCGAGCGCGTGATAGCCCACTGGCAGAAGACCATACCGGAAAAGGATATACGGACACCGTGGGAAAGCATGCTCTCTGAGGTGGAAGCAGATGGCAGCGATGATGTGCTGGTGGAGCAGGCAATCACCCTGCTGAAAAAAGAACAACGCGCCAGTGCTTCGATGCTGCAGCGCCGATTACGAATAGGTTATCCACGCGCGGCGCGTTTATTGGACCATTTGGAGGAGATGGGGGTAGTTGGTCCTTCGTTAGGGGGAGGACGAGATCGTGAAGTATTGCTGGAGCCGGATGAGGAGAACGGAGACCTGTTCGAGGAGACCTAGCATTTGATGTGGTATGATAGCTTGGGTATAAAACCTGATACTAGAAGGAAATCCTTTGGCCCAATTAGACGAACAAAATAAGAAGTCATTTTCTGACAAGATGCGGGTCTGGTTCCGCTGGTATTATCATCCAATTGCCGGTTTTTTGAACCGGCTAGGCATCCGTCCGAATACAATCACGCTATTCGGTTTGGTGGGAACGATCGGATGCGCCGTGTTGATCGCGTTTGGTCAGCTGACCTGGGCAGGTATAGCGCTCTTGATCATGGGACCGGTGGATGCCATGGATGGGGCGTTAGCTCGCATACGCAATGAAGTCAGTGATTGGGGAGCTTTCGTAGACTCGGTGACCGACCGTTACGCAGAATTGTTCATTTTCCTGGGTTTCTTAATCCATTATATTTTGCATCCCAACATGGCAGGAGTCCTGCTGGCTTATTTAGCGGCAGCCGGTTCAGTGCTGGTCTCTTATGTCAAGGCGCGTGCTGATGCGTCCAAGCTGGATGCAAACGTGGGACTGTTGACACGAGTTGAACGCTACCTTGTACTCATTCCAGGTCTGATCTTCAGCGGATTGTATCCTCCCTTGGCATTGATCGCCTTATCAATCATTGCCGTTTTTGCAAATATCACCGCTCTACAACGAATTTTCCGAGCCCGACGGGATGCATATCGCCGGGTTTCCCAATCCCAGGAGTAATCCATGCAAACCTTACCGAATGGTTTTGATATTCCCCTTCCTTTTCTTAATTCTTCTTTCCATATTTACTTTTATGGCATCCTGATCATGGCTGGTGTGGTTGCCGCGGCGTTCCTGGGGCAGGCGGAGGCCAAGCGCCGGGGCATAAAAACTGATTACATATGGGATGCGCTTTTCTGGGTCGTCCTGGCTGGAATCATTGGAGCACGGCTCTGGCATATCTTCACACCACCGCCCTCCATGATAGAACAAGGCATTACAACGAAATGGTACCTGACGCACCCGTTGGATATGCTCAATATCCGTAATGGTGGGTTGGGTATTCCCGGCGCAATCATTGGCGGTGCATTAGCATTGTTGATTTATTGCCGAAACAAGAAAATCTCCTTCTTGACTTTGGCGGATACAGTCATCCCGGGGGTGGCACTGGCCCAAGCGATAGGAAGATGGGGGAACTTCTTCAACCAGGAAGTGTATGGAAAACCCACCAATTTACCCTGGAAGTTATACATTGATCCTGCACACCGCATACAGGGTTACCAGAACAATGATTATTACCACCCGTTATTCTTGTATGAATCACTTTGGAACGTTCTCATCATGGCGGTCCTGCTCTGGATGGCACGACGATTTGAAAAATGGCTCAAACCAGGCGATCTCTTCTTAATCTATATGATCATGTATTCGATTGGTCGTTTCAGCCTGGAATTCCTGCGCCTGGATGCCTCCCAGATAGGTGGAATCAACTTCAACCAGACATTTGTGGTTATTGTGGCATTGATCGCAGGAGTGATTATTTTCCTTCGGCACCGACCGCGTCGCGTCATGGCAACTTGATCAAAGCTGCAAGAAACCTGTGCCCTTTTTGACATTAGTTACTTCCTCGGTCCATTCATCCGTTGCAGGTGTCAGGAGAAAAGGATGACCCTTGTGCTATTGTAATTCGCATTGAAGCAGGGGTAGGATACCGCCTGGAAAGGTTCTTTTGTTGCAATGGCAAAATTGATATTCCTGGGAACCTCGAACGCCATCTCTGACGCGAGCCATGAAAACACCCACATGGTTGTGACAGGGGAGAAGCGGGTTGTATTGATTGACTGTCCCAACAGCCCGATTCAGCGTTTACAGAAAACCGGTATAAATCCCAACCTTTTGACTGATCTCATCCTTACCCACTTCCATCCAGATCACGTATCCGGTGTCCCTCTATTTCTAATGGTCATGTGGCTGATGGGCCGCATTCAACCAATAAACATTTATGGTTTACAGCACACCATCGATCGTATGGAAAATCTCATGGGCTTTTATGGTTGGAATACATGGCCAAAATTTTTCCCAGTCAAATTTACCCGTCTGCCAGAGCTCGCTTTGGTCCCAGTCCTTGAATGCGACGAGTTCCAGATCTTTTCTTCACCGGTGAAGCATTTTATTCCCGCAATAGGATTACGGATTGAATTCAGAAAGTCGAAGAAAGTGCTAGCTTATTCCGGAGATACAAAGCCATGCACACAAGTGGTCCATTTGGCCATGGGTGTAGATGTGTTTGTGCACGAATCCACCGGCGCATCGCCCGGACACTCGTCTGCAATCCAAGCGGGGGAAGATGCCCGGCGCGCCAAAGCGGGAGCGTTGGTTCTGGTACATTATCCCAACGGGGAATATGCCTCCAGAAACCTGGTGGCAGATGCTCAAAGTAAATTCAAAGGCCCCGTTACACTGGCGGAAGATTACATGGTGCTGGATTTTGACCAATAATCCAGGAAACGATCAAGTGGTTCTTACCACCCCTTGATGAACTGCTCCCATTCAACGTTCTCTTCCAAGTGACGCCCAAAAATATAATAGGCGCTGACTGGCGGCTGCTTTGGAATATGGAGCAAGTGCATTTTTACTTCGCCCAGCTGTCGACCGCCTTTGCGATGGTTACAGGTTGGACAAGCAGCCACTACATTCGTCCAGACATGCTCGCCACCCATATGCTTGGGTAAAATATGGTCCACGGTCAAATCGCTGGTGTGGCGGCCACAATACTGGCAGATGTAGTTATCACGACGAAAAACCTCTTTGCGGGTCAATTTGATCTGCAAGCGCGGACGATGAATCATCTGTTCCAAACGGATCACGGACGGACGGGGGAGTGATTGACTGACAGTCAGGATATAGCCGCGTCCATTCATCACCATATCTGCTTTGCCAGTAAGGATCAACCCGATGGCGCGGCGGATATTACACACGTTGACAGGCTCGAAATTGGCGTTAAGGACCAGGACCGGGGCGTTCATATTGTTACACGTTGGCGTGTATTATACTCCAGACAATCCAGGCTCCTGGAGAATTGTCCTGGTTAAATGGTCATTTCTCGCTCGTTTTCTCCTCCCGGAGGGATCTTCGGACATTGCGTAAAACATGGCGGAGGGATTCCCAGATAGTTTCCGCCCGGTGGGCGGTTTTTTCTGGAATAGAATGCCGGCTGTAGCGTGCTTCTATGAAAGACTCGGTCAGTAAATCCACGCCATCTTTTTCCTTCTGAAGGCTGGAAACCAAGGAACGCGCATATTCATAGGGGGTTTGCTCATCCCGGCGCGGGATTCCGGCTTCCCTGGCTCGTCTGACCATGGCAAGATAGTAAAAAATCACCTTTTGGCGGGCAGTCAACCGGCGTGGATTGATGAAATCCCATTCTTCCAGTCTGAATGAAACCGGCCTGGCGCTTCGCAGGCGCTTCAATCCGTTTTGGACAAGAATTCCGATGGATCGATTGGCTTTTCGAATGGAGGCCTTGAATCGCTCCCAAAGGGCAATGAGCCATCGCAAAGGCCGAAAGCGACGTAACTCCTCGGCCAGATCGCGATGAAAGGAGATGTATTGACGCAAGGCCAGAATGATCAAGACGATCAGGCTGCCCCATAGGAGAATTGATTTCACCAGATCCCAATTATTGTTGATAATGCCAGGCGTTGGGAGGTTTTCAGTTGGAGGAGGGACCTCCAGAACAGAATTCCGGGAACTTGGGAAAAGACTTGCAAGCAGGCGAGCGGGTAGAGTAATTATAAGCAGGATCAGACCATATAGAACCAGCACAAATTGATAGAGGATGATCATCACGGCATTAAGGGTATCAAATAATCCTATCTTGAAATTAGTGGGCAGCCAGCTAACAAGAAAGACGATCACGGCAAGGATTATTGCACTATAGGCAAACCAGCGGCGCGGGATCTGGATCGGTATGTGCAGCCTGGCCTGCCACCAACTGGTTTCCAAGGTGATGTATCGTGTCAGGCTGAGCAGGATGATACCGAGAACGAAGTATGCAACCACCAACGGAGCAAGTCTAAATGGATAAGTTACGGACGTCTGGAATAGATTCTGCAGGGGAATGCTCGCCAGTATGACCACAAACATCCCCAGACTCAGGAAGCGCCTAAGGATCATAGTATGAACTGGTATCGTTTTAAGACGATCATCGAGGTTGGCAGCATCTTCAGCCCCAAGAAGGTAAAGATCAGCCGCAAAAAGGTTACCAGCCCACCATAATATGAGCACCGGCAGGGTGGTAAGTAAATATTGGGCGGTTAAAATGTTAAACGGGAATCGAACCGGCCAGAGCAGGAAATTATTCCAAAAACTTGCCGGGCCGGCACGCAGTTCTGTAAATAGTTTCAACCCAACCAGCAAGAGCAGCAATTCTGTTCCACGATAAAAGGCGATCTGCCTCTGTGCTGTTGGCAGGCGTTTTATTAACCAGAAAGAGAAGAACGCTTCCAGCACTACCAAAGCACATACCAAGAGCGTTCCGCGTGTATCCAATTTTGGGTAAAGCCACAGCAGTACATGGATAAGGATGGAGGCGAAACAGACCAGCATGCCAGAAGCCGTCACGTAACTCGCATATATCAACCGGTGCCTCCAGCCTGCATTTGGTCCAGCTGCTTCGGTCATCTCCGTCTCCAAACATCCAGACTTTTCTCATTTGCGAAGGTATAGAGCGGGAAACCAAAGCGCCTAGCTTGCTGGCGTACCTGCTTGATATTTCCTCCGTGACCGGCGATGATCATAACCACATTCTGCCCGCGCCGCTGGATCTGGAATATTTCATCGAACAAGGCCTCATCTATGGAGCCCGTAATGATTATTACTGTTGTTCCCCAAGGCAATTTGGGGATCTCCTGATTGAGTAATTTTACGAGCGGACGATCTTGGGTGCATTGGATGCGTGCCAGTAGATCCAAAATATGCACCAATTGCGCGTGTCCCTTGCGGGCTGGGATAGGCTGCAGGTGCGGATAGTTGGTATGGCTGTCAATCCCATTTGTGGTCAAACCAACAGACTGTTTTTGGGAAACAACCCAATTAGCCAATGATGCTGCGATGACGATTGCCAACTCGGAGGCATCGATGCGGTGTTTGACCGGATACTCGGTTTCATTCAGGTTTAAGAAGATAACCGTTTGAAGGGCTATGGATGGTTCGAACAGCTTAACCTGCAGACGCCCAGTTGAAGCGGAGGCTTTCCAGTCCACCCGCCGCATGGAATCGCTGGCTACATAGTCGCGTTTACCGCGCACGCGCGATGGGTCTTCGAAGATGGGTTGGTGGTGCCGTAACGTTCCCAACGGTGAACGTGAAGGGAGTTTTACATGAGTAATGGGAATGATGTGAGGATATACCGTAATAAAGTCGGACTGCTTTTCGATTTCCTGTATATCTGCCAAGCCGAGGGTGTCGCCAAGTTTGGTGGTGAATGGACCGACCGGATAATAACCGCGCTTGTAAGCCCCCAACTTATATACAAGCCTGGTCTGGCCATGCGGTCCCAGGCTGAGGATGCGTCGGATGGAGCTGCCCGAGGCGAGTTCCACCGGAAGGCTTTCATAAACGAGCAACCACGGGATGGGCAGCCAGCCATTATTCGAAATCTCCAGGAGAACGGAAATCTCTTCCCCCCAAAACGCCTTTTTCTCAAATTTTCTTACGCAAGAAATGTTCTTGGCGGATTGACGTGTCCAGAACATGCTGATGATATAAATACCCAGGAACAAATAAATGATCGTAAGAGCAAAACCACCCTTCACCACGATTGCGGCAAAAATCAATATTACCAATAGGAAAATAGCTTCGCTGAACAAGTCTCACAACTTCTTGAGCGAACCGAGATCCAAGGGGAGGCTGTCGAGCAGATCTTTGATGATCGCAGTCGCAGTATGTCCGCGCAATTCAGCCTCGGAAGTGACAATCAGCCGGTGCGTCAAAGTAACCGGTACCAGGTATTTGATATCGTCCGGGATGACATGGTCGCGCCCGCGCAGGGCTGCCAAGCACTGGGAGGCTTTGAAAAGTGCCAGGCTGGCGCGCGGGCTGGCGCCCAGAGCCAAATCCGGATGGATGCGTGTAGCTGAGACAAGGCGTATGATGTAGTCTTGGAGGGTTTCATCCACATGCACTTCCCAGACTTCTTCTTGGAATTCCTGCAATTGGTTGCCGTCGGTTACTGCACGAATTGTGTTAATGGGATGTTGCCTCTGGAGATGGGTGAGCAGGGTTTTTTCATCAGGAAAGGCCGGGTAACCAATTGACAGGCGCATCAGGAACCGATCCAATTGGGCTTCAGGAAGGGGAAATGTACCTTCATATTCGATTGGGTTCTGGGTGGCGATCACCAAGAAGGGACGTGGAAGCGAATGGGTTATACCGTCCACTGTTACTTGCTGTTCTTGCATGGCCTCCAGGAGGGCGGATTGTGTGCGGGGTGTGGCGCGGTTGATTTCATCAGCGAGAAGGATGTTTACAAAAACCGGGCCGCTGCGGAATTCGAATTGTCCGTTTTGTTGGTTGAAGACAGACACGCCAGTCACATCATTGGGTAGGAGGTCCGGGGTGCATTGCAGGCGTTTAAATTGACCACCCAAGCTGATGGCAATGGCACGAGCCAGCATGGTTTTACCGACGCCTGGAACATCTTCGATCAGGATGTGCCCGTCACACAACAACGCGACTATCAGAAGTTCGATGGCCTGCCCTTTTCCAATGATCACGCGCTCAACATTATCTTTGATCAGGCTGGCAAATTCCATGATCCGAGTCATAATGCCTCCAGCTTGATGATACCATGGTTTCATTCCCAGGTCTAAAATCCTTGTTTGGCCCAATGCAAGATGCAGTAAACGAAGTATAATTCCGTTCAATATGGGCGAGACACCCCCGCTTATTCAAATTAAAGGTATCCGGGACGGTTTACTGATCACCCTGACGGGTGCCTCGTGGCCGGAACTGGTAACTGCTTTTATAGATAACATTGAGAATCGATCGACTTTCTTCCAGGGCGCGCGGGTGGCGCTGGATGTGGGTCCTGTTGAGTTGCGTGTAGCGGAACTGTCTTCATTACGTGATCGACTTTCAGAAAGAGGGGTTTTCCTTTGGGCAATCTTGAGTGAATCTCCTCTCACCGAAAATACAGCCCAGAACCTGGGACTGGCAACCCGTATCTCAAAGCCGCGCCTGGTTGAGATTCCGAATGTTGCTGTGGAACCACCAGAAGATGCCACCAAATGGGTTAAAGGCCCGTTGCGTTCAGGTGGAAGGGTTACATTCAATGGCAACGTGGTCGTTATGGGTGACGTAAATTCCGGCGCAGAAATCATCGCTGGCGGCAGTATCATTATCTGGGGCAGACTACGCGGCCTAGTGCACGCAGGGGCAGGTGGGGATGAAAAGGCTGTAGTTTGCGCGCTCGAATTAGCTCCCACGCAACTACGGATTGCAGGAGAGATTGCCGTCTCACCGAAGAAGCAAGGCAAGAGTCAGCCAGAAGTGGCCCATTTGCAAGATGGACATCTTACTGCTGAACCCTGGAACGTGTTGAATGGACGGTAACATGACAGCAAAAGTAATTACTGTGGCTTCAGGAAAAGGTGGCGTTGGCAAAACAACCGCAGTTGCCAATATTGCCATGGCACTGGCCACGCGCGACCAAAGAGTAATTTGTGTGGATGGCGATATCGGTTTGCGCAATTTGGATGTAGTCCTTGGATTGGAAAACCGGATTGTTTACGATCTCGTGGATGTAGTCGAAGGCCGCTGTCGTTTGCGCCAGGCAATGATCCGTGACAAACGAATGCCTGAGCTATATCTCATCCCAGCTGCACAAACACGTGACAAAACGGCTGTATCGCCGAGCGACATGGTGCGTCTATGTGATGAACTGCGTCCCGAGACAGATTGGATATTGATCGATTCTCCAGCCGGTATCGAGCGTGGCTTTAAGAACGCTGTGGCTCCCGCCGACCGCGTCATAGTGATGACCAACCCAGATATTTCGGCTGTACGGGACGCCGACCGGGTGATTGGACTACTGGAGGCAGAAGGGAAAGGACCGGCAGCTCTAGTCATCAACCGGCTAAACCAGGCCATGGTGAGGCGCGGAGAAATGCTTTCCGTTGAGGATGTGGTGGATTTGTTGGCGATTGAATTGATCGGGATTGTGCCAGAGGATGAAAATGTGATCGTCTCAACCAATAAGGGCCAGCCGCTGGCATTGGACGGAAAAAGCAAAGCCGGCCAGGCGTTCCAGAATATTGCCCGACGGTTGTTGGGAGAGAAAGTGCCGTTCCTTGACTTCAATATACCGAATATATTCCAACGCCTCTTGGGGAGGATGTGATGATGTCTTTCTTTTTTAGACGAAGAAAAAGTGCCAACAACGCCAAAGAGCGTTTACAACTGGTTTTAATTCATGATCGAACCGATATGACACCCGCCGAACTGGAAAGCCTCAAGGATGATCTGATCGAAACAATCTCACGTCATATCGCTATTGATCCCATGGCTGTCAAGATTGATATAGCGCAGGATGGACGTGAACAACGCTTATTAGCTGACATCCCACTGAAGAGTGCGACCCGGAGACGGGCGCGTTAAGTCCTGAACGCGCGGTTTTAATTCCTGCCATGTTCCGCAGTAATTTCTGGCGAAATTTTGATTTTTGGTTATTGGGGGCGGTCATCATAGCCCTGGTATTTGGAGTTACCATGATCCGTTCTGCGATTGCCGGGAACGAGAATCTGGCACTCCTGGTACCGCGACAGATCATCTTCGGTGGAATCGGTTTTATATTTATCATCCTGGCAGCCGCGATAGATTATCGCTTCTGGTCCGGGGCAATCGTGCCGATGTATATTGTAATTGTAGTATTTCTCTTGCTTTTATTCATCATCGGTGGTGCCCGTTTCGGCGCGACGCGTTGGATCGAGACGGGATTGGTATCCATTCAACCGACTGAGCTGGCGAAGATCATCGTCATCCTGGCACTGGCAGATTTTTTTGATAAAAACATCGAGGTACAGCACAATTGGGGCTGGCTGCTGAAAAGCCTGCTGATCGCGCTCGTTATAGCCGGATTGATCTTCATCCAACCGAATCTTAGTAATGTAATCGTTGTGATGGTTTTATGGGCAGCGATGGCCTGGGTTGCCGGATTGCAACTGAAGCAATTGGGGATTTTGATTTTGTTCGTCGCTGTAATGGGAGTAGTTGCTTTTTCTTTCCTGCTGCAACCTTATCAGAAATTGCGTATAACCACTTTTATTTTTCCTGATGCAAATGCCAGCTATGGCGCAACATATAACGTGCTCCAAGCCCTGGCCGCGCTCGGCTCAGGCGGCTGGGTGGGTAAGGGTTATGGGCGTGGGACGCAAACCCAGTTGCGGTTCATGAAGGTTCGCCATAATGATTTTATATTTTCTGTGATAGGCGAAGAATTAGGGTTGATCGGAGCGATCTTCGTGCTTTTATTGATCGGATTCATCATCTATCGCTGCCTGCGTGCCGCTCGCCTGGCACGCGACCCATTCGGATCGATGATCGCTTATGGAGTAGCCATCCTGATCTTTTTCCAGGCTGTGGTTAACATCGCCGTAAATTTGAATTTAATCCCGGTCACGGGCATTCCGCTCCCGTTTATCAGTTATGGAGGCAGTGGATTGATCTCGCTCATGTTGGGTATTGGATTGGTAGAAAGCGTGGTATTAAGGCATAAACCGATCGATTATTGATGACTCTCCGACGATAAAGGCGAAAAAGACTTGATAATAAAACCTGTTCGCACACGTTTTGCCCCTTCTCCCACCGGGCGTATGCATATCGGGAATGCGCGCTCTGCGCTGTATCCATTTCTTTTGGCACGCCATACTGGTGGAACTTTCATCCTGCGCATAGAGGATACCGACCAAAAGCGTTATGATCCAAATGCAGAAGAAGAATTAATTAATGGCTTGCACTGGTTGGGTATAGAATATGATGAAGGCCCGGATATCGGGGGACCGAATGGTCCTTATCGCCAGTCCGAGAGACGCGGGATTTACATGGAGTACGCCTGGGAGTTGGTGGCGCTTGGACATGCTTTTCCTTGTTTCTGCACACCGGAGAGACTGGGGAAAGTACGCCAGGAGCAAATGAAGAACAGGCAGAACCCGCGTTATGATGGTACCTGCCGGAACCTGGTTCCAGAAGAAGCTCTCAAGCGAGCCCAAGCCGGGGAAAAGCACGTCATTCGATTCAACATGCCCAAGGAAGGGATCATTAGCGTCACCGACCTGCTGCGTGGGCAGATCATTACCGAGAATTCGGCTCTGGACGATTCTGTTTTACTCAAATCGGATGGGCTACCAACCTATCACCTGGGGGCGATGGTGGACGATCACCTAATGGGTATTACCCACGTGATCCGTGGCTCAGAATGGCTGCCATCCATGCCACTACACATGCATATCATCCGGGCCTTTGGTTGGGAGGAGCCGATCTTTGTTCACCTCTCGGTATTCCTAAAACCCTCCGGAAAAGGGAAATTAAGCAAACGTGACACGGTCATCGCCTTGAAAGACGGTCATTCGATTTTTATTGGCGACATGAAGAACTTGGGTTACATACCAGAGGGCGTTCTGAACTGGATCGTTCTAATGGGATGGGGTGTTCCTGAAGACGACGTAATGACACTGGATGAGATGATCGCCCGATTCAATTTGAACAACCTAACGCCTTCCCCGGCTGCCATCAACTTCTCCAAATTGGATCATTTCAATGCCACCCACATACGGCTTTTGACAAGTGAAGATCTGGCCGTGCGAATTAAGCCGTATTTTCTCAATGAAGGTTTGGTCGTTGATGATGCAAAACTCGAAAGGATCAT